>SKES01000017.1_pt1 | contig 171559 bp, 159 predicted proteins | sample 4826851 | NCBI WGS metagenome assembly SKES01 (sample SAMN11008803, study PRJNA524170) | human gut metagenome | biome: Human fecal sample; material: Feces; isolation source: fecal sample from pouch patient p52 | host: Homo sapiens | place: Israel: Tel-Aviv | collected 2016-09-04 | reverse complement strand
CTTGACTCCTGAGATGTTGGAAAAGGCCATTTTGGAGCAAGGGGACAAGCTCAAAGCAGTTATTCTCAACTATCCAGCCAATCCGACAGGTATTACCTATAGTCGGGAGCAGTTGGAAGCCTTGGCAGACGTTTTACGCAAGTATGAGATTTTTGTTGTCTGTGATGAGGTTTACTCAGAATTGACCTACACAGGCGAAGCCCATGTGTCTCTGGGAACCATGTTGAGAGATCAGGCTATTATTATCAATGGTCTATCTAAATCGCATGCTATGACCGGTTGGCGTTTGGGGCTGATTTTCGCTCCTGCGACCTTCACAGCCCAGTTAATCAAGAGTCACCAGTACTTGGTTACTGCCGCAAATACTATGGCTCAACATGCTGCGGTGGAAGCCTTGACGGCTGGTAAAAACGATGCGGAACCTATGAAGAAGGAATACATCCAGCGTCGGGACTATATTATCGAGAAAATGACTGCTCTTGGTTTTGAGATTATCAAACCAGACGGTGCCTTTTATATCTTTGCTAAGATTCCAGCAGGCTATAATCAAGATTCCTTTGCTTTTCTGAAGGATTTTGCTCAGAAGAAGGCTGTTGCTTTTATCCCTGGTGCTGCCTTTGGACAGTATGGAGAAGGCTATGTTCGCCTATCTTATGCAGCTAGCATGGAAACCATTAGAGAAGCTATGAAACGACTTGAGGAGTACATGAGAGAAGCATGATTCAGTCTATTACGAGTCAGGGTTTAGTACTTTACAATCGAAATTTTCGAGAGGATGATAAGCTTGTTAAAATCTTTACAGAACAGGCAGGCAAGCGCATGTTTTTTGTCAAACACGCCGGCCAATCCAAACTAGCTCCTGTCATTCAACCTTTAGTCTTAGCCCATTTTCTCCTAAAAGTCAATGACGATGGACTTAGTTATATAGAAGATTATCATGAGGTGAAGACTTTTCCGAAAATCAATAGTGACCTCTTTGTTATGGCTTATGCGACTTACGTTGCAGCCTTGGCAGATGCGAGTTTGCAGGATAATCAGCAGGACGCGCCCTTGTTTGCTTTTTTGCAAAAAACTTTGGAGTCTTCATGATGGAGCTTGAAATAACAATATGATAATTTTTAAGAATGTGAATATATAAACTCTCTTAAACTATTCTTTCACTCTTTATAAATGCCTCAACTGTCAATCAAGTCTAAAATCTTCCCCTTTATTGACAGTTAGAGCATTTAAAGTAAAATAAACAATAATTAAAATCATCTAATCACTTCAATCTGGCACACTTCCATCGCCTTCAGTGCATTTTCATGGCTTTCCGGTGTCACACCCGCACAGCATTTTGTATCTACGATGATCGGGACTTCCGGCAGGGATGCTTTGACCAGAAGTGCATTGGAGATCACGCAGATGTCTGTACACAGTCCGACAAATGTAATGCTCTCGATTTCCTCATCTTCGTTCATCGCCACCAGCTCGCCTGCCAGGTCTGTGGAGCCGAATGTCTCTTTATCGATTGGTTCTGTTTTTCTGAGGGCATCCAGTTCGCTTCTGATCTGCCAGCCTTCGGTGTCACGGATGCAGTGCGGTACCGGGAGTTTTTTGCCTTCCTGGGTGCCGAGATACCAGGTTTCATGGGTGTCTCTGGTAAAGAGTACAGTTCCGTCAAAGGTTCTGATTTTTTCTTCTACATGCGGTACGATCGCAACAGCTTCTTTTGTTCCAAGTGCGCCGTCGATGAAATCATTCTGCATATCGACTACTACCAATACTTTCTGCATCTCTTATTCTTCCTCCATCTCTGCCTTAATCTCATCTTCGCAGTCTGCCATTGCCTGTAAGGTCATGGTCAGCAGTTTCTGAAGTTCCCAGCCGAGCTGTTCGGCTCCGCGTTCGATGACTTCTCTGGAGCAGCCTGCGGCAAAGCCTTTGCTCTTATATTTCTTTTTCAGGGATTTCAGTTCCATATCTTTTGTACTTTTTGACGGGCGCATAAGAGCTGCTGCCCAGATCAGTCCTGTCAGTTCGTCCGCTGCAAAGATAACTTTTTCCATCTCATGTTCCGGTGCTACGTCAAGGGTTGTGCCGCAGCCGATGGTAATTCCATATCCATGAGATACCACCGCATGGATCACATCTTCGCCCACACCGGCTTCTCTGAGCATTTCCGGAGCTTTCAGACAGTGTTCTTCCGGATATAGTTCAAAGTCGATGTCGTGGAGGAGCCCTACAATTCCCCAGTATTCTGCATCTTCGCCATAGCCAAGTTCATTGGCATACCATTTCATTACTGCTTCTACAGTCAGGGCATGCTGAATGTGGAAGGGATCCTTGTTGTATTTCTTTAATAATGTGAATGCCTCATCTCGTGTAATTGTTTTCATTATTTTGTCACTCCTCATATCTGAATTGTCAGGTGGATAAAATCATCTGCTTTACTGCTTGTTTATAACTGAATAACTGCTCTGCAGTTTATCTGTCAATCTGGATCTGGCATACTTCCATTGCTTTCAGTGCATTCTCATGGCTTTCCGGTGTTACGCCTGCGCAGCATTTAGCGTCTACGATGATCAGAACTTCCGGGAGAGATGCTTTTGCCAGAAGTGCATTGGAAATAACACAGATATCTGTGCATAAACCTACGAATGTGATACTTTCAATTCCCTGATCTTCATATAACATCTGTAATTCTCCTGCCAGAGTTGTGGAACCGAAAGTTTCTTTGTCAATAGGTTCTGTTTTTCTGAGTGCATCTAATTCGCTTCTGATCTGCCAGCCTTCAGTGTCACGGATACAATGCGGTACAGGAAGCTTCTGTCCTTCCTGGGTGTCAAGATAATTAGTCTCGTGAGTGTCCCTAGTAAAAAGAACAACTCCATCAAAGTTTTTGATTTTCTCTTTTACACCAGGTACAATGGCAACTGCTTCTTTTGTTCCAAGAGCTCCGTCGATGAAGTCATTCTGCATGTCTACAACTACTAATACCTTCTGCATATTTCCTTCCCTTTCGTTCTTTCTGCACATTTTTTCAGATAATGCTATAAAATCTCTGGAAACGTATGCTATTATTATTTGTTATTACTATACAACGACAAAGTGTTTTTGTACAGGCAAAAGTGCCTGTTTTACTATAGCAATTCCATAAAATATCAATCATCTATTTTTCAGTATATTTTTCAAATCTGTACTTCTGTTTAATATCCGGATATTTGTCTCTGTCCACTTCACTCATAAACATATCATAGGGTCTGGCGCAGATTTTGAAAGGTGCGTAGAGTGCCTGGTAGATCATCAGTTTTTCACCATTTTCTGTGTGATGGGCTACTGCAAGGACTTTATAGAGATATTCGGAAGTATCCGGGGATACCCATTCTCTTTTGAAATGCTGTACAATGTCGCCTGCATGGATATCGTGTTCCGGTGTTTTCGAAGTGTTTTCATTTTCCGCACTGTCAGGTTCTTCTGGTTCTGTGTTGAGTTCCATATATTCTTCTTTATCAAGGGAAACCGGGATTCCGGAACGGCCATTGATGTGGACGCCGCCATACCAGGTGCCTGTGACCTCACAAATATCACCTACTTCGTATTCCATGCTGCAGTCATTATTTTTCTTTATGATTCTGATCTTTGCCATTTTATCATCTCCTAGCATATAGTTCTTATTTCATGCAACCAGAAAAACACTCTAACACGTTAGATTATATTCTCCAGCAAGTTCTTCATTTAAAACAACCACCTCAACACCCCATATTTTTCTGACCTTAAGCAATCTGGCTCTTAATTCTGCCAATGGCCCGGCTAGCCACGTAATATCTTCTGCGTTTTTTACAACCAGAATAAATTTTAATTTTACATCTTTCATATTGCTTACCGATCGAAGATTGTCTCCTATCTCTGACGTATCCTGATATCTATTCATAATTGCCGCCAGATATATCTGCAAAGATGATATAAACTTCTCAGTTATTGAACCATAATATTCTTCGAATTTCTGTTCTTTTTCTTTCGATTCATATCGATTCGCCACATTTGGACAACTTTTCTTTGCTTCCAGAAACACTATATTATTTCCATTATATTTCAGGATAAACTCAACTGTTGGGATTCCATCGCCAAGTTTTTTATAAATTTCAGATGTCTCAATATGAAATAAATCTTTTTCATCATATTTTCCAAAATTCATTCCTGATTCTGGTATAACGCTCACTTTAATGCCACCCCAATTTCTTCTCGATACAACTGACGGAATGTATCCATAATTGCATTATGTTCCAACAATTCAAATTCCGGAGCTATCTCACATAATACTTTGCTGTTTTCATTTTTATATAAGGAAATGTACTGCACTTTACTGTCCTGTCTCCGCTTTACTTCAATATATTTGGACAAAAAATAGTCATGTGTAGAAACAAAAATCTGTACACCTTCTGTCTCCAGCATGATCAACAATTCAGCCAGCACCGGAATATATTTCGGATTGATATTTGCTTCTGGCTCGTCCCAAAACAAAACGGATCCCTTCTCCAGTGTCCCGTTTTTTATCAACTGCCATAAAAGAGCAATTTTACGTAATCCTTCTGCTACCAAATTAAATTCTAACTTTGCCTGTGTACCAGGTTTTAAATAAAAACGATCCTCATTCAATGTTACTTTCCCATTACTGATTTTCTGTAAAATATCCAGATATTTTTTCCTTACAGTTGAATTCACTCCTCTGGAAATGTCAATTTTGGCAGCCGCAATAATATCCAGATACGTATCATCAAATTCCACATTTCCCATTTTTACTGCAGCATCCAGATTCCAGGCATTTGACAAAATCTCTTTTGCCGGAATAAATACGCTTGTGAGATCAGACATCTGCTTTTCCCATTTCTCTTCTGAATTAATCTCTGCATCCCATTTTCGTGTTTTGGTTGAAAATGTCATTCCTATTTTGGCAGTATCAGATTCCACAGAAACCATGGCTTTATTGCTTCCACTCTTTCCTCTGTTTACCAGACGTCCAATTCCAGACTGATCAGGACGAAATAACATTGTTGTTTTCTGCGAAAAAGACACATCATGTTTAGAAGCCTGACATGCTGCATAGGCTAATTTCATAATATGAGTCTTTCCCACACCATTTTCACCAACTAATACATTTAATCCTTCACAAAAAGGAATCTTTATATCTTCAAATACTGTAAAATTCTCTGCTGCAATCTTTGTTAATGGCATTTCCATCACCTCAATATTTCCATTTTTATAAATCAGTTCATTATATCTGTTGCACGACAATATAATATAAAGTAACTTCTATAATAATTTTATATTATAACACATATAAATATGTCAAACAGCTATTTTCTTCAATATAATATTGTAAAATCTGAAAGCTTGTAAAAGGCTATAATTATCACTTCCAGTTCTTCCATATCTCCGGCTGATATCCTACTGTCGCCTGTTTTCCGTTTCTTACCACAGGGACTTTGATGATGCTCTGGTTTTCGAGGATTTTCTCTGCTTTGTCTTCCTCTGCGATATAAGTAATCAATGCCAGCAGGTCTTTATCCTTGCAGTCAGTATCTATCAGCTTGTTATAACCACCAATTGCCTTGCAGACAGATTGGAATTCACCTTTACTTAAGCCTTTTTCTTTCATATCTATAAACTGATATTTAATTCCCCGTTCTTTGAAATAGCGTTCTGCTTTCTTGCTATCAAAGTTTTTCTTTGTTCCGAATATTTGTATATTCATAGTCTAATGCTTTCTCCCATTTTTTTAAGAATTATTGTTCCTGCTATATTTTCTCTTTTCCTGCCTGTTCATTTTAAATTTCCATCCATTTCACATTTTTTTCAAATTCTCACCACATATTTCTCACATTTTCCGGTTATATTATTACTTGTACAGAGCAAAGAGTAATTGCAAATAAAACTTTTTCTTTTTCATACTTTTGCCGGGAATCGATGAGGTTCCCGGCCTCCTTCTTTTATTCCGATATTTTTCAGTCCTATTCCATTAAATTTTCTTTTTAATATGGTTATAGATATTCAGTCCTTTTGTCTGTCCGTATTTGGAAATGATAGATCTGTAAATCTGCTGCTTTCTGTTTTTGTCTTCTGCATTTTTCTCCACAGTTGTAGAAACATAGTTTACTACTTCCTTTGGCATGCCTGCTTTGTCGAGAACCAATACCAGTTCCTGCTGTAATTTCTTTGTTCCGGCATTCATGTCAATTATCTTTTGTTTTGGCTTTTTTGTATTCTGATTCTCTGATTGTTTGACAGACTGTTTTTCAGGTTGTTCATCCAACTGTTTTTCTGTTTTCTGACCGGATTGTTCGGTCATCTGTCCGTCTTTTTCTTTACCGGTCTGTTTTTTTACCTGTTTCCTTGTATGCACCTGTTTTCCGGAAATCTTCTCATTTCTGGAGACTTTCACATCTTTTTCTGTTTTCCAGAACTCTATAATATGGTCAAATCCTGTATCTTTGCTGATTACAACAATTTTGCATTCTTCATCCTGCCCTGTGCACTCTTTTCCTATCAGATATCCCAGATAAGAGCCCAGATGCATATCTGCTGACTGATTTCCTGTCGGTACTTTATGTGTGACCAGCTTTGCTTCTCCGTGATCATTGATAATATCAAGATCTATTTTTCTGCTGTTATCTGTATAAAAAAGATGGATAATATCTGTTTCCCGTAATTTTTCACATCCTTTGAAGCCTTCACTTCCTACATTTTCATAATCAATTAAATAATAAGTTTTGATAATCTTCATCCTCTCTTTACTTTTTTCTGCTGTATAATACTCTGTCATTTTTCAGACAGATAATTCTTTCCTATTTTAACATGCATCTTTTATCAGCACAACCACATAGTGGCAGCTCTCCTGGTTAGTATTTTCTGGTTGCCTTTCCTGTCTGTTCCAGTCAGACAGAATATTATCATATCCACGAATAGTATTCCCATATTGCCACTATAATAAATTTACATACCTTTTGTGAAAAATGACGGATTTTTCATCAAATTCCAGTTGATAAATCTTTAACAAAATTCAAAAAAACGCAAAAATCCTGTTGATTTTAAGCGTTAAATATGTATAATAGTAAAAGAGAAGCGATACCCATTCGCTTTTATGGTAAGGTATCTTAAGCCTGTTTAAACAGGCGCTTTCATTAACGAAGAAAAGAGGTTAAACGTAAGATGGCAAAAATCGATTTAAGCAAGTATGGCATTACCGGAACTACAGAAATTGTCTACAATCCTTCTTATGAAGTATTATTTGAAGAAGAAACCAAACCGGAACTGGAAGGCTTTGAAAAAGGTCAGGTCAGCGAACTTGGTGCAGTTAACGTTATGACAGGTATCTACACAGGACGTTCTCCTAAAGATAAATATATCGTTATGGATGAGAACTCCAAAGATACAGTATGGTGGACAACAGACGAATACAAAAACGATAACCATCCTGCAACTCAGGAAGCATGGAATGCAGTAAAAGAAATCGCAAAAAAAGAGCTCTCCAACAAGAGACTTTTCGTAGTAGATGCATTCTGCGGTGCTAACAAAGATACTCGTATGGCTATCCGTTTCATCGTTGAAGTTGCTTGGCAGGCACATTTCGTAACAAATATGTTCATCCAGCCAACAGCTGAAGAACTTGAAAACTTCGAGCCAGATTTCGTTGTATACAACGCTTCCAAAGCTAAAGTTGAAAACTATAAAGAATTAGGCCTGAACTCTGAAACAGCTGTAATGTTCAACATCACAACTAAAGAGCAGGTTATCGTAAACACATGGTACGGCGGAGAAATGAAGAAAGGTATGTTCTCTATGATGAACTACTTCCTTCCACTTAAAGGCATGGCTTCCATGCACTGCTCTGCAAACACAGATATGAACGGCGAAAACACAGCTATCTTCTTCGGTCTTTCTGGAACAGGTAAAACAACTCTTTCCACAGACCCGAAACGTCTCCTGATCGGTGATGACGAGCATGGCTGGGATGACAACGGCGTATTCAACTTCGAAGGCGGATGCTACGCTAAAGTTATCAACCTTGACAAAGAATCTGAGCCGGACATCTACAATGCAATCAAACGTAACGCTCTTCTTGAGAACGTAACACTTGATGCTGAAGGCAAGATTGATTTCGCAGATAAGAGTGTAACAGAGAATACTCGTGTATCTTATCCGATCAACCACATTGAAAACATCGTTCGCCCAATCTCTTCTGCACCGGCAGCTAAGAACGTAATCTTCCTGTCCGCAGACGCTTTCGGAGTACTTCCTCCGGTATCTATCCTGACAGAAGCTCAGACTCAGTACTATTTCCTGTCTGGATTCACAGCTAAACTTGCTGGTACAGAGCGTGGAATCACAGAGCCTACACCTACATTCTCTGCTTGCTTCGGACAGGCATTCCTTGAACTGCATCCGACAAAATACGCAGAAGAACTTGTTAAGAAAATGGAAAAGAGCGGAGCAAAAGCTTACCTGGTTAACACAGGATGGAACGGAACAGGAAAACGTATCTCCATCAAAGATACTCGTGGTATCATCGATGCAATCCTTAACGGAGATATCCTCAATGCTCCTACTAAGAAAATCCCATTCTTCGATTTCGAAGTTCCTACAGAGCTTAACGGCGTAGACACAGGTATCCTTGATCCTCGTGACACATATGCTAACGCTTCTGAATGGGAAGAAAAAGCAAAAGATCTTGCTGGAAGATTCATCAAGAACTTTGCTAAATACGAAGGAAACGCTGCTGGTAAAGCACTTGTTGCAGCTGGTCCTCAGTTATAATTATAATTGCTGAATTAAAGTTAATTATAATTAAATTATAATTTTATTGTCCAAATGAGTACGAAAGGGATGCGAGTAATTCGCATCCCTTTTTCATGTTGTTTCGGTGGTCAGGCGGATATTCGCAATTCGCTTCGCTACAGGGCTCTGAGTTTTTCTGCCACTTTCTCATATGCGGGTACCGGAACGTGATATTCTTCTCCCATTCTTACTACTTCGTAAACTAATCCGTCAATTTCGGACTGTTTTCCTGCCATGATATCCCGCTGCATGGAAGTGGTTGCTTCCGGTGCGAGGTTGGAAAGGATTTTTAAATTTACTTCTGCCATATCTTTCTGGAAAGGAACTCCCATGGCTTCTGCAAGTGCTGCGATTTCTTTTATCATGGTCTTAAAAAGTTCTCTGGCTTCGCCTTCTTTCTGGAAATCTGCGGCAGTTGCGTGGTAATAGAGTCCTGCTGCCCCGATCGGGGATACATAGGAAAATTTCTCCAGTGCTTCACGGCGAATGTTTTCCGAAAGAGTCCCGTCGATATGACTGTCACAGAGGTCTTTCTGAATCTCTTTCAGTTCCGGTCGGAATTCTGCTTTGTCTCTTACGCCGAATACAATGTGCAGGATCTGTCCATGCTGGAGAAGTTTTCCCGGTTCTTTAATGTTGGCAGAAACATAGATGCAGCCGTCCGTTACCAGAAGATCCGGCAGTTCTTTCTGCATTTTTCCACCTGTTCCATATATATTCAACACTGGAATTACGATAGTATTTTTCCTGGCAATGCGTTTGATAAACGGAATCGTTTCCTGTAAGGAATAGCCTTTTACGCAGACAAAAATTACGTCCGGATGCTCTGCATAATGCTCCATATCTGTAGCAGGAATGCTTATGTTTTCCTCTGTTTTATCCCACATTTTCTCCAATGTAAGACCCTGTTTCTGGATCTTTTTCAGGTGTTCGCCTCTCGCGATCAGGGTTACGTCCTTGCCTGCTTTTTTCATATAATATCCGGTAACACCACCGGTTCCTCCGGCTCCAATGATTAAGTATTTCATATTTATTTTCTGCCCCGCTTTCATTGTTTTGATTCTTATATCATAGCACAATTGCAATTTTTCTTCAGTATATTTTATGCATTACGCTGACATAATTTTGCATTGACAGTTTATTTTTTGCCCTGTAATATCAATGGTATCAATATCAGAATATATTACACAGGAAAAGTATTAAGATGGAACGATATCTGTAATTTAGAATAGATGAACAAACTACAGAACTTAAAATGGAAGCATTTCTGAAAAAGAATGCAGGACTTACAAAACGGCAGATCAGCCAGGCGAAGTTTCGACCGGACGGGATTACCAGAAACGGAGTTCGCTGTCGTGTAACTGAGACAATATATCCAGGCGATGTGATCCGCGTTTGTCTGGAGGAAGCCGGGACTGCTTCTGCGCATCTTGAAAATTATAATGACGGAATCAGAAGTAAAGATTTGTCGGATTTCCATTCCAACAAAGCTTTAGCTCCAGTTTCCGAAACTTCTTTTTCTCTGAATATTTTATATGAAGATACGGATATTCTGGCAGTTGATAAACCGGCAGGAATGGTTACGCATCCAACGGGAATGCATTATACAGACAGCCTCTCCAATCTTGTTGCCGGTTACTTTCGAGAGAAAAATGAACAGGTCTGTGTCCGCCCGGTGGGGCGGCTGGATCAGGAGACTTCCGGGATTGTGGTTTTTGCCAAAAATCAGGTAGCAGCTTCAAGGCTTCAATCTGTAAAATCTCCATGCAAAATTCACAAGCAATATCTTGCCGCTGTATCCGGTACTTTGCCTATAGATATGCCTGGTGTCTGGCATACCTTAGATTTACCGCTGATGCAGGACCCGGAGAATCATCTGAAAATGAAAACTGCTGCTGATCTTTCCTTACATTCATCTGCATTATCGGGAAAAATCAAAACAGCAGTTACTCATTATCATACTCTTTTTTCCAGTCAGGACTGGTCGCTTATCACACTTAAGCTGGATACCGGACGTACCCACCAGATCCGTGTCCATATGGCATCCACAGGACATCCTTTGCTTGGAGATACTCTTTATCATTCAGACGATAAAATATCTTCCTGTGCTTCCTTTTCCAGGGCAGCCCTTCATGCATGGAAAGTTTCTTTTCAGCATCCTTTCAGAGATGAAATGCTCCTTCTGGAAGCACCATTACCTTTCGATTTTCGTGAACTGGTTTCACTTTCAGGGTCTGATCTGTTGTCTATTTAAGCTTCAAATTCTTTGATCAGATTTACCATTTCAATGGCACTGAGTGCACAGTCATAGCCTTTATTTCCTGCTTTTGTACCTGCGCGTTCAATTGCCTGCTCGATGTTTTCTGTGGTAAGTACTCCGAATAATACCGGAACTCCTGTTTCCAGTGATACTGATGCAATCCCTTTGGAAACCTCATTGCATACATAATCATAATGACTGGTATTTCCACGAATCACAGCACCTACGCAGATAACCGCATCATACTTTCCACTTTTTGCCATTTTAGACGCGATCAGCGGGATTTCAAAAGCACCTGGTACCCACGCTACCTGGATGTCCTCTTCTTTTACATTGTGACGTGTCAGCCCATCCATGGCACCACTTACCAGCTTGGAAGTTATAAATTCATTGAAGCGGGCTGCTACAATTCCTACTTTCATTCCATCTGATACTAATTTTCCTTCTAATGTTTTCATTTTTTCTGGTCCTTTCATCTGTAAATTTATATTTTTTAACCTGTACAGGTTTTTATATACGGTAAATTTTATTTTCGGGAACGTTATCGTTATATATGAAAATCCCCGCTGTATTTAATACTTCAGAATATGTCCCATTCGTAATTGTTTTGTCTTAAGATAACGCAGATCATACGCTGTGGCATTCATCTGTATCGGAACTCTCTGTTTGATCCTGATGCCAAATTCTTCCAACTGATAAACTTTATCCGGGTTATTTGTCAGCAGCCTCAGCTCTTTTACCCCAAGATTTCTCAGAATCTGCGCACCAATGTAGTATTCTCTTTCGTCTCCGGCAAATCCAAGTGCCAGATTCGCTTCGAGTGTATCCATTCCCTGTTCCTGAAGTTCATAGGCACGAAGTTTATTGATCAGTCCGATTCCTCTTCCTTCCTGTCTCATATAAAGGAGTATCCCTCTGCCTTCTTCCTCAATCTGGGCCATCGCCGCTGCAAACTGTTGTCCGCAGTCACAACGCTGTGATCCAAAAACGTCTCCTGTCAGGCACTCTGAATGCACACGGCACAGAACGTTTTCTCCATCTCCGATTTCACCTTTTACCAGTGCTACATGATGTTCCCCATTCAGGCGGTTTACAAATCCATACGCCATAAACTCTCCGTATCTGGTCGGCATTTTTGTGGTCGTCACGCGATCCACCAGAATATCATGGCATTTACGGTAATTCTGAATATCTTTAATTGTTATGAATTTAAGATTCCACTTTCCGGCAAGTTCCCGTAACTCAGAAGTCCGCATCATAGTGCCGTCTTCTCTCATAATTTCACAACACAGCCCGCACTGTTTTAACCCTGCAAGTCTGCACAGGTCTACAGTTGCCTCTGTATGTCCGTTTCTTTCCAGAACACCGTTCTTCTTCGCCAGAAGTGGAAACATATGTCCGGGGCGTCTGAAATCTTCGGGTTTTGCATTCTCATCCACACATTTCATGGCAGTAACAGAACGTTCTGCCGCAGAGATTCCTGTAGTGGTGCTGATATGGTCTACGGAAACAGTAAAAGCAGTTTCGTGATTATCTGAATTTTCTGCTACCATCTGCGGGAACTGCAGTTTTCTTACATATTCCTCAGACATTGGCATACAGATAAGTCCTTTTCCGTGAGTTGCCATAAAATTAATATTTTCTGTTGTGGCAAACTCTGCTGCACAGATAAAATCTCCTTCATTTTCTCTGTCCGGATCATCCGTTACCAGAATAATTTTTCCATTCCGAAGTTCTTCCAGAGCTTCTTCTACTGAATCAAATCCGTTCATTTTTTCTCTCCTTATGCAATGTATTTTCTGATACAATATATTTTTCTGTTGTTAAGAGGGCAAAATCATTCGTATTGGCTGCTTATCTGGTTCGTGTCAGGCAGATAAAACATCCACTGTACAGTTCTGCATCAATCGAATAACCGCTTTGTGGTTAATTCTGTCAAAAGCCATACTTATTCAGAAAATCCCGTGTAATATTACTTTTTATCGGCTGTTCTTTCACAGGCGTTATTAATTTTTCCACGTATTTTCCAATTATGTCTGTCTCCAGATTAACGATATCTCCTTCTTTGCGTTCTCCGAGGACTGTAATCTTTACTGTATGAGGAATTGCAGAAATGGAAAAGTCTGTTTCTGAGACTTTTGCCACTGTAAGACTGATTCCATCAACTGTTACAGAACCTTTTGTCACAATATATTTCATAATTTGTGGTGAAGCCTGAATGGTGTACCAGACAGCATTATCATCTCTGCGAATTTCCGTGATTTTTCCTGTTCCATCCACATGCCCGGCAACAATGTGTCCTCCGAATCTTCCATTTGCCGGCATTGCCCTTTCCAGATTTACATGCTGTCCCAAAGAAAGCTGAATCAGCGCAGAACGATTCAATGTCTCATGCATCACATCTGCTGTAAAACCATCTTCCAGACATGCAGTTACAGTGAGGCAGATTCCATTTACAGCTACACTGTCCCCTGTTTTCAGATCATCCAGAATTTTCTCTGCCCGTATCGTAAATACTGCTGAATTTGCTCCTTTTTTTATTTTTTTCACAGTTCCCAGTTCTTCAACAATTCCCGTGAACATTACTCTTCACCTCACTCTCTATAAGAAAATCATCTCCTATTCTGATTATTTCGCTGTTTTTTAATAATATTGCGCTGGCAGGATCAGGAAATCCTTTTCCTTCTATCGGTGTCTTTGCACTTTCTCCCCCAAAAAGTTTGGGTGCTATATAGGTCTGGACTTTCTGAACAATACCGCTTTCGAGTGCTGACCAGTTTAAAGTGCCTCCTCCTTCCAGTAAGATACTGTCTATCTTTGCAGCTCCCAGAAGTTCCATTAGTCTGTTTAAATCTATGTGTCCGTTTTTTTCCGGGACATCCAGAACTTTACATCCCATATCTTCATAATTCTTTATCTTCTGCTGGTCTTTACTGCTGGTTGCAAAGATTGTTGGAATTGTTGATGCCGTTTTCACAATTCTGGAATTCAGTGGTGTCCGCAAGTGGGAGTCACAGATGATACGCACAGGATTTCTGCCGTTTTCCAGTCTGCATGTAAGCATCGGATCATCTGCCAGCACAGTTCCCACTCCAGCCATAATCCCTGTATATTTCAATCTCTGTTTCTGCACATGCATTCTGGCAGCTTCGCCTGTCACCCATCTGGATGCGCCTGTATAAGTGGCAATTTTTCCATCCATGGTCATCGCATATTTCATGACTACATATGGTTTTTGATTCTGTATGTAATAGAAAAATGCTTCATTGAGTTTATCGCACTCTTCTTTTAAAACGTTTTCCGTTACTTCGATCCCATGCTCTTTCAGAATCCGGATTCCTTTTCCTGAAACCAGGGGATTAGGGTCCGAGGAACCAATGATCACACGTCTGATCCCCGATTCCAGGATTGCATTGACACACGGAGGCTGTTTCCCGTAATGGCAGCAAGGTTCCAGAGTAACATATATGGAGGCACCTTCTGGCTGTTCTGTACATGATGCCAGAGCTTCCCTTTCTGCATGAAGTTCACCGTATTTTCTGTGATATCCCTGGCCAATGACTTTTCCGCTTTTGACGATCACGGCACCTACCATTGGGTTAGGTGCTGTAAATCCCATTCCTTTTTGTGCCAGTTCTAACGCCATTTTCATATATTGCCTGTCTTTTTCCATATCCGTTATATCTTTCAATCCCTCATCTCCTGTTCTTCTGATGGTACTGATGATACCAAAAAAGCCCCGGTGTCTTTCAACATCCAGGGCCTGTAAATTAATATCTGTTTGAATTATCTTCGTGTGAATCTGACTTTTTGCTTCATCATTAAAACTGCTTTGATGATATAAAAAAGCTCTGGGATAAATTTATTATTCCAGAGCAGTCGCTTTCACAGATCAGTTAATTCTTCTGTATCTCTACTACTATCTTCTTTCATCCAGACTGTACTGTCGGCTTCGGAATTGCACCGAATCATACCTTACGGCTCGTGGGCTTTACCACCGGTAGGGAATTGCACCCTGCCCTGAAGATCTTATTTTATTTTTATCAGCAATTTTTGCGATTTATCTTGCTGATGTCTGATAGTATACTCTCAACTTTTATCTCTGTCAAGATTTTTTCAGGAAAGTAATCTTCTTACCATATCTGCATTAAATGTCACACCTGTCAGGTGATCTACTTCAATCTGGTACAGGGCATTGGCTGCGATATGCTCTGCTGCCTGTTCCAGATCACGAATACCGCTTGTATTTTTATGCAATTCAACGATGGCATTCAGACCCTCTTCTGTTACTACGCATTCTTCTGCCTTGAGGCTCATGCGTTTCAGAACTTTCGGAAGAACATATTTGGAAAAGATGATCTTCTTCTCTTCTGATGTATAATCCGGGATATCGATCACTGCAAAACGGGACATAAGAGGTGCGCTGATCTGGGATTTATCGTTTGCCGTAGCAATGGGATAAACGCCCACTGTGGGCACCATACATTCCATATAGTTATCTGTAAATCCAAGGTTGTCAAGCAGAGTAAGAAGTACGTCTGCAGGGTTTCCGTTGCCCTTACCTGACGCTGCTTTATCAAGCTCGTTGATAATAAATACAAGGTTGGATTCTCCTGCTGCCGAGAAAGCTTCCATGATGATTCCGGGCTTTGCGTTTGCATAGATTCTGGAACTTCCTGTAAGCTGTTCCGGATCATTGATGGAACTCATGTCCAGAGTTGTCCAAGGCAGTTTCAGGATACGGGCAACTGCGTATGCAATCTGGGATTTACCTGTACCTGCAGGGCCTACAAGGAGAAGTCCGTATGCAGGAAGTGTATGGGTACGGTTGATCTGGATGATGGTTTCAATGATACGCTGCTTTACAGATTCCATTCCGTAGAGTTCCTCATCAAGAATCCTGCGGGCTTCCTGAGGATCGATTGCCTCAAAGTAGTTACTCTTCCACTGTACATTCATCATAATGGAAAGTGCTCTCTGAGCATGGCGTCTCTCCTCCGGTGATACCTCATGGGAACGGGCAACTGCAAGATTTCTTCTCGCCCAGAGACGGATATTGTCCGGCAGGGTTCTGCCTGCGCAGGTCATAAAATCAGTGATGCTCTGAATGCTTGTCAGCTTCATCTCGTCCCCTGTTTCTTCCTCATCTTCATCCTCAACAATCTCTGCAGGTGCACTGCTTGCAAGAAGTCTCTCGATCATAAACTGAAGAAATCCGTCCTCTGCGGAAAGTTTCGTGCCGCCGCCAAAAGCAGTTTCACGAATCTTATAAACTGCATAACCATTCTCTTTATTCTCTCCTGAAAGGCGCACATTGATATGATTCTCCCCAAGCCATTTCAGAAGACTTACAAATCTTGAATCAATACTGATGATATCTGCACTGAAAACGCCGTCATCCTCTTTAAATTCAAAGGATGTACGTTTGATTGGATTAGTAAAAATACCGCAGGAATGATGTTTCCACTGACGGCTGCTGTTATCCAGGATCATGATCGGCTTCTCAGGAGAAGTCTCCTTTTCATTGGACTGGAAAGTAGTGTAAGTACATTCAGACTGTACACCTGATTTCTTGTCTGAAGCACCGCTAAAATCAAATACTGGCATGGTAAATACTCCTTTTATCTTATCATACAACGCATGACATATTTCTGTTACGCATCTCTGCAATCCTGCCGGAAGCTATTTATTATTCTAGCAGAATCTTTTCTTTTAATCAATTCTGTAAATGTATTTATTGCATAAATATTCAATAAATTATATCCTCATTTATTCCCCCAAAATCATTGACGGTAACATTCGCAGGCCTTATAATAGTAGTAACTGAGAATTTCCAGAAACTCTCTGGAAAATCGGAATTTACTTTTAGGAGAGCAAAATGAGCAAAATTATTTTAACCGGTGACCGCCCAACAGGCCGCCTTCATGTTGGACATTATGTTGGTTCATTATCCGAGCGTGTTCGTTTACAGAACTCCGGCTTATATGATGAAATTTATATTATGATCGCAGATGCACAGGCATTAACAGATAACGCTGAACACCCTGAGAAAGTTCGCCAGAACATCCTTCAGGTTGCCCTGGATTATCTTGCATGCGGCATTGATCCTGAGAAGTCCACTATCTTTATCCAGTCTATGGTTCCGGAGCTTACAGAGCTTACTTTTTATTATATGAACCTTGTTACTGTAGCACGTGTACAGCGTAACCCTACAGTTAAATCCGAGATCCAGATGCGTAATTTCGAGGCAAGCATCCCTGTCGGTTTCTTCTGCTATCCGATCAGCCAGGCTGCAGACATCACTGCATTCCGCGCTACTACTGTTCCGGTTGGCGAAGATCAGCTTCCAATGCTCGAGCAGTGCAAGGAGATCGTCCACAAATTTAATACTGTTTATGGCGAAACTCTGACAGAGCCTGAGATTATTCTGCCATCCAATAAAGCATGCTTACGTCTGCCAGGTATTGACGGAAAAGCAAAAATGAGCAAATCTCTCGGAAACTGCATCTACCTTTCAGATGAAGAAGCTGATGTTAAGAAGAAGGTTATGTCCATGTTCACAGACCCGAATCATCTTCGTGTGGAAGATCCGGGACGTGTGGAAGGAAACCCTGTATTTATTTATCTGGACGCATTCTGCAAACCGGAATATTTTGCAGAGTTCCTGCCTGAATATCAGAATCTGGATGAACTGAAAGCCCATTATACACGCGGTGGTCTGGGTGATGTCAAGGTTAAGAAATTCCTGAATAAAGTACTCCAGGCAGAGCTTTCTCCAATCCGCGAGAGACGTAAATACTGGGAGCAGCATCTTGATGATGTATATGATATCCTCAAAGAGGGAAGCAGGGTTGCTGAAGCAAAAGCTGCACAGACACTTCATGATGTTCGTTCAGCAATGCAGATCAACTACTTTGATGATAACAGCTTAATCAAATAATTGTATGCCGGTGGCTACAGCGACCGACAACAATGCGTAAATAAGAAATTCAAACGCAAGATTGTTCAAAAATCAACTTATTGACACATCAAAACAGGTTCAGGCAAAAGCATTCTGCTCACGTCTGAACCTGTTCTGTTATTTCTTCACTGACTTTCTTTTCAATCTATTTTACAGATAAAATCTATCCGATATCTTTCATATCTGATACCATTTAATCTCATTTGCCTCCATATGTAACCGGAAGCTGCTTCCATCACCTCTGTAAACTACTGTATCCTGTGGTTCATAAGTGTTGTTGACTACGCAGTATTTTCCATTTTTTACGTAAGCATGTACTTCTACATTGTAGTTGCTTGAATACCAGCAGTGAAGTTCTTCCTCTGCGGATGCTGACCAAAGGACTGCACGATAAAGCACGCGGCTGTTCTTAAAGCTGTATGGAAGTCCGCTGATATAAACGCCTCTTCCTTTACCGAAAGTCTTTACAGCCATCTGCACTTCCTGGTCTTTCTGGATTAAGATTTCTGTTTCCGGTAAGGCATAAATGTTCTTCTTACCTTCACCGAAATCAACCTCGCCTTCTGCATCTTTAAGGATGAAATGATCTCTGTGTTCTTCCCAGTTATATTTATCTGTATTCAGGTTAAATCCATGTTCTTCTTCTACTCCAAGTACATCATCTAACTGAATGAATCTGCCCTGCCACTGATGTGCTGCCGGTTCTCCTACACCGATAAATCCACCGCCATTATATACATATTCTCTGACTGCTGTGATGATTGTTTCGTCGATCCAGTTCTCGCCGCCTGACTGTGCAGTGTCCGCATCTCCTACATTGATCACTACGTCAAATTTCTTCAGAAGATCTTTGTCTGCTTTGATATCGTCAAAGCTGATAAATGATACATCAAACGGTGCGCCGCTTAATGCTTCGATAATTCCGAAATAAGAATAATTCTGTTTGTAATAGATGGCGTGATGTACCATATGGTTACCCCATGAGCGCATCTTTCCCCAACAGTTCAGGACTGCTACCCGTTTTACGCAATAAGGAGTCGTTCCCTGAATGTTATCATATAAAGTGCGGAACTCTTCGCAGACTTCTTTGATATACTGTACAAAATCCGGGAATTCCAGGGCAAGTTTCAGATATCCGCCGTAGCCTATTCTCTGGATCGGGCTTCGAAGGATGGCTCTTCTTGCTGTTACCCAGTTCACTTTTGCCTCCTTTACAGGATCGCCGCCTTCATGGAACGTATCCGGGAAAAAGTATGGCAAAAATCGTCCTTCTGTATATTTTACATTCTTAATATCACTGAACAGACGCAGAGTCGCACCATTTCCAACACTTCCAACTACAGCATCCAGTCCGATGGATGCAAATTCGTCCATAAACGGTTCCATGCCAATCCAGTGATCTCCCATAAACATCATGGCTTCTTTTCCGTATTCATGTACGATATCTACCATCTCTTTGGCAAGTTTCGCAACTTCACGTCTCTGAAATGCCTGAAAATCTTTGAATTCTTTTGAGGGAATCCGGTAGGTATTGTTCATGTATCCCTGGTCAATGATATATTCCGGTCTGAAAGGATAACCCACTTCTTTCTCAAACTGCTCCAGAATATATGGGCTGACTGAAGCGGAATAGCCAAACCAGTCTACATATTTCTCTCTTGCAAGTTCATCAAATATAAGAGTAAACTGATGGAAAAATGTAGTAAAGCGCACAACATCCACATACTCATGAGTATCCAGAAATCTGCGCAGACGTTCCAGGGAATAAGCTTTTGTTTTCGGCTGGCGCACATCAAATGTAATCTGCGGTTCCACATCTTTCCAGTCATTTACTACTGCATTGTACATGTGTACCGGATCCCACATGATATATGCCAGGAAGCTTACAGTGTATTCATGAAACAGCTTTGCAGCTCTGATCACTACATTACCGGTTTCTTCATCATAGCTCCACAGCTCTGTTGATACCGGTTCCCCGGTAGTACGGTCTATAACTTCCCACCATCTGTAGATATCATCTCTTGTATTCACCGCCAGCATATCCGGATATAAATGATCCATCAGATGAATTTTCAGCTTATCCTCTGTTGCTGTATGGAAGGATGTCATGATATACATCTGCTGGATTTCCTCAGGATGTGCCTTTGCCCATTCATTATCCTTACGGGTTGTATAATAGGTTGCATATATCTTGGAGCCAGTATCTTTTAATTCCTTCGGAAATTCTGTTCCGTCACAGTCACGAATCGCATCTGCACCCCATTCATCCAGTATCTCCAGTGTCTGTGGCACTACATCCAGATTGGTTGGTATTGTTACACGGCCTTTTTTCATTGTTGTTTGTCTCCTCTCTGTATAAACCTGTCTTATTTTTTTACTTATCTGACCTGATTCTGCTCTTTCTTGCGCCTTATCTGTTTATAGAATACGTTCTTTCCAAAACATTTTCAATTCTCTTTTTGCTTTGTTTTTTAGAAATCTTGCTGTACAAATCAAATTGTGATATTATATAAAAAATGTTATCAGAAATTTTGAACGGAATTCCACTTTTATTCATAACAACCTATGTTTTTTAAATTTTTATGGTTTTTTTATGCATTTAGTCCAATCTCAAAAACTAAACGCAAAACAAATCCCCTCCATTATTTTTGTTCACTTTTTTATATCAAACAAAATTACTAAATTATGGAAGACCCTATATTTCCGATATGTCCAAAAACAGGTTACAGTAATTACAAAGGAGGGACTTTTATGAGTACACATTCTCTTCGCTTCAGCCCTGAAGATACTGCACCACAGGAGATCACACTTCTGAATGCATCTTCTTCCCTCTATGAAGGTGACTGGCCAAGCATTCCCCACTCCCATGCATTCACTGAATTATTTTATGTGCGGGACGGACAGGGGGAATTTCTGCTTGAAGATGAAATCTACCCTATTTCAAAGGATGACCTGATCATTGTTAACCCTCACATTAATCACACTGAAATTTCCAGAGGAAACCCACCTCTCAGCTATTTCACAGTAGGTGTAGACGGATTATCTTTCTCTTTTAATGATCAGAAAGAATATCGTATCTTTAACTGCAGAAAAAAGAAAACAGATCTGCTTTTTTACTTTAACTCCCTGTTCCAGGAACTGGACAATCAGTCTGAAGGATATGAAAAAATCTGCATATATATGCTTAATATCCTGATCCTTCAACTTCGGCGAATTACAGATTCTCCTTTCGAACTGATCACAGCACAACATCCAAGCAGGGAATGTGCAAATATCAAACGTTTTCTTGATTCTAATTACGGAGAAAACATCTCTCTTGATCATCTGTCTGCCATCAGCCACCTGAACAAGTATTATCTCAGCCATGAATTTACTAAATATTATGGGATTTCTCCTATGAACTATCTAAACCGAAAGCGGATTGAGGTATGTAAAGAGCTTCTGGAAAATACTGATTACGGGATTTCAGATATTGCCCATCTCACAGGATTCTCCTCTCAGAGTTATCTCTCCCAGAGCTTTCGCAAATTCTGTGGCATGACTGCAGGAACTTACCGTAAACTTAAGAAAAAAAGAAAGGATCCTATTTAATATCATGCAATACACATTTCCAAACTACTATAAAGAATTTTCCTGCGTTGCAGGAGCCTGTCCGGATACCTGCTGCGCAGGATGGCAGATCGTGATTGACGATCAGACACTGAAGAAGTACCAGCACTTTAAAGGTCCGTTCCGCAATCGCCTGCACAATGATATTGACTGGAAACAACATGTTTTCCGCCAGTATAACAGACGCTGTGCTTTTCTCAACGAAGAAAACCTGTGTGATATCTACACAGAAGCAGGACCGGAAATGTTCTGCAGAACCTGCAGAAATTATCCTAGACATATTGAAGAATTTGAAGGTCTGCGTGAGATTTCCCTGTCGCTCTCCTGTCCGGAGGCAGCAAGGATTTTACTTTCCCAAAAAGAAAAGGTACACTTTATCACAAAAGAAAAAAAGGCAAAAGAAGAAGTCTATGATGACTTTGATTATTTCTTGTTCACTGCACTTATGGACACCCGTGATATGCTTATAGATATCATCCAGGACAGAGCTGTACCCATGCAGAAACGTCTGTGGAAACTTCTGACTGCTGCACATGATTTCCAGTTATGTGTAAATAAAAATGAACTCTTTAAATGGGAAGAAATGCGAAAACGACATGAAGATTCCGGATACGGAGATAGATTTTGCAGCAAAATTTACTCTCGTATAAATACAGATAACATAGAAAACAGTTCTGTTGCATCTGCCTGCGCAAATACACCAGAACAATTATTTAAAAAAATGTGGAAAACTGTTGTCCCGGAAATGGAGGTTCTGCGCCCGGGATGGCAGGAATACTTAAAGAATTGTCTGACTCCACTGTATAATGGAAATACAGATTCGCAGTCTGACTCCGGAAATCTTTATTCCTGGCAGAAAAGTGAATTTGATTTCTCTTATCCGGACTGGCAGATTCAGGAGGAACAGCTTCTTGTTTACTGGATCTATACCTATTTCTGCGGTGCAGTTTATGATGATGAGATCTTCGCCAAGGTGAAAATGGCAGTTGTGTGCACCCTGTTCATTCATGAATTAAATGTGGGAACCTATCTGAAAAACAACCGACAGTTTAAGCTGAATGACCAGATCCGTATCTGTTATCAGTTTTCAAGAGAACTGGAACACTCAGATCTTAACCTGAACAGATTCGAAGAATTGATGTCTGAAAAAGAGATCTTCTCTTTTGAAAATCTATTGAAGATCTGCTGATGCATACTTTTTCTGTCTTATCTGTGTCATCTGACACCTCATATAGTCAGATGACACATTTTTCAACCATCAGGCCAATGCCAGCAAATCTTTTCCTTCTTTCAGTCTCTCATAAAACTGTATGTAGAAATCCTGATTTTGATCATATGGTTTGAGATAGAATCTGTTCACCACAAAAAGGTTCAGATTTTTGATCAGGTCTGAATCCTCAGCATTGTACAGTACTTCCTGTACATCCAGCAGAAAATAATGCCAGTCATTGACAAATTTCTCATAATTTTTCAGATCCGGTGTATCGATCCATTTTTTTACCTTGATCTTACTTCTGTTTGTTTTAGGACATTCATGAATCTGAAGAATATATTTAAATCCCCCATCTTCATAAAGTCTTCCCAGAGGAAACAGCCTGCAGAAGCCTGGTCTGACAGCATGAATACTGCAGCGGCCCTCTTTATTCAGAAATACGCATTGTTCTTTTTCACCTGTCATCCGGAGATGAGGCAGGATATTTCCGTCTGATACTCCCAATTCCAGACATTCCTGCAGAAGCTGTTCCACAGGCTTCTTAAGTCCCACAGATAATCTGTGTACATCATATGGATCCAGGATCACAGAATCTCCCATTCCCTGACAGCAATCACAGCATCCTTCGCAATCATGACAGTCTGCCTTTACCATGTCATTGGAATCATATAACTTTCCGTCTGAAATCTCTTCCAGTGTCTGTTCTCTTCGCATCAGAAGGCCTCCAGTCCTGTAACGCCCCAGTCTGAAGCAAGATCTTTCATACCTTCCAGAACTTCCTCCCTTGAATATCCGTTATCATCCAGGAAATCTCCATCCATATCATTCAGATACAGATAAAAGGTCAGTGCCAGTTCCAGATAGTCTACATCATCTTCTACCATACCCATATATAATTCGTTTTCTGCTTCATTGATCTTGCCTTCTTCTGCCAGTTTCATAATTGTAGCAAAAAGCCGGTCTGCCTCTGTGTAATCTGCTTCCTTCTCCGGAAGTTTGTAATTGGGCTGCTGCTCATGAAGCAGAAGCTTCGCGATCAGTCTTCCTACGTCCTGAATATTTCTTATCATATGATCATCCTGTACTGCCATAATATTATCTTCCCTTCTTTTTTATTTTATCTGGTACATCGTTTCGTAAATAACTATACCCATCGCATAGGATACGGATTCGCAGACAAGAGAGTGATATAGTTATTCCAGTTTTAATCCTGCCAGTGCCTGTGCAAATGCATTATTCACCGGCTCCTTGGCTTCTTTCTGCTGCTGTCTCATATATTTTTGAACATCACGCTTATTGACTCCTGCTCCCTCTTTGGTTCTTCTCGCCTGAAAAGCAGAGAGCTTTTCTTTATAGCCGCAGGCACAGATAAATGTCTCTTCCTTACCTTTCACATACATTTCCATACGTTTATGACACTTGGGACAACGGGCATTGGTAGTTCTGGACAGGGTTTCTTTATAACCGCACTCTCTGTCCTGACATACAAGCATTTTTGCATTCTTTCCATTCACTGCCAGAAGCTTCTTTCCGCAGTTCGGGCAGATTTTGTTTGTAAGATTATCATGCCTGAAGGTTCCCTGTCCGGTTTTGATCTCATCTACAATGTCACAGGTATAGTTCCTGATTTCTTTCAGGAAGGTTTCCTGTTTCATTTTACCTTTTGCAATATTTCCAAGCTTCATCTCCCAGTCTGCGGTCAGTTCCGGCTTGCGCAGTTCCTCGGGTACCAGTTCCAGAAGCTGCTTTGCCTTGGAGGTCAGATGGATTTCATTGCCTTTTTTCTCCATCAGAAAGCTGTTAAACAGTTTCTCAATAATATCGGCCCTTGTAGCAACTGTCCCCAGACCACCTGTCTCACCGAGAGTTTTCGCTGCCTTTGTATCATGACTCTCCATATAGCGTACCGGATTCTCCATTGCTGCAAGAAGCGTTGCTTCTGTGAATCTTGCAGGTGGCTTTGTCCTGCCTGTATTCATGGATACATTCTCTATATGCAGTCTCTCACCTTTCTTCATCTGTGGAAGCTTCTGATCTTTCAGTTTCTGCGCATCGTCAGCAGTATCCTCATCCTCTTCAGTGTCGTCCGTATTTTCATACACATCTTTCCATCCGGCACTTTTTACAACTTTCCCGCTGGCAGCAAAAAGTTCTCCAGCAACAATTCCCTCCATGCTCACCTGTTCATAAACAAAAGGCGGATACAGCACACTGAGGAATCTGCGAACTACCATATCGTAAATCTTACGTTCTTCATTTGTCATATGGTCAAGCTGCACAAACTGCTCCGTAGGGATAATTGCATGATGGTCGCTGACCTTTTTATCATCCACAAAACTTCCATTTGCACGAACAGGCTGATTCATCAGTGCGCCTGCCGGTTTTCTGTACGGTCCTGTTGCGCAGGCTCTCAGTCGTTCTTTAATTGTAGGAACAATATCCTTTCCAATATATCTGGAATCTGTCCTCGGATAAGTGAGTACTTTGTGATTTTCATACAGACGCTGCATGATATTCAGAGTCTGCTTTGCAGAATATCCATATTTCCGATTTGCCTCTCTCTGCAGTGTGGTCAGGTCATACAAACCCGGTGCAAAGGATTTTTTCTCTTTGCTGGTTACGGAAGTTACTTCCAGAGACTGATTTCTGAGAACATCGGAAATCTCCTCTGCCCGTTCTTTATTAAAAGTTCTGAAGCTCTTACTCTTTGGTTCCTTCCATGTCCAGGTGATATCACCTGCTTTCAGGGTGATTCCGTAATATTCCTTCGGCTTAAATGCCCGTATCTCTTCTTCACGTTTCGCAATCATCGCCAGTGTAGGAGTCTGTACACGCCCACAGGAAAGCTGGGCATTATATTTACAGGTAAGTGCCCTTGTACCGTTCATTCCCACCAGCCAGTCAGCTTCCGCTCTTGCCACAGCTGCTCTGTACAGATTATCATACTCATGTCCGTTTTTCAGATTTCCGAATCCTTCTTTGATAGCTTTGTCTGTAACTGAAGAAATCCACAGTCTGCGGATTGGTTTATGACAGTCCGCTTTGTCAAGAATCCAGCGGGCTACCAGTTCACCTTCTCTTCCGGCATCTGTGGCTATTATAATATCGTTTATGTCTTTTCTGTACAGCTGCGTTTTTACTGCATTGTACTGTTTACCGGTCTGTCGAATAACTACCAGCTTCATTCGATCCGGCATCATGGGAAGTGTGGACATTTCCCATTTCATATACTTCTTATCGTATTCCTCAGGGTCTGCCAGCGTAACAAGGTGTCCAAGCGCCCAGGTGACTACATAATCTTTTCCCTCAAGGATACCATTTCCTTTCTGTGTACAGTGAAGTACTCTGGCAATATCTCTGGCAACAGAAGGTTTCTCTGCTATTACTAATGATTTCATAAAATAAATAACTCCTTATAAAAATCTACAGTCAGGGTTTTTGATATCCCTGACCGTTGATTTCGGGCAGCTGTCCATTCATTTTTGGCATCTGCTTATATTTAAGATGTCAGGATCAAAAGGTATTTTGCTTTGCTCTTTGCAACTCCTGCAATTCTCATATTTAAAAGTATAGCATAGATAAATTCCTGTTTCCAGTTATTCTTTAACTTTATTTCATATTAATTTTATACCCGACTCCACGAACTGTCTCCACCAGCTCACCGGCACTTCCCAGTTTTTGTCTCAGTGTTCGGATATGTACATCAACGGTTCTGCTCTCTCCGTCGAATTCATACCCCCAGACCTGATTCAGAAGCTGGGTTCTGGAAAGTACAGTTCCGCTGTTTTTCAGAAGCAGACATAATACTTCATATTCTTTTAATGTAAGATTTACATTCTTTTTATCTACAGTTGCAATATGTCTGGAAGGGCAGACATAAAGGTTTCCTGTCTGATATTCTTCTGCGCCGTCATCTTCTGTTCTTCTTAATAATGCGCGGATCCTTGAGATCAGTTCCATCATGCGGAATGGTTTTGGAATATAGTCATCTGCTCCGCTGTCAAGACCTACCACTGTATCATATTCACTGCTTTTTGCTGTCAGCATGATAATAGGAAGTTTACGTGTATCCGGACGCATACGCAATTTCTTCAATATGGAAATCCCATCCTCTTCCGGCAACATCACATCAAGGAGCAGAAGTGCAGGTTCTTCCTTTTCCAGGGCTTTCCAGAAGTGAGAAGGTCTTTCAAATCCCTTTGCCTCAAATCCCTGACTCTTCAGTGTATAGATCACCAGTTCGCGGATACTCTCATCATCTTCTACCAAATATATCATTTTTCTATTCTCCATCTACAATTATTTACTGAATGCCATAAGCCGAAACCAGTATACAATCTCCGGAAACAACATGACATTTTCGAAAATCACTATAATTTCTCCGGCTCAGTTGATATCAGTATAATAAAAAGCCGTAAAATCTTTGTTCTGCTTTATGTTAAAACTTTGTAAAACGCTGAACTTTATTGAGAATTTTTTTATAAAATTTTTATATACTTTATGAGAAAATTTATTTGTAAAAGCAGTATGAAGATGTTATGATATGGTATGAAATAATTCTCCAAAGAAGGTGAAATTTTGAAACGTTTTATTTCCAAATATCGGCATGGACTTGTTATTGCTTTATACAGCATTATTTATATCCTGCTTTTCAGTTATCTGGAGCACAGGCCGGTTCACAGCTATCATATCGTACATACTGTATTTGATGACTGGATTCCATTTTGTGAGTTCTTTATCGTTCCTTATATGCTGTGGTTTCCATACATGATCCTGGCTGTGATTTATTTTATATTTTTTAATAAGAACAAACATGAATACTACCAACTGGCATTTAACCTTATGATGGGAATGACTGTTTTCCTGATTGTTTCCTATGTTTATCCAAATGCTCAGCACATACGTCCCACAGAGTTTCCAAGAGACAATGTTTTTACAGATGTGGTAAAATGGCTGTACAGTACAGATACTCCTACGAATATCCTACCCAGCATTCATGTGTTTAACTCTCTTGCAATCCATATGTCGCTTACAAACTGTGAAGCACTGCGAGATAAGAAACTTATAAAAGCAGCATCTTTCACCCTGACTGCACTGATCATCATGTCTACCATGTTCCTGAAACAGCATTCTGTAATTGATGTATGCATGGGTGCAACGCTCGCATTATTTGGCTTTCTGGTTTTTTATCCAAGAAAAGTCTCCGCTCCTTCACAGACTGTCTGCTTCGGAGAAGTAAAAAGAAAAAAAAGTGAAAACTAAAAAGATTTAAAATAAAAGCAGAATCTTTGAAATACATTTTGTCTTTCAGAGATTCTGCTTTTTGCAGTTATAACAATTTTCTGCTATTTAGAGCACATCAGTTAAATCCATAAAATTTCTGGCTAATCTTGTAGGCTGCCACTGACATTTTCCTTCCACCTCTTCCCGGAAGATTCATAACTCTTCCAAAAAGACTGTGACGCAATTTTCTGTAAACCTGTTTATCCTCTGTCTTAATATACTCCAGCAGTTCTTTCTTTTTCTGAAGAGACTCTTCTGTATTGGCACGTATAAGCATAATAGAGGAAATAGTTGTAATAATATCCAGGTAACTGAACATGTACTTTTTCAGGTGCTTATTTGTACTTTTGCAGTTAATATAAGCATTTACCATAAGTTTATTCACACGGATCTGCTGGTCAATTCGTTTAATCATCACTTTCTCATTCACAGACTGGTCATCTCTTCCAATAAAATAACGATAGAAGTTTACATCCAGATAATACATATTCTTTACATAAGGAAGAGGTTCAAAAGCAAAGAGGTTATCTACATAAAATGTATGCTTTGGCAGTTCCAGATTACATTCATGAAGTAATTTTGTACGATAGATCATGGAATGCATCAGAAGATATTTGCCCTTCGGCATATGTTTCACTTCTTCCCATCCAAATATTCTGTCCTGTGGCAGACATTTCCGGTACTGCATGATTTTCTTACGGGTTGCCCCCTGTTTCTCATATACGAAATTACTGATCAGAAGGTCAACTGTCTGCGGACCTCTGAGCAGTTCATATAAAGTTTTCAAAATCTGTACATACGCTTCTTTATTTACCCAGTCATCACTGTCCACTACCTTGAAATACAATCCTGTAGCATTTCTGATTCCTGCATTGACAGCTTCTCCATGACCGCCGTTTTCCTGATGAATTGCCTTTACAATTGTCGGATATTTCCTGGCATAAGCATCTGCAATCTCAGCAGTTCTGTCAGAAGATCCGTCATCTATTACAAGAATCTCTACTTCTTCTCCTCCCACCAGCAATGACTCTATACAGTTCTCCATATAATCCTGTGAATTATAGCATGGAATCGCAATACTTAACAGTTTCATCTTGTTTCCTCCTTGATATACTTTGCATACGCTCCAAAAGCAGATGGAATTGCGTATTGTTTACCTGACTGTTCTTTACTTACAAAAATGAGTTCTTTATCCTGTGTTGTCTTTAGGGATGATACCTTTATTCTGTATGCCTGCATTCTCCATTCAATATGGGAGAAAATATGTTTCGCAGGCGGAAGTTCTTCTATATATAATGGGTCAAGTCCCAACTCTTTTACGTACAAAAGCGCATCTTCGCTTTTTAAATGTCCCTGAGTATTTGGCAGTTCATATAAGCCTGCCAAAAGTCCTTTCTCAGGTCTTTTCCTGATAGCTGTGCATTCTCCGTCCTGAATGATAAACACAGTCCTGTTGTCCTGTGTTCTGGCTTTCTTAGGTGCTTTTACAGGAATCATATCCGCTTTATCATGTCTGTGAGCCAAACAGGTAAATGCAATCGGACATTCTGCACATTTCGCCTGACCGTTGGGAACACATATCACAGCTCCCAGTTCCATCAGTGCCTGATTAAAGTCTCCCGGACAATCTGAGGGCATGATCTGCGAAACCTGCTGTTCTATTTTTCTGCGGACAGACTGCCGGCTGATGTCTTCCGTACTCTCTGTAATTCTGGAAATCACACGCAGTACATTCCCGTCTACAGCCGGAACCTTTTCCCCATATGCGATCGATGCAATGGCACCGGCTGTATAACTTCCTATTCCCTTTAACGACAAAAGTGCCTGATAATCTTCAGGCAGTCTGCCATTATATTCATCTTTTACAGTTTTCGCCGCTTCCTGCATGTTCCGAACGCGGTTATAATATCCCAGTCCCTCCCATAACTTCAGAAGTTTCTCTTCAGGACATTCCGCCAGTGACTGAATATCCGGGAGTTCTGTGATAAATCTCTGAAAATAGGGTTTCACTGCCTCCACTCTGGTTTGCTGCAGCATAATCTCCGACACCCATGTATAATAAGCATTGTCCTTATCTCTCCATGGAAGAATCCTCTTATTATCCCTGTACCATTTTACCAGAGGCTGCACAATCTCTTCAAGTACCATAATTTATCTTTTCCTCGTTTATTTACTGTTCACTCCATTCTCAGTAACGCCGCCAAAATTCATTTCAGATTACCTGTGGCAATTGGATTTTGGCCTGTATGTCATTTTATCACAAAACAGAAAAAAACGCTAATACATAAAAATAAAAAGGACCGTACACATTTTACTGTATCTCGATCCTTCTTGCCTTATTCATTATTTTTTACATTTTAATCTCAAATAACACACAAGCCCGACAATAATGATCAGAAGTGCTACTATGTAAGCTATTTTAAAGGCCAGTGCTGTAGTAAAAAGATCTATGGCAGAAACAACGCCAATCAAAATAAGCGCAACTCCACTTGCTTTTGCCATCTTCTCTTCATCATAAAGCTTCTTACTGATGTCCGAGTTTCCACCTTTCAGGAAAATATCCCCATGTCCTGTCAGAAGCATTATTCCTACTATGAAAGCGGCAATTGTCAGTATGATGTTTAAAGAATCAAAATTCATAACCTTCCCCTTTCTTTCTGCATTTTACCATACAGAACCTTTTTTCTTTTTATAGAAATCCGGGACTATTGTTTCGTATACAATGATCCCGGAATATCCATACCTGTTTTTATTTTTCAGAAAACTGTTCAATACCTCCAATTAAAAGATTACAGAAAAGTAATTCCTGATCAATATTAATAGAAACATACGATTGGAATATTGCAGTCAATAATATTATAAAGTTCTGCTGCTTTCTCCGGTGGCATATTGATACATCCATGCGAACCGCCTTCCATGAAACGATCTCCACCAAAGTATGGCTGCCAGTTTGCATCATGGAAACCAATACCGCCATTAAACGGCATCCAGTACGTTACCGGCTGTTCATATTCATATTTACCATTTGCCAGCTGTTTACCTCTGAGCACATCCGGGCTCTTCTTATAATAAATCGTATAAATACCGGCCGGAGTCTGACGGTCAGAATATCTCATATCACCGGAAACAATATCTGACTCAAAGATATCTTCTCCGTTCTGGTAGAAATACATATGCTGTTCGGACAGATCCACTTCAATATAAGTATTTCCTATATCATTGTAACCATGTGCATTGGCTGTCATAGAATAAACCGGCTCTCTGGTTGTCTGTGTCCCTGACTGGATTTCCTGTGTCAGCTGTGCAACCTCTGAAGCCTGGTCTATCTGCCATCCATATGCAGAACCGTATACACTGACAGTTCTCCCACTTGTTGTCTGGAACTCTCTTTCAGTTCCCACCGTATCATGGGCCGCTGCAAGCTGCGCCACATAATCTGCGATGTGCTGTCTGAAAGATGTATCATCCATGATCAGCTGTCCTTTTTCATCAAAATTCAGCCAGTCCTTGATCGTATTTCCATCCAGAGTTTCCGTTTCATCTCCAAAAGTATACGTAATGCTTGCTTTTGTGAAATTATTACATGCATTAAGAGACGCCTGCAGATCCGGATTGTCGCTGGTGATATCTGCTTTTACATACACGTCCGGCTCACTGTCGAAATCAACCGAAGTTTTATTTCCCGAAACAGCTTCCGAAAGCACGTTATAAGCATTTTTCAAATCCAGCTTACTTCCCTCTGTCTCCGGAACAATCTCAAACTGCGAATCTCCATATGCGACATATGCATTCTCAGGAGCTACCTGATTCTCTTTCTGTGCACAGTTAAGTGCCTTCACCTGTTTTTTCAGCTTTTCTTTATCGTAAGTCGTGTTCTCAGCGGCTGTATAGCTCTTCTTTTCAAAAAAACCTCTGATCCATTCATAAGGTTTCTGATCTTTCAGAAGTTTCAGAACACTTCCATCAGAAACATAACTATAGCCGATCTGATCTCCGCTGATCGTCTGCGGATCCAGATTTCTGGAATCAACCTCTATGGAATAGTTCTCTACTGTCTTCGCAAGCTTCTGTTCTGCCTCATAAGCAGTTTTACCTGAACAGTCAATGCCATTGATCGATGTTCCTTCAAAGAATTTATCCGAATAATAATATGACATACCTGCATATGCGGCTCCGGCACTTACAATAACCATTGCCACTGCGATTCCTGTAATTTTTAATCCTTTATGCTTCTTGCGAACAGGCGGTTCATAAGGTGCAAGATCTTCATCACTGATCGGTACATACGAAATTCTCCCCGGTCTTGCGGATTTATGGCGTCTGCCAGTTATTTCCGTACTGCCATTTGGGACTGTGTTGTTTTTTTCTTCTTTGTTGCCCATCTATTTTCTCCTCAACATAAATGTTACCGTTCATTTTTCCTGAAGCCTATTACTTCTGAATCATATTACTGTTGATTCCGTTAATTAAGAGGCTTGCTATAATTCTTAATAATACGCTTCACAATACACAGAATTTATGTACTGATCACATAAACCTGCGCTGCATGTTTCATTATAACATAATTCTTCCAATTTGCACCTACTATTCACCTTTTTCTCATTTTTTATTACTGTTTGCAGGTAATATCCCCGAAAAATGTTTCTTTGGCAAATCCCTTATGATTTTTCTTATTTTTACAGGCCAAGTCTGCGTTTCATATCCTTCATCACATAGAAATACATGACGATCAAAAGTCCTCCGGCAAGCACCCATGCCATCGGACTGGCCATACATGCTCCAAAGTAACTCTTATGAGCCGCCGCGGCCATAGCAGTGATTCCACGTCCTGCCAGTTCTGCAACACCGGCAAGCATGGGAAGCAGTCCGTATCCCATGCCCTGGATACCATTCCTGAGTGCATTGACAAAGTGAAGTGGTATGAAAAATACTGCCACGCATTTCACATAAGTATCAACCATAGGAATGACTTCTGCGGCATTATCTGAAATAAACAGATAAGACAGATATTTGCCAAAGAAGAAAATAATCACACCTGTAACAATGGCATAGGTAATTCCTATAATATGCGCACTGTTAAATCCCTGTCTGACTCTGTCCAGTTTACGCGCTCCTATATTCTGTGCATTATATGTTGCCATTGTTGTTCCAATCGCAACATATGCCTGTGTAAAAATATTCTCTATCTTATTTCCGGCTGTAAATGCCGCTACTGCATAAGAACCAAGAATATTCAGCGCAGACTGTACCATCATGGTTCCGATCGCAGTGATGGAATACTGCAGTCCCATGGGAATGCCCACAAGAATTTCTTTTTTGGCAATCTCTGAACGAAATCTCCAGTCATCCGCCTTCAGTCTCAATTCCGGTACGTATTTTATGATATAAATCAGGCAAAGCACTCCGGATACTCCCTGTGCTGTAATCGTCGCCCAGGCAGCCCCGGCAACTCCCATATGGAAAACAATAATAAACGTCAGGTCAAGTACTATATTCAAAAGTGCCGCCAGAATCAGGAAATACAAGGGTGTCTTACTGTTTCCCAGTGCTCTCAGAATACTGGCCAGGATATTATATAATACCTGTGCAAAAATACCTCCGCATATGATCATAATGTAGGTATATGCATCCTGAAAAATATCCTCCGGTGTATGCATTAATGTCAGAAGCGAGTGCATCCCCACCATACTGACAGCCGTCATTATAACCGAAATGATAATTGAAAGTAACGCCGCATTTCCCACTGACTGGCGCATCTCATCCATCTTTCCTGCACCGAATTTCTGTGAGGTCAGAACTGTAAAACCGGCTGTCAGTCCCATAAGAAAACCTATGATCAGAAACATGATCGTTCCTGTTGAACCAACCGCTGCCAGCCCTTTTGTTCCTACAAATTTTCCTACGATTATGGCATCTGCCATGTTGTAAAACTGCTGGAATACATTACCTATAAATACAGGTATCGTAAAGTCAAGTATCATCTTCATTGGTTTCCCAACTGTCATGTCTGTCTGCATTCCAATAAACCCTCCCAATCCTTTTTTAATCCTCTTTATTTGCTGTTTTCGATATCTGTTTTATCAGATATCAGAGCGATTATAGTTGAAAAAATTTTCCATTTCAAGATGTGTTTTTTAATTCCATGATTTTCTACATAATCACCAAAAACAAACAAAAAACCCTCTGATTTGTGTCAGAGGGTTTCGTCAATATCACGAACTGCTGATGTCTACAAAGCAGTTCTCACAGTTTTTGTATTATATTATTTCTCTACAAGAAGTGATTTTCCTGTCATTTCCGCAGGCTGTTCCATTCCCATAAGCTGGATCAGTGTAGGAACGATATCTGCAAGACATCCGTTCTCGCGCAGTGTATATTTCGGATCTGCATTTACAAGAATAAATGGTACAGGATTTGTTGTATGTGCAGTCCACGGAGCACCTGTCTCATAGTCGATCAGCTGTTCTGCATTTCCATGGTCAGCACAGATAAACATCTGTCCGTCCACTTCCTTAAGAGCCTCTACTGCTTTGCCAACACATTCATCAACAGTTTCCACTGCTTTGATGGCAGCTTCCTGTACGCCTGTATGTCCAACCATATCCGGGTTTGCAAAGTTGATCACGATCACATCATATTTGTCAGATTTAATCGCATCTACCAGTTTCTCGCAAACCTGAGGTGCACTCATTTCCGGCTGAAGATCGTAGGTTGCAACCTTCGGAGATTTAACCAGAATTCTGTCTTCTCCTTTGTTCGGCTCTTCCACACCGCCGTTGAAGAAAAATGTAACATGTGCATATTTCTCTGTTTCAGCAATACGCGCCTGAGTCATATTGTGTGCTGCAAGATACTCACCAAATGTATTATGAAGCTGAACCTTGTGGAATGCAACCTGTTTATTCTGAATGGTGTCATCGTAATCTGTGAAGCATACGAAAGTAACCTGTGGTCTTGCTTTTCTTTCAAATCCCTGGAAATCATCATCGCAGAATGCTCTTGTGATCTCACGAGCGCGGTCAGGACGGAAATTAAAGAAGACAACAGAATCTTTATCAGATATAACACCTGTCGGCTGTCCGTCTTTCTCGATAACTGTAGGAAGAACAAACTCATCTGTCTTATCATTGTCATAAGAAGCCTGAACTGCTGCCGGTGCATCTGTTCCCTTTACGCCTTCTCCTGTTGTAAGAGCATTGTATGCAAGTTCTACACGATCCCAGCGGTTATCACGATCCATCGCATAGTAACGTCCGGAAACAGTAGCAATCTCACCTACACCGATCTTCTTCATCTCTGCTTCAAGAGCCTCTACAAACTCTTTACCTGATGCAGGAGGTGTGTCACGACCGTCAAGGAAACAATGTACGTAAACCTTCTCAACGCCCTCTCTCTTAGCCATCTCAAGTAATCCATAAAGATGTGTATTATGACTGTGCACACCACCATCAGAAAGAAGTCCCATGAAATGTACTGCAGAGTTATTCTCTTTTGCGTTCTTCATTGCTGCAAGAAGAGCTTCATTCTTAAAGAAATCACCGTCCTGGATTTCTTTTGTGATTCTGGTAAGTTCCTGATATACGATACGGCCTGCGCCCATATTCATATGTCCTACTTCAGAATTACCCATCTGTCCGTCCGGAAGACCTACTGCCAGTCCGCTTGCGTTTCCTTTTACAAATGGATATTCTGCCATCAGCTTGTCCATAACCGGTGTTTTAGCCAGATATACAGCGTTTCCTTCCTTTTTGTCATTCAGACCATATCCATCAAGAATCATTAATACGGTTGGTTTTTTGCTCATAATGTTCTCCTTTTATGTTTATTCATAATTGATAACTGTTTTGCTGATATCAGGAGCAGAAAACTGATCATCTCTGCACAATAAAACTTTTATATCTGACATCTCTTATATAGTATCAAAATCTCAGGATTTTTCAATTCTTTTTTTGTATCTGTTTCATTTTCATTACTATATATATGAAAAGAACAGTAACTTATTTTCCATATACACGAATGATCGTGGAAATCTTTCTTACGGAATCCCTGTTTCTCAGTTCTTCGATGGCAGTTCTGAAATCACCTTCTCTTACCTTCTCAGTGATCACAACTACTTCCGCACACCCTTCCACCTTGGTATCTTTCTGGATAATCTGTGCAACACTGACCTGATATTTGGCAAAAATAGCAGTCATCTCGGCAAGAACACCGCAGCGATCCTCTACTTTGAGACGGAGGAAATAACGGTTATGTGTATCTTCCATTTTCTTAACAGGGATATTCTTGTAACAGGTACATCCGATTCTGCCGCAGCATCCTGCAAGAATATTTCTCACAATATCAAATACATCACCCACAACTGCACTGGCTGTAGGAAGTTCTCCTGCTCCTCTTCCGAAGAACATGGCATCCTCCACTGCATCTCCATGGACAAATACTGCATTATAGGAATCATTTACAGTTGCAAGCGGATGGGAACTGGGAATCAGCATCGGGCACACATATGCTTCAATTCCGTCTGCTTCGTTTCTTGCAACACCCAGAAGCTTGATATCACGTCCCATTTCTTTCGCATAATGAATATCTTTTGATGTGATCTTGGCAATTCCCTCTGTATATACATCGTTAAATACCACACGTGAGTTAAATGCCACAGATGCAAGGATCGCTACCTTACGTCCTGCATCCAGACCTTCGATATCAGCAGTCGGATCAGCCTCCGCATATCCAAGTTCTGTTGCAAGTGCCAGGGCATCCTTAAACTCCATGCCTTCCTGAGTCATCTTTGTCAGAATAAAGTTTGTGGTTCCGTTTACAATACCCATAACTTCTGTCATGTGATTTCCTGCCAGACACTGTTTCAATGGTCTGATGATCGGAATACCACCTGCTACTGCTGCTTCAAACAGAAAATCCACTTTACTCTCATGTGCCGCATCCAGAAGCTCATGACCATGTACTGCGATCAGATCCTTGTTTGCAGAGACTACATGCTTACCGGCTTTTAATGCAGAAAGGATATACTCTTTTGCAGGATTAATCCCACCCATCAGTTCAATCACAATCTCAATCTCCGGATCATTTATAATCTCATCCCACTGGCTGGTGAGCAAAGAGGCGTCTTCTATCTTCGCAGCTGCCTTCTCTATATTTCTCACAAGGATTTTCTTTATCTCAATTTTACAGCCAATCTTGGCCGACATTTCCTTTTCCTGATTCTTCAGTACCTTATATACACCTGTTCCTACTGTTCCAAATCCTAACAGTGCGGCTTTGATGACATTTTCATTCATTTTGCAGGATTCCCCTTTCGTTTTCGTTGGTTTTTATAGTATGGCAGAATTTCCTATTTGTCAAGTTTGTCTGCATTTTTAAGCAAAATCTTTATCATATTTCCCAGTTCTTTGTTCCGTCTGCGAAGCCATCTCACATACCATAATATCCCCACTCCTGCCACCCAGGCAGAAATACAGAATATTCCATCCAGGATCATATAAACAGTTCTCTCTGTTCCCCCGGCAGGGGCTCCACTCAGGAAGCAGTAATACATTGCCACTGATATGCAGGCTGCGGCCACGCCTTCCATTATCTTTCTGATCGTCTTCATTATATCACTTTCCTTCTCAATAGTGTCTTTATAAAGACACTGTTACAAGACCTATTTTAACCCGATAATAAATATGAATCAAGAACAAATCGGACGGTTATTACATATGATAAGCTATAGAAAATTATGGAAGACTATGAAGGAGCGGAAAATCAGCCAGTATGCCCTGTACACTCACTATGGCATAAGCACTTCTTTTCTGGATAAACTCCGTCATAATGAAAATGTGGAAATCCGCAGTCTTGATATCTTATGTTCAATCCTTGACTGCGATTTCGGTGATATTGTAGAACACATTCCGGATAATGCTGAACCTGAGGAAAAATAATTTTTTCGGGTTCAGCATCAATATGATGTAGTTGTGTCCTTTCGTAGAACTATTTGTTCTTTTTATCTTTCTCATGATGTTAGGGCAAAAGGTATTTTACCCCTAACCTGATATCTTCTCATATCTATAATATATTTTGCTTATCATATCCTGCAGAAAGTCAGGCGGATATTCGCAATCTCCACAGGGGACTTACCTGATTCGGTTAAAACATTATTTATAATGTTATCCTATAAGTCCATTCACAAAAACATAAGATTTTTTCATTTATTTATGATATACTTATTACTGTATCCTTCGTTCTCAGTAACGCAGACTTATCTATGGCATTCTCTTCAGGCGCATAATATCATCCGCTTCGCAATTTATCAGTTAAATAGTGCGTTCAGGAGACTTGCTGCAGATTTACAAAATATTTTTACCTGAAAGGATCGTAGTATATATGAAATATGATGTAGTGATCATCGGCGCAGGACCTGGCGGTATTTTCTCTGCCTATGAACTGATGAAACAAAATAACGATTTAAAGATTGCTGTTTTTGAGGCTGGAAATCCTCTCAGTAAAAGACATTGCCCAATTGATGGTGACAAAGTAAAAACCTGTATCAAATGTAAAACCTGTGCCATTATGAGTGGCTTTGGCGGTGCCGGCGCTTTCTCTGATGGCAAATATAATATTACGAATGATTTCGGCGGAACGCTTTATGAACATATCGGAAAAAAAGAAGCTCTTGACCTGATGCGCTATGTAGATGATATCAATGTTGCCTATGGCGGTCAGGATACAAAAATGTATTCTACTGCAGGAACCAAATTCAAAAAGCTTTGTATGCAGAATAAGCTAAAACTTCTGGATGCTTCCGTCCGTCATCTGGGAACAGACATTAATTATGTGGTTCTTGAAAACTTATATTCAAAATTAAAAGAACATGTTGATTTTTATTTCAATACTCCTGTAGAACGTCTGGAAGTACTGGATGATGGATACCGCATTGTTACAAAGAATGATGCCACTGACTGCAGTAAATGTATTGTATCCGTAGGCAGAAGCGGAAGCAAATGGATGGAACAGGTGTGTAAAGAACTTGATATCCCAACTAAGTCAAACCGTGTAGACCTGGGTGTACGTGTAGAACTTCCTGCTGTTATCTTCTCCCACCTGACAGATGAACTTTATGAGAGTAAGATTGTCTACAGGACAGAGAAATTTGAAGATAATGTGAGAACTTTCTGTATGAATCCTTACGGCATCGTTGTAAACGAAAATACAAACGGCATTGTCACAGCAAACGGCCACAGCTATGAAGATCCGTCCAAACAGACAGAGAATACAAACTTCGCACTGCTGGTAGCCAAACATTTCTCCGAGCCATTTAAAGACAGTAATGGATATGGCGAAAGCATTGCTCGTCTTTCCAATATGCTGGGCGGCGGTGTGATCGTACAGCGTTTCGGCGATCTGGTGCGCGGAAGAAGGAGTACGGTTGCACGTATCGAAGAAGGTATGGTACAGCCTACTCTCGCAGCTACTCCCGGTGATCTGAGTCTTGTTCTCCCGAAACGTATCCTTGACGGAATCATTGAAATGATTTATGCTCTGGATAAAATCGCTCCCGGGACAGCTAATGACGACACCCTCCTCTATGGTGTGGAGGTTAAGTTCTATAATATGGAAGTTGATATTGATGAAAATCTGGAAAGCAGATACAAAGGCCTGTATATCATTGGAGACGGAAGCGGTGTAACCCATTCCCTGTCCCATGCTTCTGCAAGCGGTGTATATGTAGCACGCCAGATTGTTGAGAATCTGTAAAAGACCGGATTTCTTCTGATGGATACCTCTAACTACAGCAATCAATAACCTTAAAGTCCCCATCTGTCTCTTACAGTTGAAACAGATAGGGACTTGTTTATTATATTTTCTGGTATGCCATCCATTTATCCATTCCCAGACGTTCAAATGAACCACAGTACTGAAATCCGCATTTTTCCAGAAGTTTCTGCATGGGGATGTTATCGCTGTATGTATCCATACGGAGATTCTGTGTCTGAGCATAGGCCCAGTCCAGACAGAATGATGCGGCTCCTCTTACTATTCCTGTGGACGCTACCCTGTGAACTACTCCATAGGGTTCTTCATTCAGCCATTTTCCATTAATTTCTTTATAATCTTCATCTTCTTCCGCCGCATAATAGAAAACACAGGCAATCCGCCCTTCTGACATGCATAGATACATTTTATCAATATCATGCTCTATCAGTTCTGCTGAGGGGTAATCTTCACCCCACTGTTCTGCATTGCCATTTTCTCTCATAAATTTGCGGGCTTTATCATAAACTTGCATGATCTGCCCAAGATCCTGCACTGATGCTTTTCTTATTTCCATGAAACCTTCCTTTTCTTTTGGTATTTATATTCTTTTAGTATTTGTATTCGTTTTGATTTTTCGTCTGTTTCTCAAATTTTTTCGTCAAAAGACAAATATTTTCACAATGGTCTGTAAAACTGAACATATCTACCGGCTGTATTTTTCTCACATCATAGCCATGTTTTGTCAAATACTCCAGATCTCTTGCCAGTGTTTCCGGTCCACAGGAGATATATACGATTCTTGATGGATTCAGTTTGATAACAGAGGACATAAACTTTTTATCACTGCCTGTACGTGGCGGATCCATAAACACAACATCTGCATGTTCTCCGTTTTCTGCCATGTTTTCCATAAATTCTCCTGCATCTCCCTGATAGAAACGTGCATTTGTAATCTTATTTTCCTTTGCATTGATTCTGGCATCGCGGACTGCATCCGGATTTAACTCCACACCAATGACATTCTTTGCCCGCTTTGCGGCTACAAGTCCGATTGTTCCTATTCCGCAGTATGCATCTATCACTGTTTCTTTTCGTCCAAGCCCCGCATATTCAATTGCTGTCTTATACAGAATTTCTGTCTGTACAGGATTTACCTGATAAAAAGACTGCGGAGAAATGCGGAATGTACATCCGCAGAGCGTATCCCGGATATATCCTTTTCCATAAATGACGATATCACGCTCACCCAGTACCATACTGGTCTTCTTATCATTGACGTTAAGCACAACTGTTGTAATCTGTGGGTATTTCTTTCTCAGAGCTTTCACAAAATTATTTTTTGAAGGAAAGATCGGGGAACCAATCACCAGAACCACCATGATCTCATCTGTGGAAAACCCTCTTCTCACCAGCACATGGCGCAAAAGTCCATATCCTGTGTCCTCATCATATGTTTTGATTCTAAAAGATTTCAGCATATCCCGAATTGTACGGATGATTTCCTGACTGATCTTATCCTCGATCATGCACTCTTCTATCGGAACAACCTTATGTGTTTTCGCTTCGTAGGTTCCACAGATAATATTACCTTTTTTATCCCTGTCAAATACTGCATGAACTTTATTTCTATAATAAAAGGGATCATCCATTCCAATGATTGGTTTTACATTTGCAAACTTTCCAAGAAGCTTCTTCATCCTTTTCTGCTTGGCGGCAAGCTGTTCTTTATAAGGAACACCCTGATACTGGCAGCTTCCGCATTTCTTTGATACACTACATTTTGTTACTTTTTCTTCCATAAAATATTAACCTGCTTTCTATAATTACACATTTTTTACATTATATCAGCGAAAATGGATTCCCGCAATCAGACAATCTTTATTTATCTGTCAATTTCCTCTCCGAATGTCGAAAAAGCAGGGATTCTGTCGAAATGTTTTTGACTGATTTCTGTTGAAACTTGTAGACGAATGTAGAAAAATATGATATAGTTTGTACATACAAAAGAGAAAATCATCGAATTGCCAAAGAGAAAAAAATTTATATCACCAAGGATAAAAATTCAGAAATACTCCAAAATACAAAAGATAAAATACATGAACTAAATACACCTGATAAATAGTCAAAATACAAAAGTATCGAGGCATTCCTTTCGTGCAAAAGAGATTTACCCAAAGTACAAAAGAAACAGCTTACAGCAGATTTTTACACCAGATAAAAAAGACAGTTTCAGTAATGAAGCTGTCTTTTTCTTTATACATATTAATTTCATAAGATACTATGTGTCTGACATAGCCAAACAAATATTCGCAACAGCAATTAAAGCACGTAACTTACCTGCTTCAACTATAACAATCCCCTGAATACAATCCAATCAGTAAAATTACCAATTTTCCTGTATTCAGGGGCATTATATTATTTCTCGTTTGGACACAAAGATTATCTGCTTATAATCAGTTTTTTATTCTTATTTGTAGTTTACGATCTTTCCGAAATCAGCTTTCAGAGAAGCACCACCTACAAGGCCGCCATCGATATCGTTCTGAACGAATAAGTCAGGTGCTGTTGCAGGATTTACAGATCCGCCATACTGGATACGGATTGCTTCTGCTGTTGCTTCATCATAGATTTCAGCGATGCATGCACGAATACCTGCGCATACTTCCTGAGCCTGCTCAGTTGTAGCTGTTTTACCTGTTCCGATTGCCCAGATTGGCTCGTAAGCGATAACTGCTGTCTTAGCCTGATCTGCTGTAACACCCTGGAATCCAACTTTAACCTGCTGACGGATGAAATCCATTGTCACGCCCTGTTCTCTCTGAGTAAGAGTTTCGCCACAGCACATGATAGGTGTAATTCCATGTTCGAAAGCTTTGAGAACTTTCTTGTTAACATCTTCGTTTGTTTCTCCGAAGTATTCTCTTCTTTCGGAATGTCCAAGAACAACATATTTAACTCCGGCATCTACGAGCATTGCAGGGGAGATTTCTCCTGTGTATGCACCTTTCTCTTCAAAGTACATGTTCTCAGCACCAACCTGGATGTTTGTTCCCTTAGCAGCTTCTACAACCGGGATGATATCGATTGCAGGTACGCAGAATACTACGTCTACTTCATCGTTAACTACTAATGGTTTTAATGTTTCTACTAATTTAACGGCTTCGCTTGGTGTCATGTTCATTTTCCAGTTACCAGCGATAATTTTCTTTCTTGCCATGATGATTTATCTCCTTAGTATCCCTGTGGGATGTTATTATATTCTTATTTATCGTTTGCTGCTGCAACACCCGGGAGTTCTTTTCCTTCCAGGAATTCAAGAGATGCACCGCCACCTGTGGAGATGTGTGTCATCTTGTCGCCATAACCAAGGATGTTAACTGCAGCTGCAGAATCACCACCACCGATAATAGTTGTGGCATCTGTTTCAGCAAGTGCTTTTGCAACAGCTTCTGTACCATGAGCGAAGTTTGGCATTTCGAAGCAGCCCATCGGTCCGTTCCATACAACTGTCTTAGCATCTTTTACAGCATCAGCAAAAAGCTTCTCTGTTTCCGGTCCGATATCCATTCCTTCCCATCCGTCCGGAATCTCGCCACGTTTTACAACCTGAATATTGCAGTCATTGGAGAAGCTGTCACCAATTCTGTTATCTACAGGAAGAAGAAGTTTTACGCCTTTTTCTTCTGCTTTCTTCATCATGTCCAATGCATACTGAAGATAATCATCCTCACAAAGAGATGTTCCGATATGTCCACCCATAGCTTTTGAGAATGTGTAAGACATACCACCACCAATGATAAGAGTATCTACTTTATCAAGAAGGTTATTGATTACAGAAATCTTGCTGGAAACCTTAGCTCCGCCAAGGATAGCAACAAACGGTCTCTCAGGATTGTTCACTGCATTTCCAAGGAAATCGATTTCCTTCTGCATTAAGTAACCAACAACTGCTGTATCAACATATTTGGTCACACCAACATTAGAGCAGTGTGCTCTGTGAGCTGTACCAAATGCATCATTAACAAATACATCACAAAGAGAAGCAAGTTCTTTGCTGAATTCGTCTCCGTTCTTTGTTTCTTCTGCGCGATAACGTGTGTTCTCAAGTAAGATAACATCTCCGTCTTTCATCTCAGCTACTGCTGCTTTTGCGTTAGGTCCTACTACTTCAGGATCTGCTGCAAACTTAACTTCCTGTCCTAATAATTCGGAAAGACGTTTTGCAACCGGTGCAAGAGATAATTCCGGTTTCGGCTCTCCCTTCGGTTTTCCAAGGTGGGAGCAGAGAATAACCTTTCCGCCGTCAGCGATCAGCTTCTTGATTGTAGGAAGAGCTGCAACCAGACGGTTCTCATCTGTGATCTTTCCATCCTGAAGAGGAACATTGAAGTCACATCTTACAAGAACTTTTTTGCCTTTTACATTGATATCATCAACAGATTTTTTATTCAGCATTTGTGGTGCCTCCTTAATAATATTCTTTAACAGTTACTGCATATCTGTAAACAGTAACTTATTGATTTCCTGCTGTCATTCCAGACCACGCGAAAAGGGTCCGGTCCAAATCAGACCGGACCCTTCGTTGGAGTCTATTCCTTTACACTTACTGAAAATTAAGCGTTCAGTAATTTACCAAAGTGTTTGATTGTACGAACCATCTGGCTTGTGTAGGAGTTCTCGTTGTCATACCAGGAAACTACCTGTACTTCTGTTGTGCCATTCTCAAGTGGAAGAACCATTGTCTGAGTAGCATCGAACAGAGAACCAAATCTCATACCAACGATATCGCTGGATACGATTTCATCTTCGTTGTATCCGAAGGATTCATTAGAAGCTGCTTTCATAGCTGCGTTGATCTGTTCTTTTGTTACGTTTCCTTCAACAACTGCTGTTAAGATTGTTGTAGAACCTGTTGGGGTAGGAACACGCTGAGCAGATCCGATAAGTTTACCGTTCAGTTCCGGAATAACAAGACCGATAGCTTTAGCAGCACCTGTGCTGTTAGGAACGATGTTAACTGCAGCTGCACGAGATCTTCTTAAATCACCTTTTCTCTGTGGTCCGTCAAGTGTCATCTGATCACCTGTGTAAGCGTGGATTGTGCACATGATACCGGATTTGATTGCAGCAAGATCATTTAATGCTTTAGCCATTGGAGCTAAGCAGTTTGTTGTACAGGAAGCTGCGGAGATGATGTGATCTTCTTTTGTAAGAGTTTCATGGTTTACATTGTAAACGATTGTCTTAAGATCGTTTCCAGCCGGAGCGGAAATGATAACGTGTTTAGCACCTGCATCGATATGAGCCTGAGCTTTGTCTTTGGATGTATAGAATCCTGTACACTCAAGAACTACGTCTACACCGATTTCTCCCCATGGAAGTTCAGCAGCGTTAGCTTTTGCGTAAATTTTGATTTCTTTTCCGTCAACTGTGATGGAATCTTCTCCTGCTGTTACTGTATCTGCAAGAGCATATTTTCCCTGTGTTGAATCATATTTTAATAAGTGAGCAAGCATTTTAGGAGATGTTAAATCGTTGATTGCTACGATTTCAAATCCTTCTGCTCCAAACATCTGACGGAATGCAAGACGTCCAATACGTCCAAAACCATTAATTGCAACTTTTACTGCCATGATAAAATTCCTCCTATGAATTAAGTGGTTAATTATGGTAATCCTTTGTTTGTTAAAGAATCATCAACCTGTAATGTATTGTACATAATTCTAAACAAAAATTCAAGACCATTTTCCAAAAAACAGATAAAAATTAAGTAAAAAATGTAAATTATATGTTATACTGTGTATACAGTGCTTTATGAATACACTGATCCGGGCCTGTAATTGTGATATTTCAGGTGCAGATATATCCATTTAAGAGGACACAGTATTCATTTATAATATATCACACGCAAATATAACAGTACTGTTTTTACAGAAGAAAGGACTGAAATTATGGACAGACAAATATTGTGGGATTGTCATATGCACTCTTCTTTTTCTGCTGACTCGGATACGCCTATGGAAGTTATGATCCATCGCGCTGTTGAAACGGGACTACAGGGAATTACTTTTACGGAACATCTGGATCCGGATTACCCTGTTACTCCGGACAATCTGGATTTTTCTCTGGATATTCCGGCTTACAAAGAAAAGCTGGCTGAACTTTCAGATATATATAAGGATAAAATTCAGGTACGTTTCGGAATTGAACTGGGACTGCAGATGCATCTGGGAGAATATTTTGACTCACTTCTCTCTCAGACACCTTTTGATTTCGTTATCGGTTCATCCCATCTTGTCCATGGGTATGATCCTTATTACCCGGAATTTTTTGAAGGACGTAAGGAATTTTTATGTTATATGGAATATTTTGAATCCATTCTTGAAAACATTTCCGCATATGACGGATTTGATGTTTACGGACATATTGATTATGTTGTCCGTTATGGTCCTAACAAGAACCGGGAATATTCTTACGGACGGTATAAAGATATTCTGGATGAGATTCTGAAGAAACTGATTTCCATGGGAAAAGGCATCGAACTTAATACAGGCGGATATCATTATGGTCTTGGAGAACCCAATCCATGTACTGCCGTAATAAGGCGCTATAGAGAACTCGGCGGAGAGATCATCACCATCGGAGCAGATGCGCATACTCCGGATAAAATCGCCTGTGCATTTGATAAAGCTGCCAGTGTACTGGAAGCCTGTGGTTTTCGTTACTATACAATCTTCAAAGACCGTAAACCGGAATTTATTTCTCTGTAAAACGTGTCAGTACTTGCCTATATGGCAGTTCCTATAATATAATATTACATATGATTTCAGAAGCCCAATTTCCAAACTGCTCCAAATACTGTTTCTCTGGTCTGCATCATAGCTGATCATGATAAAAAACTGACAGCAGATATGGAAATTGCAGCTTTCTGTATATATTCGTAACTGTCCGGTGTCTCCATATTTGTGTTTTATATGTCCCGACACTGCCCGGTTACTGTATTTTTCATAAACCAGGGAGGAATATTATGGCTAAAAAAAGACTCCAGAAGAAACGTTCTTCATCAACAGTCAGAAAGCAGGAATCAGAAATTTTACAAGTGACTACTTCCAAAACTGAGCCTGTCAGAGTTGAAACTTCTAAAGTAGAACCTGTTAAGGTCGAGACTTCCAAAGTAGAACCTGTTAAGGTCGAGACTTCCAAAGTGGAACCTGTTAAGGTCGAGACTTCTAAAGTAGAACCTGTTAAACTGGACGTTCCTGTTGATCTCACTTTATATAATGAACGTTTTCAGAAACATTATGATGAGCTGAAATGGTTATATTGCGAATTATATCAGGATCATGATGATGTCATGACCTATCTGCATGATCTTACTTCTAATATGGAAGCTTTCTATAACAGCAGAAATTCAGCATTAAAGGCATCTGATAAAAAGCGCGAGGCTGATCCGGACTGGTATAAACGCAATGACCTTGTATGCATGATGATGTATGTAAACAATTTTGCACATACTTTAAAAGGTCTGGAGGAACATCTGGATTATGTGGAAGAATGCAATGTCAATTATCTTCATCTGATGCCTCTGCTCGCATCTCCGAAAGGAAAAAGTGACGGTGGTTACGCAGTAGCTGACTTCCGCACAGTGCAGCCTGAGCTTGGTACTATGGAGGACTTTTCAGAGCTTACCTCCAAATGCCATGAACGCGGCATCAACATCTGCCTTGATTTCGTTATGAACCATACTTCCGAAGAGCATGAGTGGGCCAAGCTGGCTCGCGCAGGTGAAAAAGAATACCAGGACCGTTATTTCTTCTTTGATACCTACGATGTTCCTGCTCTCTATGAGAAGACCTGTCCACAGGTATTCCCAACTACCGCACCGGGCAACTTTACATGGCTGGATGACCTTCACAAGCATGTCATGACTACTTTCTATCCATACCAGTGGGATTTAAACTACAGAAATCCTGTTGTGTTTAACGAAATGGTCTACAATATGTTATATCTGGCAAACCAGGGTGTTGACATCGTACGTCTCGATGCAGTTCCTTATATCTGGAAGCAGCTTGGAACAAACTGCCGCAACCTGCCACAGGTTCACACAATCGTACGTATGATGCGTATGATCTGCGAGATCGTGTGCCCGGGAGTCCTTCTTCTCGGAGAGGTTGTCATGGCTCCTGAAAAAGTTGTTCCATATTTCGGTACACTTGAAAAGCCGGAATGCCATATCCTGTATAACGTTACTACTATGGCAAGCACCTGGCACACAGTTGCAACCAAAGATGTATCTCTGCTCCGCAGACAGCTGGATATTCTGGGATCTCTTCCAAAAGAGTACATCTTCCAGAATTATCTGCGTTGCCACGATGATATTGGCTGGGGACTGGATTATGATTTCCTGAAGAATTTCTCAATCGATGAGGTTTCTCATAAGAAATTCCTGAATGATTTCTTTACAGGCAAATATCCGGATACATTTGGCCGCGGTGAACTTTACAATGATGACCCGCGTCTGGGTGATGCAAGACTTTGCGGTACTACCGCATCTCTGTGCGGCATTGAGAAATATGGTTTTGAAGGAAATGTAGCTGGTGTTGACAGAAGTGTGCGCTATGACATCACACTTCATGCATTTATGCTTTCCCAGTCAGGTATCCCTGTAATCTACAGCGGAGATGAGATTGGTCAGGTAAACGACTATTCTTATAAAGATGATCCTGATAAGGCAGTTGATTCCCGCTATCTTCACAGAGGAGAATTCAACTGGTCACTTGCTCCAAACAGAAATATCGCAGATACAGTACAGGGAAAACTTTTCCACGCACTGGATCATCTGGAACATATCAGAAGTTCACACAGCGTTTTTGATACAACAGCTGATCTTCGTACAATCGATACCTGGGATTCTTCTATCCTTGCAATCGTACGCGAAAATGCAGAGGAGAAATTCATCGGAATCTATAACTTCAGCGATCAGGATAAGGTTGCATGGATCAACGAAGATGACGGCATATACACTGATCTTATCTCAGGACATGAGATGGAAGCTAAAGGTGTTATGATCCCTGCATTTGGATGCTTCTGGCTGTGCAGAAAGAAATAAACCATTAATCTGCATAACGCAGACCGCATAATGCAAACGAGGACAATCTGCATATTTTACAGATTGTCCTCGTTTTTTACTTCTGGACTCTTTCCAAAAATCTTGCAAAAAATCCTTTATTTTCATCTTCTCTGTCCAGTGACTTCTCATAAATCCTCCTGATCCATTCTGTAATAGTTTCGATCAGGATTGGAGAGAATGTCATCAGTACAAATACCAGAATGATCATTCCAAATTCCAGAGAACCCAGTGTCAGCAAATCCTGCAATACAACCGCACTTATAAAAAATGCAAACTGCATTCCATAAATGATCACTTTTCTGTATGTGTTCAGCGGCGAATAAACTGTACGCAGTGCAGACATATAGTTCCACCCCGTAACCAGAACACAGGCTGTATTAAGCATGACGTTGGAATGGTATACATCCTGACAGACCAGCATGATCGTAAATACACATCCTGTAATGGTTACTGCCGCAGGAAATGCATTCATAAATACGTGCCTCAGGAATGTATGGTCAATCTTATTGTAATTATTCTCCTGTGTCAGAAGAAATGTAGGAATTCCCACTGCGCAGGCACTGATCAGTGACATCTGGATTGGTTCAAAGGGATATGCATCTCCAAAGAAAATTGTGATCAATGACAGTAAAACAGAAAAAATTGTTTTGATCAGAAACATGGATGCCGCACTTCTGATATTGTTTACAACACGACGGCCCTGATTTACAATATGAGGCATTGCCCCGAAATTAGAATCAAGAAGAACGACATTTGCAATATTTTTAGCTGCATCGCTTCCTGCTGCCATGGCAATACTGCAGTCTGCTTCCTTGAGTGCAAGTACGTCATTTACACCGTCACCGGTCATCGCAACTGTATGCTTCTGTGACTGAAGAGCCTGTACCATCTGTTTCTTCTGCTGTGGTGTTACACGCCCGAATACACTGCACTCTGCAACTGCACGCTGCATTTCTTCCGAAGTTTTGATTGTTGTTGCATCGATATAATGATTGGCATTTTTCAGTCCTGCTTTCTTTGCAATCGCAGAGACAGTCACAGGATCATCTCCTGAGATAACTTTAAGGTCAACTCCCTGGCTGTCAAAAAAAGCCAGAGTATCCGGTGCTTCCTCACGTATCACATCAGTGATGAGAAACAGTCCCAACGGTTCAAGTCCTGTCGGGCGTTCCGTTCCTTTTGTCTCCTGTTCACTGTGAGCCAGAACAAGGATACGGTATCCCTCCTGTGCGTAACTGCTGCAATGTTCCAGAAGTTCTTCATTTCCTTCCGGAAAAAGGAACTGTGCAGCTCCCATCAGATAAGTTCCTCTTCCTTCAAAAACAGCACCACTGTATTTCCTGTCTGAGGAGAAAGGAATGGCATGGATCAGTTTCAGGTCATTTCTTGAAGGAAAGCGCTTTCTCAGCGCATCTGCTGTTGCATTCTGATCATGAAGAACCGACATCATATTTCCCATAATGTGGTCAATTTCCTGAAGCTTCTGTCTTTCTTCCTGAGATAACGTTTCTGAATTTACTGTTTCCTGTATCTGTCCGTTTTCCTTCTCTGCTGATACCGTAACCTCTGGTTTTAATGCTGGCACATTCTGAACAGGCTCCCCTGTTTCCGGATCAAATTTTGCTGTATGTTGTACAACAGTTGTCTGTGCCGTATCATACAACTGCACATCTTCAACCTTCATGGTACCTTCTGTGATCGTACCGGTCTTATCCAGACAGAGCGTATCAACTCTCGCCAGCGTTTCAATACAATAAAGCTCCTGCACAAGTGTCTTCTTTGTAGCAAGAACCATAGAACCCAATGTCAGTGCCACACTTGTCAGAAGTACCAGGCCTTCCGGGATCATTCCAAGTACTGCGGCAACCATATTTACCACAGAATCCTTCAGTGTATCTCCTACGATCATATATTGCTTGTAAAACAACATGGCACCAAGAGGCACGATAATGATACTGATCACCTTCAGAATCGCATTCAGAGAATTGCGAAGTTCCGAATTATGACGTTTAAATTCCTTTGCTTCACTTGTGATCTGCGATGCATAATTATCTTTTCCAACATGGATTACCTGACAGCAAGCTTCCCCTGATGTCACAAAGCTTCCTGAAAAAAGTTCGTCTCCCTGGCTTTTGGACAGATTGTCCGACTCACCGGTGAGTAGAGACTCGTTTACTTCTACAGTTCCCTCCAGTACCTTTACGTCAGCCGGAACCTGATCTCCTGTTTTCAGAAAGATCAGATCATCCAGAACAAGTTTCTCTGTGGAAATACTCCATTTCTTCCCCTCACGCAAAACTACTGTTTTACTCTCTGTAAGGATTGCAAGTTTGTCAATCGTCTTCTTTGCTCTGATCTCCTGAATAATACCTATCACTGTATTGATCAGAATGATTCCCATAAACATGGAGTTCTTATAAGATCTCACAAAAAGCACCAGAACAAGCAATGCAATATTTAAAAAGTTAAAAAATGTAAGCGTGTTTTCCAAAATGATCTGCTTGTAGGTTCTGGTATTCGGGTTCTCGTTGACATTAACTTTTCCTTCTGCAATCCTCTCCTGCACCTGTTCATTTGTAAGTCCTGTCATTGCTACCTCCTGCAGAAAATATTTATAGCAGCATCATATAATAAAAATTGCGGGAACTGCTTCACAAAATATCTTTTGTCCCTGGTATCATATAATGCCATAATATAAAGCACAGGGCAGATGATGAGTATCACCCGCCCCTTCTTTATAAATAACGATTTCAGATTACAAACAGATTCAGATTTTTTGCTATAATCAATATTCTTCTTCCTCTGCTTCTTCGCCTTCGTGAATATCAGACTTTGGTTTCTTAAGACCTTTAATCTCAATATGATGCTTCTGTGCATAATCCCACAGAGCCGCATGGATTGCTTCCTCTGCAAGCAGGGAGCAGTGTACTTTTACAGGCGGAAGTCCGTCCAGGGCTTCCATAACTGCCTTATTTGTAACTTCCATAGCTTCTTCGATGGTTTTTCCCATTACCATCTCTGTTGCCATGCTGCTGGTTGCAACTGCCGCACCACATCCGAATGTTTTGAATTTGCAGTCTTTGATGATATGTGTTTCATCATCGATATCAAGAAAAATCCTCATGATATCACCACATTTTGCATTTCCCACTGTACCTACGCCACTTGCGTTCTCTATTTCTCCTACATTACGCGGATGCTGAAAATGATCCATTACTTTTTCACTGTAAGCCATTTGTGTTTCCTCCTGTTATCCTGACTTTCTTTTAATATTATTTCTGTTGTAACTGCAAAAATACAAACAATTATCTTCTGTTTTGTTATTTATTCTGTTTTTTCATGAAATCTTCATATAATGGAGACATGCTTCTTAAGTGCGCTACAATTTCTTTCAATCTGTCCACTACGAAATCTACATCTTCCATTGTTGTCTCTTCGCTGAGTGTCATACGCAGAGAACCATGTGCAATCTCGTGCGGAAGTCCGATTGCAAGAAGTACATGGGACGGATCAAGAGAACCTGATGTACAGGCAGATCCGCTGGATGCACAGATTCCATAATTATCCAGCATCAGCAGGAGAGATTCGCCCTCAACAAACTGGAAGCTGACATTTACGTTATTCGGAAGACGTTTTATACGGTCACCGTTTACTTTTACATAAGGAATCTCTGTCTCAATTCTGTGGATCAGATGATCTCTGATAGCGATTTCTTTGTCAGTACGTTCTTTCATGGATGCATTTGCACGTGCTGCTGCTGCACCGTATCCAACGATTCCCGGCACATTCTCTGTACCTGCACGACGTTTACGTTCCTGTGCACCGCCATGTACAAAGGAACGGATTTTTACGCCCTTACGAATGTAGAGGAAACCGATTCCTTTTGGTCCATTGATCTTATGTCCGCTGGAGCTTAACATATCAATATTGCATTCATCCACATTGATCGGAACCTGACAGAATGCCTGAACAGCATCTGTGTGGAAAAGCACTCCATGCTCTTTTGCGATACGTCCGATTTCCTTGATCGGCTGGATAGAACCAATCTCGTTGTTTGCAAACATTACAGAAATCAGGATTGTTTCCGGTGTGATTGCTTTCTCAAGTTCATCCAGTTTTACAATACCGTTCTCGTCTACATCTACATATGTGATCTTTGCGCCGCGTTTCTCCAGATATTCACAGGTATGGAGAATTGCATGATGCTCGATCTTTGTTGTGATGATGTGGTTTCCTTTTGCTTTATATGCCTCAAAGGTAGCCTTCAGAGCCCAGTTATCAGACTCGGAACCACCTGCTGTGAAATAAATTTCTTCTTTCTTTGCTCCAAGAACTTCTGCGATCTGCTCTCTTCCTTTGGTGATCGCCTCTTTGCTCTTGCCTGCAAAATCATAAATACTGGACGGGTTGCCATAATATTCTGAAAAATATGGCAGCATTGCCTGGACAACCTCCGGTGCTGTTTTAGTTGTTGCTGCATTGTCCAGATAAATCATTTTTCCCATTTTCTTGTCCTCCTGTTTTATTTAAGTATGTCCGGTACATTTTCTTCCATGCCCTGACTTTCCATTTTTTCTTCATGTACTCTTCTGCTTTCCTCGATCAGCTGACCAAGCATCAGGGTATCGACAGCGCTTGTAATACTGTCATTGATTCTCTTCCAGACGAGTTTTGCCACACATACATCACTGCCATGGCAGGTTCCGTCATTCTCAATCCCGGGACAGGCTGCTGCTTCCAGGCTGCCTTCCAGCACACGCAGGACTTCACCGACCGAGATCTCATCTGCCGGCTTGCCAAGCTGGTATCCGCCGTAAGCCCCTCTGCTGCTCTTTACAAGACCGGCCTTCTTAAGCATGGCCATAAGCTGTTCGAGGTAGCTTGTGGAAATATCCTGTCTCTCCGCAATACTCTGTAAAGATATCGCTTCATTTGCACTGTGCAAACCAAGATCTATCAATGCTTTCAAGCCATAACGGGCTCTTGTTGAGAGTTTCATTTTCTCACCTCGTTTTTTAATTCCCAGTGTTTCCCTCGGATTTCATGATTACTTTACCAGAAACAAACCGTTCTGTCAAGGCTGTTTTGTTCATATATTGCTGTAAAGGCGTTTCGGCAGGTTACTGTTTTTTAGTCAAGCGGATATTCGCACCTGCTGCGCATGAAAAGGTCTGGATTTTTCATTATGTCAAAAAAACTTTTTATCAAAGGAACTTTACTTCTTACATTTGCCGGTTTGTTAAGCAGACTTATGGGGTTCTTTTACAGAATATTCCTTTCACACACTATTGGTGCACATGGGCTTGGTATCTTTCAGCTTATACTTCCACTGCAGATTCTGATCATGTCCATCTGCGCTTCCGGTATCCAGACTGCAATCTCCCGCCTCACTGCCGCAGAAAAAGTTTCCAAAAATCCCAGTCGTCATATCTCAGATTATTTTGTCGTGGGAACTGTATTTTCTGTTGTTTTCTCCCTGGTATTCTCCTGGTTTCTTTACAGCTATGCGGATTTCTGGGCAGTACAGATTCTGAAAGAGTCACAGACCTCCGGTCTGATACGGATTCTTTCTCTGAGTATTCCGTTGAGTACACTTCATACCTGTATCAGCAGCTATTATTTGGGAAGAAAACAGGCCGGATTTCCCGCAGGAGTCCAGCTTCTGGAACAGCTTTTCCGCACAGGCGGATGCTATATTCTTTATCTGATCTGTGCATCGCAAGGGCGAAACATCACTCCGGCAATTGCAGTCGGCGGAAATCTTATCGGGGAAATAGCCTCATCTTTTATTTCTCTTTTCGCAGTCAGTATGCATTTTAAGGTAACACATTATAGTATCCGGAATATCAGAAGACCGCTTTCTGTTCTCAGAAAATTGCTCCATATTTCCGTTCCTCTTACCATGAATAAAATACTGCTCACCCTTCTGGGAAGTATTGAAGTGATTCTTATACCTGCAAGGCTGCAAATGTCAGGACTTACTCCCAAAGATTCCCTGAGTGTTTACGGAATCTTTACAGGGATGGCACTTCCGCTTATTCTTTTCCCCGCTACGCTTACAAACTCGGCTGCGGCCATGCTGATTCCCTCCATTACCCAGCTGCAGACTCTGGGGTATCAAAAGCGAATCCAATATGTGATCGGCAAGATTTTCCGATACTGTCTGCTGCTAGGCGGATCCTGCTTGGTTTTTTTTCTGTTTCTTGGAGAATTTCTTGGAAATTTTCTGTTTCACAGTCAGACAGCCGGAATCTATATCCATACCATGTCCTATATCTGTCCTTTTCTGTACCTGAACACCACTCTCACCAGCGTACTAAACGGCCTTGGAAAATCCGGCATCTGCCTGCTGCACAGTGTGATCAGCGTCTGCATCCGGATCAGTTTCGTGCTGTTTGCAATCCCTGTTCTGGGAATCCGGGGATATCTGTACGGGATTCTCTGCAGCGAACTGGCGCTCAGCATCCTGCACAGTTTACAGATACTGCAAAACAACTATAGCAATCCTCGTAAATAATGCATATTGATTAAGAGACTTGATAGTTACTATTCACACTCCACTATCCCGCGAGGTGTTTTGGCATGGATATGCCAAAATTCCATTGCCGCAGGTAATCTGGAATGAATTTTGGCTACGTTACTGAGAACGAAGTGAACAGTAACGCTTGATATGATCGCAGAAAGTCATCCGAAAATATTTTGGCTATCGACATTCAGATAGGAATGGTTTATAATAAATTCCGAAAAAAGCAAGACAAATAGACACAAAGGAGATATTACTATGGGATTCGATTTTATCAAAAAATTACCAACCCCTGAAGAAATCCGTAATCAGTATCCCATTGATGCTGAAATTCAGGCTGTTAAAGATGCAAGAGATAAAGAACTGCGTGATGTTTTTACCGGAAAGTCCGATAAATTCCTTGCAATCATCGGTCCTTGTTCAGCAGATAATGAAGATGCTGTTCTGGACTATCTTACCAGATTACGCAATGTTCAGGAGAAAATAGCTGACAAGGTTCTGATCGTTCCACGTGTTTATACAAATAAACCAAGAACAACAGGAGAAGGCTATAAAGGTATGGTTCACCAGCCGGATCCCGAGAAACAGCCAAATCTTCTTGCAGGGCTTGTAGCAATCCGTAAAATGCATATCCATGCAATCCAGACCAGTGGTATGACCTGTGCAGATGAGATGCTTTATCCGGAAAATTACCGTTACCTTTCTGACCTGCTTTCTTATGTAGCAGTAGGTGCACGTTCTGTGGAAGACCAGCAGCATCGTCTTACCGTCAGCGGCATGGAAGTTCCTGCAGGTATGAAAAATCCAACCAGCGGCGATCTTGCAGTCATGCTCAATTCCGTTGTAGCAGCTCAGGGTGGACATCGTTTTATCTACAGAAGCTGGGAAGTAGAAACAACAGGTAATGAACTGGCTCATACAATTCTCCGCGGTGCCGTAAATAAACATGGGGAGGCAATCCCGAACTATCATTACGAGGATCTTCGTCTTCTCTGGGAAAAATATCAGGAGAAAAACCTTAAAAATCCGGCTGTTATCGTTGATACCAACCACTCTAATTCTAATAAACAATATGACCAGCAGGTTCGTATTGCAAAAGAGGTTCTCCACAGCCGCCAGGTAGACCCGGAACTTCATACTCTGGTAAAAGGGCTTATGATCGAGAGTTATATTGAACCGGGAAATCAGAAGATCGGATGTGATCATATTTACGGAAAATCTATTACTGATCCATGTCTTGGATGGGAAGAATCCGAACGTCTTCTGTATACAATTGCTGAGATGTGTTAATCCGTTATTGTTTATAAACAACATTCCATACTCTCTGATCAGATGGATCGCTGTAATTACACTATCTGTAACTAGCACATGTTATGACATTACAGGAAAAAACTATTCAGCCACCCACTGCTTATTGCTCTCCGCAATTAAAGCAGGGGACTTACTTGATTCAGTTAAAAAAGCTTCTATAAACTGTTCAAAACAGACTATAGAAGCTTTTTCATTTGACATTATAGCAATCCTCATAAATAATAAGTTTTTAATGACGTGGATGTGTTTTCATATACACATCACGCATTTTATTCATATTCATGCCCAGATAAACCTGCGTAGTGGAAATATCGGAATGTCCCAGCATTTCCTGAACGCTTCGTATATCCGCACCATTCTGCAGCATATGCACAGCAAAAGAATGTCTCAATGTATGCGGGGCAATATCCCTTTTGATACCGGCATCATCCGCATATCCCTTTAATACTTTCCAGAATCCCTGACGGCTCATCGCTTTCCCTGAACAATTTGTAAATAATGCTGTTTCTTTCTCATCTTTCACAAAAACAGTTCTGGCTGTTTGCAGATACCGTTCCATTGCCTTCTTGCATGGAATACCAATAGGGATAATCCTCTCTTTTCCATTCTCATTACAGACCACATATCCAAACTGGAGATTGACATCAAAAATCTGAAGATGAAGCATCTCACTGACTCTCATACCTGTTGCATACAGCAATTCCAGCATTGCTGAATCTCTTATCCCTTTAGGGGTATCCAATTTCGGCTGCTGAAGTAATTTATCCACTTCTTCTATGGTAAGTATCTCAGGTGCCCTTTTCTCAACCTTCGGAGGTTTCAGGTTATCTGCCGGATCTTCTGCGATCACGCCTTCCTTCCACAGATACTGAAAAAATGCTCTCATAGAAGCAACGCTTCTGGAAATGGAAGATGACGCAAACTTCTCACGTTCCATGTAACTGATATACCCTTCAAGCTCAAGTTCTTTTACATCTTTATAATTTCTGATTCCCCGTTCCTTCAGAAATTCCGCCATTTTTTTCAGATCTCTCTGGTATGAGATCTCTGTATTTGCCGATGTTTTTTTTGTATTATGCAGATATGTAATAAATTCCCTTATTTCTATGTCCATATTCCCGTTTCCTTTTAATCAAAATATCCGCTGCCTGTAGCTCCTGCGATCAGACGAAAATTAATCCTCTTCGCAGTTTATCAGCAGAAAATCGTACTCTCTCCGATAAAATGTATATGTATTATACTGTTTATTTTACATAAAATCAAACCTTTTTTTCGAGAAAAATCCTTGTATTTCAAGCTTTTTCAGCATCAAATACCATATGTCGGAGATTTTATGACAACCAATACTAAATATAGTAAATATGTCATTAAAAAATTTTTATATATTTCAGAATAATGTCAATGATCAGAGGGTTCACATAGCATTCGATAAGTATTCCCAGAAAATATCCTACTGCTGCAATGCACATTTTTTTAAGATAAATACTGACTTCTCCGGAAATCAGACCTCTGTTTCTCCATATTTCTGATGATATCTTCCATTCCTGTTCCATAGAATAAAGCCAGACCGGAATGTAAAATAAATATTGTGGCAGCAAAAGTCCCATTCCGATCACCCCGCCTGCAAATCCAAATTCCAGTATAGAAACAGTCATTATCATACCTGCATACAATCCTGATCCCAGAAGCGTTATAACAGCAAGCGGCGCACCAAAAATCGAAAATCCACAGATTATATTCAACAGATAAAAAACACCTCTGTATTTTAATATTTCTTTCAGATATTCAATATTGCCTGTATTTTTTCCTGCAAATGTACTCAGAAAATATACCGATGCCCATGTTTTCTGCTGCCATTTTGCCTTCCAGATTATATTCGGTATCAGATTTCCGGCCAGAAATCCAAGAAGAAATAAAATAAGCGCAGGAAATTTTTTGGTTCCCGTTCTGTTTTTCTTCATTCTATCACCCTGTACCAGTTTACTGAGAAATTCCAGGAAGTATTCCTGTCTTTACAAGAAAGAATCGTGTCCGGAGGGCTTTTTTATGTTATAGGAACATTACGGAGTAATTTCCTATAACATAACATAAAAAAACTGCACAGACTGTATAAATACAATCTGCACAGTTTATATCTGCAAAAAACTGTCCACGATAGTCCATAAAATGAACAATCATATTATTTCGCATAGTCAATCGCTCTGCTTTCACGTATCACGTTGACTTTAATCTGACCGGGATATTCAAGTTCTGCTTCAATCTGTTTCGCAATATCGCGCGCAAGGAGAACCATATCTGCATCATTAACATGCTCCGGCACTACCATTACACGTATTTCTCTTCCCGCCTGAATGGCAAAAGATTTATCAACACCTTTAAACTGGTTCGTAATATCCTCCAGTTGTTTCAGACGATTGGTATAAGTTTCCAGAGTTTCTCTTCTTGCACCAGGTCTCGCCGCTGAAATAGCATCTGCAGCCTGTACAATACATGCGATCAGAGATTCCGGCTCACAGTCACCATGATGAGATGCGACCGTATTGATAACAATCTGGGATTCCTTATACTTCTTACAGAGATCCACACCAATCTGAATATGAGATCCTTCTACTTCATGGTCAATTGATTTACCAATATCATGAAGAAGACCTGCTCTCTTAGCCATACGGACATCTACGCCAACCTCACCGGCCAGCATTCCGGATAACTGAGCTACCTCAATAGAATGTCTTAAAGCATTCTGTCCATAACTTGAACGGAACTTCATACGTCCAAGAAGTTTCAGTAATTCAGGATGAATACCATGAACTCCAACGTCCATAGCTGCATTCTCACCATCTTCGCGAATCTGCGCTTCTACTTCTCTCTGGGCTTTCTCAACCATCTCTTCGATTCTGGCCGGATGGATACGTCCATCTACGATCAGTTTCTCAAGAGCTACACGTGCAACTTCACGACGGATCGGATCAAAAGCAGATAACACAACTGCTTCCGGTGTATCATCAATAATAAGATCCACACCTGTAAGTGTCTCAAGAGTACGGATATTACGGCCTTCACGACCAATAATCCTTCCTTTCATCTCATCGCTCGGAAGCTGAACAACCGAAATGGTAGTTTCAGCTACATGGTCAACTGCACATTTCTGGATGGCATTGACAACATATTCCTTAGCCTTCTTACCAGCTTCTTCCTTTGCCCTGCTTTCCAATTCCCTGTAAAGTCTGGCTACATCCACTTTTACATCATCTTCAACGGATCTGAGTAATTCTTCTTTTGCCTGTTCGGAGGTCAGACCTGAAACTCGTTCCAGTTCCTGTACTCCTTTTTGCTCAAGTTCTTCTACCCGTTTTTCTTTCTTCTGCACCTCAGCTGCTCTCGCTGTGCATTCCGCTTCACGCTTCTCAACTGCATCTGCTTTCTTGTCAACCGCGGATTCTTTTGCTAATACACGATTTTCATATTTCTGCAGTTCGTTTCTTCGTTCCTTGGTTTCTTTCTCCAGTTCATTTTTTGTACGGAGAGATTCTTCCTTCACTTCCAATAAAGCTTCTCTTTTTTTAGTCTCAGCTGTTTTCAGAGCTTCATCTATGATGCTTCTTGCTTTGTCTTCTGCTGTCCCAACAATCTCGGCATCCTTCTGGATTTTATTGTTCACAGCGACTTTGCAAGTAACAGGAACTGCAATAAGTAGCGCGACTACCACAGCGACAATTGCAACAATAATTGTTGTTGTCACAGGAGCACCTCCTTATTTAGTTTTCATTGTACAAATACAACAATACAAGTTTATCTTTTTTTCATACTTATGTCAAGTTTTTCAGGATAATTGTTTGAATATTTTTCCTATATTTAATTACTGTTCGTTCTGTTCTCAGTAATATATTTTGCAATATACATACAATGGAGTATACTATGATTCATCCGAATATGTATGTACAAGTCTGATATTCATATTCTCAAGAGTATCTGCAATGTCTGAATATCCAAATCCTCTTCTCACAAGATAACCATAGAGCCGACGCATTTTTTTCTCATCCAGCTCAGTATCCGGCGGATATTTCTTTTCTATGGTTCGATAGAGGATTTCTTTTTCATCAGGCATATTTAAGGCAGCCTCTTCCTCCCATGCATTTATCGCTGTTTTCCTGTCTATTCCCTTTCCCATAAGTTCCCGGATGATCTTCTGCCGGCTCTTTGTATCCATTCTGTATGCAATATAAGTTCTGGCATATCGTTCATCATCTATATATCCATAGGCTTCAACATATGTCAGAGCATGATCAACCGCCTGACTGGTAAATCCCGCCTGGCGCAATTTCTCTCTCAATCCCTTCTCCGTCCGATCCATATGTTCTAAGAGACGCATGGCTTTACGCCTTGCGTCTCTGTATTCTTCAGGTTCTTCCGTTAAATTTTTCTGTTGTTTCTGTACAGTCTGTCTCTTTAAAGCCTCTGCATTCCTGAGAAATTCTCTCAGATCTCCGGATGAATTCCCCATGATCACTCCTCAGAAGCATCCGGTGCATCACCTGTTGCCGGCACCGGCTCTTTGGCCTGTCCTTCTTCATCCGGAAGAAGATGATAATGGATTCTGACTTGCTTCTCAATCTCATCACAGATATCTGTATGCTCTTTCAGGAAAATCTTCGCATTTTCACGTCCCTGTCCGATCTTATCTCCGTTATATGCGTACCATGCACCGCTCTTATTTACAATTCCGCATTCCGCTGCCAGATCAAGAATATCTCCCTCTTTGGAAATGCCGGTTCCGAACATAATATCAAATTCTGCCTGTTTAAACGGCGGAGCCACCTTATTCTTCACAACTTTGATTCTGGTGTGGTTTCCCACCATCTCACCGCCCTGTTTCAATGTCTCTACTCTGCGGACATCCATGCGGATAGATGAATAAAATTTCAGAGCACGCCCACCTGTCGTTGTCTCAGGGTTTCCAAACATAACTCCAACCTTCTCACGCAGCTGATTGATAAAGATAACTACACAATTAGATTTACTGATCACTGCTGTAAGTTTACGGAGAGCCTGTGACATCAGTCTGGCCTGAAGACCTACATGGCTGTCACCCATATCTCCATCAATCTCCGCCTTCGGTACAAGTGCGGCAACCGAGTCAACGATCACAATATCCACAGCTCCGGAACGCACCATCGTCTCTGTGATCTCAAGTGCCTGTTCTCCATTGTCCGGTTGTGATATGTACAGGTTATCGATATCTACACCGATATTCTTTGCATAGACAGGATCCAGAGCATGTTCTGCATCAATAAATCCAGCAATCCCGCCTCGTTTCTGCACTTCCGCAACCATGTGAAGTGCAACGGTTGTCTTACCGCTGGATTCCGGTCCGTAAATCTCGATGATACGTCCCTTGGGAACACCACCTACTCCAAGTGCAATATCAAGACTTAAAGATCCGGTAGGGACTGTCTCCACCTGCATATTTGCTCCGGATTCCCCGAGTTTCATGACTGATCCTTTCCCGTAATGTTTCTCAATCTGTCCAAGCGCTGCTTCCAGTGCTTTCTGCTTTTCTTCATTTATCATTTATTTTAATCTCCTTCAGCCCTTTAAGAACTTATGTTCGTTTTTCTATTCATTATAGTATTATACTTCCTGTCAAATGTCAAGCTTTTTATTCTTCCTGAATAACCTTTTCATGTTACTGGTTACTGTTCACTCCGTTCTCAGTAACGTTGCCAAAATTCATTCCAGATTGCCTGCGGCAATAGAATTTTGGCTTGTATGTCTCGGGATTTTGGCATATTCATGCCAAAACACCTCGCGGGATAATGGTGTGTAAACAGTAACAACATAACAGTAAAAGCAGGAAATGTGCTTTTTTTACATTCCCTGCTCTTTCGTAGTTTTTAATATTTCTCTCTGTTTCTATTTATCACCAATCAGCCAGTTGTACATTTCTTCATACTGACGTGCGGAATTACCCCATGAGAAATCAGCTGCCATAGCACGGTCAACCATTTTATTCCATTCACGTTTCTTATCATAATAGATTCTTTCCGCATTGCGCACTGTTGCAAGCATCTCATGCGCATTGTAGTTTCTGAAAGAAAATCCGTTTCCAGTTCCCTCATATTCATTATAAGGTACGACCGTATCTTTCAGTCCACCTGTTTCTCTGACGATCGGAAGTGTTCCGTAACGGAGACTCATCAGCTGACTCAAACCACATGGCTCAAATAAGGACGGCATCAGGAACGCATCTGCTGATGCATAGATACGGTGAGACATTTTCTCATCATAATAGATCTGAGCAGATACCTTTCCATGATATTTCCAGTCAAAGTGACGGAACATATTCTCATAACGTTCATCACCGGTTCCAAGAATTACAAGCTGGATAGCATCCTGGCAAAGCTCATCCATCACATATGCGATCAGATCAAAACCTTTCTGATCTGTTAGTCGTGATACAATACCTATCATCATCGTCTTCGGATCTTCCTGCAATCCAAGATCTCTCTGCAGCTGAAGTTTGTTCTTAACTTTCTCTTTTCTGAAAGTTGTTGCATTATAAGTCTTTGTGATATATGGATCTGTTTCAGGATTGAATTCATTGTAATCAATACCATTTACAATTCCACGCAGGCTGTTTGCACGCGCACACATCAGACCGTCCAGTTTTTCTCCATAGAACGGTGTCTTGATTTCCTCTGCATAAGTATTGCTTACAGTAGTGACTGCATCTGCAAACACAATACCGCCCTTCAGATAGTTGGCATCTTTATATGCTTCCAGTTTGTCTGCTGTAAAATAATAATCGGACAGTCCTGTGATATTCTTGATTGTCTGTACATCCCATACACCCTGGAATTTAAGGTTATGTATTGTCATGATCGTCTTGATATTCCAGAAAAATTCATTCTGCTGGAAGCTGTCGTGCAGATATACGGGAACAAGTCCGGTCTGCCAGTCATGACAGTGTATAATATCCGGTCTGAATCCGATAACCGGAAGAACTGACAGTACAGCTTTGGAGAAGAATGCAAATTTCTCCAGATCCCATGTTCCTCCATCATACGGTTTGGGTCCGCTGAAATAGTATTCATTGTCAATAAAATAAAACTGAATTCCTTCGTACTCCATGTGCATGATTCCTACATAGCAGTTCTTATATCCAAGATCCATGTAGAAATGTGTGATATAGTTCATTTTATCTTTCCATTCCTGTTTCATACAGGCATATTTCGGTAAGATCACACGAATATCAAAATATCGTTTATCAAAATATTTCGGCAATGAGCCAGCTACATCTGCCAGACCTCCTGTTTTGATAAATGGTACAGCTTCAGATGTTGCAAATAAAATATTTTTCATGCGAAAAACCCTCCTTGGTAGCCTTTATTGAATAATTATACTCCAAACTATGACTATTGGAAAGAGCGATTTTTATATTCCAGTCTGATTTTATCTGCAATCAGAGCAATAAATTCTGAATTTGTGGGTTTCCCTTTTCCTGTACTGACTGTGTAACCGAATAATTCATCTATTGTGTCCATTTTTCCTCTGCTCCAGGCAACTTCAATGGCGTGTCTGATAGCCCGTTCCACTCTGCTGGCTGTTGTCTGATGCTTCTTTGCAATCGTAGGATACAGTATCTTGGTAATGGAATTGAGCATCTCCATGTCATTAACTGACAGGATGATGGCGTCACGCAGATACTGATATCCTTTAATATGTGCAGGCACTCCAATCTCATGAATGATATTTGTCACGTCTGTTTCCAGATTTCTCACAGGTACCGGATTGTCTTCTGTCCTTTCAGGCTGCCGCCCGATCTGACGTATTCTTCTCTCGCCGGCTCTGCGCACATGTTTGATACGATTAAGCAGCATCTGATTATCGAAAGGCTTCAGGATATAATAATCTGCCCCTAAGTTAAATGCATTTTCTGTAATACGTTCCTGACCGACTGCCGAAACTACGATAAATGATGGGATCTTTTTGAGACTTTTGTCATTGGCAAATTTCTCCATTACTGCCAGTCCGTCCATTTTCGGCATAATAATATCCAGAACCACAACGTCCGGTTCCTTTTCACGTATAATATTACAGATTTCTTCTCCGTTATGCGCTTTTCCCACAAGTTCCAGATCTTTGTCTTCTTCTATTATCTGACCAAGTACTTCCACCATTTTCTCATTATCATCTGCAATTGCCACATTTAATTTTTCCATAAATTTCACTCCTCCCCCATTTTTCAATAAATCTCTTTTCTTTTTCGGTTCATCACATATTATAGAGGAATGCTTACGGAAAAATCAAGACACAGAGGGAAATTTGTCCTATTTTATGTCGACAGCTTTGGTGATTCTTTTTTCTTTATTTTCATTTTTCACAGGCATCTGATATATTTCGACAATAATCAGATTTTTGTTTCATAATCCTGATCATCTATTAAAAGAGTCTTTCTGTATTTTTCAGCATATTTTCAATAAAGATTCCATATCCGCTGGAAGCATCCTGAACAAATACATGAGTTACCGCACCAATGATTTTTCCATTCTGGATAACCGGGCTTCCGCTGAGCCCCTGTACAATCCCTCCTGTAGCTTCCAGAAGTTCTTTATCTGTCACCTTTATCACAAAACTTTTGTTGGTATCTTCATGATTCAAATCTATTTTTCTGATCTCTGCATCATATTCTTTTACCTCGCCATCTGTACTGCAGAGAATTGTGGCTGTTCCAATCTTCACTTCCTGCTTATACGCAGCCGGCATTTTCTTTAAAGTGATCGCATCATCTGCAATCCCTGTGAACTGACCATAAATTCCGTTTCTGCTGTTTGCTTCGATAGTTCCAAGAATATTTCTGTCATCATAGCAGATGTATCCTGCAAGTTCGCCGGGATTGCCTTTACTTCCTTTGTTAATCGCAAGAATCCGGGCTTTATACAAAGCTCCGTTTCGGATATTCAGAAGCTGGGCAGTGTCTATATCACTGATTCCATGGCCAAGGGCACCATAATTACCATTCTGATCTACGTAGGTAAGCGTTCCTATCCCCTGCGTGTCATCTCTTACCCAGATTCCAAGTTTATAGTCTCCTTTTTTGTCTTTTACAGGAGTTACAGATACAGGAATACTCTCTCCTTTACGGCTTATCCCCAGTGTAACTTCGCTGCCATCAAGTTCTGAGATGTCATCTATCAGTTCTCTTTTTGTAGAGATTTTTTCTCCGTTAAATGAGATAATGTAATCTCCCTGTCTGATAATATTTCTCGCAGGCTCCTCTGTCTCACCATTCCGATTCTGAATTTCACCGGTGTCAATCACCAGAACACCTTCTGTTTGCATATAAATTCCTATGGTGCTTCCGCTGACATAAATTTCCTGATCATCTGCAGGTGTTACTTTTATTTCTTTAAATGGAATATAACCCAAAAGTTTACAGGGCAGAATATAGCCTCCATCCTGCGAAACAGTAACTGCTTCTTCAAATGTAACAAACGGTGTTGACAAAACTTCTGTGACATCTTCTGTTTTTTTGCCTCTGGAAATCTGAATTTCGTCAGGTATCTTTCTGTCCAGATATCTGTAACCTGATATCAGCATCACCAACAGATCCAGCACAAGACAACAGATGACAAAAAGTCTGTATTTTCTTTTGTTCATTGTTATGCACATCCTTTCATTCTGTATTTATGAAATTCTGTAACTGTGAAATTGCCATAAAACACTTCCCTTCACAGTAAACCCGAAAGGTACAAAAATAAGAGAGAACAATCCGTCACAAAGATTATCCTCTCTTAGTATGTGGTCAATTATTTTATTTAAATCTTGTATTTTTTTGTTTCTGTGCCAATTCTTTCATCTCTTTCGCATTCTCAAGAACTGCAGGTGTAATTTCTGCACCACCTAACAGTCTTGCCAGTTCGCGGATGGAATCATGTTCTTTAAGCACATGGATCTGGGTAATAGTCTCAGTTCCCTGCAGATGTTTTTCAATTTCAAAATGACTGTCTGCCATAGCTGCAATCTGCGGCAGATGCGTGATGCAGAGTACCTGATGATGCTGTCCGATCACTGCCATCTTTTCAGAGACTTTCTGTGCAGTTCTTCCACTGATACCAGTATCGATCTCATCGAAGATCAATGTCTCAATCTCATCTCTGTCTGCAAGGATTGCCTTTAATGCAAGCATGATTCGAGACAACTCACCGCCGGATACGATCTGTCCCAGTGGCTTCAGAGTTTCTCCGGGATTTGTAGAAATGAGATACTGGATATCATCGGTTCCATTATCTGTGTAGTTTTTCTTTTTCCGGAAATCAATGGCAAAATTCACATCCAGGAAGTTTAAATCCTTCAATCCCTGAATAATCTTCTGCTCAAGCTGTTTACTGTATTCTTTACGGATTTCTGCTAATTCATCCGACTTTTTCTCAAGAATATTTTCCAGTTCTCTGAGATGCTCCTTTAATTCCTGTAAATTTTCTTCATATTTATGTAATTTTTCCAGTTTTTCTTCCTGAAGTTTGCGATATGTGAAAATTTCCTCAATGGTACGTCCATATTTTGCCTTCAGTCCATTGATCAGATCCAGTCTTCTCTCTGTCTCATAAAACTCTCCTTCATCAAAGGTCAGCTCGTCCAGATAAGCGGATAATTCTCTGTTAAAATCATTCAGAAGACCGTCTACAGAAGTAAGTGTCTCTGCAAGAGGTGTAAGCTCCGGATCATACTGTGTTACATGAGAGAATTCCTTTAATGCCTCTCCGACAGTCTCTCCGGCGCCTTCCTTGCTTTCATAGCCTGTGAGATTATGTACAAGCTGCAGGGAGTCAACGATGAGTTTTGCATTGCTCATTTTTCTGTACCGGGCTTCCAGTTCCTCATCCTCTCCCGGCTGCAGATTTGCTTTCTCGATTTCTTTGATCTCAAACTCCAGAAAAGCCAGCTCACGATTCCTCTGCTCCTCATTCATATTCATGGAACCAAGTTCTGTTTTGCATTTGCTGTATTCTTTGTATGCCAGAGATACTTTCTCCTTTGCAGGAAGGATTTTTTCTTTTCCATATGCATCCAGGATTGCAAGCTGCTTATCCTGATACAGAAGTGACTGATGCTCGTGCTGTCCATGGATATCCAAAAGGCATGCAGCAGCGGCCTTCATCTGACCTACAGTACTTGTCTCTCCATTAATCTTGTTGATGCTTCTTCCATCCATGATTTTTCTGGACAGAAGTACCTGTCCATCTTCCGGACAGATATCCAGTGCTTTCAGTGTCTCCAGTGCTTTCTCGTTTTCTACCTGAAAAAGCAGCTCCACAAGTGCATAGGATGCATTTTCCCTTATCATATTTTTAGAAGTTTTTGCACCCAGGATCAGCTGCATAGACCCCAGAAGGATAGATTTACCTGCTCCGGTCTCACCGGTCAGGATATTCAGTCCGGGACCAAATTCTACTTCTATTTCTTCTATCAGTGCAAGATTTTTCACATGCAGATGAGCTAACATTTATTGCCTCCATAATCAAGTCATTTGTAATGTTAAAAGTTCAGGATCGCAACTGCAAAGGTATTGAGCAGTTACTCGTGGGATCACTTATTCAATCTGACAAAACTTCTCAGTTTCTCTGCTGCTCCCAGTGCCATGTCTGCAGTCTTTGCAACACACATAATAGTGTCATCACCTGCAATACATCCCAGTATTTCCGGCCATTTCAACGCATCCAGGGCTGCTGCCACGCCCATGGCCATTCCGGAAACGGTTTTGATCACAATGATATTCTGTCCCACATCAATAGAAAGCAGGGTATCTTCCAGTACTCTTGTATATTTTTCTCCAAGACTTCCTGATTCATTATTAATAATTGCATAACGGGACTTTCCGTCCTTTCCTGCCACTTTTGTCAGCTTGAGAGCACGAATATCTCTGGATACAGTCGCCTGTGTCACCTTAAATCCTGCCTCATTAAGTCTGGAGGCCAGCTCTTCCTGTGTATCAATATCATACTGATGAATCAGTTCAATAATTTTCTCATGTCTCGCAACTTTCACCTTATTTCCTCCTGCTGATCAGCTGTCTCTCATCTTCCGGCGCAATACCTCAACAAAACTTAAATGGTTCAGCTTCAGAATCTTTGTCTTTACATCTGCCTGCCGGATCTGAATGCAGTCACCGGTGACCATGGGGATAAATGTATCTCCGTCAAAAGATGCGATTCCCTTTTCACAGTCACAGTGTCTTCCTTTTCCTATCTCTACAGTGATCACATCCTGCGCAGGAAAAATAATGCTTCTTGTATTCAGCGTGTGTGGTGCTATGGGAGTCATGATCGTCATGGCGGCATTGGGCGATACAATAGGTCCTCCCGCTGACAGACTGTATCCGGTAGATCCGGTAGGTGTTGAAATAATAATTCCATCAGCATTATAAGAGTTAAGATAAACATCATTTACATAATTCTTAAACCGGACCACGCGGAGATGACCGTCTCTGCCGATCACAATGTCATTCAATGCAATATCCTGTCCGATCAGTTTTCTGCCACGGTACACCCTTCCTTCCAGCATCATGCGTTCTTCTACCTCGTAATCATCCGCCATTAGCTGATCCAGAGCACTGTACAGAGAGGTCTGATTCACTTCTGCAAGAAAACCCAGATTTCCCAGATTGATTCCAAGAAGAGGAATTTCCTTATGCACCACATCCCTTGCTGCCTGAAGAAGTGTGCCATCTCCTCCCAGAACAATAATACACTGTGTATCGTCCGGAACCTTATCAGGATCTGTATAATGAAAGGAACCCTCATGTTTCCTTTCTGCCTGCTGTACTTCACAGTTTTTGTGATGTGTTTTCAGATAATCTGCGATTTTTTCTGTGATTTCAAGTTTTTTATCCTTGTCACTGTTTGTAATAATATAAAACCTGTCCATAGTTTCTTCCTGACTCAGCCTTTTTAATCCAACTGTCCATGAGCCTCTGCCACAACAGCTTCTACAGATACCTTCAGGCTGTCGGTAACCCCGGTACCTTCCGGATGTTTTTTCAGATGAAGAAGATATTCGATATTTCCTTCCGGTCCTTTAATTGGTGAAAAAGAAAGATGACATGGCTCCATAAAAATACTCATGGCATAATCGCGCACTTTTTCGATCACTTCCTGATGAACAGCAGGATCTCTTACAACCCCCTTCTTTCCGACTTTCTCTCTCCCCGCCTCAAACTGCGGCTTGATCAGACATACGATCTCACCCTCATCTGTAAGGAGATTTCTTACAGGAAGCAGTACTTTTGTAAGAGAAATAAAGGACACATCAATTGATGAAAAATCTGCCGGTTCTCCCAAATCCTCCGGTACCACATAGCGGATATTGGTTTTCTCCATACAGACTACACGCGGATCGTTACGAAGCTTCCAGTCAAGCTGTCCATATCCTACATCAATGGAATAAACTTTTACTGCCCCGTTCTGTAACATACAATCTGTAAACCCTCCGGTGGACGCACCTACATCCATACAGACCTTACTATCCAATGTGACATCAAAGTTTTTCATAGCTTTTTCAAGTTTCAGCCCACCACGGCTTACATACGGAAGAGTGTTTCCTCTGACCTCAATCTTTACAGTCTCCGGGAACATGGTTCCCGCCTTATCTTCTTTCTGACCATCAACATATACATCGCCTGCCATGATGAATGCCTTTGCCTTCTCGCGGGATGGCGTAAGGGCGCGTTCCATCATAAGCATATCCAAACGTTTCTTCATTGCTCTCTTAATTCCTCACTATCTTCTATTGCCTGTCTGATGTCTTCCACTCCAAGTCCAATCCGGCTGCGCAGGCTTTCTACATTTCCCTGGGGTACGAAACGATCCCAGACAGCTGCCGACAACACTCTTATTTCCGGATGACAGGCTTCCATATAAGCAGACACATGCTCTCCGTATCCGCCGCTTTTCACATTCTCTTCTACTGTCACAAACAGACTGTGATCCTTTGCCAGTTCATCAAGAAGATCCACATCCAGTGGTTTCACAAATCTGGCATTTACAAAAGTAGGATCATAGCCGTCATCTTTCAGTCCTTTACAGATTTCCATGCAGGACGGGATCATACTCCCCACTCCCAGCACAGCGATTTTTTTTCCTTTGCGGATAATCTCACTTCTGCCATATTCCACAGGTGCCTGATATTCCCGAAGCCCCTGATGCGCACTGCCTCTCGGATAGCGGATTGCAATCGGTCCGTCAAAGCTTACCGCAAATGCAAGCATCTCTTCCAGTTCTCTGTCATTCTTCGGTGCCAGAACAGTCATATTCGGCATCATGGACAAATAAGACAGATCAAAGCAGCCCTGATGCGTCTCCCCGTCTGCGCCTACAAGCCCTGCCCTGTCAACAGCAAAAATCACATGAAGCTTCTGCATACATACATCATGCAGGATCTGATCTACAGCACGCTGCAGAAAAGATGAATAGATGGCAACAACAGGAACCAGGCCGCCAAGAGCCAGACCCGCCGCAAAACTCACCGCATGTTCCTCTGCGATTCCCACATCAAAAAATCTGTCCGGAAATCTCCTGGAGAATTCCACAAGTCCGGTTCCATCCGGCATGGCTGCGGTAATAGCTGTCAGTTTTTTATTTTTCTCACCAAGAGAGACCAGTGCTTTTGAAAAAACATCTGTATAACCCAGCACTGTTTTCTTCTGAAGTACCCGGCCTGTTTTAATATCAAAAGGACCTGTTCCATGAAACCTATCCGGATGGGCACTTGCAGGTTCGTATCCTCTGCCTTTCTTTGTCAGGACATGAACAACTACCGGTCCCTCTACCCGTTTTGCTTCATTAAAGAGTTTCATCATCTGACGCATATTATGACCGTCAACAGGTCCCAGATATGTCAGCCCCATATTTTCAAACAGCATTCCCGGAATAAAAAGCTGCTTGACACTGCTTTTGGTTTTTCTCATAGTATCTACCAGAGCAGTCCCTACCTTCGGAACCTTCTTCAGTGCCTTTGTCACACCCATCTTCATTCCTGTATAAGCTTCTGCAGTTCTCAGTGCACTCAGATAAGTGGACATGCCTCCTACATTTCTGGAAATGGACATATTATTGTCATTTATGATAATAATAAAATTTGTCTTTAACTCTGCAGCATTATTTAATGCCTCATACGCCATTCCTCCGGTGAGAGCACCATCTCCGATCACAGAAACCACATGATGCTTCTGTCCCAGAATATCTCTGGCATGCACATATCCCAGTCCTGCCGAAATTGAATTGGAACTGTGTCCTGCATCATATGCATCACAGGGGCTCTCACTTCTCTTAGGAAAACCGCTTAATCCACCTTCCTGTCGCAGATTCTTAAATTCATCTTTTCTTCCGGTAAGAATCTTATGTGTATATGCCTGATGTCCTACATCCCAGATTAGTTTGTCTTCCGGAAAATCCAGCACATTATGAAGAGCCAGAGTCAGTTCCACTACTCCCAGATTTGAAGCAAGATGTCCGCCTGTCCGACTTACTGACCGGATTAAAAAGTCCCTGATCTCCGCTGCCAGAGGCTCGAAATCTTCCAATGGTATCTTATGGATATCATTGGGTTTCTTAATCTTTTCCAGAATCATTTGTATCCTTCCTTTATTTTCTGCGGTTTATTAATTTTTCAATTAACAAATACAGAAACTCGTTATTTTTATTCAGACTCTTCAGCAGATCGATTGCCTTTTCTGAGAGTTCTTCCACCTGTTCAGCAGCCTTCTCTGTTCCAAAAAGAGTCACATAAGTAACTTTATTATTCTTCTCATCACTGTGTACAGGTTTTCCCAGTTCTTCTGCAGTGCTGGTCACATCCAGAATATCATCCTGAATCTGGAAAGCCAATCCTATATTTCCGGCAGCTTTCTCCACTGCAGATACTTCCTGCTCATTTGCTCCTGCAAGAATTGCGCCTGTCATCATGGAGGCTTCGATCAATGCTGACGTCTTATTTCTGTAAATATAGTCAAGCATCTCTTTTTCAAGGGGCTTTCCGTCATTTTCCACATCAACACTTTGTCCTCCAAGCATTCCATGAATGCCTGTTTTCTGTGAGACCACTCTCAACGCATGGATTACCCGATCCTGCTCTTTTGTCAGGGCAAATGCCTGAAACATGGTTTCGTATGCGTAATTAAGCAGTGCAACACCGCTTAACACCCCCATGGCTTCCCCATATACCTTATGTGTAGTCAGTCTGCCGCGCCTGTAATCATCATCATCAAGTGCAGGAAGATCGTCATGGATCAGGGAATGAGTATGGATCATCTCCATTCCTGCCATAAACGGTTTTACAACTTCTTCCTTACCATCAAACAGGCGATATGTCTCCCGGATCAACATTGGCCGAAGGCGCTTGCCTCCTGCCAGCATACTGTAATTCATAGCCTGAGCCATTGTTCCGGCGAATCCAGCCTCTGCAGGCAGAAAGCTTCTGATCACTTTCTCTGTTTCTTCCGTTCTCTTTGCTAATTCATCTTGAAAATTCACTAAATGTACCATCCTCATTAAGCTGCAGCATTTTCTTCTCCACTGTATCCAGCTTCCCGCTGCAAAGTTTCAAAAGTTCCATGCCCTGTCTGTACAGTATAAAAGAGTCCTCCAGCGATGTGTCTCTGTTTTCCAGTTTTTCAGCCAGCAGATCCAGTTCTGCAAACATCTCTTCCAGAGGTTTCTCCTCCTGTAACTGCTCACAGTTTTCTTTCTTCACCATAGATTCTCTCCTCCTTCACCGTACCTGTAACATCTGCTTCTATCGTACCGTCTGTCACAGATATATAAATGGTATCCCCATTTTGTACCTGTTCTACACTTGTCAATGTCTTTTTATATTTATCTGCCACATAAGAATATCCCTGATTCAGTTTCTTTAAAGGGGAAAGTCCTGCAAAACGTTCCAGATAAACAGACAATCTGTGTCTCTCATCCTGAAGTTTCCTGTTCATTCCATTTTGTACAGCATTCTCCAGATCTGCCAGACGCTGTCTCTGCTCCCGCAGCCTGTTCTCCGGACTCAGATAAGCAAATTTTGTCTGAAAATGCTCCAGTCTGCTGCGGTACAGATCCATTTTACCACTCATTGCACGATATAACCGCTGCCTGTAAATACTTACTGCTTCAATCACACTTCTGTAATCATCCACCGCAAGCTCTGCCGCAGCAGAAGGAGTAGGAGCTCGCAGATCAGCAGCGAAATCAGCAATTGTAAAATCCGTTTCATGACCTACTGCGGAAATAATGGGTGTACTGCACTCAAAAATAGCTCTGGCCACGATTTCTTCATTAAACGCCCAGAGATCTTCAATAGAGCCACCGCCTCTTCCCACAATGATCACATCCACATCTGTCTTATCAAGCATCTGTATTCCTTTTACAATACTTTCTGCCGCACCCGCCCCCTGTACAAGAGCCGGATATAAAATAATCTGTAAATAGGGATTTCTTCGATAGGAAATATTGCGGATATCCTGAACAGCCGCACCTGTCGGTGCAGTTACCACACCCAGACGTCTGATAAATCTCGGAATGGGCTGTTTGTACTCCTGTGCAAACATTCCCATATCTTCCAGTTCCTGCTTCAATGCAAGATATCTCTCATACAGAGTTCCTGCACCTTCCAGGGTAATCTCCTTTGCATACATCTGATAGCGGCCGTCGCGTTCATATACATCCACACTCCCGCCAACGATCACCTTATCGCCATTTTTCATGGCAAATGCAAGTCCCCGTCTGTGTCCGGCAAACATCACACAATTCAATGTTCCTGTCTCATCTTTCAGGGAAAAATAGATGTGTCCGCTTGTATGATATTTACAATTGGACACCTCGCCTTTTACATAAATCTTCTGCAGTAAATAATCCTGGGTAAACATATTTTTGATATAACGGTTTACCTGACCTACAGAATATGTGTTTTTCATTCTGATTTTTCTTCGCTTTCACTGTTGGCAATCTTGCCAAGGATACCGTTTACAAAGGAACCGGAAGTCTCACCGCCAAAACGTTTGGCAAGCTCTACCGCCTCATTGATAGCTACACCTGTAGGTACATCTTTGTCATATTTCAGTTCATACACTGCCAGACGCAGGGCAGTCAGGTCAACGCGGCTCATTCTCTTTGTCTTCCAGCCATTGCTTGTCTCATTTAACAGTGCATCGATCTCGTCTAATTTTTCAAGTACATGGCGGTATTTCCGGCTCATATACTCCTGATCTTTCTCTGAAAGTTCCTCCAGAGTATCAAAATAAAGTGAAAGCTGCTCACTCATCTCTTCCTCTGAATTAAATTCTGTCATGAACAGTAATTTAAAAATATGTTCTCTCTGCTCTCTTCTTCGCATAATTTTTGCTGTATAAACAGCTTTCCTTTCTAAATATCTCTTAAGTACACAAAAAAGGAAAGGGTTACTTTCCTTTTTCGTTCTCCATATCTACACTGGCAATATGAATATTAACATCTGCAACCTCAAGACCTGTCATATTCTCTATGGATGATTTTACTTTCTCCTGAACTTTCTTGCTTGTCTCAAGAATATTCTTACCATATTCGATATTCAGGTTCAGGTCTACTGTTACAACTCCTTCGAGTACAGTAACCTTAACACCTCTGGAAAGATTCTTCATTCCAAGTTTGCTTACCAGTTCGTTTGTGATATTGCCTGCCATGGAAGCAACTCCGTCTACTTCCGTAGCAGCAAGTCCGGCAATGATAGCGACCACTTCATCTGCGATCTGAACCTCACCAATGCCTCCTAAATCCTGTATTTTATATGTTATTCTTTTCTCTGCCATCTGAAAACCTCCTGAGGGATTCTTTAATCTTTGTTCATTATACCAAATCGACAGATAAATGAAAAGGGTTATTTACTGAATTCCGTTAATATTAAGCCAGGATTTCTGTCCTCTGTCATACCCACACTCCAGGAATTTACAAAGAGGAGCAGCGGATTTCCCTTAAGATCAGTAACTTTTTTCATATCAGAGGTTCCAATGATCTTATCCACTTTTACTTCTTCTTTATTTGCAATCCAGCGAATATGTTCATATGGAAGTGTTTCCAGACGGATATCTACATTATATTCATTTTCCAGACGATATTTCAGAACATCAAACTGCAGGACACCTACAACACCTACAATAATTTCTTCCATACCGGTATTAAACTCCTGAAAAATCTGAATAGCACCTTCCTGCGCGATCTGATTGATACCTTTAACAAACTGTTTTCTCTTCATAGTATCAATCTGACGGACTCTCGCAAAATGTTCCGGTGCAAATGTAGGAATACCTTCGAATGCAAACTTTTTACCGGGTGCACAGATTGTATCTCCGATGGAAAAGATACCCGGGTCAAAAACACCGATAATATCTCCGGCATATGCCTCATCTACCACATGGCGGGATTCTGCCATCATCTGCTGTGGCTGAAGCAGACGCATCTTTTTATCACCCTGCACATGATATACTTCCTGGGAAGCGTCAAATTTACCGGAACAGATTCTCATAAATGCGATTCTGTCTCTGTGTGCCTTGTTCATGTTTGCCTGGATTTTAAATACAAACGCTGAGAAATCATCATCCATGGGGTCAATTTCCCCAATATCAGACACTCTCGGAAGCGGTGATGTTGTCATCTTCAGGAAATGTTCCAGAAATGTTTCCACACCGAAGTTTGTCAGCGCAGATCCGAAGAATACAGGTGTCAGCTTACCTTTGCTTACCAGCTCCTGGTCAAAATCTGCACTTGCGCCGTCCAGAAGCTCAATCTCATCCAGAAGCTGTGCTTTCTGCTCCGGATCCATAATCTCATCTGCCCGGCTGTCACTTAACGGGATTTCCTCGATCACACCTTCTTTGGTACCTTTCTGTGTATCAGAAAAGGTAAGTATTTTCTCTGTATCACGGTCATAAACACCGCGGAATTTCTTACCGGAACCGATTGGCCAGTTGATCGGGCAGGTTGCGATGCCAAGTTCTTTCTCAATCTCATCAAGAAGGTCAAATGTGTCGTTTGCATCGCGGTCCATCTTATTGATAAATGTAAAAATCGGGATATGGCGCATTACGCAGACCTTGAACAGTTTTCTGGTCTGTGCCTCCACACCCTTGGAACCGTCGATTACCATGACTGCAGAATCTGCTGCCATCAGTGTACGGTAAGTATCCTCCGAGAAATCCTGATGTCCCGGTGTATCCAGAATATTAATGCAGTAACCATCATAATGAAACTGCAGAACAGAGGAAGTAACGGAAATACCTCTCTCTTTTTCGATCTCCATCCAGTCTGACACTGCATGGCGGGCTGTTGCCTTACCTTTAACACTTCCGGCAAGATTGATTGCTCCGCCATACAGCAGGAATTTCTCAGTCAGTGTAGTTTTACCTGCATCCGGATGGGAAATAATGGCAAATGTTCTTCTTTTTTCTATTTCATTCGTATACTTAGACACGTTCAGCCTCCTGTTGCGCTTTCTTATAATTGTTTGCATAAAACACCGGCAACAGCCGGTATCAGTTACGTTTTCTATTTTTTTACAGCATTCCTATTCTAGTATATGCACCTCTTTTCTGTCAAGATATATGTTCGCATATTCATATCAAAATATCAGTCATAAATATCAGTTGTATCGATTGCGGTATCCTCATATGGCTGTGCTGATGTTTCGCTGTCTTCCTCATACGAAGTATCTGCTGATGTTTCATCTGTCTGTGTTGTATCTTCTGCATCTTCACTCTCCTTCAGTGGGGTGATCACAATATTTTCTGGCGCAATTCCTGTTTTCCTTTTTACAATATCTTCAATCTGTGCTCTCTGTGCATCAGAAAGTTCTGCTTCAGGGATCACAACATCCGCAGTTTCTCCGGTAAGATTTACAACTACATTCTTAAAGCCCTTCGCCTCCAGCAAAAGCTCTGCTGCCGCTTCTTTTTCTGAAAGGTCTGTCATCGAGACCATCGTATGTATTGCCTCCTGCTTCTCTTCATCATCAATTTCTTCATTATTGATAATGTCCTGCAGATCTGCCTTGTTCTGTGAGCGCACCTGTTCTCTGCTGATCTTTGCCTGTGCGGCAAATCCTGTAGAACCCGTAAACACAGCCTCCCCGGGAGTATCCGTTTCCTGACTGTCTGTAAGACTGTTATCAGTCAGACCTCCATCTGCCTGATTTTCATCCAGAAGAGCAGTTTCATCTGTAAGATCATATCCTGCATCTTCAAGGATACTGCTGCTGTCCGTACTTGCCTCCTTATCCCTGAATCCAAGATCTACATCTGCAAAGTTCAGATATCCTGCCACTGCAATCAGAATTGCCAGCGATGTAATAATGACCTGATTTTTTCCGATGACTTTTTTCACATTTATCTCCTCATTTCATTTTCATTATTCTAATTCTATGAGCATCCACCTGAAATAATGCCATGACCGCCTCCTGAATATTTTGGACCACTACAGGATTTCCTCCACCTTCCGCAGAAATCAGAACACCGGTCACCTGTATGGTTTCTGAATTATAGAAGCTCTGCCTGTCTTTCTTCTCATCTGTCATCAGGATAACCTGTACCTTTCCCACCCCTTCCGTATTTTCAAGAAATGCTTCAAGTTTCTCTTCCAGAACACTTTTTTGCATATCTTCACTCTGCTCTCCTGCCGTATTTTTCTTTTGCTGCTTACTGGATACAGGCATCGCCGCTACTGCCAGAAGTACTCCGATGAGCAACAGGATTCCCCATTTTGCCGGATTCATTTCGGACAATCTGGATACAAATTCTGTTTTCTTTAAGTCCCCACTCTTCCACCAGCGCATCTTTAAGCTCCTTTCTCTCCTCCTGAGAAATTTCTGTCTTCAGTACAAGGTTTGCCTGCGTCTCCTCCCCTTCTATATTTACTTTCACCTTATATACTTCTATGCCTCTTTTTTCCAGAGTTTCCCGGATTTTCTGTTCCAGTTCCAGTTCGTAACCTTTTTCCAGATAGACTTTCTGAATATTCTGAAATTCCCGGAGTTCTTTCTCTCTGTTTTCTTCAGAAAAATTATCCAGAAAACTTTCCGTCAGTTCCGAACCTTTTCCAAGAATGGAAAATATCGGGGTACTCATCATAAAAATCAGCAGCAGGCCCATAAAAAAGCGTACATATTTCTCATACTTCTGGTCAGGTATCAGATTCAGAACCGCAGTGAAAAAGATATAAAATACTGCCAGATTCCGAATCCATAAATACAGCTCTTCTTTCATATGTTTCCTCCGGCAATCTTTCTGTCAGTTCATCAGGATACAGAAACTACAACTATCAGGAATGTCAGCATGCAAAGTACTTCTGCTGTCAGCAAAAGCTTTAAAAGCATTGCACATCCCTCCCCCATTGTACTCAGGGCTCCCACAACTCTTTTGTCAGAAATTGGCTGTGCAATCGCAGCCAGAAAACGATAAACCAGAGAAAGACTTCCATAATGGATAATCGGTCCTGCTCCAATCAGCAACAGAAGGATCACGATTACTGCGCCAAAACTGTTTCGCACCATCACTGCACTGGTCAGCACTAATTCTGTTACAGCGGTCACTGCATTTCCAATGCCGGGAATCGCACTCGCTGCCTTGCCAACAGCAGAACGCTTCATGGCATCCATCACCGGGCTCACCATATTCCGCACAATCTGCAGACCAACAATAGCTCCCAGAAGAGTTTTCAACCCCCAGTTTACAGCTACATCCAAAAGTTCTGCCATTTTTGTAAGCATCTCCTCTTTTGACAAATAATTAACCATTTTCAGAAGCAAACTCAGGTTTACAGCAGGCAGAAACAGATTTGCAAGAAGCCACTGAACCGCCCAGATCATCAGCAAAATCCCTTCATAAAATGCAGCAGCTGTTGATGATCCGGTTGATGCAGCCACTGTCATAAAATAAGCCGGAGACAGAACTTTCATGAAATCCGTCAGTCCAAGAAGCCAGTTTGTAAGCGTACTTCCAAGCCTTGAGAAATTCTCCATAAGCATTGTAAACAGCGCAAGATAGACAATATAAAAGCTGATACTGCCAGCCTGTCCGTTTCCGAAAACATCAGCAAACTCCGCCAGCACCGCTGCAATAAAAATCACAAGTAAAAGTTTCAGTATTAATCCTTTTTCATTCTCTATATCCGAAAAAAAGAGACTGTACAAAAAGCTCCGTACAGTCTCTTTTGAAACAGGCTCCTCCCCGTTTATGATATTCATCAGTGCTTCCCTGACAGAAAAAACATGGTCATCCATAATCTCATCCAACATTTTCTGCACATCATCAATCTGTATCTCTTCCATTAGATTCTCCTGCAGGATCTGTACTGAAGAATCTTCTTTCTGTTCTGTCTGCGCAGCGGCATATACGGATACTATATGATTCTGAAAGAATGTAAGATATGACACTCTTCCCACCAAAAGTATACATGCCAGTATACACCAGTAACCTTTCCACAGATCTGCCTGTTCCCTGATACTTCTCTCTTTATCCTGCCTCATATCATAAACTCCGAAATCGTATCCAGAATTGCCAGCAGTACCGGCATACTCAGAACCATCACAGACAGTTTACAGAACAGGTCGATCTGTGTTCCGATCATCTGATATCCGGCATCTTTGCAGATTGCAGATGAAAACTGTCCGATATATGTGATCCCGATAATCTTAACCAGAACTGTGAGATAACTGCTGTCTATGGGGAAGCTTTCTCTCAGCCTGTTCATGGTTTCAAACAGATAAGAAACTTTTCCTGCTGCAAGACCAAGAATCAGAAAACCCGTCATCATGGTCACAAGTGCAGCAAATTCCGGTCTGGTTTCTTTTAGAATAAAACCAAGCATCATTCCGCAGATACCCATGATTGAAACTTTCACAATATCCATGCCATTCAAACCTCTTTCTGTTCTGTCAACTGCCATAACAGTTGATTTGAAATCACAGCACAAACAACTGCTGAATACTTTCAAACAGTTCATAAATATATGGAACAATCCAGAACAGCACCATCAGAAGCCCCGCCAGGCTTACCAGAAATGCCTGTTCATCCCTTCCACTGTGTTTTAGGATCTGGCAGAGAACAGAAACCAGAATCCCTACTGCAGCGATTTTAAAAATAAGACTTACCTCCACAGTCTCTCCTTTCCGGCTTCTGCTGCCAGATATAGCAAAACAGTAATCTACACAGTAAAGAAACAGATTATAAATACATGCTCACCAAAAAAACACAGCCACAAATATTCCGCCCAGTATTCCCATACTGCGGTATAATTTTCTTTTTTCACAAAAATCTTTCCTGAGTTCCCTGATCGCATATTCTGTTTCCTTTTCCATCAGATCCATCTGTTTTAGCTGCATATCCAGTCCAAGATAACCAAGCTGATCTCCCAGTGAATAAAATCTGTCTCTCTCTTCCTGCGAAAGACAATCCAGATCCAGACACTTTCCGGCCGATTCTCTGAAGATTGTCCCAAAGGAATCCCCTGTTTTTTCTTTCATTTTCTGTGCCGTAAGTATAAAAAATTCTCTGTACTTCCCTTCCAGTTTCCCGGAAGCACCTGTAAAGGCATCGTACAGAGATTTATTTCCATAACGTATTTCTCCTCTTAGGAGGATGATCATCCGTAAGATCATTTCCATCATCTTTTTGCGTCTGCCAAGTTCATTGCTCATGGCAAAACCGCAACCGACACCGGAAATTACAATTACACACAATCCTACTGTTCTAAGCATACTTTTCCATTTTCATCTAATACAGCTTTCAGACATCCTGCCTGAGCATTTTTGTCCAGGATAATATAACGTTCAAATACTTTCTCGCCCATAAGCTTATAAAAGAATGGCTGATCCAGAACATCCTCCAGACAGCTTCCATGTGCAGTCGCAATCAGCTTACATCCACAATGGATCACTGAGTCAACTGCCTTGAAATCCTCTTCACAGCCTAACTCGTCCACTGCAACCACATCCGGTGACATGGAACGTACCAGCATCTGCATACCTTCTGATTTCGGACAGCAGTCCAGCACATCTGTACGCATTCCCAGATCATTCTGAGGAATTCCCTGATAACAGCCTGCCAGCTCACTTCTCTCGTCCACCACACCTATTGTCAGACCCTGGGTATTGGCCCATCCATTACTGAGCTGCCTGATAATATCTCTGAGCAGCGTAGTCTTTCCACACCTTGGCGGTGAAATGATCAATGTATTTGCAACCCATTTCTCTGTACGGATATAAGGCATCACCTTATCCGCACATCCCTGAATCTCATGTGCCAGACGGACATTGATGCAGGAAATATATTTCATTCCCATGATCCTGCCCCGATCCAACACTACCTTTCCGGTCACACCTACTCTGTGACCACCCTGAACACTGATAAATCCCTGTCTGATCTCATCCTCATAAGCATACAGGGAATATCCTGTGACATATTCCAGTGTTTCTTTCAGATCTTCCGTTGTCACCAGATACTGTTCCTGACCCGGTTTTCGCAGAAAACACTCTCCTCCGTCATAAGTTAAAAACAACGGGCGCCCTACACGAAGGCGTATCTCATATAATTTATCATAATCCAGCTTCGCATCCATTAAAAGATTCCGGATATTTCCGGCAAACAGGTTTTCAATCTGCTGCGCTTCTATATGTCTCACCTCTTTACACTTAATATATGTGGACAAACCGATTTTAGTACTCTTCCTGATAAGACTCTTCCATTTTTATCAGATTCAGCTTCAGAACCCGGTCTACCACATTTCCTGCATACCCCCTGTACGCATAAGCTCCTGATTCAAAGAGTACGTAAAGTTCATCCCCTTCTACAACAATCTGCTCGATCATCTCAGGCATTCTGTATGATCTTGCAGAATTTTCATTGACATACAGACGTTTATCCGACTGTTCATAAAAAACAATCCTGGATGGCAGAATACCAAAAGAATGAGACAACAACAGCTTATCGTTATAAAAAGCCATTCCCTGTGCCTGTTCTGATATTGTAGAATAATCCAGCGGAACCGCCATTTCAAACATCATGCCAAGTTCCTCATTAAAAGTATTCACCAGATCACCTTTTGAATCCACCGCATATCTCGCGATGGTGCTCTCTGTATATTTGTTAAAACATCCTACATACAGGCACCCCTTATAGAAAGTCATAAAAGAATCTCTCACGATTCCATAAAGACTACATGTCTGATTTACCTGCACAGGCATATGGTTATCCGCATAATTATAGTCACGCAGCACATCCATCTTAATGCTGATCGCCTGTGCGATTCCATTGGTATTTGAAGAATACCACAGCATATCATGTTCCTGATCATAGGCAAGTCCGCCTACATGAGGCAGACCTGGCAGGACTACCTCTTTGATAAATCTGTGAGTTTCTTTGTTGATCACATAAATAACAGAGTTATGTTTTTCCGTATGACAATAGGCACTTACAAGTACATACTCATCGGTCACTGCAAGTCCCTGAGGAGTCATGGAAGTACATACCGCCTGTTTTGTACCCTCTGCATTCAGGAATGTTCTTGTATATCTCAGTCCGGGAATAATATAAGTTCCGTACTCTTTTTCTTTTTTTCTGCCCTCAAAGGCAAAGGTATTTAACTCCTCCTGCTGCGACAGCATCTGTATCTGTCCGCGTAATGAATACACTGCAGCATCCTGGTTGGTTACCAGATATTTTGCAGGAGGTTCCGTCTTACCCCTGTATACGAAAGCATATCCCCAGAAAGCCAGTCCAAGTGCCAGTACTGCTACAAGAATCTTCACTGCCAGTCTCCGGATTTCTTTCTTCGTTTGTCTGTTCATGTCTTACCCAAGTATGATGTCTTCATATTTCCAGTTGATTTCCATGGGATTCATTGCCCATACTGCTCCACTGTAACCGTCTTCCATATCAAGCAGCATATGACTGCCTTCATCCATGGATATAGTCCTCATGTCTCTGGAAAGCCCCTCACCGGTCCATTTGATATAAGCTTCCCTCAGTACCCACTGTTCAAAAAATTTCTTTTCCACATTTATATCTGAAAGAATTTCCAGATACTGTTCCCGGGGTACCATACGTCTGAGCATTCTTTCATAATTGGCTCTGCAATGAATCTGCACATCAATTCCAACCTCCTGATCAGCCAGAATACATACCACATATTTTCCGGAATGACTGATATTATAATGCAGGGACGGACGATAGGAAAGGAATGGTTTTCCATGTTCTCCCTCTGCTCTGGGTTCATTGTACAGATTGATTCCATATTCTTTTTTCAGTGCGATTTCCAGAAGTTTCTCTGCGATCATATGCTCCATATGTGCGCCTTCATATTCTTCCCGTATTTTTGTACAGTAAATAATTCCTTTATTCATAGGCCTGTCTCCTCAAGAAACCGGGAAGGCTCCCGTTCCTTCTCATACTGGCGTTTCACATAGGCAAGCACCAGCTTCTTTTTCGCCCTGGTCATCCCTACATAAAACAATCTTCGTTCTTCTTCCACTGCTTCTGCCAAAACCGCCTTGCGATATGGAATGCTTCCTTCATTAACATTCAGAATATACACAATATCATATTCCAGACCTTTTACCGCATGGAGTGTAGATATAGTCACTCCTTCTTTTTTATCCTGCTGTTTCCTTGCCTGTTCATTCAGGCGCTTCGTATATTCTTCTATGTAAGCCTGCCACTTCGCCAGGGTTTTCATGCCTTTTGCACTCTCATGGATCCGGTCCAGGGTCTCAAGCAGTTCCTCTGGTTTTATTTTACGATACTGTGCATATTCACGCAAGTATTCTTCGAATCCCATTCCTTTTCTGATAAAATTAATCGCAGCAAAAGGGGAAAGAGTACCAAGAATCCTCAGATGCGTTTCCAGTGTGGTAATCCTGTCGCACATCCAATCTTTGTCTTTATAATATTCCCGAAGTTCATTAAAATTAATCTGCGAACTGTTCAACGCTTCTCTGGAAATATAGCGATTTGGCCGGTTCATGATCTCCAGAAAATTCTTCCTGCTCCTGTCTCCTGCTGCCATTTCAAGATAAGCCAGAAGCGCCCGGCAGATCCAGTGGCGGAAAAGATTGGGAAGCTGTTCTTTCATTGTAAAAGGAACCTGATATTCCATCAGCACATTGATCAGACCTTCCGATTCCTGATTTGTACGAAGCAGGATTGCCGTATTCAGCAGATCCTCGCCGCGCTCCATTCTTTTTTTCAGTGCTGCCACCACGCACATATACTCTTCTCTTGGATTATCAAATTCCTTGCACGTCACAGGCATCCCTTCTTCATTTGGAGTATCCAGCTGCTTTTTGAAACGTCTGGTATTACATCCGATCACTTCCATGGCTGTACGCAGGATATTCTTACTGCACCGGTAATTCACATTCAGAAGGACTGTCTCTGCCTTCGGATAATCCTTTGTAAAATTTAACATAATCTCTGGTCTTGCGCCCCGGAAATGATAGATGGACTGGTCATCATCCCCTACAATAAACAGGTTATTGACAGGTGCCGCCAGCATCTGCAAAATCTTGTATTGTAAGCTGTTGATATCCTGAAACTCATCCACCAGAATGTAGACAAATTTTCTTCTCCATGCATTCAGGATATCCTGTCTCTGAGAAAAAAGTTCATAACAACAGAGGATCATATCATCAAAATCCAGCTTGCGTTTCGCCTTCAGAGCCTGCTTATAGCCATGAAAAATGTCCCTGAATATCTCATCCGAGCAACAGGATGCATAATAATGCTCCGGAGAAATACAGTTCCCCTTTACAACACTGATTTCCCTGGCAACTTCTTCAATGAAATCTCCCTCCTGAGCCATTTCCTGGCCATATTTCTCAGTCATCTCACGTAGAATACTGAATTTTTCTTCCTCAGAAAGAATATTGGCCGCACTCAGATGATAGGCCGCTTTCAAAATCCCATAAAAAATTCCGTGGAAAGTTCCAAAAGTCACTTCGCTTCTGTTCTGTCCCACGAATTTCAAAAACCGTTCTTTCATCTCTGTTGCCGCTGCTCTGGAAAAAGTTACAACCAAAATAGAAGAAGCCGGTATCTTCCCCTCATTGATCATGTATGCAGTTCTCTCCACAATAACGGAAGTTTTCCCCGAGCCGGGACCTGCCAGGACCATCATAGGTCCTGACAGGTGAGTGATTGCCCGAAGTTGAGATGGATTTCTCTTCATATTTATTTGCTTAATTTCTCAATAGCTGCCTTTACTCGTTTGATTGTCTCGTCTTTACCGATGATCTCCATGATCTCAGTAGCACCGGCCGGCGTCATCTGCTTGCCGGAAACAGCAGTACGCAGAGGCCACATTACATATCCGTTCTTATAACCATGCTCTTTTACAAATGCACTTAATGTTTCAAATAACGGATCATTTGTATAATCTTCCTGTTCTTCCAGAACCGGAAGTACTTCTTTTAATACTGTAAGAGAAGTCTCTTCATTTGTCTTCATTTTCTTATGGCAGTACATGGCGGAATCATATTCCGGTACTTCCTCAAAGAAGTCAATCAGAGCCGGAATGTCAGGGAATGTTTCGATTCTGGTCTGTACCATTCCTGCAATCTTCTTGAAGTTGTAGTCTTTCTTCAGAACTTCTTTCATATACGGAAGTGCTCTCTCATAGAATTCATCCGCATCCATTTTCTTGATATACTCACCATTCATCCAACGAAGTTTCGCAATATCAAATACTGCCGGAGATTTATTGATATGATGATAATCAAATACCTGTACCAGTTCATCCAGTGTAAAGATCTCTCTGTTGTCAGAAGGACTCCATCCGAGAAGTGCCACATAGTTGATGATCGCTTCTGAAACAAATCCCTGATCAAGCAGGTCTTCATAAGAGGAATGTCCACAACGTTTGGAAAGCTTCTGGTGTGTCTCATCTGTGATCAGCGGACAATGTACATAAACCGGGATATCCCATCCGAAAGCTTCGTAGATACGGTTGTATTTCGGAGCTGAGGAAAGATACTCGTTACCTCTTACTACGTGTGTGATCTCCATTAAATGGTCATCGATTACGTTTGCAAAGTTATAAGTTGGGTATCCGTCAGATTTGATCAGGATCAGATCTTCCAGTTCCTCATTGTTTACTGTGATATCTCCGTAGATTACATCATGGAATGTTGTAGTTCCCTCTGTTGGCATATTGAAACGGATTACGTGTGGTTCTCCTGCATCAAGACGACGCTGTACTTCTTCTTTGGAAAGTTTAAGGCAGCGTTTGTCATAAATGGAAATCTCTTTTCCTGCCACAACACGTTTCATACCTTCCAGTTCTTCCTTCTTACAGAAACAGTAGTATGCATCACCCTGTTCTACTAACTGCTGTGCATATTTCAGATAGATCCCCTGTGCCTGACGCTCACTCTGAACATACGGTCCAAAGCCTTTGTCCTTGTCCGGACCTTCATCATGGAGAAGTCCTGTTTTTGCAAGAGTACGGTAGATAATATCTACAGCGCCTTCTACGTAACGTTCCTGGTCTGTATCTTCAATACGGAGGATGAAATCTCCGCCTTCATGTTTTGTAATAAGGTATGCATATAATGCTGTTCTTAAATTTCCAACATGCATTCTGCCTGTAGGGCTTGGTGCAAATCTTGTTCTGATCTTGGTCATAACTTTTTTCACTCCTGAATTTTTTATATATTCAAAATCTGTAAAAAAAGACCCTGCTTAAAAGCAGCGTCTTTCTACTTTCGGGTTTATTATACGTCAGAGGCTTTCTTATTTCAAGTCGGGATAGGGGAAAATTTTAATGTTTTTTGAATAGGGACGCATGGGAAGCGATAGTGTCCGGGGGCTCAGTTTCGGAACCATTGTATTTCTAGGCATTTGGGAAGCCGCTAAAATCATGAGCCGCTCTCTCAAACTCGCTACGTTGCAAACTTCGCTCAGACAGTGAAACGATTGGCTCATAACGCGTCTTCCCAAATGCCAAGAACTACAATGAACCCTCAAATTCACCCCCGGACACTATCGCTTCCCATGCTGACTATCGGCTATATAACATATTTAGTGTACAACAATAAAGAATATACCACTCCTGACTTTACAGAACAATTAGCCAAATAACATATCTGCTACACAACATAACTATAGTAACCCTAAGAAAGTGCATGACAACCTGCAACAAAACAGCGCAGAAAAATATTTTATTTGGAGTGCATTTGCAGGGGTCTTAGATATTCTTAGTTCTCAGAAATCCGCGTTATGAGCCGGCTGCATCACTGTCTGAGCGAAGTTTGCAACGGAGCGAGTTTGACAAGACGGCTCATGCCTTTAGCAGATTTCTGAGAGCTTAGAATATCTTAGACCCCGAAACCGCACTCCAAATAAAATATTTTTCTGCGCGTCCCTCTTGCCATTCACACGCTACATCTTACGAAATCTCTCATACCTTTCCTGCGCGATCTGTTCTCCACTTTTACCACTCTGTTTCTCCAGAAACTGCTTCATTCTAATCTTCATATACTCTGCAATTTCCGGCAAATTCTCCTCACTTGCAGGATATTCCTCCGGTATGATCCGTTCAATGATTCCCAGTTCTTTCAGATGAGCCGCCGTTACTTTCATGACCTCCGCAGCTTCCGGTGCCTTTCTGCTGTCTTTCCAGAGAATGGATGCAAAGCCTTCCGGTGAAAGGATGGTGTAGGTTGCATTTTCCATCATCCAGACTTCATTGCCGACTGCAAGTGCAAGTGCACCGCCACTGCCGCCTTCACCAATTACAACCGAAAGAACCGGCACCTTCAAATCGGACATTTCCAGAAGATTCCTTGCAATGGCTTCGCCCTGTCCCCGTTCTTCTGCTTCCAGTCCACAGAATGCCCCCGGAGTGTCTACAAATGCAATAACTGCACGTCCGAATTTCTCTGCCTGTTTCATCAGTCGAAGAGCCTTTTTGTACCCTTCCGGTGATGGCATTCCGAAGTTACATCTGATGTTTTCTTTTGTAGTATGCCCTTTACGGATTCCGATTACTGTAACGGGCTGTCCGTCCAGTGTAGCAATGCCGCCGATGATGGCATTGTCGTCTCTGACACCTCTGTCACCATGAAATTCCATGAAATCATCAAAAATGGCATCAATATATTCCGCTGCTGACGGACGGTCACTGCTTCTGGCAATCTGGACTCTATCCCAGGCTGTGAGATTTTTTTGTTTCTTCTGCTTTTTCTTTTTGCCAAAAGTATCGAAAGATCTGGCAGATGTTTCCTGTGGAAATTCTCCGTAACATTTTCTGGTATCATGCAGTTTCAGGATCAGCGAAAGAACATCCCGCATAGAGCCTCGTTCAACAGTTCCGTCGAGAAATCCATGTTCCAGAAGAAATTCCGGTCTCTGGAAGCCCTCCGGCAGTTTCTGACCTATAGTCTGTTCAATGACTCTCGGGCCGGCAAATCCGATCAGTGAGCCTGGTTCTGCAAGGATAATATCTCCAAGCATGGCAAAGCTTGCTGTAACGCCACCGGTAGTCGGGTCTGTCAGCACAGATGTGTAGAGAAGCCCTGCCTGGGAGTGACGTTTAATGGCTGCGGAGGTTTTTGCCATCTGCATCAGTGATACGATTCCTTCCTGCATTCTGGCACCGCCGGAGCAACAGAACAGAATGACCGGAAGTCCCTGTTTTGTTGCTTCTTCAAATGAGCGGGTGATCTTTTCTCCCACCACATATCCCATGGAAGCCATGAGAAATCTGGTATCCATGGCTCCGATCACTGTACGGATTCCTCCGATGGTGGCTTCTCCGATGAGAATTGCCTCATCAAGGTGTGTTTTTTCTCTCAGATCCTCAATTTTCTGCGGATAATCCGGATAGTCCAGTGGATTGCTGTTGTCAATTCCTGTGAACCACTCTTTAAAACTTCCTTTATCTGCGATCATTTTGATCCGACGTTTCGCACTGATTCTGAAATATCCTCCGCATTTCGGGCACACATAGGCGTTGGATATTACGTCTTCTCTGTAAACCATTTCTCCGCACTTTGGACATTTAATCCATAAACCCTCAGGTACGGAAACAGATGCGGCCTGTTTATGCCGGTCTTCTGAAACTGTTTTCTTAAAAAATCTCTTTAAGTCTGCCATTAAAATCCTGCTCCTTCATGTAACCCAATTTGATGTTCTTTCAGACAACAAAATGACGTTAATAACTATTAATCAAACTAATTCTGTCAAAAATTATTTTATCGATTTGCTTATCAATTACCTTTCAATAATAAATATGTAATTTCTGCTGAACTATAAAATATATTTGCACCAGTTTTCTTTTACAGATCCGGATAATGCTGCGGAATGAAATCTGTGGTGATATTTCCTTCCTGAAAATCCGGCTGATTGAGAAGTTCATACAGAAAATCCACGTTAGTTTTTACTCCTTCGATGGCAACTTCTCCAAGTGCACTGATCATCTTTCGAATGGCACTGCGGCGGTCTTTGTCATAAACAATGATCTTGGCAATCATAGAATCATAGTAGGGCGGGATTGCGTAGTCATTATAAACTGCTGTATCCACGCGGATTCCGTTTCCACCGGGAAGATGTAAGTCAGTGATCTTACCCGGGCATGGCATGAAATGTCTCTCAGGATCCTCGGCATTGATTCTGCATTCCATGGCGTGGCCGCGGATTTCTATGTCTTTCTGCTGAACGCTTAACGGTTCACCTGCCGCAATGCAGATCTGCTCTTTGATCAGGTCTACACCAGACACAAATTCTGTTACCGGATGTTCTACCTGGATTCTGGTGTTCATTTCCATGAAATAAAATTCTCCGGACTGATCCAGAAGAAATTCTATGGTTCCTGCACTTTCATAGCCTGCTGCCTTTGCTGCCCGTACTGCTGTCTCACCCATTTTCTTTCTCAGATCATCAGAGATTGCGATACATGGAGACTCTTCGATCATTTTCTGGTGACGTCTCTGAACAGAGCAGTCTCGTTCTCCCAGATGAACTACATTTCCGTATTTATCCGCAAGAATCTGCACTTCAACATGTCTGGGATTCTCCACAAACCGTTCCAGATACATGGTATTATCGGAGAAGGAATGGACCGACTCCTGCTGTGCTGTCTCAAACAATTTGGCAAATTCCTGTTCATTTCCGGCTACACGCATTCCTTTTCCACCGCCGCCTGCTGATGCTTTGATCATGACCGGAAAACCGATTTCCTTTACAGCTTCCAAAGCCTGCTCTACTGTGTAGACCGGTTCCTTTGTGCCGGGCACTACCGGGACTTTAGCTTTCCGCATTGTGTTTTTCGCCTCAGATTTATTTCCCATTCTGGAAATTACTTCTGCGGAAGGACCAATAAATGCCACATTACATTTCTCACACATTTCCACAAAACGGCTGTTCTCTGAGAGAAATCCAAATCCCGGGTGGATTGCTTCTGCTTTTGTGGCAATGGTAGCACTTAAGATTCGCTCCATGTTCAGATAGCTGTCTGATGACTGTGCCTTTCCGATGCATACTGCTTCATCTGCAAGCTGGGTATGCAGGGCATCTCTGTCTGCTTCTGAGTATACGGCTACTGTGCGGATTCCCATCTCACGACATGCCCGGATGATCCTCACTGCAATCTCACCACGATTGGCGATCAAAATTTTATTAAACATCTGTTATGCTCCTACTGCAAAAGTCAGCTCTGCGATTACTGCTACCTTACCATCCTGGTTTGTTGCCTTTGCTTTTCCCACTCCCATGGGACCTTTTTCCTTAATGATCTCTACTTCAAGAGTAAGGGTATCTCCGGGAACTACCTTGTTCTTGAATTTTGCATTGTTGATTGATGCAAAATATGCGATCTTTCCTTTATTTTCCGGTTTACTCAGAATTGCAACTGCACCTGTCTGCGCAAGCGCTTCAACGATCAGAACTCCCGGCATAACCGGTTCCTGTGGGAAGTGTCCTGCAAAATGCGGCTCATTATAGGTAACACATTTCTTTCCTGTTGCCTTCACACCCGGCACCAGTTCTTCAATAGTATCAATCAGGAGGAACGGGTGTCTGTGGGGAATGATCTCCATAATTTCTTTTGTTGTAAGTTTCATAGTTTTTTACCTCCTTCTTCTATTCTATCACAAACATCGGCTGTCCGAACTCTACCATCTGCTCGTTTTCTACAAGGATTTCTTTTACTGTACCATCAAATTCTGATTCAATCTCGTTCATCAGCTTCATTGCTTCCACAATGCCAAGGACCTGACCTTTGCTTACTTTATCTCCTACTTTTACAAAGGGGGGATTTTCCGGAGAAGATGCTGCATAATAGGTACCTACAAGAGGAGATTTTACCACACTTCCTGTCTGTACTTCATCGTTAACAGCATTGACGGATTCTACATGTACAGCCTGCTGCACTACCGGCTGATACTGCTGAGCATCTGCCGGATCAGTATTGACTGCCATCTGCTGTACAATTGTTTTCTCTTTTGACATGGAAATATTTAAGGTATCGTCCTGCAGGTTAAATTCTGTGAGATCTGAATCGCTGACTGCGTGGATCAGTTCTAATATATTTGCCAGTTCCATTTATTTCCTCCTGCTGAAATAGCTATATTATAAGATCACTGTCGTATATTGTTTTCAAAATCACCATACCATTTATTATCTACGTGATCAGTCTTCGTACTTTTTAATAAGTAAGGATGCGTTATGTCCGCCAAAGCCAAGAGAATTGGTAAGTGCATATTTGATATCCATCTTTACATTACCGTTTCCTACATAATCCAGGTCACACTGTTCATCCGGCACCTTATAACCAACAGTCTGATGGATCAGACCTTCCTGAAGTTCTTTTACACAGGTGATCACTTCCACTGCACCGGCAGCTCCCAGAAGATGTCCTGTAATAGATTTTGTAGAATTTATTTTCATTTCTTTTGCGTGTTCACCAAATGTTTTCTTAATGGCAATTGTTTCAAATAAGTCATTATGATGTGTGCTTGTGCCATGTGCGTTTACATACCATACATCATCTGTGGAAATTCCTGCTTCTTTTACAGCCCATTCCATAGCTTTGGCAGCACCGGAACCGTCCTCTGCAGGGGATGTAATGTGATAAGCATCTCCTGTTGCACCATATCCGACAACCTCGCCAAGGATTTTCGCTCCACGTGCTTTGGCATGCTCCAGTTCTTCCAGAACTACCACGCCGGCACCCTCACCCATTACAAAACCGCTTCTTTCTTTGTCAAAAGGGATGGAACATCTCTCAGGATCTGTGGATGAGGTCAATGCTGTCAGGGCCGCAAAACCACCAAAGCCTGTTGGTGTGATAGCTGCTTCCGTTCCACCTGCAACCATAACATCTGCATCAGAGCACTGAATAGTACGGTATGCTTCTCCAATGCTGTGGGTTCCTGTTGCACAGGCAGTTACAACATTAATGTTCTTTCCGCGGAGTCCAAACTGAATGGAAACATTTCCGGATGCCATATTGGAGATCAGAAGAGGAATCATCAGAGGATTCAGTCTTCCTGGTCCCTTTGTGTTGAGAATTTCGCAGGATTTCTCTACCACCTGCATACTTCCGATACCGCTTCCCACGCTACAGCCTACACGGAAGGGATCTTCTTTTGTCATATCCAGTCCGGACTGCTCAATAGCTTCTTTTGCTGCTGCTACCGCATACTGGCTGAAAAGCTCCATACGTTTTGCAGATTTGAAATCCATATAATCCTTTGGATTAAAATTGTTGATCTCTGCTGCCATATGCGCTCTGTAATTTGTGGAATCAAAACGTGTTACTTCTGCAAAGTTTGTTTTTCCTTCTTTTACGCTGTTCCAAAATTCTTCTACACTAAGGCCTACCGGAGTGATTGCTCCCATACCTGTAATTACAACTCTTCTCATTTTGTTCTCCTTATTTATACGTTCATACCGCCATCTACGCTGATGACCTGTCCTGTAATATAGTCTGCTTTGTCTGATGCCAGAAATACTGCTGTATTTGCAATATCCTCAGGCTTTCCGAAACGTCCCAGGATAATCTGCTTACATGCATTTTCCCTGATTTCTTCTGAGAGTACTTCTGTCATCTCTGTGTCTACAAATCCGGGTGCAATGGCATTTACCGTAATTCCCCGGCTGCCCAGCTCTCTTGCCATTGTTTTTGTCAGACCGATCACACCTGCTTTGGATGCAGCATAATTTGCCTGGCCCACATTTCCGAGGATTCCGGAAACAGAAGAAATATTGATGATCTTTCCACTTCTCTGTTTCAGCATCTGACGGGCACTGTGACGGATTGTATTGAATGTACCTTTCAGGTTTACATTAAGTACAGAATCGAAATCCTCTTCTTTCATTTTCATGATCAGACCATCTTTGGTAATTCCTGCATTATTAACCAGAATATCAAGGTGTCCGTATTCTTTAACTATATCTTTGATCATTGCTTCACAGGCTACGAAATCACTGACATTGCATTTATATATGGAAGCTTTTCCACCGTTTTCTTCGATGGTCTGTTTTACTTCCTTCGCTCTCTCTTCAGAACCATTGTAATTGATAACCACCTCTGCACCTTCCTTTGCAAGAGCAATAGCAATGGCTCGTCCGATTCCACGTCCTGCACCTGTAATCAGGGCAATTTTATTTTTCAGCATTTTACAGACACTCCTTTCTCACTTCATCCAGATCTTCTGTTTTCTCAACATGTAATGCTTTTACATTTCTGTTGATCTTTTTGAGAAATCCTGTCAGAGTTTTTCCCGGTCCAATCTCAATAAAAGTATCTACACCATCATCAATCATCTGTTCTACACACTGCTGCCAGCGCACAGAGGATGAAACCTGGCTGACAAGCAATTCCTTTACCTGCTCCGGTCCTGTCACATACTGTGCAGTTACATTTGTCACATAAGGTACTGTAAATGACTGGATTTCTACCTTCTCAAGTTCCTGTCCCAGTTTTTCCCCTGCGCCTTTGAGAAGCTCACAGTGAAATGGGCCACTGACTTTAAGAGGAATCACACGTCTGGCGCCTGCTGCCTTTAATGCCTCCCCTGCTGCTGCAACTGCTGTCTCCTCGCCTGTGATCACAATCTGTCCCGGACAGTTATAATTTGCAATGGATACAATTCCCTGTGTCTCATTGCAGATTTTTTCAATCAGCTCTGCATCTGTTCCAAGAACAGCGGACATTGCACCACCTGTAGGATATGCCTCCTGCATAAAAATTCCTCTTTTTCGCACTACAGTAAATGCATCCTCTTCCTTCATAACACCGGAGGCCACCAGTGCTCCGTATTCTCCAAGGCTCAGTCCAGCATTTACCTGAGACCTGATTCCGGCTTCCTCTACAGCTCTTAAGATTGCAATTTCTGCTGTCAGCATGGCAATCTGTGTATATTCTGTAATATTTAATCTGTCATTTTCTTCAAAGCATAAAGCTTCTACATCAAGCCCGGATGCTTTTGATGCGTTTTCAAATACTTTGCGGCTTACAGCATATTTTTCATAGAAATCTTTCGCCATTCCTGTATACTGTGCGCCCTGTCCCGGAAATACAAATGCAATTTTAGACATATCATTTTCCTTTCCTTTATTTTTATGTTTATATCAGATGATAACAATTTGTTTCTGATTGCAAATTATTTTAGTTTAAAATATTTTGATACTCAAATTATAATGTCAAAAAATTCTCCCCGAAGCCATCTCTGGCTCCAAGGAGTTATTTGTCATTTCTATATGATTAAGCCTCTACGCCTTTGTTTTTCAGATAATCCATAACAGCTCCGACTGTTGTTAAATCTGTAAGATCTTCAGCCGGGATCTCAATATTGTATTCATCTTCCAGAGCCATAACCAGCTCAAACAGGTCAAGTGAATCTGCGCCAAGATCATCCTTGAAAGAAGTTTCAGCAGTAATTCCTGCTGCATCACAATTTAACTGCTCTGCGATCATTTCACTCATTTTTTCTAACATAATTTTCTCTTCTCCTTTAATTCAAGCCCCGGAATGCTTCTCTTTTTCCTGCTCCGGTTATCACTTGTTTTTTATTATTTTTGTTAAGCAGATGATGATTCTGCTTTTTCTTGTTTTCAACCTTATCATCCGTCAGACCAGTAAATACGTCTCATTTATTCAGATTTGGTTTTATCGGGATTGATTACTTTGATGTTCAAAGTATATATTCTTCCCTCCTGTTTGTCAAGCACTATTTTATTACATTTTTTATTCCTCAAATTTAATCTGCCTTGCCACACTCAGCGCAAGTCCCATCTCTGCCATAAGGAATACGATCGACGTACCTCCATAACTGATAAACGGAAGAGTGACACCTGTATTCGGCATAAGGTTTACAACAACCGCAATATTAAGAATAACCTGCAATGCTATGTGAATAAAAATCCCACTGACCATAAGTGAGCCAAACATATCCGGTGCATTCTGTGCAATAACAAACAGCCTGTATAACAGATATGCATAAAGCATCAGCACGATAAGACCTCCAAAAATCCCCAGTTCTTCACAGATAATTGAAAAAATCATGTCATTCTGTGCCTCAGGTACACTTCCCAACTTCTGAATACTGTTTCCAAGTCCTCTGCCAAAAAATCCTCCCGAGCCAATCGCATACAATGCCTGAATTGTCTGATACCCCCAACTGTCCGCATATTCTTCCGGATGAAGCCATACCATGATTCGTCTCAGACGAAAGCTTCCACTTCCATCAACACTCACTGTTGCATTCAGAAAAATGACTCCGATCACTGCCAGCGCAATAACAACACCTGCAATAATAATAAAAATCTTAATATCCGGGTGAGCCACAAAAATCAGTCCTGCAGTAATACAGAAAATAATAATTGCTGTACTCAGATTGTCCGTAAATACATATGCAGCCAGTGCCAGTCCGCCTCCCACAACAGCAAGAACCATACAGCCCTTTAAGGTATGGACTTTCTTTCCCATATGCACGATCATATATGGGAGGCAGACAATAACTGCTATCTTGGCAAGCTCTGCCGGCTGGAACTGAACCGGTCCAAGATTCAGCCATCTCTGGGCACCATGAGAAGACTGCCCCAGCGGTGTTTTTACCAGTGCCATCAACACCAGTGCCGCTACATACAAAGCTGTGCTAAAACGGTTCAGTATCCGATAATTGAGCCTGGAAATGATCAGTGCCATGATAATACATGCCACGCTGATGATGGCCTGTTTTTTAAAAAAATACATGTCGCTTCCGTAATTTATCTGAGCCATATAGGAGCTTGTACTGTACAGCATGATAAGCCCAAAACAGGTCAGCAGTACAATAACTGCTACCAGACTGTAATCATAATAATCTGTTTTTGTTTTTCGACGCGCCCTGCTCTTGGAAGATGCTGTTGAATACGACTTTTTTTGTGATTTTGTATTTTCCATTTAATCACCTGATGCTTTCTTGTTTTCTAAAATTCCCATCTGACTTTTTTATTATAACAGAAAGCTTTTTCATAAGCAATGGGGCAGTTGCCTGATTGCATCCGCCCCATTTTAGATAAGTCTGGCTATTCATCTTTCCCTTATTCTGTATGTCTTATAGCAATCCTCGTAAATAATGCATTTAAGACAGTTCAACAGAGTGCGAAAGACAAGGAAGATATCTGCAGGCGTGCTGACGCACGGCAAAGATATCTGACGCAGGATTTCACACTCTGATGGGCTGGATTAAGATGCATTATTTCAGAGGATTGCTATAGATTGCCTGCAGTTTGTCAATCATCTCCTGGATCTCAGCCCGGGAGAATCCGCCAAAGCTGCACAGAGAGCGAAGTGGCATGGAATCTGTCATTGCTGCTACCATTTCTTCAGTGATAGCTTCAGCAGCAGATTGGGAAGCTGTGTCTGAACCGCCGTTCATTGCAGCCAGATATCTGGAAGTCAGTTCTTTTGCTGCTTCTTTTGTGTTGGGATTATTGAAAAGCTCACCCAGTGTTGTGTTCATATGAATATGCATGGGAATTACCTGGCTGCTGGAGAGTTCAATGGTTTCAGAGAGACGGATATCTCTGGAGGACGCACCGATCAGAATCTCATATTTGCCGCTTGCAGCATACCAGTCCTGTAATTGGGTGTTGTACCATGCAAAGCTGCGCTTATCCAGTTCCATAGTAACTGTTTTGGTTTCGCCGGGAGCAAGCTGGACTTTTTCAAAGCCTTTCAGTTCTTTTTCGGGACGGGTCGTGGATGCTGTCATGTCTTTCACATAGAGCTGGACAATTTCTTTTCCTGCAATGCTGCCTGTATTTGTTACATCTACAGAAACAGTGATAGTATCTTTTTCTGTTGGATTTGTGTTGGAAATTTGCAGATTGCTGTATGTAAAAGTAGTATAGGAGAGTCCGTATCCGAATGGATAGGCAACTTCCATCTGTTTGGTGTCATAATAACGATATCCTACAAATACACCTTCACGGTATTCCACTTTATCGCCGCCACCGAAGTTCAGGTAGGATGGATTGTCAGCCAGTTTCACCGGGATTGTCTCGGCCAGTTTACCGCTTGGATTTACAATACCATAGAGGATATTTGCAACAGCAGCTCCGCCTGCCTGTCCGCCAAGGTAAGCTTCCAGAATACCTTTCACGTTATTGATCCATGGCATTTCCACAGGAGAACCATTGTGAAGAACGATCACAGTATTTGGCTGAACTTCAAGGATCTCAGCAATAAGACGGTTCTGGCATTCTGGCAGTCTCATATGAGAACGGTCATACCCTTCAGACTCAAAACTGTCTGGAAGTCCGGCGAAGATTACAACCTTATCAGCAGCTTTTGCAGCCTGAAGTGCTTCAGCAGCCAGCTTTTCATCGTATAAATCTTTATCAGCAGGGAAGCCTTCTGCGTAAGTAACCTTTGCATCAGCAGGAACAGATTCCAGAGCATTGGTAATTTTAAAGCAGTTAATATGAGAGCTTCCGCCACCCTGGAAACGAGGTTTTTTGGCAAGACCACCTACAAAAGCTACTTTCTCAGAGGTCTTCAGAGGCAGAATCTGGTCTGCGTTTTTCAGAAGGACCATAGATTCTTCCGCAATACGGCGTGCCTCTTCATGGTCTTTTTCCATGGTAAATTCCTGCGGTGCACGGTGGTCCGCATATTTGTAAATAATATTCAGGATACGTTCTACAGCCTGATCCAGAACTTCTTCCTTCAGAGTGCCATTTTTTAAAGCTTCCATGATCAGAGCATCGTTTGTTCCGTTGGAACCAGGCATCTCCAGTTCCAGTCCGGCTTCCAGACCCTTCACGCGGTCATTGACAGCACCCCAGTCAGACATAACATATCCTTCAAAGCCCCAGTCATTGCGGAGAACATCGGTAAGAAGCCATTTATTCTCGGAAGCAAAAGTACCGTTGATCTGATTGTAGGAGCACATAAAGGTATATGGCTGAGCCTTTTTTACTGCAGTTTCAAATGCAGGAAAATAAATTTCGCGGAGTGTTCTTTCATCTGCTTCAGAAGAATTGCTCATGCGGTGATATTCCTGATTGTTAGCTGCAAAATGTTTGATGGAAGTTCCTACATGCTGGGACTGTACACCATTGATAAATGCAGCAGCAACTTCACCTGCAAGGTATGGATCTTCTGAATAGTATTCAAAGTTTCTTCCGCAGAGCGGAGAACGTTTAATATTGACAGCCGGTCCTAAAACAACAGATACGTCATTTGCCTGAGCTTCTCTGCCAATAGTCTCGCCCATGGATTCCATTAATTCACGGTCAAAAGAGCAGGCACTTAAAGCAGCAGGAGGGAAGCAGACTGCTTTGATACTGTCGTTCATTCCAAGATGATCTCCCTTGTCATCCTGTTTACGAAGCCCGTGAGGACCGTCGCTTACCATTACCTCCGGGATTCCAAGTCTTTCCACGCTTTTCAGATGCCAGAAATCAAGCCCTGAGCACATGCCTGCTTTTTCTTCCAGAGTCATCTGGCTGATGATTTTCTTTAAATCACGATTCATAATAAATTCCTCCATAAGTTTATTTATATGTGAAACAGATGTTACTGTTCACACACCACTATCCCGCGAGGTGTTTTGGCATGAATATGCCAAAATCCCGAGACATACAAGCCAAAATTCCATTGCCGCAGGCAATCTGGAATGAATTTTGGCTACGTTACTGTGAACGGAGTGAACAGTAACAAACAGATTGTTTGTGTTGCCTTTATCTGGACTATATCACCTGTAAATGATAAAATATAGTAAAATATTGCTATAAATAATAAAATATTGCTGTATATGTGAGAGGAATAAAGATGCAGGAGAAAAATAAGGAATATAACGAAAGAGAACAACAGATTGCAGAGAACAGAAGCAGGAATACTCTATTTGAGAGACGTGAAAATTTACAGAAACATGAATCCTATGCCAGTGAGCGTCGACAGTATGATGCTATCAGGAATGGCCAGACAGACAGAATACAGTCTGTTTTTCAGCTCACACCGGATGGAACCCCTGGAATCCTGTCCAGAAATGAACTGCGAAACAGTAAAAATATGTTTATCGCAGGAATTACGCTGTTTACCAGAGCTGCCATTGAAGGTGGTGTACCTGAAGAAACTGCTTATGCATTAAGTGACGGTTATATTCAGACAGTAGAAGAGTGCACCAGCAAATCTTCTATAGAAAAGTTATCACAAAAAGCAGCCCTGAGATTTGCCCAGGAAGTGCAGAAGTCCGGAATGCGACATTACAGCAGAGAAATTGAAGCGGCAGTAAAATATATCCATCTTCATCTGCATGTTCCCGTTACACTGGAAGAAACTGCAGAGGCAGCAGGGATCAGTGCCAGTTATCTTTCCAGATTGTTTAAAAAAGAAACAGGAATGCTTTTTGTTGACTATATTCAGAAAGAACGGATAGAAGCTGCCTGTAATATGCTGACCTATTCAGATTATACAGCAGCACAGATCAGTGAATATCTTTGCTTTTCCACACAGAGCTATTTTATAAAAATCTTCAGAAAATATACAGGCACGACACCTGCAAAATATAAAAAATATAAAGTTCAGGACTGGAAGTAATATCGGTATCAAAAGTTTTTTGATTATTTACGAGGATTGCTATAGGTCCCGAAACCGCACGGAAAATAAAAATATTTCTGAGCGTCCCTTTATGACTTATGACGTACAAATAAACATTTTCAAAAAATACAAAAAAGGGATTGACAAACAAAAATAAAGATTGTATAGTATTCCTATCAAATCAATATGAAAACAGGGAAAACAAAAAATCCCATTAAAAATATCAGATAAGAAGGTGACAAGACATGAAACAAATCTTATGTTTCGGTGATTCCAATACATACGGTTTAATCCCGGGAACTACTAATCAGAGATACGGATGGGGTACCCGCTGGACCAGCATCCTGGATGACAAAGTAAGAACAAAAGGCTACAGAGTAATCGAAGAAGGACTCTGCGGAAGAACCACCGTATTTGACGATCCATTCCGAACAGAAAGAAGAGGAACGGAAATGCTTCCGGCAATCCTTGAGAGCCACAGACCAGTAGACACTATCGTTCTCATGCTTGGCACGAACGATTGTAAAAGCGTATACAGCGCAACCCCGGAAGTGATCGGACAGGGGATTGAACAGCTCCTTGATCAGATCAACACTGTAAATCCGGATGCTAAAATATTACTGGTATCTCCAATCTACCTTGGGGAGAGAATCTGGGAAGAGGATTTTGATCCGGAATTCGATAAGAATTCTATCGAAGTATCATGGAATCTGCCCCGGGTGTATGAGAAAATCGCCAGAAGAAGAAATATTTCTTATCTTCCGGCTTCAGAATTTGCCCGACCGGGAGAAGCCGATCAGGAGCATCTGGATGAACTGGGACATAGCAGACTTGCAGATGCAATTTATGAAAAGCTTGCAGGATGAAGCCTGAAATGTTATGATAGTTCACAGATGTGCAGATGTAACGCTTTAACTAAATCAAGTAAACTACCTGCTTTAACCGAAATAGCAGTGGATTGAAAAGTAATAAGCGGCACAGGCACACCAGAGCGTTCTTCAAATATGCTCTAAATCATAATAATAGAAGGAGAATAAAGTAACCATGGATTTTGAGTTTATCCGCGAGCAGACACCTCTTTATATTGAGGCAGCAAAGCTTACACTTCACATGGCGGTGATTGGTGTGCTGCTTGCCATTGTGGTTGGGCTTGTCTGCAGCATGATTAAGTATTTCAGGATTCCTGTACTTCGTCAGATCGTGGAATGTTACATTGAACTGTCCAGAAATACACCATTGTTGATCCAGTTGTTTTTCCTGTATTTCGGTCTTCCGAAAATAGGGATTGTCCTCAGTTCAGAACAGTGTGCGATCACAGGACTGACCTTTCTCGGAGGCAGTTATATGGCAGAAGCCTTCCGAAGCGGCCTGGACAATGTTCCGCCCATTCAGGTGGAATCCGCATTAAGCCTTGGAATGAGTAAGAGTCAGGTATTTACAAACATTATCCTGCCCCAGGCGGTATCCAATTCTATTCCGGCATTCTGTGCAAATGCGATCTTTCTTATTAAGGAAACCTCCGTATTCAGTGCAGTAGCACTTGCAGACCTGATGTTTGTGACAAAAGACCTGATCGGAATTTATTACAAAACAGATGAAGCCCTGTTTATGTTGGTAATCGCATATCTGATCATACTTTTACCAATCTCACTTATCTGTTCATTTGTAGAAAGGAGAGTCCGCTATGCAGAATATGGGGATTGAGGTTCTTTTTAAGGGAATCAACTCATTAAGACTCTGGCAGGGCTTGTGGGTAACAATAAGAATTGCACTGATTTCCATGGTATTTTCCATAATCCTTGGATTTCTTCTTGGGATGGTAATGAATATCCCAAATAAAATCATTAAGTTTATCTGCCGCATTTACCTTGAAATAGTAAGAATCATGCCGCAGCTGGTGCTTTTGTTCCTGGTATATTTCGGAGCGGCCAAGCATCTGGGGATGAATCTTTCCGGTGAGACAGCGGCGGTCATTGTATTTACATTCTGGGGAACTGCTGAAATGGGTGATCTGGTGCGAAGTGCGCTGATCTCCATTCCTAAACACCAGTATGACAGCGGATACGGTCTTGGATTAAACAAATGGCAGGTCTATCTTTATATTATCCTTCCGCAGACTATAAGAAGACTTCTTCCATCCGCAGTGAATCTTCTTACCCGAATGATCAAGACCACATCACTGGTAGCTCTTATCGGAGTAGTAGAGGTGTTAAAAGTTGGAAAACAGATCATAGATGCATCACGTTATACAAATCCGACAGCGGCCCTCTGGGTATACGGTGCAGTATTCTTTATGTATTTTATCATATGTTTTCCATTTTCCAGACTCTCCAGAGTACTGGAAAAGAAGTTTGCTGATTAATAGAGAAATGAGGATAAATGAATGGGACAGCCGATTTTAGAAGTAGAACATTTAAAGAAATCATATGTAAACAATGTTCCTATTCTGGATGATGTTTCCTTCTCTCTGCAAAAGGGAGAAGTGGTAGTGATCGTAGGACCTTCCGGATGTGGAAAAAGTACCTTCCTGCGATGTATCAACCGCCTGGAAGAGATTGACACCGGTGTACTGAAGCTTAACGGTGTAAGCTATGAGAAAGAAAAAAAGAATATAAGCAAAGTCAGAGAGAAGATAGGAATGGTTTTCCAGAGTTATGATCTTTTCCCGAATATGACAATTTTAAATAATCTTCTTCTGGCACCAATGAAAGTACAGAAAAGAAATAAAGAAGAAGTGAAAAAGGAAGCGGAGCAGCTTCTTGACAGAGTTGGTCTTCTGGATAAGAAAGATAATTATCCAAGGCAGCTTTCCGGTGGTCAGAAACAGCGAGTTGCCATTGTACGTGCCATGCTGATGCATCCGGAGATCATGCTTCTGGATGAGATTACAGCAGCACTTGATCCTGAGATGGTAAGAGAAGTACTTCAGGTAGTACTGGAACTTGCAAAGACAGGAATGACCATGCTGATCGTCACTCATGAGATGGAATTTGCCCGTTCCGTAGCAGACAGAGTGATCTTTATGGATAAGGGAAACATTGTAGAAGAGAACACTCCGGAACAGTTCTTTGATAATCCGGAGACTGACAGGGCAAAACAGTTCCTGAACAGTTTCCATTATGAAACAGTGAAAAAATAGAATAGAGGAAAACAGAATATTTTATAAATCCTGAAATGGATGATAATATCCATGAAATAGCAGGATATCATAAGAGCTAGTACATCGTTTCGTAAATAACTATACCAATCGCGTAGGATGCGGATTCGAGTGTGCTGGTATAAAAACGCAGGCGTAGCGGGCTACGCTGAGGCTTTTAGACCTGTGCAATCGGATTCGCAGACAAGTGAGTGGTATAGTTATTTCGAAAACGATGTACTAGTTATAAAAATTATAATAAAATCAAAATTTTTTTAAAACATGGAGGAAAAGGACATGAAGAAAAAAATATTAGCAGTCTTATTAGCAACAGGTGTAGCAGCAACAACACTTCTTGGCGGAAGTATTCTTGTAAGTGCGGCAGATGACGGTGGAAACACTGCACAGGCCCGTACTCTGGATGAGATCAAAAAAGACGGAAAGATCAAAATCGGTGTATTCAGTGACAAGAATCCATTTGGATATGTAGATGAAAACGGTGATGTTCAGGGATACGATATTTACTTTGGAAAAAGACTTGCAAAAGACCTTCTGGGAAGTGAAGACGATGCAGAATTTACTTATGTAGAGGCAGCAAGTCGTGTAGAATATCTGCAGTCTGCAAAAGTAGATGTGATCCTTGCAAACTTTACAGTAACCGATGACAGAGCGGAGAAAGTAGACTTCGCACTTCCATATATGAAGGTAGCTCTTGGAGTTGTTTCTCCTGATGATGCGCTGATTAAAGATGTAAAAGATCTGGAAGGCAAGAAGCTGATCGTTGTAAAAGGAACAACAGCAGAGACATATTTCACAGATAACTATCCGGATATTGAACTTGTAAAATTTGATGAATACCAGGAAGCATACGATGCGCTTCTTGATGGAAGAGGAGATGCATTCTCCACAGACAATACAGAAGTACTTGCATGGGCTCAGCAGAATGAAGGATTCTCTGTAGGAATTGAATCTCTTGGTGATATTGATACGATCGCACCAGCAGTACAGAAGGGTAACACAGACCTTCTGAACGCAATCAACGATGAGATTAAATCTCTGGCAGATGAACAGTTCTTCCATAAAGATTTCGAAGAAACTCTGAAACCTGTATACGGTGACAACATCAATCCGGATGACCTGGTAGTTGAAGGTGGTGTTGTGGACAGCGAAGAGAAAGCTGAGGATGCAGATGCAGCAGAGACAGAAGATTCTGATGCAGCCTCCGATGACACTAAAGAAGCGGAAACAACAGAAGAACCGGAAGAGACAGAGGCAGCAGACGCTGAATAAGCAGTGTAAATGCAGTATAAAAGTTATAATTTTGATATTCTCTAAAGTATTGATTTATAAACAAAGTGAGACGCACTCCATTAGGACATTCCTGTGGAGTGCGTTTCATTTTGAGATAATGATCAATTTTTGCTTATTGCAAGTGTGTCAGATATTTCAAAATTCTGTCATTTTTGTATGTGACTTTGTAAATGGGAAAATGGTTACTGTTCACTCCGTTCACAGTAACGTAGCCAAAATTCATTCCAGATTGCCTGCGGCAATGGAATTTTGGCTTGTATGTCTCGGGATTTTGGCATATTCATGCCAAAACACCTCGCGGGATAGTGGTGTGTGAACAGTATCGGAAAATGTTAAATGATCATAATTCATTCAGAGAATGAAAGGAATATCCCATCTCTTCCCATTTATCCAACAGTTCATCCAGAATCTGTGCATTAGTGGAAGAGGTGCTGTGCAGCAGTACAATAGCTCCCGGATGAATCCGTTTCGTCAGTTTTGCAATAGCTTCCTGCGGATCCGGCTGGTTATCCTGGTACCAGTCTACATAGGCAAGGCTCCAGAAAAATGTATGATATCCCAGTTCTCTGGCCATAGACAGATTCTGTGTACTGTAGATGCCCTGTGGGGGACGGTAAAATTTTGTCATTTCTTTTCCTGTAATTTCCCTGTAAATTTTTTCTACATCGGATAATTCTTTCTGAAAAGATTCTTTTGTGGAAATTTTTGACATATCCGGGTGCGTCATAGTATGATTGCCGACAATATGCCCTTCCGTTTCCATTCGTTTGATCAGATCTTTGTTTTCCGAAATGAAATTTCCAACCACAAAAAATGTAGCAGGTGCCTGATGTTTTTTCAGTGCATCCAAAATAGCATGAGTATTTCCATTTTCAAAGCCTGCGTCAAAGGTGAGATAGATTTTCTTTTCTTCGGTATCTTCAGCAAAAAAGGCATTGTACTGAGCCAATTCTTCTATCGTTGCATTTCCAACAGGACGTTTGCCTTCTTCCTGAAAACTGAGTCCCCAGTTGGAACTTTGGGCAGAAGCAGCAGTCTGTCTGGCAGTGTTGTGCGATACGATTTTTCCTATAGAGGAACCTATAAATGCACAAGCACAGAAAAGAAGAAAAATCTTGGTAAATCTGGAAGAGAAAATCCGAGTGGAAGATATGTATTTGAGATGCATAGAGAGTGTTAACCTCAGAATGGAATGATATTAGTTTAATATATGAGAAAGAGGGGAACTATAGAAGCTGAATGACAAATAAAAGAGCCACAGATTTATATTTCATCGTGGCTCCTGTTAAGATTCTGTATCCAAGGGATGATACCTCACTTTCTGTAAAATAAATTATGAAATTGTATGAATTTGAATTATGAAATTAACGGTTCAACTTACTGTCCCATTGGTCTGTACCTTCCTTTTATAGTTTCATAGGGTAAATCGTTAAGTTTTCATTGGACTGTACCTTCTTCATGTAAATGAACGGTTACGTTTTATAATAGGGTAAATCGTTAACGTTTCATTGGACTGTACCTTCCTTATTTTGATTGAATGTCACTTTAAAAATAAAGTAAATCATTAAATTTCCATTGGACCGTACCTTCTTTAGAATGTTTAACTGTTACGTTCAAAATAAGATAAATCGTTAGGTTTCCATTGGACTGTACCTTCCTTGTTTGATAGGAACTACTTATAAAACTTAGTTGGATTTAAAAGCTTAAGTTCTTGGTGGTCCGTACCTGCCTTTCTTATAAGTCATGAATTTGAAACTTTGCTATTCTGGTGGTCTGTACCTCGCTTTCTTAAATTATGAAGAAAAGATTATGTTTTCGGTGGTCTCACTCCTTTACTTTTTTGTTTTTCGTAATCCCTTTTGTTTTATGAACTTAATATAACAGATAAAGAATGAAATGTCAAGAATGAAAATAGAAAATTTGTAAAAATATTTAAAAGATAATATTAAAATTATTTGTATTGATAAAATATTCTGAAAATAATAATGGATATAGACAATGCATAGCCGGAAGCATATTGGGTAAAAATATGGTTGTAAAGATATACAAGTCAAATTACGTTACTGTTCACGCCGTTCTCAGTGACGTATTTTGACTTGAGGTTTAACTGTAACTGTGAAAATATGGAACAGTTACCGGTTTATTAAAATGATCAGGAGGTTCTAATATGTTACGTTATCTGCCTGTAAGAAGGGTTCATGCAAGACAGGTACTTGATTCCAGAGGAAATCCTACAGTGGAAGTAGAAGTAACAGTAGGAGAAGGTGTGATCGGGATAAATGGATATACGGGAAGGGCAATCGTCCCTTCGGGAGCTTCCACAGGAAAGTTCGAGGCAGTGGAGCTTCGTGACGGAGAAAAAGGCTGCTACACCGGACTTGGTGTCCGCAAAGCAGTGGAGAATGTAAATACAAAGCTGGCAGAAGCAATTCTTGGAGAAAATGCTCTGGATCAGTCCTATATTGATAAAAAAATCATAGAAACAGACGGCACAGACAATAAAAGTAATGTAGGGGCAAATGCGGCACTGGGAGTATCCCTGGCAGTAGCAAGGGCGGCAGCAGCAGCTCTCCGCGTTCCTTTATATCAGTATCTTGGCGGCTGCCATACCAGACAGATGCCTGTACCGATGATGAATATCTTAAATGGGGGTGCTTGTGTTATTATAATGACACAAGGCAGAACCCCTTATAATACAAGGGCTCTAGCGATTTAGTCCTAAATAAATTTCGTAACCAATCAACGAATTTATGAAGGAAAGGCCTCTCTTTTATAAATAACACAGTACAGAAGTAATAGAATTTCAGAACTCTGCTGAGATGTATTTACTATACCACGAAAGCGGTGATAATTGAATAAAAATATGTTTTGGACTGAATTAGCTCGCATGAGATTTATATCTCAGCTGTCTGATTCAGTCTTTTTATTTAACAAGAAAGAAGGGAAAGATTATGGCAAAAGTAATTTCTATTGTAAACCAAAAAGGGGGAACGGGAAAATCAGCATGTACAGCTAATTTAGCAGTAGGATTAGCACAAAAGAATATGAAAGTGTTAATCGTTGATGCCGATCCACAGTCTGATGTATCCGCAGGATTTGGATATCGTGATTGTGATGAAAGTAATGAAACACTTACAGCTCTTATGGATACAGTAATGAAAGATGAAGATATTCCTTCAGACTGTTATATCAGGCATCAGGCAGAAGGAATAGACATTATCTGTTCTAACATTGGACTGGCAGGTACGGAAGTACAGTTGGTAAATGCAATGAGCAGGGAATATGTATTGAAACAGATTTTATATGGTATCAAGGATCAATATGATGCAATTATCATTGATTGTATGCCATCATTGGGAATGATCACAATCAATGCACTGGCTGCATCAGATGAAGTACTAATTCCGGTTGAAGCGTCTTACCTGCCAATCAAAGGATTGCAGCAGTTAGAGAAGCTGGATCGTACTGTAGATGAGATTAGACGACGGTTTGGATATTTCAGTATACAGCGAGCGGCAATGTATCAGAATAAAGTCTTATCCCACTTAGACGCTGGTACGCACACGGTCCATCCACACAGTTATTTTCATGGGTAATTGGAGGGATAGATTTGAAAAAAGTATTAACCAGAAAACAGAAAGAAAGTTATCAGTGTATTTTGAATTATACGAAGGAGCATGGATACCCGCCGACAGTCCGGGAATTTGGAAAACTGATCGGAGTAAGATCAACATCATCTGCTTTTTCCAGAATCAAGCAGTTGGAGCAAAATGGATATATCCGCAGAATCCCGGCATCGCCAAGAGCAATCGAGATTTTATAGTGAGGTGTCGGCATGAACAAAGTATATGTAGATGTAGTGGCAGAGTTCCGGAAAGACGGACGGCTGGTTCCCATATTTTTTACATGGGAGGATGGAAGAAAATATAGTATTGACAGAATTTTGAAAATTGAGCGATGCGCCAGCAGAAAGGCAGGCGGTGTAGGAATGATGTACACCTGTATGATACAGGGACAGGAAAGCCATTTGTTTTACGAAGTGGATAAATGGTTTATGGAGAGAAAAACAGCATAAGGAGAGATAGGTATAGACGATATTATTTGGATTATTAACCGGCAGGGATAGTCACTTTCCCTTTATATTCCTGCAGGTTTTACATAAGAAGATGGATTCCGGTCAGCAAAGGCAACTCCCACAATGCCTTTTGGATATCCGCTTCTGCAAATTGTAGTAAGTAATTGCTTCCCATCAAAATCATGGGGAAAGCGAACTGGTCTGAAAGACCGCCAGTTAGTGTGATGATGATAAGGAGATTTTGAAACTGATGACAGACAGAGATTATGCAATTAAATCAATGAAAGAGATTACCTTCCAGATGGCAAGTCATGCACAGGATTATCTGGAAGTTACAATCGAAAGACATTATACTGATATTAAAGAACTGATGACAAGCTATCAGAAATTGATTTTGGAAAATCAGATTGTGTTAGAAGAACTGGATATGGAGTGCCAGGAGAAAATCAATGAAGATATGGCATATGCGTTGAGTTATCTGAGCATTTATAACAATCAGCTGAATGTGCCAAAGATGCATCGGGAAATGAATAGCCTGATGATCATTTATGGCTTGTCAGATATGATCTATCGTGGAATGACACTGGTTAAGTTCTATGCACCGAATGGTGTGATGCTCAGCGAAATCCTTCATTCCTGTTTTTGCAGTCATTATAATAAGACAGATGTGGAAGTACAGCAGGAGTTAGGAATAGGCAGGACTTCTTTTTATAAAATGAAGAAGCAGGCACTTGGATATTTAGGATTTTATTTTTATGAGATCGTGGTACCGCAGGCAAAGGATAAAAGATTTAAACCGTCACTGGGCGTTGAGGAAGAGTAGGTGAGTAATATGAGATACGAAGATTCGATGAAAGGTGTAGCTGATCAGATAATCAAAGAACAGCAGCGAGTCAGTAAAATTAAAAACAATCCAGAAGAGTTCCATTGGCATGACGAATATGCAACGTTGAATTTCTTTCGGTTTATCTGCAAAAATATCGGTAACTTGAGAAATGGAGAAATTGAAAAAATGGTCACACGTTTAAAGAACATAGATCAAAAAGCAGTGGAAAACCATGTGAATGGTGCTGTTTGGGCATTTGATTATGATAAGATGTTCTGTGTATTGATGGAAAATGAAATTTGCCGAAAGGTGTGTGAAAAGAATAAATATAACAGTTGGATGAATCTGATTGGACAGTATTGTGTTTCAAGGACTTAAAGACGAAAAAAGTTGTTGGAGAGAAATAATTTCCAGCAACTCTGTCTTTAATGAATAGAGTTCATTTTTTTATTCAACTATTCCCATGATATATACAATATGTAAATTTGCAATTCAAATATCAGTTTATGCTAAGTACAATAATAATAATAATTACTATTATTGACAAGAGAATAATTATCATGTATAATACAGATATACAAGAAACAAAGTGTTAGAAAAATTGCTAGGAACTTGGTAACAAAAATAAATCGACATTGAAAAGGGAAAATGACTATGATAAAATATGAATGTGAACCATGTGGATATATTTATGATCCGGCAGTAGGAGATCCAGACGCTGGTATCGATCCAGAAACTGCATTTGAGGATATTCCAGATGACTGGACATGCCCAATCTGCGGATTAGGAAAAGATGTTTTCGTTCCTGTAGAAGACTAAGCAGAAAATGCAGGTACGAAACTGCCAGACATTAAAAGATCCTAAGAGAACATATAAAAGAAATGGAGGTCAAATTATGACTTACGATTTAAACATTACCTTTGATGACAATTTAGTAACAGGAAATGAAACAATTGATACCCAGCATAAAGAATTGATCGACCGTATCCAGAACTTTGTAACTGCCTGTCAAAATGGCGACAGCAAAGTAAAAGCAATCAAAATGCTGGATTATCTGGATGAATATACTGACTTTCATTTTAAAGAAGAGGAAAAGCTTCAGGAAAAATCCGGTTATCCAGAGCGTGAAAAACATTATGAAAAACATGAAGAGTTTAGAAAGACAATTCAGGAACTGTATGAATACCTTCAGGAGTATGAAGGACCGACAGATCGGTTCAGTGAACTTGTACAGAAAAATGTAATCGACTGGCTGTTTGGACACATTAAAACATATGACCGCTCTGTGGCAAAATTTATCTTTATGAAACAAAATCCAGACCGATGCTAAAATAAACCAGGGAACGAGTTCATTCAGAATGTAGACAACGTGATGAAGTAAACTAGGGGCTGTCACAATGCAGCCCCTTTCCTGTTATAGCGATATTCTAGGTAATATATTGCGCTGGCATGACATATTATTTTACTACTACTATATGGGAAGAGCAAGTAGCTCTTCTTTTTTTGTCCTTTTTATCCAATTTTAAGTTGTAAAGTCTCTTTTCATGCCAACAGAAATATGCTAAATTGATTTTATAGAACAAGATATAATTCCACTTATATATCGGAGGAAAATGAATGAGAGAGAAAACTATATATGAGAAGATTGCAGAAAAGTATAACACAACACCAGAAGAAGTACGCAGAGAAATGCAGATAGCCATAGATGCAGGATTTGATAATCCTGACCCGGCTGTGCAGGAAGAATGGAAGAAAATGACACTTAAAGGAGACAGGCCCATACCGGAAGAAGTAATCAATTACGCAGTAAAAAAATTAAAAGGAAATTAAAAATATGAAGAAAAAGATAATTGCAGTAATTTCAGGAACAGCAATCTTGATAATTGCTGCAGGAAGTATTTATGGGAAATTTGAATCCAGTCATAAAGAAGGAGAACCAGATGTAGTTGGAACTTTTTCTGTAAATCGGGATGAAAATAAGAGGATATTGAAGACGGAGAATCGGTAATGACAGCCGAATATAGACCTGTAGAATACGGAAAGGACTATGATGTTGTCAATAATCCTGATAAATTTCAACTATATATAGATGGAAAAGAGATTAAATAGTAATCTCCTGAAAGCAAGCTTTTTGTCAATTATTTCAAAGAAAAATTAAAGGATAACAATACATAGTTTTGACAATGATATTTTGAAAAATTTTATAGGAATGCTCTATTATCAAATTGACATAGGAATATGGTAGCGTATAATTAGAATTGAATACACTGAAAAAATGGAGGAATTACATGAAAGCACATAAATATTGGTCAGTAGGAGCATTGATCACAATGATTGGAACTTTTTATACAGGATATAAAGGGTTAAAAGCAGCACACAAATACTTTGCATTTGGCTCTCTGATATGCATGATTATGGCAGTCTATTCTGGTCATAAAATGATTTCGGGTAATAAAAGAACAAGAAAACAGGTGAAAAATACAAAAGCGGAGGAATAGTAAATGTTAGAGTTAGGAATAAAAGCACCGGATTTTGAATTGCCGGATCAGAACGGAGAAGTGCATAAATTAAGCGATTATGCAGGAAAAAAGTGATCTTATATTTTTATCCAAAGGATAATACGCCAGGATGTACGAAGCAGGCATGTGGCTTTTCTGAGCGTTATCCACAGTTTACTGAGAAGGGAGCTGTTATTCTCGGAGTAAGCAAGGACTCTGTAGCGTCTCACAAGAGATTTGAAGAAAAATACGGACTGGCATTTACGCTATTAGCAGATCCGGAGCGTAAAGTTATTGAAGCATATGATGTCTGGAAAGAAAAGAAAAATTATGGCAAAGTCTCTATGGGAGTAGTAAGAACCACATATCTTATTGATGAACAGGGGATTATTATAAAGGCAAATGATAAAGTCAAGGCTGCAGATGATCCTGAAAATATGCTCAAGGAATTAGATTAATGAAGATAATATTATCCCCTGCTAAAAAGATGATTACAGATACTGACAGCATAGCGCCGGATGGATTGCCTGAATTTATTGAAAAGACGACAGAGATACAAAGTTGGTTGAAAAGTAAGTCAAAAGAAGAACTGAAGACTATTTGGAAATGTAATGACAAAATTACAGAACAGAACTTCAATAGATTGGAAAACATGGATCTTTATCATTTACTTACCCCAGCTGTCTTATCATATGAAGGAATTGCTTTTCAATATATGGCTCCATCTGTGTTTGAGGACAGTCAGTTCGAGTATGTACAAAATCATTTGAGAATAATATCTGCATTTTATGGCGTTCTAAAACCGTTGGATGGCGTGACACCTTACCGCTTGGAAATGCAGGCAAAAGTCGGCATAGGAGATGCAAAAAACTTATATGAATACTGGGGAGATATGTTGTATTGTTCAGTGATCGACAACAGTAGGATTATAATTAACCTGGCATCAAAAGAATATTCCAAATCTATAGAAAAGTATCTGACATTACGGGATAAGTATATTACAATTGTATTTTGCGAGTTATCAGGAGATAAACTGGTGACAAAAGGTACATATGCGAAGATGGCTCGTGGTGAAATGGTTAGGTTCATGGCTGAAAATAGTATTGAAAATCCTGAGGATATAAAAAAATTTGACAGACTTGGCTATGCGTTCAGGTATGATCTATCGTCAGATACGGAATATATTTTTGAACGCAGAATAGAGATAACATCTTATTAAAAAGGTACTTATTGTAGGTATTTTTTTAATAAAGTGATTCGATTTAACTTAAAAAATCATTACAATGTCAGGTGTGTAAAATGCGGTGAGGTATCAGGTGTAGACGTGGATGAAATATCAGACTTGATAGAAATGATTCATGACACGAATGGAATAAAATATTTAGATTATGATATTTCATTTAAAGGTATTTGCCCAAAATGCAGGGAGAAAGTAAAGGAATAGCATAGTTATTGAAATGAATATTATTTAAGGTTCAGGATAAATTGCAAAATGCAGACAAACAAGAAAAAAGGTAAAAATATAATAGGTATTATACAGAGTTTCCTTATATTGATATTAGTAGTTCTTATTATTTTTATGATGATTCAGATTAGTAGGCTACAGGGGACAGCACGCGTAATAAATTATGCAGGCCTAGTACGTGGAGCTACGCAGCGCGAAATAAAATTAGAAATTACAGGAAACCAAAATGAAGAATTAATTAAATATTTGGATGATATTTTTCTTGGATTAAGATATCAGGATGGACATTATGATCTGGTAAAACTCAATGACGAAGAATATCTGGAAAAATTGCAAATTCAGAGTGATTACTGGGATAAATTGAAAAAAGAGATTGAAGCAGTAAGAAACAAGGGATACGAAAATACAGACATTGTTAATATGAGTGAAATATATTTTACGATGGCAGATGAAACTGTCTCTGCCGCAGAAAGCTATTCAGAAAAAATTGCTATAAAGATTCGTACCATAGAGCTTCTGTCGGCACTTGATATGTTGAGTCTGGTGATATTGGTTATTATGCAGACTCTAAGGGCAATGCAGATGGCAATGCAAAACAGACTGCTGGAACAGAAAGCATTCATAGATGCCTATACTGGACTGCCAAATAAAAATGCCTGTAATGAGCTACTTAATAAAAAAGATATAATTACAGATCCTACAGCATGCATAATGTTTGATTTAAATAATCTAAAAACTGTAAATGATACAATGGGACATTCCGCAGGAGATCAGTTAATATTGAATTTCGCAAAGCTTTTGCGCAGTGTTATTCCAGAAAAGGATTTTGTTGGAAGATATGGCGGAGATGAGTTTATAGCAGTCATTTATCATACAAGCGAGGCGGAAATTAAGGTGATATTAAAATCATTGTACAGAGAAAAAAACAGATTAAATAGTTATGAAAATCAAATACCAATCGACTATGCCTGCGGATGGGCATTATCCTCCGATGATATGTCGGGTACAATGCAGATGTTATTGGATGAGGCAGATGCTTATATGTATAAAAATAAACAGTTATGCAAGAAATATAATTAGCTTTCAGCTCAGAGTAGATGAATCTTCTTAAATGAGTAATCGATAGAACCCTGTTGGAAAAACCAATAGAGTTTTTACTATGTTATTGTGTGATAATATCACGAAAGTCAGTTTATAATACAGTCATAAATTAAGCAAGTAAGACTCCGAAAGATTTTTGAACAATTCCGTATTGGTATGAAGATTTGTCATGAAGTTATCGCTATACTTCCGGGCTGCACCGCAGAGAAATCTGTGGTGTTTTTTGACTTTCTGTATATGGTGAGTTTGATGGAAAACAGATCAATGATACTGGAGCAGGGCTTCCGCGGATATTGAGAAAACGGAACGAATGTGATATCTTTTTATTAGGATAAAACGGCGCGAGGAGGAAATGACATGGTTGTTTATTTTTCAGGAACGGGAAACAGTAAATATGTAGCAGAGAGGATTGCCGGCAGCTTGCAGGAAAAACTGATCTGTATGAACGAACGGATCAAATCGGGTGATACCGGGTCTGTTAAGACAGGAGAGAATCTGGTAGTGGTGGTACCGACTTATGCATGGAGAATCCCGCGTGTGGTTTCTGACTGGATCGGACAGACAGAATTTGTCGGGGCGAAGAACGTCTGGTATGTGATGAGCTGCGGAAGCGGTATTGGTGGCGCAGATATATACAATCGAAAACTGAGTGAGAAAAAAGGATTAAAGCATATGGGGACGGCACAGATCATTATGCCGGAGAATTACATTGCCATGTTTAATGCTCCTGATGTGGAGAAAGCAAAGAAGATTGTTGCGGCAGCAGGTCCTGATATTGCTAAAGCTGTGTTGGCAATCAAACATGGAGAGAAGCTTCCATCAAAAAGTGGCTTCGGTGCATCTTTTGAGAGTGGTCTGGTGAATGATATCTTCTATGCGGCATTTGTAAAAGCAAAGGCATTTTATGCAGATCAGACCTGTACCGGATGCGGCAAATGTGTAAAAGTCTGTCCGTTAAACAATGTGACAATGAAAAATAAGAAACCTGTATGGGAAAAGCATTGTACGCATTGTATGGCCTGCATCTGCTATTGTCCGGCTGAGGCAATCGAATATGGCAGGAAGAGTGTTGGAAAGCCCAGATATTGTTTTGAGAATCTGGGGCTTGAGAAATATGACTATAGCAATCCTCTAAAATAATGCATCTTAATCCAGTCCATCAGAGTGTGAAATCTGCGTCAGATATTTTTGCCTTGCGTCAGCACGCCTGCAGATATCTTCCTTGTCTTTCGCACTCTGCTGAACTGTCTTAAATGCATTATTTACGAGGATTGCTATAGACGGTCGTAAATTGCAGGCAAGATATGGAACATAAAAAAGTATCTGATAAGGGGGTATTAGATCATGTCTGCTTATCAGATACTTTGTTTATGCTTCTGGCTGTGTTCGTGTCATCAGTTGATTAGTTTGATATTTACGATCAATTCTCGAAAAATGTGACAGTAAAACCATCAGTTCCTATAGTTACGTCAGAAATAGTATCATTATCCCAGAGAGCATCCGTAATGACAGACTTTAAGGCTTCGTCCAGAATAAGATTAAATTCTTCTTCGATAAGTGAGAATGGAACCAATTTCTGGACTTCTGCACATTCCAGAATAAAATTAAGTATTTTTTCTTCCATGATAAATCCTCCTCGTAAAATTCCATACAGCATATATTACAATAGACAAAGCAATCTGTCCACCTTAGATTTTATTTTTGATAATTCATTATGGTACGATACAGGTGGCGGTATATGACAACCGATTAGAAATTACTTCTCCAGGAAAGCTGCCAATGGGACAAACATTCATATCGGATGTACCTTGATGGTGGAGATATATAGCTAATTATTCAGAACTTTCATAGACAAAACGGATTCCATCGTATATACTTTGAGTAGAAACGAAAAAAGAAAAGTAACTGTTCATGATAGTTTGGAGTATCTGCGTAATGAACAGCTACGGGAAAAAGGGGAACAGTTATGTTATTGGTAAAGAATGCAGAGATTTACGCACCGGAATATCTCGGTAAAAAGGATCTTTTGATTTGCGGGGGAAAGATTGAATGTATACAGGATTCCATCAGAGAATTGCCTGTGGAGTGCGAGGTGCTGGATGCAGAGGGCAAGATTCTTACTCCTGGATTTTTAGATCAACATGTACATATTACCGGAGGCGGTGGAGAGGGAAGCTTTCATACGCGGACACCGGAATTACAGATGTCAGAACTGGTAGAGAACGGTATCACAACAGTGGTGGGACTTCTGGGTACGGATGGTATCACCAGGAGTGTGGACAATCTTTATGCGAAGACCCGGGTACTCTGTGAGGAGGGCGTGAGTGCTTATATGCTCACAGGTGCTTACGGATATCCCAGCCCGACTATCACAGGTGAAACAGACAGGGACATCGTATTCGTGAATGAGATTTTGGGTGTGAAGCTGGCGATATCTGATCACCGGGCACCTAATGTGACTGGTGATCAGTTGGTTCAGATTGCAAGTAAAGCTCGTGTGGCGGGAATGCTCAGTGGAAAGCCAGGCATTGTGGTGCTTCACATGGGAGATGACAAAGATGGTCTTGCACCGGTATTCCGGGCATTGGAGGTGAGTTCTGTTCCTGTACGGATTTTCCGTCCCACTCATGTCAACCGGAATGAAAAGTTGCTGGAAGAGGGCTACGAATTTCTGAAGCGGGGAGGTTATATTGATCTGACCTGCGGTATGCACACTTCACCGGGAGAATGTGTTCTGGAGGCTAAAAAGCGGGGACTGCCCACAGAGCATATCACAATGAGCTCTGACGGACACGGAAGCTGGTCTAATTATGCTGAGGACGGCAGCCTTCTGGAGATAGGTGTATCTGGTGTGGATGCACTTTATAAAGAGTTGAAATATATGGTACAGGTTCTGGGAATGACTCTGGAGGAAGCACTGCCTTATATGACCTGTCAGGTTGCAGAGGGGCTGGATTTACTGGGAATCAAGGGAACTGTGGCAGAGGGGGCCGATGCGGATCTGTTGCTGTTTGATCAGGATCTGACGCTGGATACTTATGTAGCCAGGGGAAAGATCTTTATGAAGCATGGAGCGGTGATTCGAAAAGGCACCTATGAGAAGTAAGAAGAGAATAAAAACGAAACCGGATATATGGCTTTCTGTTGGAAACCTGTATATCCGGTTTTGCTTTTGGACTAAAAATCAGGATGGCAAAGTGTCGATAAAAATCTGCCGTTCAGATGGTGATACACTATCGATGACAAGACAGGATGCCAGAATATTGAGCATAGCCATAGGTGCAGTCATAGAGTTATAAAACAGCTTCGTAGATGTGGGACAGAGAAGCAATAGTGTGCTGTGCGCAGCTGCCGGTGAAGTATCACTGTCTGTGATGGTCAGAATCGGTACACCTGATTTAGCAGCTTTTTTAGCAATATTTCCAATCGGAAAATAATAGCGGGGGAAAGAGAAAAAGATTACCAGGTCACCATCCGTCAGCTGTTGGATAATCTTCTGGGTGACTTCCAGATCCGATAAATCAATCAACGCAGAATTCAAGTACAGAATTTCCAAACGGCTCTGTAAAAATTTGCCGGGAACCAGAGAAATATCATGGGCAAAGATGTAGATACGGGTGCTTTTCCGGATTTCATCAGAAGCCTTTATGACAGATTCCAGATTGATGTTGGTAATAAAATCAGAGAAAACTGCGGCCTCTGTATTACAGATTTCATGAAGCATTTGTTCCCGCTCGGTGTCTTCGCCTGAGGTACGCTCTGGCAGAAAAAAGGAAGAAGAGGAGGCCTGCTTAATCATTTTTTGGGTATAGTCCCGAAACTGCTCCTTTAAGTCCAGAAAGTTGGAGTACCCCAGTTTTTGACAAAAACGAAGCAAAGTCAGCTCGGAGGTACCGGTCTGATGGCTTAGCTGTGCCAGTGTAATGTAGCTGATTTCCTCCGGATTAGCAATTAGATAATCTGCGATTGTTTTCTGCTTTTTTGTCAGGGCAGGATAAAGTTTTTGAAGATGCTCTAAAATATCCATAGATATTACACGATGTCCTTTCTTTGCATGGCGCATGCAATGTTTTATATTTTTTTCATAAAAATATAAGTAAAAACTTTACAAATTTATTATAGCATGTATAATGGAAAATATAAAGTAAAGTATATACTTAACAAAAAATCGAAAGAAAATCATAGTATATATTACATGATTTTCTTTCGAAAGCAAAGGAGGAAAAAGGCTATGAAGAAACTTTTTGAGAAACACTTCGAACGGACATGGTTGATTATTTTTCTGATTATGTTTGTATTAATTATGATTCCGTTCCCGTTTTTCTACAGCGAGACGTATATTCCCGCATTTGGTGGTGTTCCACTCTATATATTCGGATGGATTGTTCACACTGCCATTACATTTGTGCTGATTATTGTTTATTATCGCATGTGTATGAAGAGAAAAGAATATCACACTTATGATGAGGAGGACAAATAAATGAATGGAGCAGCAGTAATTCAGCCAGCACCGATTCCTTTCTATACAGTTCTGGTACTTTATCTTGGAATTATGGCATTTATTGGTTGGTACGCAGGACGTAAGACGAATAATATTGGCGATTTCTTTGTATTGAGTGGAAAGGCTGGCGTGGTAGTAAGTGGTATTGCATATTTCTCAACCCAGTTTTCCATGGGAACATTTCTTGGTACACCGGGAACCATTTACGGTGTAGGCTATGCAGGAATGGCTATCTCTGTACCTGGAGCTGTGTTCTGTATGATTCTTCCGGCTCTTCTTATTGGCCGTAAGCTGATTACTCTTGGTCATAAATATGGTTTCCTGACTATGGCCGATTACCTGACAGACCGTTATCACTCCAAGAAGATGAGCGGTGTTTTGGGCGTAATGATGCTCTTCTTCCTGGTTCCGATGATGGGCGCACAGATTATCGGAGCAGGTGTTATTGTACATGTATTTACCGGACTGCCTGAATGGGTAGGTGTTGTGGGAATGGGTATTATCGTTATTCTCTACTGTATGAGCGGTGGTATGAAAGGTGCCATGATGACGGATGTTATCCAGGGATCTCTGATGATTGCTACTGCAGTGGTTACATTTATTGTATCTGTAGTAATGGGTGGAGGTTTCTCTAACATTAACCATACACTTCAGAGTATGAATGAGGCTTATCTGACCTTCCCGGGTGCTAACGGTTATATGCCTTGGACTTATTATGTATCCAACATTGTGCTATGGTCGTTCTTTACCATGGGACAGCCTCATCTGTTTACCAAGTTCTTTGCCATGAAGGATCATAAGACCATGTTCAAAGCAATTCTTCTTGGTACTGCAGGTATGTTTTTCTCTGCAACTCTGATTGAGTGGGCCGGTGTAAATGGTATTGCTTCCATTCAGAATATTGAGAAGGCAGATCAGATTATTCCTATGATTCTGCAGAGAGGCATGAATCCTTTCCTGGCTTCCATTTTCATCGCAGGTATTGTGGCAGCAGGTATGTCCACAATCGATGGTATTCTGGTAACGACTACCGGTGCTGTTACCCGTGATATTTATCAGAAGATTATCAATAAGGATGCTACAGATGAGAATGTTATGAAGTTGTCCAAGGTAGTAACTGTAATCATCGGTATCATCGTAATTTGCTTTGGTGTATTCCAGCCAGGCAGTATTTTTGAAATTAACCTGTTTGCATTTTCAGGAATGGCAATTTTTGTAGTGCCGATTCTGTTTGGAATTTACTGGAAGAAAGCAACAGCGAAGGGAGCAATCGCATCGGTTATAGTAGGTATTATTTCACTGTTGCTCTTTACACTGAATCCGTCTGTCAAGGCGTTGGCTATGGGATTCCATGCACTGTTCCCAACTACGATCATTGCTTCTATTGTAATGATTGTAGTAAGTAAATTTACAGAAACTCCGCCGCAGGAGACTATTGATCGTCATTTTACAGTATAAAAGTTAGGAGGCGTATTTAAAATGTATCTTGCAAAAATGACTACAGCACAAGCAAAAGAGGCTTTTGAGAAGGATCCGATTATTGTGATTCCGGTGGGAAGCACCGAGCAGCACGGAACACAGGGTGCGTTGGGAACGGACTTTATGGTACCGTCCTATCTGGCGGATCATGTGGAGGATGTAGATAACGTAATCGTAGCACCTACTGTTCCATACGGTGTATGTCCTTATCACTTAAGCTTTGAGGGAAGTATTAATATTGGTTATGAGGGACTGTATATGGTTCTGCATGGCATTATGGACTCTTTGATGCAGCATGGCGCAAAACGTTTTGTAGTTCTGAATGGCCATGGCGGCAATACTCCATCCATTGATCGGGCGGCTCTGGAGGTATATCACAAAGGGGGCGTATGTGCAAGTGTAGACTGGTGGAGTCTGGTGGCTCAACTTGACAAGAAATTTGATGGCGGCCATGGTGATGTTCTGGAGACCTCAGCTATGATGGCAATTGCTCCGGAATCAGTACATCTGGAACTTAGCAAGCCTATCAATGCACAGGATCCTTCTGAGAATATGAAAGCGGCTTATATCCAGGCAGTTAATTTCAAGGGTGGTATCGTACGTCTTGTGAGAGATACCAAAGAAATTGCTCCAAGCGGCTGGTTTGGACCTTTTGATCCGAAAGATTCTTCCGCAGAACTTGGACAGGAGGCCCTTGATTTGGCAGTATCCTATATCCGTGATTTTCTGGAAGAAATGAAGCAGATAGAACTGTCTTCCTGATATATATCTGAAGGGATGGGGGTGTCGTAAAATCATCAAATTAGATGATTGAGCGATGCCCTCGCTTTATATGTGTAAAAAACCGGAAAGAATCTTTTGAACTGTTAGATCTTTCTGGTTTTTTACGTACTTTAAGCAGTTAGTCTATGAAAAATAGGTTAGCTGCTTTTTTTCGCCTCAAAAACAGTTATTTTTGAATCAGTTATAATTATTTTGTGAAATTCATCATATTACCGCTGGATAGTTCTATGCCAAATTGCACATTATAACATACAGAACAGGAGGAATGCTTATGACATTGGAACAGGTTGTACTGACAATGATTAATGACAAAATGCTTGATAATGGACAGATTTCCGAAAAACTGCACAGCAGTATCCAGAAAGACATTATAACCTTGAGTACATTCAATACAGCAGTCGCGAAGAATGGAGAACAGATGGACAGTTCAGATGAATATTGCCAGCGAATCAGTTGATTGGAAAGGAATAAGATGGATATTTATGCAACACGTGAGGAACTGAAATCCCGGCAGAAAAATATATTTGATCTGAAACTGAATGTGGCGTATTATGCCCGAGTCAGTACGGATAAGGAGGAACAGAAAACCTCTATTGAGCATCAGTGGACTTTTTTTGAACAACTGATTTCAGACGTAAAGAATTGGACGCTTGTGGATGGTTATATAGACGAAGGAATCTCCGGTATTACCGTAACCCACAGAGAGGAATTCCAGAGAATGCTCCAGGATGCAAAAGCCGGGAAAATTGATCTTATCATAACTAAAGAGATTACCCGTTTTGCCCGAAACGTATTAGACAGTATACGATATACAAGAGAGCTTCTGGACTGTGGAACTGCTGTCTGGTTTAGGAATGACAATATCAATACATTAGATGAGGATTCGGAACTCAGGCTGTCAATTATGTCCGGTATTGCACAGGAAGAAAGCAGAAAACTTTCAAGTCGTGTGCGTTTCGGTCATGCAAGATCCATACAGAACGGTGTGGTTCTTGGTAATTCACATATATATGGATGGGACAAGCGAAACGGAAAATTGTTTTTGAATCCCGAAGAGGCAAAAATGGTACAGCTTATTTTTGAAAAATATGCTCTGGGAAACTGGTCTACCCATTCACTGGAACAATTTTTATGGGAATGTGGATACAGAAATTATAAAGGGGGAAGGATTGACAGCCATGTGATTGCCAATATTATCCGAAATCCTAAATATAAGGGTTACTATGTTGGTGGAAAAGTAAAAATAGTTGATCTCTTTACTAAGAAACAGAAATTCCTGCCTGAAGATGAATGGGTGATGTATAAAGACGATGGTACCCATGTCCCTGCAATTGTGGATGAAAAACTGTGGGAAGATGCAAACAGGATTATGGAAGAAAGAAGTAAAAATATCAAGTTGAAAAAAACTTCCTATAAGCAGGACAACCTTTTTACCGGACTTATACATTGTGCGGAAGATAAAGCTGCATACTGGCTGAAAGTCAGAACTGTCCGCGGAAAAACCGCAAAGACCTGGGTATGCAGTCATCGCATAAAACAGGGCGCAGTTTCCTGCAGATCAAAACCGGTAAAAGAAGAAATCCTGCTGGAGATGATATCGGATGTTTATAACAATCTGGCTCAAAGCAATAAAAGTATATTGCATAAGTATCTGGAACTTTATGAGAAAGAGATTAACAAAACAGAAGGAACTGAAGAAAAAATTGACAACATACAGCATGAAATAACAGTACTGGAACAGAAGAGAGATAAGCTGCTGGATTACAATATGGGCGGCTACATTTCTGATGCGGAATTTTTAAGCAGAAACAAGGTTTTTACACAGCAGATAGCAGAGAAAAAAGCGAATCTGGAACAATTGAAAAGCATGAAACCTCTTTCAAAAACAGAATTGACAGATCAGATGGACAGGATATTAGACTATGCAAAGGAATATTCCTGCGTAAAACCCAAAGATATCACCAGAGCCATGATTGAAAACACAATCAATAATATAGAAATAACTCCGGTTAATGAAAAGAAAGCAGAAGTGATGATCGTATTTAAAAGTGGAAGTCTGCACAGCCCTGAATCTGTTATTCCGGCACTGGGACAGGAAAAAACTTATACTACGGAGACAGGGTATGAATATGTTGTACATTCAGGAATTTCTATGTAGATATTGCATTCACATATGGAATTCTTTTGCGAAGGTTACGAAAAGTAAGAAGTAGTGAATATTTCAGTTTGAAATAATATATAAAACAGGTGTAAGACATGGCAAATACGAAAAAAAGATGGACAGCCGATGAAATCGAAATATTAAGAAAGTACTATCCCGCAGAAGGAGATCAGGTCTGTGAAAGATTATCCGGAAGAACTGCAAAAAGCTGCAGGATCCAGGCATCAAAAATGGAAATATCCAAAAACATTTCCTCTTCAGCAACTGTACAGAATGATGTTAAATATGTCAGATTATGGACAGAGGCAGAGGATAAAATACTCAGAGAGTATTATGCTGCGGAGGGCAGTAAGGTACGTTATCGCTTAAATCAGAGATCAGCAGAATCCTGCAGAGGAAGAGCTGCTGCATTAGGACTTACTTATTCCGGGGCAAACAGAAAATGGAGCAGCAGCGAAGATGAAATTCTGAGAAATTATTATCCGACAGAAGGTGCTGAAGTTCAGAAAAGACTGGAGGGAAGATCCAAAGAGGCATGTAATAAAAGAGCTGCCAAATTAGGTCTTTGCATACAGGGAAGAAAAGAATGGACTGCAGAAGAAGATGAAATTATAAGAACATATTACAAAGCGGAAGGCAGGAAGGCAGCAGAACGATTGGAAGGGAGAACTCTGACTGCCTGTCAGTCCAGAGCTAAGTACTTAAATGTCAGATCAGACAATAACAGACTTCCATGGACACAGGAAGAGGATGCGATCATTTCCCGATATTATGAAGAAAAAGGTGCCGGATATGTGCATACTCTTATTCCTGAAAGATCTCTTCAGGCATGCAAATACAGAGCGATGATTCTGGGATTAAGCAGGAAAACCAATGATCCATGGACAAAAGCCGAAGAGAAGATACTGAAGAAATACTACCCGGTTGAGGGCAGCAATGTTTATAAACGTCTGAATAACCGTACCAGAAATGCCTGCATCAGCAAGGCAGCCCAATTACATCTGCAATATGGACTTCCTATGTATAAAGGACCTGTATTGGATGAATGGATCATACTGGCAGTGAAACAGGGGATCACAAAAGTAAGACAATCTATGACATACAGTGAGATAACCTTTAAACCCGGAAAACTCCCTGAACTGCATCTGAGACTGGAATGTGATGAAACCGGAAAATTCAGGGTTTATGAGAAGTCTGTTCTTTTGGATGAAAAAGAATATGACAGGCAACGGGTTGAGAATCTCGCGGATACAATGGGGCTTCAGATAGAAGGAAACAAAATTACTTTAAACAGCAGCGAAAAAGAGATAGAAGATGATATTTTCAGACTGATAGCAGGATGTTACCTGATTTATTACCTGCATTATTTTATGGAATTACCATAATTGCTCTATTCTGCCTTATCTTGCTGTGAAATGATAAAAATTTGTCAACAGGATACTGCTTGATTTATGAGATACTTTCTCAACAGATGCAGAATAATTCTCTTGCATTTTCACCCAGGTTAGAATGTACTAACCAACAGAGTTAACCAAAGTAAACTATTGCGTGATTTGATCATTTAAATTTCCACTGAAGAATGGTGAACGGAGGATTTTATCCGCTTCATCTGAAATGAGATGATACACAGATAGCTTCAAGTCAGGGACGAAATATCTTTTGCCCCTGATATCATATTACAGGAGGATAAAGAAACAGATGAAGAAAAGAATGGCAATTCTGATGTCTATGGCAATTGCGGCAAACATGATTGCTTCTGTACCGGTATGTGCAGCAGACATATTTACAGATTCAATGACTACGGATTCAGCGATCACACAGGAGGCAGATGATAATTCCTTTAGTGATGGATCGGGAACACCGGATTTTGCGGATGAGCAGGAGAATGTACAGGCGGCTCAGGATGAGGGTACACAAAATGCAGCAGAACCGCCGGAGGTGACGGTAGAATATGCAAGCGGTATTTTTGGGAATGTTTGTAAACTAAAAACTTCTCCTAGCTCAAGATATGTTGAGCAAATTTCAGGAATATCTATTAATGGAACAGAGTGGAATGAAGTAGGTGGTGCGTATGATCTTAAAGGAACAACATATATTAAAAAAGACTCAGACGGTTATGTTGGACTATCTCCGGATACACTTAAGGTGGGTGATAAGATTGTAATCACCAGTACCGGATACAAGGATCTTACTTTAAAGGTAATAGGAATCGGAAATAACTGGGCTGTTGAAATAGTAACTTCACAGCCTGAACCTGAACAGACCAAAGATGCTCCAGCATTTGCGGGAGATCAAGTGAAAATTTTATATACAGACTACAAGATCATTAAACCAACTGATGAAAATAATATTTCTGATTATATCAGTAAAATCAAAGAAATATCTGTAGATGGGACAGTATGGGATAAAAAAGATTGTGCAGCAGCATTATATGGCAAAAAAGCATATTATCCAGACAGCAGTAATAATCGTGTTGTATTTGATTCAACTGTACTTCATATTGGAAATGTCATTACAATAAAAAGTGATGGATATAAAGAACTTTATCTTAAGGTAACTGCAGAAGGAAATGATTTCACAGTTGTTGCAGCTGATTCCGGTAAAACTAATATTAACGGTGCTTCCAATGGAGTAAATACTCTTCATATTAGATTAAGCGGATATTTTGAAAGCGCTGTTACAGGGCAGCAGAAATACGATGCAGTTTCAGGGGCATCCACTTCTGTTTCATCCAACAAAAACAGTAATGTAGTTGTGGAAGCGGCTGATCTTCCGGATGGGAAGGAACCTGTTGAAGATGACTGGAAGGAGTTAACAAAAACAAGTGTAAAAATTGACACAAAGAATACAAAGGTAAACATTGACAGTAAAAGTGGAATGGCAGGGATGTATTCCACATATGACAGTTCTCTGTCTCTCAGCGGAACTCCTGCTGAAATCGGTACATATCCTGTCAGTGTTACAGTAACTGATGAATCAGGGCGTACAGTAACAAGTAATGAGCTTACTTTCAAGGTTTACAGTACTAAGGAAAAACTGGAAGATCATCTGAAGCTTGAAAATGCAACCAAGACTGCAGATGGAAAATATATGTACGATATGGATCCATGGGTAATTCCTTATTTTAATGGTACGGATGATGTTGTAACAGTCCCGGCAGAGATTAAAGCCTGGTATGGCTCTCATACCAGCGGTACGTATGGAGAACTGGGATATGCTGTTTCAGAGGGAAAAGCGACAGCTCAGACATTGCTCATACCGGATGGATGTAACCTTACAATGGTCAATATGAAGGTTCTCAGCAGTGTGAAGATAAAAGTAGAAAATGGCGGAACATTGAATCTGAGAGATTCTTCCATATATGGACAGATTGAAGTAGAAAATGGTGGAACAATATCTGTCAACCACGATGAGTATAGTGGAAATTTCCTGACAGGTACTTCCATTAATGGACAGCTGATCCTGAATGATGGAGCAACCATAAAGAATTCCATGATTTACTCCAACACTAATTTCCTTACTGATAAAAAACAGGCACGTCACAATACATCACCTGTTGTTGTGATAAATGGAAATGTAAAGGCAGAAGGAAAAGTATATATCAAAGGTGATGAAGCTGGCACAGGAACAGATCCTGCCACAGGAAAAAGCTACAGCGGACAGCCGGCCCTGAAAGTCAGCAGCGGAACACTTACTATTGGCGAGGGCAGCCAGCTTGCAGCATACGGCGGAGGAAACATAGCAACTACTTCAGTTGGCGGTGCAGCGGTGATTCTTGACAACGGAACGATTTCTGGAGCAGGAACGTTGATTGCTGTTGCAGGACGAGGAGATGGTGATAACGGTGGTAATGCAGTTGAGGGCACCGGAAATGTAGAAACAGCAAAAGCATATCTGGAAGGAGGTTCTGCTTATTTATTTATGAACAAAAATGCGGAACCAGGTAAAGCGTATACTGAATCTGTCACTATATCTCCTTCTACAAAAGGAACAGCGGTAAATGGTAAAAAAATAACTTCCAACAGTGAATCTGCTCCGGATACATATTGGAGTGACATTACAAAAACACCAGATGATAAAATTCAGAACTGTACTATATCAGATACCACAATCATACAGACCGTAAATCCATCACCATCGGTAAGTCCGTCACCGTCAGTAAATCCATCACCATCGGTAAATCCATCAGTAACGCCAGCACCAACTGTTACTCCGATACCGGATACTTACCCGGAGGGGACTGAGAAAGATAAGAATGGAAATCTCGTTACACCAAAAGGAATCGTGATCAGTTCAGATGGAACTGTAACACTTCCGGATGGCACGAAGCTGACACCTGATGCAGATGGTAAAAAGCCAACTGTAAATAAAGATGAAACTGTAACAGATACAAAAGGAAATATCTACAGTACAGACGGAAGTATCACAGATTCAGACGGAAATTATACCAGACCTGCAAAAGCAGTTATAAAGAATGTATCTGTTTCTAAAAACTCTGTAAAAATGGTGCTGAATGAAGAGTGTAAGGGTGCTCTTAACTATGATTATGTAATCGGTACCTCTGAGGATATGCTTAAAACAAGACAGTATACAAAGGTCCTGAAAAATCAGGAAGAACTGAAGTCTGCATTTGCATATATGGATAAGGGAACCTGGTATGTAGCATGCCACGCATGGCTTAAGGGTGAAGATGGCAAAAAAGTATTTGGACAGTGGTCTGAGATCCATAAAGTAGATGTGAGTGCCATTACGCCACAAGCACCTGTGATCAGTAAGGTAACTGTGAAAGGCTCCACAGTGACAGTAAAATATACGAAGAGCAAAAACGCTCAGGGCTATGATGTAGTTCTCAGTGATACCCTTACCAAAACTAACGGACAGAAATGCCCTGCTGTTTCCGGAGAAAATTATTATGTAAAAAAGATAAAAGGAAATACAGTAACTGTTACATTTAAGAATGTTAAATCAGGCACTTATTATATTGGTTTACATGCATGGAACCGTACTTCTGAGGATAATTCAAAAACATTCAGCGAATGGTCAAATGTCAGAAAAGTTAAAATGAAATAAAAAATTGTGAATAATGGTTGAGTAAATCAGAGGGGATACCGGCAATGCACATTATACATTGCAGTATCCCCTCTGATTTGTCAGGAATGTTGCAGAGATTTCGCTTTTAAGAAAAAAGATACCAGTTTTACTAGCAGTTTATGTGGAAAACCGGAAAGAACCCTACGGAATAAAAAGTGTGTATTGGAACCGTTACTGTTCAGGGGTTAGCTGGACAGTAACTTTCCATGTTTATAGATTCGATTTTATCATAGGCGGTATGAAAGATGGTATGTTGGAAATGGCGAATGGGCATTTTTTCCGTGGGATTAGAAAAATAAACAGCAGGTCCTCACCCACTGCTTATTGCTTTTCGCAACCTCCACAGGGGAGTTACTTGATTCGGTTAAAATATATGTAAATTTTCCACCAAAATATTATTGACGTAAGAAAAGCCACATGGTATTTTATTTTTGGAAAAACTGAAAATTATTTTAAAGGCAAACCTGTTGAAAGGCAGGGACGCAAAGCCAGAAGGGACTAAAGTCAGAAAGCTTGACCATGTCAGCCGATTGCCACTGTTTCCATATCATCATAATATATGGAAAAGCTGTTTGAACAGAAGAGATTCCGATACCTTTTATACTATATAGATGTGTGATTTTAAAGAAATATAGTAGGGACACTGGCAGATTTTGGCAGGTGTCCTTTTTGTATGCAAAAATGGGTAACAAAACTAGCAGGGACAAGTTTTCTGTATACAGATAAAAGAAGGCATAAGACGGAGAGAGGATTTTTATAAAATGAAAAATTATGAAGACAAAATATATTCTTTAGGTAAGACTGTAACGGGGCAGACACAGGCCATGTCACAGGCCGTACAGAAAACACTGGAAAATAATGGCGGGGTAGGTATAATGACAGGATCTTATGACCAAAACCTGTCTATTTTGTCTGTGAATAATCTGCTGTTGCATAGTACAGGATATACATTCGATACTTTCATGGAACAGACAAAAGGCTCATTGAGAAACTTCTTTTATGACGAGGAAGATATACTGGAGCGAGACCGTTTTTTGCAGCTTCACGGAACAGGGGAAGCACAGATCCTTACAGCAGACGGTACAGTGAATAATGTACGGCTTTGTAAAGAGGATGCGACAGATGAGGCGGGCAGACAGATCTGGGTTATGTCCGTACAGGTCAACTGGGATCATGTAAATCTGGCACTGCTCAATGAGGCTATCTGTTCCGGCTTCTGGTATTTTGACTGTGACGAAAACAGTGAGATTGTGAATGCAAACTGGAGTCATGAATTCCGAAAAATGCTTGGCTATCATGATACTCTGGACTTTCCGAATAAACTGGAATCCTGGTCAGGTCTTCTGCATCCACAGGATAAAGAAAGAGTAATGGTGCAGCTTCAGGCGGCAATTAAGGATAAGACGAACCAGATAAAATACCAGGTAGAGTATCGTATGAGAATGAAGGATAATCAATACCAGTGGTTTCGGGCATCGGCAGAAGTAATACGCCGTCTGGATGGTTCTGCCAGCAGGATTGCCGGGATTTTTATTAACATTGATGCGGAGAAAAAAGAAATCATGCAGGCACAAAAATCTGCTGCTTTCCACCGGGCTTTAACGAAAGCAGATCTGTGCGAGTATTATGTGAATCTGGAAGCGAATACTTTTGATACCTTTAAGGTTGAACCGTCCCTGATGACCGTCTTTGAACAGAGTCATACATGGGATGAACTGATACGGCATTTTGTGGATTCCTATGTTGTGGAGACAGATAAGAAGGCGGTATCCTCTTTTTACGACCGTGGTTATATTGCAGAAAGGCTGAAGGGTCTGGAAACCGAATTGTCTTTAGAGTGCCGAATCACTCTGAATGGAGAAGAACGATGGGTCCGCAATGTGGTCATACGTGGCGAGATAGAGGATTCAGAATATGCCATGATCTTTCTGCGTGATATCACAGAGGCAAAGGTAGAGAGCGCACGGCATCTGCAGATGGCAGCGGATAATGCTTCCATGGAGCAGCTGATTCAGAGTATTGTGCGTCTGGTTGACCGCTTTGTTGTCTGTGATCTGGAAAATGACAGATATGAATTCTACAATCTGAATGGACAGATGATATATAAACCTCTGGGATTTTATCATGATTTTCAGATGCAGGTTCTTGAAAAGTATAAGACACTGGAACCATTGGAAGCTATAGATATCCTGATAGCCCCGGATAATATTCGGAAAAAACTGAAAAGTGAAAATGATATTTATAAGTTTGAATATTGCAGCCTGGATGAAAAGACTTATAAAATCGCTTCTTATATTCCCTTGGAATGGAAGAATGGAAAGCTGGAAAAGGTATTGCTGGCATCCATGGATGTGACACAGGAGAAGAAAGCAGAGATTGAATCTCGTCAGGCACTGAAAGAGGCTTACCGGTCCGCAGAAAATGTAAATCGTGCGAAAACAGAATTCCTTTCCAATATGTCCCATGTTTTGTTATGTTTAGATTGGTTGTATCTTATAGATGCGGCAGAGGTCGATAAGAAAGGGCGCATAAACTTATGTATATAAACTACTACGGCTATTGAATAGCCGATTTTGTTAAACTCTTTGATATCCGGCAATTCCATTGCTGTGAGTACCATTTTATCCCCATGGAGGCTTTCTATGTAAGTATCTACAGCATTGTGGATAGGATGGGGGAATAATCCATGTCAGGATGCAGGGATGCTGGCAGTAGATGCAGTTGGATGAGATGTTGTTTCAGCGGATATATAGCGGGTACTATGGAGCATCACATGATATTCCTGCTGCGGATAGACCGGTTGGTATCATAAGGTGGGGAGAGCTGGAGTGTTGGTAATCTATTCCGCGGAAGTGGTAGAACGTACAGGATACTAGAAAAATATTCTGGATATTTGCTCTTCTGTTGACATTCCGCTTACAAAAGGAGTACACTTTGATAAATGAAAAATAAAGGAGAGTTATGAAATGAAATTACAAAAGGGAAGACCCGAAAATACAGATAACCGTCTGAACAAAGAAATCCGCGTCTATGATTTCTTAGACAAGCTAGGTATTCAATATCAGCGTATTGACCATGAGGCTGCTATGACTATGGAAGCCTGCGAAGAAATTGACCACGCCCTTGGCGACAACACCACGATCTGCAAAAATCTGTTCCTGTGCAATCGTCAGGAGACGGATTTTTATCTTCTTCTGATGCCTGGCGATAAACCGTTTAAGACAAAAGATCTCTCTGCGCAGATCCATTCCGCCAGATTATCTTTTGCCAAACTGGAATATATGGAGAAATATCTTGATATCACCCCTGGATCCGTCAGTGTATTGGGACTGATGAATGATTCTGAGAAGAAAGTACAGCTTCTTATTGATGAAGATGTCATGAAGGAGCCATACTTCGGCTGTCATCCCTGTATTAATACCTCGAGTCTCAAATTCACAACTGAAGATCTGATGCAGAAAATTATTCCAGCACTGGAGCATGAGCCTGTCATAGTGACTCTGCCGGTTCCGGAATAAGGAAAATACATAACCAAAGACACAAGAAAGCCCTCAGCTATAGATTTTGTCTATATCTGAGGGCTTTCTGAATATGGACTATTTTAAAATGCCATAATCCTGCATGAATTCCTGCTATCCTTGATACTCCAATCGCATTAGACTCACGCACTGCGTCCAGACGATTACATATGATCACTCTGGGACAGCGAACACCAAGTTCCGGTTCCGGAAATGTCGGAGAATCTTATCATAAGACCGGCCGAGAATAAAGGCTATAATACAATTATTTCGGGGGTTATATGTCTCGGGATAGTGGTGCGTAAACAGTAACAAATACCTGGGAATGTTGTTCTGTAGTTGACAATGACTCTGGGAATGATATAAAATATAGAATTGAAATTCAGCGGTTGTTCTGATACTATTTTCTTGACCATATAACCTCCGACAGAACCATTCTGTTTAGAAGTCAGGTTACCGTTGTACCCGTCTGTAAGCGGTACGCCTAATTCATTTGCAACCTCGAATTTGAAACGGTCTAACGCACCTTTTGCTTCCGGTACAGCTGTCTGGTTAGAAGATTTTGTGTTTGACATATCAATTTCCTCCTTGGTTGTTGTTTTCTTTTGAAAGTGTTTTTGTGTTGCAATGCTAGTATATGAAGATGCAGAAATAATACACTGGAAGTTTTCGCATGGACAGGAAGAGCATGGAAACAGGAAAACTTGCATGATGACTGTAAGAAAAATATTAATAAATTATGAATTATGTATATTTTTTAAGTTTTAATTGCGTTTTATTTAGTGCTTTGTTATAATTACAGTTAGGATTGTGGATAAAAGATAAAATCCGCAAAATAAATAGGAGAAACGGAGAGGAGAAACTATGAACTTAGGTATAATCGCACATAACAGTAAAAAAGTACTGATAGAAGATTTCTGCATCGCTTATAAGAATATACTTGCCAAACATGAGGTCTATGCCACAGGTACAACCGGACGGAGAATAGAAGAAGCGACAAGCCTTCATGTGCATAAATTCCTTGCCGGCAGTATTGGTGGAGACAAGCAGTTTATGGAGATGGTAGAGCGTCAGGATCTTGATATGGTCATTCTGTTCTACAATCCGGTCATGATTGATCCTAAAGAACCGGATATCACAAGCATTGTGAGAAGATGCGACCAGTACAATATTCCTGTAGCGACAAATATTGCCACAGCAGAACTTCTTATTTTAGGGCTTGCAAGAGGAGACCTGGATTGGAGACTGAATCTGAAATGAGAGTGATCGCAGGTAAAGCCAGAAGGCTTAATTTGAAAACAATTCCGGGGATAGACACAAGACCTACTACTGACAGAATCAAAGAAACATTATTTAATATACTTCAGCCGGAGCTTTTGGAATGCCGTTTCCTGGATCTTTTTTCCGGAAGTGGCGGGATCGGAATCGAAGCTCTGAGCAGAGGAGCTTCTTATGCAGTGTTTGTGGAGAAGAATCCAAAAGCTGCTGCATGCATCAGAGAAAATCTTGCATTTACAAAATTGGCAGAAGATGGTAAACTGCTGAACATGGACGTGTTGCAGGCATTGCGTTCCCTTGAGGGAAAAGGTGTTTTTGACATTATTTTTATGGATCCCCCATATAATAATGAACTGGAAAGACAGGTGCTGGAATATCTGAAAGACAGCACAGTTGCAGATAAGAATACACTTATTATTGTGGAAGCGGATCTTCAGACGGATTTCAGTTATGTGGAATCTCTCGGTTACAGGCAGCTGCGTTCGAAAGAGTATAAAACAAATAAGCATGTATTTTTAGAACGTGCATAATTAACTATAATAATTTCAGAATGAATACATTGCTTCCTGAAATTATCATAAGATTGCTGCCTGCAGGCAGCATTCGTGTTGTTATGCATATGTGTATGTGCCAGAGGAAAGAGAGAGTAAAAATAAATGAAAATAGCAGTATATCCCGGCAGCTTTGATCCGGCTACCTATGGACATCTTGATGTGATCCGGAGAGCAGCAGTTTCTTTTGACAAAGTGATAGTGGGCGTTTTACATAATTCTTCAAAAAGTCCGTTGTTTTCTGTGCAGGAACGTGTTAATATATTAGAAAAGGCGACTCAGGACGTTCCTAATGTCGAGGTAAAACCATTTGAGGGATTGTCTGTGAATTTTGCCAGAGAGAATCACGCTCAGGTGATCATACGTGGACTTCGTGCAGTTACAGATTTTGAGTATGAGCTCCAGATGGCTCAGACCAATCGTGTACTTGCACCGGATGTAGATACTGTATTTCTGACTACAAGTCTGGAATATGCATACCTGAGTTCTACAATATTGAAGGAAGTTGCACATTTTGGAGGCGACCTGAGTAAGTTTGCACCGGCCGAGATAACGGATGCAGTTATTGAGAAGATTCGTCTTACAGCAGACAACAAATAAGTTATTGTTCACATAGAGCGTACAGTAACAGAAATAGAAAATAAGGAGTGTATATACTATGAGCAGCAGAATTGAACAGATTATCGGTGAGATTGAGGAATATGTGGACAGCTGTAAATTCCAGCCACTGTCAACTACTAAGATTGTGGTAAATAAAGAAGAAATTGAGGAACTTCTGAGAGAACTCCGCCTGAAAACTCCGGATGAGATTAAACGTTATCAGAAGATCATTAACAATAAGGACGCTATCCTTGAGGATGCTCAGACTAAGGCAGATGCACTGATCGCAGATGCACAGGCAAGAGCACAGGAACTGGTAACACAGCATGAGATTATGCAGAAAGCATATGCACAGGCAAATGATACGATCAATGCAGCTAACAAACAGGCACAGGAGATTCTGGATTCTGCAACACAGGATGCAAACAGCATTCGTCTCAGCGCGATCACCTATACAGATGATATGATGGCCAATATTGGCAGTGTGCTTAATACAACATTAGAGGATGCAGGTGTGAAATACAAAACATTTATTGATTCCCTGCAGAGCTGTCTTGATGTTGTAAACCACAATCGTCAGGAACTTGCACCTCAGACAGCACAGGCTGCAGCAATTACAGGCTCTTATCATGATAATGACGGAGCGAAAGATGATGATGACGATCTGTTAGATGATCTGGGAGAGAACTAAAAATAAATCAGTTATAAATATAGAAGATGAGAAAACAAGGGGCAGGAAAATTTCCTGCCCTGATTTTGTATAATGAAATGATGACAGTTCCCGGAAAGAATTTCTTTTCACAGATAGGAAATCAGACAGTAAAGAATACTTGCTGTAAGGAATGTGCAGATACACTTGGAAATAAAATAAGGCAGAATGCTGAGGTCATGGTGGAGAACACCTTTTGTCTGAGCAAGGATGCACAGACCGCCGGATGCGGTGGTTGCAGCGGACAAAAGTATACGAGTCATGTATGGCAGTCCGGAAACTGAAATAAGAGAAAGTCCGGAAGTGATCTCTGTAAATCCGAGCAGCAGGTATTGATAGAGAAGTGGAAAAGGCGCATAATATCTGATACATCCTGCCAGAATGGAGAACAATAGAATATATCCTCCGAGACGTGTAATGGTTTCAAAACCGTTCATTATAGAAAAATCAAGTATATTTTTTCGAGAAGAAATCTCGGGTGAAAATCCTGGGGAATCTGAGATGGTGGCATTTTGGTACACAAAAAAACGAAAGAACAGCATACATATCAGATTTGCTGAAAAAATACTCGCAAAGACCATGCCGGCAGGTACTGTATCCTTAAGACAGGACTTACAGAGATAGGTAATGATAAAGGCAGGGCTTGGATTGTTGCAGAAGGTGGTGAGATAAAGAGCTTCTTTTTTGCTGATTTTATGTAATCCATACAGATCAGAGGCAAGTTTGGCTCCCAGAGGATAACCACACAGCATTCCGAGAACGAAAACATAACCACCCCAGATGCTGACACCCGGAAAAATATGAAAGAATGATTCAAATGGCAGGAGAAGTTTCCGGATATGACCGGTATGTGTAAGCATTCCTGTGAGAATAATAAATGGGAGAAGCGTTGGGATTAATGTATTCAGCCACAGAGTCATTCCGGCTCTGGCACAGGACAGACTTTCAGCAGGATGCAGCAGAAGAAAGACAAGAAGAAAACAAATACCACCGGTGAGTATGGTGTTTTTGGACATACAACAACCTCTTTGCAATTGTTTGCCATTCTTTATAAAATTTATATGGCGCAGAATGAAAATAAATGCTATAGTATTTGGGTAAAATATATCTGGAAAATTTGTCGTATATCGGGAAAACAATGGTATATTATAAGACAAATGTGTGATTTTTGGAGGTAATATAATTATGGCAGTTTTAGAGAATTGTGAACCCAAAAGAGTGTTCCATTATTTTGAGGAGATATGCAAAATTCCTCATGGCTCAGGAAATACAAAGCAGATCAGTGACTATCTGGTTCAGTTTGCAAAGGATCATGATCTGAAATATGTTCAGGATGAGATGAATAATGTGGTTATTTATAAACCGGGCACAGCGGGATACGAGAATGCTCCTGTAGTGATCATTCAGGGACATATGGATATGGTATGTGAGAAACGTCCGGATGTAGAGCATGATTTTACAAAAGACGGATTAAATCTTTCTGTAGAAGGTGACTATGTATCTGCAAACGGAACAACCCTTGGTGGTGATGACGGAATTGCTGTTGCTTATGGTCTTGCACTTCTGGAAAGTGATACAATTGCTCATCCGCCGCTTGAAGTGTTTATTACTGTAGATGAGGAAATCGGTCTTCTGGGTGCAGTTGGATTTGACTGCAGTGTATTAAAAGGAAGAAGATTTATCAATCTGGATTCTGAAGCAGAAGGAAGCCTCTGGATCAGCTGTGCAGGCGGACTTTCCGGAGTCAGCCATATTCCAGTGACAAGACTGGATGCAGAGGGAGAGAAGCTGACAGTTAAGATCAGCGGACTGATGGGCGGTCATTCCGGAGCTGAGATTGACAAGAATCGTGCAAACGCAAATTCTCTTCTCGGAAAATTTCTCCATGGTCTGGATGAGAAAACAGATTTTGAACTGATCAGTGTGCAGGGCGGACAGAAAGATAATGCCATTACAAGGGAGGCTACAGCAGAAATCCTTGTTCTTGAAGAAAATGTAGATGCTGTCAGAGAATATGCGGCTTCTGTGCAGGGAGCATGGAGAGAAGAGTATGCAGGAACTGATGAGGGTATCACAGTAACTGTTGAAGATGAGGGAAAACAGGAAGTAAGGGTTCTTCATCCCACAAGTAAAGAAAAAGTAATTTTCTTCCTTGTAAATGTACCTTATGGTGTTCAGAAAATGAGCGGAACGATCAAAGGACTGGTAGAGACTTCTACGAATATTGGTATTCTGAAGACTTCTGAGAATGAGGTAATGGGAAGTTCCAGTATCAGAAGTTCTGTGGAGACAGCCAGAGATTCCCTTTCTGACAAGATTGCCTATCTGACGGAGTTCCTTGGCGGAGAGTATGAGAGACAGGGCGTTTATCCTGCGTGGGAGTATCGCAAGGATTCACCGCTTCGTGATAAGATGGTGGAAGTATATGAGGAAATGTATGGACAGAAACCGAATGTGGTGGCAATCCATGCAGGACTTGAGTGTGGACTTTTCTATAAGAAGATGGAAGGACTTGACTGTGTGTCTCTGGGACCTGATATGAAGGATATTCATACGTCTGAAGAGGTGCTTAGTATTTCTTCTACAGAGAGAGTCTGGAAGTATCTGGTGAAAGTTCTGGAGGCTCTTAAAGAGTGATGTTGGAAGCATCCCTGTTGCGCTTTGGCGGCAGGGGTGCTTTTTTGAATGTTCTATATGTCCGGTGCTTTGCATATACTGTATCAGAATGCGGAACTAGGCATTTCTAAAAAAAACAGAAACTATTCATATTAGCGAGATATTTTTCAAAATCTATGCTATAATAACAAAATGTATGAAATGCAAGGAGCGAGTGAAAATGGAAATACAGTTATGGAGAAGCATTTTGTGCCCGTATGAACTGGCTGTGAGAGAGCTGGAAGTGAAATTCAATCACATTATTGATGAATGTAAAGAGAATGATGTTTACTGCCCGATTGAGCAGGTGGAGGGCAGGGTTAAGAGCGTGAGCAGTATTCTTGAGAAAATGCAGCGCAAGCATATTCCTATGGAGAGAATGGAAGAAGAACTGGAGGATATTGCCGGTGTTCGTATTATCTGCCAGTTTGAGGAGGATATAGAGACGGTTGCTTCCCTGATTCAGAAGAGAAGCGATATGGTTATAAAGAGTGAGAAGAATTATCTGAAGCATATTAAACAGAGTGGTTACAGAAGTTATCATCTGATTATTTATTATACAGTGGATACGATCAAAGGGCCAAAGAAGCTGCAGGCGGAGATACAGATCCGTACAATGGCTATGAACTTCTGGGCGACGATTGAGCATTCCCTGCAGTATAAATATAAAGGGGATATGCCGGAGCATGTGGCAGAACGTCTGAGCAAGGCAGCAGATGCCATTAATGCTCTTGACCATGAGATGTCTTCTGTGCGGAATGAGATTATGGATGCACAGAATTCGTCACAGATGCAGTCTAATCTGGTGAAGGATATTCTGATCAACATTGAAAATCTGTACAAGATTGCAAATAAGCGGGAGATTATGAAGATTCAGGATGAGTTCCTGAGAGTATTTAAAACAAAAGATCTTCAGCAGCTGAAGCGGTTCCACAGACAGCTTGATATTATATCCGAAGGATACCGGGCACAGGCAGTGTATCATCATGTCTGATTATTATCCGGAAATGATAATTTGAAAGGTTTGCTGCAGATGTAGAACTGTGTGGCGGATGATCGTATCCGCATGACTATAATACATACGAGGAAAATATAAATGCAGGATTTTTTACCGGTAACAAAGAAAGAAATGAAACAGAGAGGGTGGGAGCAGGTAGATTTTGCCTATATTACAGGTGATGCCTACGTGGACCATCCTTCCTTTGGTACTGCGATCATCAGCAGACTGTTGGAGAGTCGTGGGTATAAAGTGGGGATCATTCCTCAGCCTGACTGGAGAAAGAAGGAGAGTATTCAGGTATTTGGAGAGCCTCGACTGGGATTTCTGGTGTCTGCGGGAAATATGGACTCTATGGTAAATCACTATACAGTCTCTAAAAAGCACAGGCAGAAAGATTCCTATTCACCGGGAGGCCAGATGGGACTTCGTCCTGACCGCGCGGTGATCGTGTACAGCAATCTGATCCGTCAGACTTATAAAAAGACACCCATTATCCTGGGTGGGATTGAAGCCAGCCTGAGACGACTGGCACATTATGATTATTGGGAGAATAAAGTAAAACACAGTGTACTCCTTGATTCCGGGGCAGATATGATTTCCTATGGAATGGGTGAGCATTCGATCATAGAGATTGCAGATGCGCTGGCGAGTGGACTGCCGGTAGAGGAACTTACCTATATTGCAGGAACTGTATTTAAGTGCAGGGATCTGTCGAGAGTTTATGATCCGATTATTCTTCCTTCTTATGAGGAAGTAAAAGTAAACAAGAAGGTTTATGCAGACAGCTTTGCCATTCAGTATCAGAATACAGATCCATTCAGCGCCAGACCAATGGCAGAATCTTATGGGACAAAGGGATATATTATACAGAATCCTCCTGCTCTGCCCCTGACACAGGAGGAAATGGATGATGTATATGCCCTGCCTTATACGGAGAAAGTTCATCCCATGTATGAGAAGCTGGGCGGAATTCCGGCACTGGAAGAAATCAAGTTCAGCCTGACAAGCAACAGAGGGTGCTTTGGCGGCTGTAATTTCTGCGCCCTGACTTTTCATCAGGGAAGAATTCTTCAGACCAGAAGTCATGAGTCTCTGATCGAAGAAGCTACCAGAATGACAAATGATCCTGAGTTCAAGGGTTATATTCACGATGTGGGTGGTCCCACAGCAGATTTCAGACAACCATCTTGTCAGAAACAGCTCACGAAAGGGGTCTGCAAGAATAAGCAGTGCCTGTTTCCCACGCCATGCAAAAACCTGACTGTAGATCATTCGGATTACGTTTCTCTGCTTCGGAAGCTGCGGAAGATCCCGGGAGTGAAGAAGGTATTCATCCGCTCCGGTGTACGCTTTGATTATGTGGTGGCAGACAGGGACAAGACTTTTTTGCGTGAACTGGTGGAACATCACGTAAGTGGGCAGTTGCGTGTGGCACCGGAACATGTGTCTGATCAGGTTCTGAAGTATATGGGAAAACCAAGTCACAGCGTCTATCAGCAGTTTCTTAAGGAATATGATGCGGCAAACAGGCAAACAGGAAAGCAGCAGTATGCTGTCCCGTATTTCATGTCCTCCCATCCGGGATGTACCATGAAAGAGGCAGTAAAACTTGCGGAATATGTCCGGGATCTTGGCTTTACCCCGGAACAGGTACAGGATTTCTATCCAACCCCGTCTACTCTTTCTACCTGTATGTACTATACGGGAATCCATCCTCTTACAGGTGAGAAGGTATATGTGCCGAAGAACCCCCATGAAAAAGCAATACAGAGAGCTTTGATGCAGTACAAGAATCCTGCAAACAGAGAACTGGTGCTGGAAGGCCTCAAAATGACCGGAAGAATGGACCTGGTAGGTTACGGCCCTAAATGTTTGATCCGGCCGCTTCGAGAGAATCATGGAGGCCAACAGCATACTCAGGGCAGTAGTCGGAATGCGAAAAACAGCAGAAATAGCAAAAATAACAAAAACAGTTCAGCATCTGCAAAGAAGAATACTATCAGAAATATACATAAGAAAAATTCCAGAGGAGGACGTAAGTGACAGAAAAGAAAAACAGAAATAAAAAACAAAGTAAAGCGAAAACATCTTCAAAAGTATCCAAAGGGAACTTCGGATATTTCAGAAGTGAAAAGAGACGCCGCCTGATCATCACTGCAATTCTTTTTGCAGTACCCTTATTCATCTTTTTTACATCCTGGTTCTATTTTAAGACAAGAATGACTGTCTGGACAGTTGTAACTGTAGTTGGCTGTCTTCCGGCATGTAAATCCATGGTGAATCTGATCATGATTCTGAAATGCAGACCAATGGATGCCGGATTATATCAGAAAATCCATGAGCATCAGGGCAGTCTGGATATGGCATATGAACTTTACATGACTTTTTATGAAAAAAGTGCCTATATTGATGCAGCAGCAGTATGTGGAAATACAGTAGTGGCTTACAGCAGTGATCCGAAAATCGATGCATCTTTCATGGAAACCAATTCCCAGAAGATCATCCGTAAAAACGGTTATAAAGTGACGGTGAAAATTTTTACAGATCTCCGTCCGTTCCTGGAACGTCTTGATTCCATGAACGATCACAGAGAAAGTCTGGAAGAAGGAATCAAATTTACCCCGGACGAAAAATATCCGGATCTTTCCAGAAACGAACTGATCCGACAGACCATTCTGGCATTGTGTCTGTAGTCGCCGGAATTCAATTACAAAATATATCTATAGCAATGTGTTATTTCGGAGTTTGGTATAATTATACAGGAACAATTAAATATGAAAGAATTTATTATAGAAGAAAATGAAGCGGGCCAGCGCTTTGATAAATATCTGGCCAAGCTTCTCAGAGAAGCACCTAAAAGTTTTTTTTACAAAATGCTTCGCAAAAAGAACATCACTCTAAATGGAAAGAAAGCCACAGGAAACGAAAAACTTCTCAAAGGCGACACCATCAAACTGTTTCTGAGTGATGAAACTTTCGATAAATTTGCAGGAAGCAGTCAGGCAGCAAGAGCATACTGCGAACTGGATATTGTTTACGAGGATCCTGATATCATTATCATCAATAAACCGGCAGGGATGCTTTCACAGCCGGCAGATGACGGGGAACCGTCCCTTGTAGAATATCTGACCGGCTACCTTTTAAAGAAAGGTGATCTTACAGAAGAACAGCTCAAAACCTTCAGACCTTCTGTATGTAACCGACTTGACCGTAATACCAGCGGAATGGTCTGTGCAGGTAAAAGCCTTGCCGGTCTGCAGTTTCTGTCCAGGATATTCCACGACAGAACACTTCACAAATACTATATCTGCCTCACAAAAGGCAAAATAGAAAAACCGGATCATATCAGGGGTTATCTGCACAAAGATAAAAAAACAAACAAAGTAATCGTAAGCAGACAGGAATTCAAAGATTCCCTGCCGATTGAAACGAAATATCGTCCTCTTGGCAGCAACGGAAAAATAACTCTTCTGGAAGTTGAGCTGATCACAGGCCGTACTCACCAGATTCGTGCTCACCTTGCAGGAACAGGACATCCATTGCTTGGAGACACCAAATACGGAGATTCTGAATTTAATAAGCAATACATCCGCCATGGAGTCAGGCATCAGCTTCTCCATGCATACAGGTTAGTAATTCCGGAGACAGACCAGACCTTTGTGGCGCCGGCACCGGAGCTTTTCTGTAAAATCATCAAAGAGGAAAATCTTGAGGAGGCTTATCATGAGAATCTGGAAAGAAATATGGGATTACGCAAAAATGATCATCATAGTAGTAGTGATCGTAACGCTTGTGAATAGCGTAGTACTGATCAATGCCAAAATTCCTTCCGAATCAATGGAAAAAACCATTATGACAGGAGACCGTATTTTCGGATTCCGCCTTGCATATGGACTCAATCTGGATTTCTTCGGACATGAAATATCAAAAAAAATAAAAGATCCGGAACGCTTTGACATTGTTATTTTCAAATACCCGGATGACGAAAGCAAGCTTTTCATCAAACGAGTCATCGGACTTCCGGGAGAAAAAGTACAGATTAAGGACGGCAAAGTCTATATCAATGATTCAGAGATTCCTCTGGATGACAGTTTCGTTCCGGAAAAACCAAGGGGCAGCTTTGGCCCGTATGAAGTTCCCGAAAACAGCTATTTCGTCCTGGGTGATAACCGCAATCATTCCAAAGACTCCCGTTGCTGGAAAAGCACCAGTTTTGTGACATTTGATGAGATTGTCGGAAAGGCAATTATCAGGTATTATCCGTCGGTAAAATTATTGAAGTAGAAAATAAAATTTACGGAGAAATAAAGTGGCAACATGGAACAGCAGAGGTTTGCGGGGATCCACTCTGGAGGATCTTGTAAATCGTACAAATGAACAATACAGAGAAAAGGGACTGGCACTTATCCAAAAAATTCCCACTCCGATCACACCTGTCCGTATGGATAAGGAAAACCGTCATATTACGCTGGCATATTTCGAGCAACGAAGTACTGTAGACTATATTGGAGCAGTACAGGGCATCCCTGTCTGCTTTGATGCCAAAGAATGTGCGGCGGATACTTTTCCGCTTGCGAATATCCATCCTCATCAGGTGGAATTTATGCAGGCATTTGAAAAGCAGGGAGGGGTGGCTTTTTTTCTTATATTCTACAGCCATGAAAACCAGTTCTATTACCTTACACTGCGCAGTCTCCTTACTTTCTGGAACCGGATGCAGGAAGGCGGCCGCAAGAGCTTCCGGCGCGAAGAACTGGAGCCTCAGTACTATTTGAATAAAAAAAGCGGGTTTCTTGTGCCCTTTCTTGATGGAGTTCAGACTGACCTTAATGAACGGGAATAGGAAAGGGGACGCGCAGAAATTTATTTTATTTCCGGTGCGGTTTCGGCATCTAAGAGTTTCTAAGGCAAAAAAAATCTGCTAAAAGCATGAGCCGTCTTCTCAAACTCGCTCCGTCGCAGACTTCGCTCAGACAGTGAAACAGCCGGCTCATAACGCAAATTTTTTTTGCCTAAGAAACTCTAAGATACCTGCAAATGCACCAGAAATAAAATAAATTTCTGCGCTGTGTATTGGCAGTAACCATGAAGAGATCAACTTGTTGGCACACTGGCCATCATAATCTTCCACATTGCGAAAACCAGCTCGGAAACATATTGTATTTGAGGTGCATTTGCAGGTGTCTTAGAGATTCTTAGTTTTCAGGAAATCTGTGTTATGAGAAGAAAAGCCCCTTGTCTGAGCGACAGCGAGTAATTCCGGGCTTTTCTTCTCATGGTTTTAGCAGATTTTCTGAAGACTTAGAAGCTCTTAGATACCGAAACCGCACCTCAAATACAATATGTTTCTGAGCGTCCCTTTGAATACACATAATGAACAGACAAAACAACAATATAATACATTAACTGTACTTGACATTTTTTTGAAAACCTATTATAATTCTATCTAGTTTCACATTACTTTAGTAACACGTTACTATACTAAAGCAATATAAAGTAATAATAAAAAGAATTACAACATAACCAAGAGGAGGACCACCCATGCAGCGTATTTTCCACACCCCTGAAGGTGTAAGAGACATCTACAACGGCGAATGCAGCCAGAAAAGAAAGGTACAGGAGAAAATCCATCGCGTCTTCCACCAGTATGGCTATGAAGACATAGAAACCCCGACATTCGAATACTTTGAAGTATTCAGCCGCGAAGTAGGAACCATCCCATCCAAAGAACTTTATAAATTCTTTGACAGAGAAGGCAATACCCTGGTACTCAGACCTGACTTCACCCCGTCTGTATCCAGAGCCTGTGCAACCTACTTTTCCCCGGACAAAGAACCTGTAAGCCTCTGCTACACAGGAAACACATTTATTAATAACACCAGCTACAGAGGACATCTCAAAGAAACCACACAGATGGGAGTAGAACGGATCGGTGATGAATCCGCAGATGCAGATGCAGAACTTCTTGCCATGACAGTGGAATGCCTTCTGGCAGCAGGTCTTACAGAATTTCAGGTCAGTGTCGGACAGGTAGATTACTTCAAATCCTTATTAAAAGAAGCCGAACTCGGTCCGGAAGCAGAAGAACGTCTTCGTGTTTTGATCTCGCAGAAAAATTCTTTCGGAGTAGAAGAGTTTGTAGAAGAACAGAAACTCAAAGACAGTATGCAGAAAGCCTTTACTGAAATCCCACAGATGTTTGGTTCAGAAGAAGTCTTAAAGAAAGCCAGAAGTCTGACAAACAACGCCTGCGCACTGGAGGCAGTTTCCAGACTGGAAGAAATCTATGAGATTATGAAAAACTACGGATATGAAAAGTATATCTCTTTCGATTTTGGAATGCTTAGTAAATATCAGTACTATACAGGTATCATTTTCCAGGCATATACTTACGGAACCGGTGAACCTATGATCAAGGGAGGCCGTTACAATGGCCTGATGAAACACTTTGGCAAACCTGCGGCATCTATCGGATTTGCCCTTGAAGTAGATAACCTTCTTCTTGCACTTTCCAGCCAGAAACTGATCTCTGAGAAAGAGGAGAAGCCGGAAGTGATCGAATACGAGCCACAGAACCGTACAGAAGCCATTAAAGAGGCACAGAAACTTCGTGCAGAGGGCAGATGTGTGGCATTACGTTTGAAAAAGGAGGCCAGATAAGCCATGAGATACCTGACAGTTGCCCTGACAAAAGGCAGACTTGCCAACAAAACAATGGAGATGTTTGAGAAAGCAGGAATCACCTGCGAAGAGATGAAAGATAAAGATTCCCGTAAACTGATCTTTACCAATGAAGAACTGAAGATGAAATTCTTCCTTGCAAAAGGGCCGGATGTTCCTACCTATGTAGAGTATGGTGCGGCAGATATCGGAATTGTGGGAAAGGATACGATCCTGGAGGAAGGCCGTAAGCTTTATGAAGTGATGGATCTTGGATTTGGAAAATGTAAGATGTGTGTCTGTGGACCGGAGAGTGCCAGAGAGGTTCTGGAGAACAACCAGCTGATCCGTGTGGCGACTAAATATCCAAATATTGCCAAGGATTACTTCTTTAACAGAAAACACCAGACAGTAGATTTGATCAAATTAAACGGTTCCATTGAACTGGCACCCATCGTTGGTCTGTCTGAAGTGATCGTAGATATTGTGGAGACCGGAAGTACACTGAAGGAAAACGGACTGAAGGTGCTGGAAGAGGTCTGCCCGCTGTCTGCCAGAATGGTAGTCAATCAGGTGAGCATGAAGATGGAAAATGAGAGAATCCGTAAACTTATTGAAGACTTAAGAAGAGTTCTTCAGGAGGAGATGTAAAGATGCGTACAGTAAAATTAACAAAAGAATCAACAAAGGATATTCTTGAGAATCTGCTGAAAAGAAGCCCGAATAACTATGGGAAATTTGAATCCACAGTAGCTCAGATCCTTGATAAAGTAAAAAATGAAGGGGACGCAGCCCTTTTTGCCTATACAAAAGAATTTGACAAAGCTGATGTGACAAAAGAGACTATCCGCGTCACAGATGCAGAAATTGAAGAGGCTTATGCGCAGATTGATCCTGCACTTCTTGGAGTGATCCGCAAAGCTCTGGTCAATATCCGTCAGTATCATGAAAAACAGATCCAGAACAGCTGGTTTACAAGCACAACAGATGGAACTATGCTTGGACAGAAAGTAACACCGTTAAATCGTGTGGGTGTCTATGTACCCGGTGGAAAAGCAGTTTATCCGTCTTCTGTACTGATGAATATTGTACCTGCGAAAGTGGCAGGAGTCCCGCATATTGTTATGACAACACCGCCCGGAAAGGATGGCAAAGTATGCGCTTCCACACTGGTAGCAGCCAAAGAAGCAGGAGCAGATGAGATTTATAAGGTGGGTGGTGCACAGGCGATCGGTGCCCTTGCTTTCGGAACAGAGAGTATTCCGAAGGTAGACAAGATCGTAGGTCCCGGAAACATTTTCGTAGCTCTTGCAAAGAAAGCAGTATATGGCTATGTAAGCATTGACTCCATTGCAGGACCGAGTGAGATCCTTGTTCTTGCAGATGAGACAGCTAATCCGCATTTTGTGGCAGCTGACCTTCTTTCCCAGGCAGAGCATGATGAACTGGCATGTGCTATCCTGATCACTACAAGTGAGGAATTTGCGAAGAAAGTAGATGAAGAAGTAAAAGGTTTCGTGGAGGTTCTTTCCAGAAAAGAAATCATTCAGAAGTCTCTTGATAACTTTGGATACATTCTGATCGCAGAGGATATGGACGAGGCGATTGAGGCAGCCAATGAAATCGCTCCGGAACATATGGAGATCGTGACAGCCAATCCCTTTGAAGATATGATGAAAGTGAAGAATGCAGGCGCGATCTTTATCGGAGAGTACAGTTCCGAGCCACTGGGAGATTATTTTGCAGGTCCGAACCATGTACTTCCTACAAACGGAACAGCCAAATTTTTCTCAGCCCTTTCCGTAGATGATTTCATCAAGAAATCAAGTATTGTATATTACTCAAAATCCGCACTGCGTAATATACACAAAGATATCATTCAGTTTGCAACTTCTGAGCAGCTTACTGCACATGCAAATTCTATTGCAGTTCGTTTTGAGGATGAAGATAAAGAATAATGGTAAGGCTTTGAATCTGAAATCTGCTATAATGTAAACTGTAGTTTGCGCATTAAAACAATGGATTCAGAGTGTTTGAAAATAAGTAAGACAGAGAGGACTTAACCATGGCAAGAGAAGCCTCAGCAGAAAGAAATACAAAAGAAACAGAAATCAAATTAAAAATAAATCTGGATGGAACCGGATATTCTGATATTGAGACAGGTGTGGGATTTTTTAACCATATGCTGGATGGATTTACCCGTCATGGGCTCTTTGATCTCAGTGTCAGAGTCCATGGTGATCTTCAGGTGGATGACCATCACACCATCGAGGATACAGGAATTGTTCTGGGAACTGCATTAAAAGAAGCAATTGGTGACAAAAAGGGGATTAAGCGCTATGGAAGCTGCATCCTTCCCATGGATGAATCCCTGGTGCTCTGTGCGATCGATCTGTCCGGAAGACCTTACTTTGTATGGGATGCAGAGTTTACCACAGACAGGATCGGTGACATGTCCACGGAAATGGTAAAAGAGTTCTTCTATGCCATTTCCTATGCCTGTGGCATGAATCTTCATATCAGGGTTCTGGCAGGTGGGAATAATCACCATGTAGCAGAAGCAATGTTCAAAAGTTTTGCCAAAGCACTGGACGCAGCCACATCCTATGATCCAAGGATCACAGATGTTCTGTCTACCAAGGGCAGTTTGTAAAATTTGAAAATTTACGAAATGATTTATGGCAATCAATAAATTAGATGGAGACAGAAAATGGAAAATACAGTGAATTTAAAAAGCAGCATCGCATGGTCTGATTTTAAATTAAACAGTGATGGAATGGTACCTGTTATAGCCCAAGATTATCAGACAAACGAAGTGCTGATGCTGGCGTATATGAATGAAGAAGCATTTAATACCACTCTTGAAACAGGTAAAATGACTTACTGGAGCAGAAGCCGCAATGAACTCTGGACGAAGGGACTCACATCCGGACATCTCCAGTTTGTAAAATCCCTTACACTGGATTGTGACAATGATACGATCCTTGCTAAAGTAGAGCAGATCGGTGCAGCCTGCCATACCGGAAACAGAACCTGTTTTTTCAAAGCCCTGACAGAAGTGTAATGAATAACGCGATAATATACATACAAGCCAAAATTCCATTGCCGCAGGCAATCTGGAATGAATTTTGGCTACGTTACTGTGAACGGAGTGAACAGTAACACTAATGCCAAACATTAAAGGAAAATATACACGAATTGTATTGACATTTTTGTTAAAATGTGATAAAAAAAGAATATCCGAATTGAATATGTGCAATGTTATAACGCAAAGGTTGCATCGCACTTGATGCGCAAAAGAGAATCCGGTGAGAATCCGGAGCGATACCGTCACTGTGTATGGGAGCTGTTTTTCAGAAACCACTGGGAAACCGGGAAGGGAGAAACAGCGATGATCGAAGTCAGGAGAACTGCCTTGGCGTAGAATTTAAGGTCTGCGGTATACAGAACCTGTATTCTCATAACAATACATAGCTCTTTTATTAAATGAATCAGACAGAATCGAAATTACAGATATATCTGGTACATATAAACCATGTATTTATGGGAAGGCGGTAGCTGCAGAATATGCAGTTGCCTTTTTTGTGCATACAATTGTCCGGAAATACGAGAAATAAAAGAGGAAAAACGAAATGAAAAGAAAATCCATGTTAGCCTTATTACTGGCAGTATCCATGACCTGTTCCATGACAGCAGCAACAGGTACAGTTGCTTTTGCATCTGATGATGCAGCAACAGAAGAGGCTGCAGATGACACAGAAGCAGCTGCAGACGATGCAGATGCAGCAGATACAGAGGAAGCATCTGATGATACAACAGAAGCTTCTGATGATGATCAGAAAGCCGCAGACGAAGTTGGTGCCCTGATCGATAAGATTTATGTTCAGGAAAGAACAGACACAACTGACGAAGACTGCAAAGCAGCAAAAGAAGCATGGGACAAACTTACAGATGCTCAGAAAGAACTGGTAACAGGTGAAGAAGCAAGCCCTGAATACTTTGGACGTGACACAGGTGATGCTTCCAAAGATGATCCTCGTAACCAGGATGAGATTGGTGAGAATGAACTTCTTGTAGTAAGTTTTGGTACATCCTTCAACGACAGCCGTGCAGAGGATATCAAAGGAATCGAGGATGCCCTTGCAAAAGCATATCCGGACTGGTCAGTAAGACGTGCATTTACAGCACAGATCATCATCAACCATGTACAGGCAAGAGATGATGAAGTAATCGATAATATGCAGCAGGCTCTTGACCGTGCAGTAGCTAACGGTGTTAAGAATCTTGTTGTACAGCCGACACATCTGATGCATGGTGCAGAATATGATGAAATGACAGAGGCAATTGATGGATACAAAGACAAATTTGAATCTGTTGCAATTGCAGAGCCAATGCTCGGTGAAGTTGGTGATGACGCTACAGTGATCAATGATGACAAGAAAGCAGTTGCTCAGGCAATCACAGATGAAGCTTGCAAGGAAGCTGGATTTGATGATATGAAAGCAGCAGCAGATGCAGGCACAGCATTTGTATTCATGGGACATGGTACATCCCATACAGCTAACGTAACCTATGACCAGATGCAGACACAGATGGATGATCTTGGATTCACAAACGCTTTCATCGGAACTGTAGAGGGAGAACCGGAAGACACAGCATGTGACAAGGTTATCGAGAAAGTAAAAGAAGCAGGATTCAAGAATGTAATCCTTCGTCCTCTGATGGTTGTTGCCGGAGACCACGCTAACAATGATATGGCTGGTGATGATGCAGATTCCTGGAAATCTCAGTTTGAGGCATCCGGTGATTTCGACAGTGTTGACTGTCAGATCGCAGGTCTTGGAAGAATCGCAGCAGTAGAAGATCTGTATGTGGCTCATACAAAAGCAGCAATTGATTCTCTTGGAGCATCTGACGATGCAGCAGCAGAAGATACTGATGCCAAAGCAACAGATGACAGTGCAGACGATGCACAGGCAGACGATGCACAGGCAGATGACGCAGCTGAGACAACAGCTGATACTGCAGAGGCTGACGCTGAATAAAAAATATTGTTCAAACAAGATAAACTGCCCGGAGAACTTGCAAAAGTTTCCGGGCAGATATATTATATGATAAGAAAAAAAGAAGTCATAGCAATTCCATAAAATACTGCAAACAGTTCACACGTTACTGTTCATTCCGTTCACAGTAACGTGCGCACATCTGAGAAAGATCCGGAGGAACTGTCTTAATTGCATTATTTTCTGGAATTACTATAATATATTGCCATTATCTGTTCAAAAGCCTGTTGCTCTGCAACAGATGGATTGAACAGCACGATAGAAAAAACTATAAAAAATATGAAGACAAGGGAGAAAAAATAATCATGAAGAAACGTTCATTTACATTATTAATGTCAGCACTTACTATTTCAGCCACTCTGATCGGTACAAGCCCGGTTGCTGCAAAGACAGATACTGATACGGCAACAGAAGAAACCACTGATAAAGAAGAAACAACTGCAAAAGATGCTGATTCAGAAAACACAGATAATAAAGAAACAGATGCATCCAAGAGTGATACATTAGAGGATGGCACCTACACAGCAGAATTTGATACAGACAGCGGAATGTTCCATGTAAATGAAGCAAACGATGGAAAAGGAACCCTTACAGTAAAGGATGGCAAGATGACTATCCATGTAAGCCTTGCTTCTAAGAAAATCGTAAACCTTTTCGTCGGAAAGGCAGAAGATGCACAGAAAGACGGGGCAGAGGTTCTTGAGCCAACCACAGATACTGTTACATACAGCGATGGAATGAGTGAGGAAGTATATGGATTTGATATCCCGGTACCCGTAATTGATGAGGAATTCGATGTAGCTTTGATCGGAACAAAAGGAAAATGGTATGACCATAAGGTAAGTGTCAAAAATCCTGTAAAATCCGATGATACAGATGCAAAAAAAGATGATAAAGAAAATAAAGATGCAGATTCCAAAGCAGATGACACAGACAAAGATGCGAAAGACAGTAAGACAAGTGAAGGTAAGACTCTGGCAGATCTGAATCTTGAAGATGGCGACTATACCATGGATGTAACTCTTACAGGCGGTTCAGGAAGAGCAACCATTGATTCTCCTGCTGCCATTAAGGTAGAAGGCGATAAAGCTACAGCAACTATCGTATGGAGCAGTCCGAACTATGATTATATGCTTGTGGATGGTGAGAAATATGAGCCGGTTAATAAAGACGGAAACTCCACTTTTGAAATCCCTGTCAGCGTATTTGATGCAGAGATGGAGGTAACAGCAGATACAGTAGCAATGAGTGAGCCTCACGAGATTGACTACACCTTAAATTTTGATTCCACAACTGCCAAAGAAGCAGAAAAAACAGCAAAATAATCATATACAAACAAAGAAACAATTATGAAGATGAAAAACATAATAAAGAAACAGCAAAAAACAATATTTATCGGTTTTATGTCAGTTGCATTATTTATTATCTGTATATGCACTGTCTGTACAGCATACGCAGCAGATAAAGACAATGCAAAAACTCCTGTGGATATCCCGGGACTTACCTATGATCACAGTATGGAACTTTCCTACGCAGAAGAATTCAGCGTAGACTATTACAATGATGGCTATGCTCTGATCACTATCGATCAGGAAGGACAGTTTCTTGTAGTTCCAGAGGGAAAAAAGGCTCCAAAGGGGCTTGAAAAAGATATCACAGTTATTCAACAACCGCTGAACAACATCTATCTGGTAGCAACCTCTGCCATGGATCTTTTCCGCGCAATTGACGGTATTGACAGCATTCGTCTTTCAGGAACTCAGGAGAATGGATGGTATATCCAGGAAGCAAAAGATGCCATGGAATCCGGAAAAATGATTTATGCAGGCAAGTACAATGCACCGGATTATGAACTGATCCTGGATGAAGGCTGTGGTCTTGCCATTGAATCAACTATGATCCATCATAATCCGGAGGTGGAAGAGAAACTGGAACAGTTTGGTATCCCGGTAATGGTAGAACGTTCCAGTTATGAGAGCCATCCTCTGGGAAGAACTGAATGGATGAAACTCTATGCTGTGCTTCTCGGAAAGGAAGATGTAGCTGAGAAGGCATTTAAGGAGCAGACAGACAAGCTTGACAAAGTTCTGACCTCTGATGATAAAGATACAGGTAAAACAGTAGCATTCTTTTATATTAATTCCACAGGTGCTGTCAATGTGCGAAAGAATGGTGATTATGTTTCAAACATGATCGAGCTTGCAGGCGGCAAATATGTTCCCGAAGATACAGGAGAAAGTGATAACGCTTTGTCTACCATGAATATGCAGATGGAAGAATTTTATGCCAAAGCAAAAGATGCGGACTATATCATCTATAACAGTACTATCGACGGTGAACTTTCTACTATTGATGAACTGTTGGCAAAAAGTAATCTTCTGGCAGATTTTAAGGCAGTGAAGGATGGAAATGTGTGGTGTACGGGTAAAAATCTTTTCCAGGAAACCACCGAGCTTGGAACCATGATCGAAGATATTCATACAATCCTTACCACAGATGATGATTCACTGGATGAACTTGTATATATGCATAAGTTAAAATGATATTTGTAAATCCTCGGCACACTTGAATTCGCATTCTATGCGATTGGTATAGTTATTTACGAATGGCATTGAAATATGTTTGCGGGATTCTGCAGAACTGCCAAAAGCAGGAAATATAAAAACAAAAGGAACAAAAAATATGGATGACAAAAAACGTACAGCCAGATACTGGATGGCATTTCTTATACTGGCGGTGTTTCTGGTGATTTTATTTGTCTGGAATGTAAATGCCGGAAGCATTCATCTTTCAGTGGGTGAGATTCTGAATATTATTTTCAGACATCAGGGAGATGCGACTGCTTACAATATAATATGGGAAATCCGTCTTCCCAGGATTCTGTCAGTGATCATTCTTGGAGGAGCACTTTCTGTATCCGGATTTCTTCTTCAGACATTTTTTAATAACCCTATTGCAGGTCCCTTTGTACTTGGAATTTCTTCAGGAGCCAAGCTGGTAGTTGCACTTCTGATGATTTATTTTCTGAGCAGATCTATTTCCATGGGTTCTGCAGCCATGATCATTGCAGCGTTTATCGGTTCTATGATTTCCATGGGATTTGTCCTGCTGGTTGCCAAAAAAGTCCACAACATGTCCATGCTGGTTATCAGCGGCGTCATGATCGGTTACATCTGTTCTGCAGTTACAGATTTCGTAGTTACCTTTGCGGATGACTCCAATATTGTCAATCTTCACAACTGGTCACTGGGAAGTTTTTCAGGAATGTCCTGGGGTAATGTGAAAGTAATGGCAATAGTAGTTCTGCTCACAATGGTGATCGTGTTCTTTATGTCTAAGCCTATCGGTGCCTATCAGCTGGGTGAAGTTTATGCCCAGAATATGGGAGTGAATATCAAGCTGTTCCGCATAGGACTGATTCTCTTATCCAGTATTCTGTCTGCCTGTGTGACAGCTTTTGCAGGACCAATTTCTTTTGTTGGCATTGCAGTGCCTCACATTGTAAAAAGCCTGCTGAAAACAGCCAGACCGCTCCTTGTGATCCCGGCTTGCTTTCTGGGAGGGGCAGTATTCTGTCTTTTCTGTGATCTGATCGCCAGAACCGTATTTGCACCTACAGAACTCAGTATCAGTTCCGTAACAGCAGTGTTTGGCGCACCAGTTGTAATCTATATCATGATTCGCAGACAGAAGAGAAATTGATATAAAAAGCAGAAGCAGAATACGCTATCCGGGCAGATTACTATAAGATGCAGCATAAAAAAGGAAAACAGGAAAAAATATGTCAGAGAAAATAGCAGATGTAATAAAGGAAACAGAAAATAACAAAGCAGACCGGCAGGAACAGTATTTTTTCCGTACGGATCAGCTGACTGTGGGATATGACGGAAAACCTCTTATCAGAGAAATCAATATTCAGCTGAAAAAGGGAGAAATCCTCACTCTCATCGGTCCTAACGGTGCCGGAAAATCCACTATTCTTAAAAGCATCACCAGACAGCTTGCCACGATCAGCGGTACTGTTTATCTGGATAAAGAGAAAATGGCAAAGATGACCAATAAAGAGGTCTCTCAGAAACTGGCAGTCGTGCTCACAGAGCGTATGCGTCCGGAACTGATGACTTGCGAAGACATTGTAGCCACAGGGCGTTATCCTTATACAGGAACTTTGGGAATACTCTCCGCAGAGGATAAGACAAAGGTAAAGAAATCAATGGAAACCGTCCATGCATGGGATTTAAAAGACAGGGATTTTACAGCCATCAGTGATGGTCAGAGACAACGAATCCTTCTTGCCCGGGCTATCTGTCAGGAGCCGGAGATCATTGTACTGGATGAGCCGACTTCTTTTCTGGATATCCGTCATAAGCTGGAACTTCTTACCATTTTGAAACAGATGGTGCTGGATCATCAGCTTACAGTGATCATGTCGCTGCATGAGTTGGATCTTGCACAGAAAATATCTGATAAAGTTATCTGTGTACATGGAGAATATATAGAAAAATATGGTGCTCCGGAAGAAATCTTTACTTCTGAGTATATTCGGAAGTTGTATGGAATTACCAGAGGAAGCTATAATGCTGCTTTTGGATGTGTGGAGATGGATCCGCCCAGAGGTGAACCTCAGGTGTTTGTAATTGGCGGTAATGGAAGCGGAATTCCGTATTATCGAAAACTGCAGAGACAGGGAATTCCATTTGCGGCAGGAGTGCTTCACACGAATGATGTAGACTGTCAGGTAGCCGGTGCACTTGCAGACCAGGTGATTACAGAGAAACCTTTCGAAAGTATTTCACAGGAATCTTATGATAAGGCTGTAGAATTGATGAAAAAATGTCAGAAAGTTATCTGTCCTCTGAAAGACTTCGGAACAGTGAATGCCGCAAACAGGGAACTGCTTCGCCTTGCGCGGGAGCTGGGAATACTGGCAGAGCTATAGGTTACTGTTCACTCCGTTCCCAGCAACACGCTTCGCGATGCACAGAATTTATGCTAATCGCATAAATTCGCGCAGTATGTCTCGGGTTTTCTGTGACCTTCGCTCACAAAAAACACCTCGCGGGATATTACCAGTGAACAGTAACAGCTATAGTACATCGTTTTCGAAATAATATTATTATTTCATGTATATGTATGCTATAATGGATACCATCAATCATCCAAAGGAGAGAAATATGGATAAGTTATACATTGTTATCCCGGCATACAATGAGCAGGATAACATTGAACAGGTCATTAATGACTGGTATCCTGTTATAGAGAAGCATAACGGAAACGGTCAGTCACGTCTGATTGTCATTGATGACGGGAGCAAAGATTCTACATATGAAAAACTGAAACAGTGTACAAAGACACGCCCTCTGCTGATTCCGATAACAAAACCAAACGGCGGTCATGGTGCAACTGTGCTTTATGGCTATAAGTATGCACTCAAAAATGGTGCAGATTACATTTTCCAGACAGATTCAGACGGCCAGACACTGCCGGAAGAATTTGAACCGTTCTGGAAACGAAGACAGAAATATGATATGGTCATCGGCTGGAGAAAAGACAGACAGGATGGAATATCACGTGTTTTTGTAACAAAAACTCTGAAACTGGTTATCCGTATCTGTTTTGGGGTAAATCTGACAGATGCCAACACTCCGTACCGTTTGATGAAAGCAGAGACGATGGCCAGGTACATACATCTGATCCCGAAGGACTTTAATCTTTCCAATGTACTTCTGGCTGTTATTTATAAGAAGAAGGGATGCAGCATCAAATTTCTTCCTGTCACATTCAGACCTCGTCAGGGCGGGGTGAATTCCATTAACATGAAGAAAATCTGTAAGATCGGAAAACAGGCGGTAATAGATTTTGTGAAATTGAACAGGATTATCCGCCGAACATAAAAAATGATGAAAAAAAACTGTTGTTCCTACAGTAATCGTGAGGAACAGCAGTTTTTTTTGTTGTATTTTCAGATAAATGTCGAATTATATCATAAGATGTCGGACGAAATAAATTGACATTTTCTTTAAACAAAATTACAATTATAGTTGTAATAAGACAGAAAACGGTATGTACCGATCTGCACACATCGGGTACATAACACACATAACACAACAAATCAACATATAACAAAACAACACACACAGGTAACAAGGTTACCACAAATGTAAAAATAATAATAGGGAGAAAAGAATAAGATGAACAAAATGAATGAATTGTGCGAAATGGAATTAACAGGTCGTTACGAGGAGAAACTTTCTGCTCTGAAAGCGGAAATCAGTGCAGCAGATGAGTATATCAGGCAGGATAACAGTGACCTGACGGAATTTGAGAACCGATATGAGCGCTTAGATATCCCGTATCGTGTAAAAAGATTTCTGGATGACTATATTGCGTGTATGCAGACAAAATATGAACGTCTTGCAGACCTGTGCTATCTGGCGGGAGAACAAGGATTATAAAAAAAACTTGTTTTATCTGTCGAAATAAAGTATTGTAGTAATATACTATATTTACGACAGATAAGGAGAAAATGCGTTATGTACAGAAAGAAAAATTTCATAAGTCTGGGAATGAGCCTGGTTCTGGCAGCAGGAATTACGGTAACACCTGTAACAGCAGCAGATTTCACAGATGGTACAGTTTCTGAATTTAATTCAGATGATGCAACAGAATTTGATGTACAACAGGAAACTGCGGATAATGCGGAGTTTGCATCAGATACAGAGGATAGCATTTCGGACAAAGCAGGTTCAAATGAAGTAGATTCAGACGAAGAAGTCTTTGCAGAGGCTGTAATTCCGGACGAAAACGGTGCTGTGGATAACAGACAGCTTCTGGAGAAATATCTGAATGACATTCTGTACGGACAGGATCCGGACACACAGCCAGCAGCTTCTCTGGGTGAGGATGTACTGAATGGACAGCAGCAGACTTTATATGAGGAACTTAAGAGTAAAATTAGCGCAGTGGCATCGAAAGGTGGTTCTACCAGGTTTAAAGTCAGTTCAGATCTGGGACTGACCTGGCAGACAACAGCAAGCGGTAATGCGCTCAAAAGAGAAGTAGCCGCACACCTTAATGAACTGGATATTTCAAAGATTATCGATTGCCTGGCTGTAGATTGTCCATATGAATTGTACTGGTACGAAAAGACTGCAGCTACTACCTGGCAGTATGGTTACAGCACAAAGGCAACAGGAAACAAAACAACTGTAAAAATTGAAAATCTTTCCATATCTATGCCGGTGATCAGCAGTTATGCTTCCGGTAAATATAGAGTAAATGCAGGGATTGTACAGCTTGCAAAAAGTGCAGCAGAAAATGCCAGAATGATCGTAAAAGAATTTCAGGGTTATACAGAGACAGAAAAGCTGTACGGATATAAAGAAATGATCTGCTACCTGACTTCCTACAATGATGATGTGACGGAGGATGATGAATACGGAGATCCATGGCAGTTAATCTATGTTTTTGACGGAGATGACAGTACTAATGTGGTCTGTGAAGGTTATTCCAAGGCATTTCAGTATCTGTGCGATCTCAGTGACATTACCTGCTATACAGTGACCGGTATGATGAATGGCGGTACAGGTGAAGGTCCTCATATGTGGAATATTGTGGCAAATAACGGTAAATATTATATGGCAGATATCACAAACAGCGATGAAGGAACAGTTGGAGAAGACGGAGGTCTGTTTCTGGATACTCCGATTTCAGGAAGTATTTCCCGGGGCTATACATATGCGACAGACAGTGCGAATATATATTTTGCATATGACAAAGAAGCAAAGAGCTTATATGGAACCGGAAAAAATTCCATTCTTTATATGACGCAGGAAACGTATTCTGCTGATGATCTGACTGCAAAACCGGCAAAAACTTCAATTACAGGTATATCAAACAGGACTGCCGGAAAACTTGTGATTACATGGAAAAAGGCAAAGAGTGCAGACGGATATGAGATCTACCGCCGGGCAGGAACCACTAATCCATACGTAAGAGCAGCGGTAATTAAATCCGGTTCAACTACAAAATACACAAATGCAAAACTGAAAAAAGGACATACATATTATTACAGAATCCGTTCATACAGATATGATGAGAATGGAAGAAAGATATACAGCGGCTGGTCAACAGTAAAGAAGCAGAAAGTAAAATGAAATCGGTAATCAGAAAAAGACACAAAGGATAACGTGGATAAAACAATGATGAAAGTACTTTCGTAAAAACAGAGTACACAGTTTCAGGGGATTTTCTTGCCATATGTGGAACATCATGATACAATGAGACACGATATGACAGAGAGAACCCCTGAAATTTTATTATATTATAAGAAATTACTCCATAATGCTCTTATAATATAATAAAGCAGTATTTTTATAATGCTGTAAATATCTGGAAAATATGGGAGGAATAAATATAAATGTGTGGAATTGTTGGATTTACAGGTAATCATCAGGCAGCACCTATATTATTATATGGTCTGTCCAGACTTGAATACAGAGGTTATGATTCAGCGGGACTTGCAGTTCGCGACGGCGAAGGTGATACAGAGGTTATTAAAGCGAAAGGCAGACTGAAAGTTCTTGCAGATAAAACTAATAATGGAGAATCTGTACCTGGAACATGTGGTATCGGACATACCCGTTGGGCGACACATGGAGAACCATCTGAGACAAATGCGCATCCCCATATGAGTGATGACGGTAACGTAGTAGCAGTTCATAATGGAATCATTGAGAATTATCAGGAACTGAAAGACAAACTGATCCGCAATGGCTATGAGTTTTATTCATCTACAGACACTGAAGTAGCAGTTAAACTTGTAGATTATTATTATAAGAAATATCTCGGAACACCGGTAGATGCCATTAACCATGCAATGGTCCGTATCCGCGGTTCCTATGCTCTTGCGATCATGTTTAAAGACTACCCGGGAGAGATTTATGTGGCAAGAAAAGACAGCCCGATGATCCTTGGGGTGGAGAACGGTGAATCTTACATTGCATCCGATGTTCCTGCAATTTTAAAATACACCAGAAATGTATATTATATTGGCAATCTGGAGATGGCTCGTATCAGAAAAGGGGAGATCACGTTCTACAATCTGGATGGTGATGAGATCCAGAAAGAGCCGAAAACAATTGAATGGGATGCAGAAGCGGCGGAGAAAGCGGGATTTGAACATTTCATGATAAAAGAAATTCATGAACAGCCGAAAGCAGTTCGGGATACTTTGAATTCTGTACTCAAAGATGATCGTATTGATCTCTCAGAAGTAGGTCTTACAGATGAGGAGATCAAAAAGATCAGCCAGATTTATATTGTAGCATGTGGCTCTGCTTACCATGTGGGAATGGCAGCCCAGTATGTGATTGAAGATCTGACAAGGATTCCGGTACGTGTGGAACTGGCATCGGAATTCCGATACAGAAATCCGATTTTAGATCCGGAAGGTCTTGTGGTCATTGTCAGCCAGTCAGGGGAAACAGCAGACAGCCTTGCAGCACTTCGTGAGGCGAAACAGAGAGGTATCCGTACACTGGGAATTGTCAATGTGGTAGGTTCTTCCATTGCCAGAGAAGCGGATAATGTTTTTTACACTCTGGCGGGACCGGAAATTTCTGTAGCAACTACCAAGGCATACAGTACTCAGCTGATTGCCTCCTATGCACTGGCAGTGCAGTTTGGAAAAGTCAGAGAACAGATTACAGAAGAAAAATATCAGGAGCTGATTGCAGAGCTGAAAACACTTCCGGATAAGATTGCCAAGATCATTGAAGATGACAAAGAGCGTATCCAGTGGTTTGCGGCTAAGCAGGCAAATGCCAGGGATGCTTTCTTTATCGGGCGTGGTATTGACTATGCCATCAGTATGGAAGGCAGCCTTAAGATGAAAGAAGTCAGTTATGTACACACAGAAGCTTATGCGGCCGGAGAACTGAAACATGGCACAATCTCTCTGATTGAGGACGGAACTCTTGTGATCGGTATTCTCACGCAGAATCATCTCTATGAGAAAACAGTCTCCAATATGGTAGAATGTAAGAGCCGCGGTGCATACCTGATGGGACTCACCACATATGGACATTATAATATAGAAGATACTGCAGATTTCACAGTTTATATTCCGAAAACAGATCCACACTTTGCAACTTCACTGGCAATTATTCCTTTGCAGCTGCTTGGCTACTATGTCAGCGTAGCCAAAGGCCTGGATGTAGATAAGCCGAGAAATCTGGCTAAGAGTGTAACTGTAGAATAGTGCCGGTTCACCAGTAAGAAAACAATACAATATGTAGCGTAATGCCACAGACTGTAAAGGATTAATACGGTCTGCGGCATTTTTTTTCAAAATCCCAGAATCTCATGAAAATAGATCTGATTTTGAATAACAGAAGGATGTTCCGGTTTCAGTGTTCTGGCTTTCCGGTGAAATTCAAAAGCTTCTTTGTGCATTCCGGATTTGTCCAGACATACACATAATTGCAGAAATGGTATGAAATTATGGCAGTCCGGAATATAGAATCCTCCGTTTTGGCTGTTGTCCGGTGCAAGAAGTGCCTGATGATACCAGTGAGCTGCCATGGAAAAGTTCTGTTTCATAAAAAATATTTTCCCAATCTCACAGCATATTTCGGCTCTTGGAATATCTGACATGAAACTGTGAAACAGTATCTCAAGAGCATACTGGTCATTGCCTGATGCCTGATAACAATAGGAGAGAACCAGACAACTGTCCAGTCTGTTTTCAATCCAGCCGTCCGGCTCTTTCAGAAATTTTTTCAGAACACAGATGGCATACTCGTATTGCTTATGATAAAAAAGTTCCCGGCCATAATAAAATAAGTCTCTGGGTTCCAGCGGCTCTCCTTCTTCGATCATCTGTTGATAGATGTGCAGATTTCGAAAGGAAGAGCAGGGTTTTATTTTGCGATGTTCAATCTGTATGGGAGAATAAAGGATGTTCCCGGTGGGAATGATGGATTCATGAACTCTTCCCCGCCATCTGAAATTTCGGGAAGTTTTTAAGATGCGTTCTCTGTAACAGGAGAATGCAGCATGATTCCATTCATCGAAATCTGTGACATAATCCATCATAACCATATCTGTGTTCGGACTCAGTGTTTCTTTTAATTGTTTTAGTCTGTACAGATTTTCCTGAGTGATCATGTCGTCTGCATCCAGCCACATCCAGTAATCAGTACTGACTTTTTCCGAAATAAAATTCCGGGCAGCAGAAAAATCATTTTTCCATGGAAAATCATAAACTTCTGCTGTAAATTCTCTGATAATTTCTTTGGTCCTGTCTGTAGAACCGGTATCACAGATAAGAATTTTGTCTACAATTTCTTTCATGGGTTTCAGGATACGCGGCAATACTTTTTCTTCATTTTTTACAATCATACAAAGGCTGAGAGAAATCATGGAAGATAATTTAAAGCACCTTTTGAGAAAATCAGGAGGAGCATTTGCCCCTCCTGAGGTTTAAGTTGCAAGAAGTCCGGCTGCGCGGAGATTTGCGAGAAGCTGATTAAACTGGGTTACAATATCTGTCTGACCTGTGGCATCTGCTACGGCCGCTGCCGGAGCTACAGTACCGGCAGGTCCGGTAGCACCAGTGGCTCCAGTAGGTCCGGCAGCACCAGTAGGTCCGATAGGCCCGGCAGGGCCAGTAGGTCCGGTAGCTCCGACAGGTCCGGCAGCGCCAGTGGCTCCGGTAGCTCCGACAGGTCCGGTAGCGCCAGTGGCTCCAACAGGTCCGACAGGACCTGGGTAGCCTTGAAGTCCGGGTTCACCCTGGGGGCCCTGAGGTCCCATTGGACCAACGGGACCGGGACAGCCTCTGGGTCCGGTAGGACCAGGACAACCGCGCGGCCCCTGAGGTCCCTGACAGTCACAGCTGCAGCGATTGTTATTGTTACAACAGGATGTACCGGATAATTCCGGATCATCTGAGGTATGACGACTAAACAGCATAGAAAAGTATCACCTCTGGAAAATCTTATATCGTCAGACTAGACAGTCTGCCCGGCAGACTGTAATTTTACAGGACATTCCGGCAGTTGTCGTGGAATCTGACAATAATAGATTGCAGTTCTCGATATTAGTATATGTTTCATATGTGAGTTTGTGACTTACTATTGTATAACTGTCAACTACTCATCACCTAAAGGTAATGGGCTTGTAACTGCCCAGTCGTAGTAACGGCTTACGCCTCCGACCTTTTATCCCCAATAGGTATTGCTCCTAAAGTGACGCTACATCATAGGGTGGGTGACAGCGCCCTTTACAGACAAGATATACTCATCTGTAACTGTATCAGGTACTAAACTTCCCATGCTATACAGTAAACATTCTTTTACGGGTAAGATTTTACGCAATACGCGAGTTTTGTATTGCAACCTCATATCTTGTCAATGCACAAAAGAGTGTCTTTGATGAGCAGCACATCTAACGGTTTTCTCTTTAAAAACTGCTACGGTTATTGTAGCATATTGGATAATAATTTACAAGGCTCCTCCCACCGCCTAAAGGCAGTGGGTTTCTGCCTATGACAAAGGAAAGGAGTTATTTATGAAAAATCCTTTACGCAAACGTCTGCCCAGAGAACTGAAGGGGGAACTGGGAAAATATCTGGTGGTCTTTATTCTGATGGTATTGACCATAGGAATGGTTTCCGGATTTCTGGTGGCAGACGGAAGTATGATTGTTGCTTATAATGATGGATTTGAAAAATACAATATAGAAAACGGAAATTTCCGTACCAATCAACAGATATATAAAAGCCAGAAAGAAGAAATCCAGAATCTGGGAATAAAGCTGTATGAAAATTTCTATATTGAAGAGCCTTTGGATAATGGAAGTACCATGCGCTTTTTCAAAAACAGGACAGAAATCAATGGAGTATGCCTGATGAAGGGAGAACTTCCAAAAGCAACAGGGGAAATTGCCATTGACCGCATGTATGCAGACAATAATGAACTGAAGGTGGGAGACACCTTGAAGAGCCAGAGAGGTAAGCAGACCTGGAAGGTTACAGGGCTTGTGGCACTGTCTGATTACAGCTGTCTTTTTCAGAATAATAATGATTCCATGTTTGATTCTGTGAAATTCGGAGTTTCTGTAGTAACACCGGAGGAGTTTGATACTCTGGATCAGGATAAGCTCCAGTACAATTATTCCTGGATCTATGACAAACAGCCCAAAACAGAAAAAGAGGAAAAGGAAGTTTCAGAAGAATTGATGGAAAATATAGGGGAAATTGTTACCCTGGAAGCTTTTGTACCCAGATATCTGAATCAGGCCATTACCTTTACCGGGGATGATATGGGAAGTGACAAGGCTATGATGATCATATTGCTATACATTGTAATTGTCATTATGGCTTTTGTATTCGGAATTACTATCAGTAATACGATTCGCAGGGAAGCAGGGGTTATCGGCACGCTCAGAGCTTCCGGCTATACCAGGAGAGAATTGATCCGGCATTATATGGCATTGCCTGTCCTTGTTACACTGGTAGGAGCACTGGTGGGAAATATTCTGGGATATACAGTGTTTAAGAATGTATGTGCAGGAATGTATTATGGCAGCTATAGCCTGCCTAGCTATGTGACCGTATGGAGCGCAGAAGCTTTTCTGCTTACAACAGTAGTTCCGGTGATCATTATGCTGGTGATGAATTATGGAGTTCTCCGATACAAATTGCGTCTTTCCCCGCTGAAATTCCTGCGCAGGGATCTTTCAGGCAGAAAGAAGAAAAAAGCAATTTATTTAAGCCCTGTTATAAAAATCTTTTCCAGATTTCGTCTTCGCGTGATCTTTCAGAATATGAGCAATTACCTGGTACTGTTTATCGGGATTATCTTTGCCAACCTGCTGTTGATGTTTGGATTACTTCTTCCTTCGGCCTTATCTCATTATCAGGTGGAAATCCAGAATAATATGCTGGCAAAATATCAGTATATGCTTCAGGTTCCGGTAAGTGCAGCCAGTGGAAATAAATTTGACAGTCTGTTTTCTATACTGGAATTCTATATGTCTGCGGAAACAAAGAATGAAGATGCAGAAGAGTTTTCAGCATATTCTTTAAATACTCTTCCCGGAAAGTATAAGAGCGAGGAGGTTCTTTTGTATGGAATCGAGCCGGACAGCAGATATGTAAAGGCTGATCTTGATAAAGGAATCTATATTTCCAGTGCTTATGCGGACAAATATGGGATTCATCCCGGAGATACCATTACCCTGAAGGAAAAGTATGAAAAGGAACAGTATTCTTTTAAGGTAACAGGAATTTATGATTATACGGCAGGCCTGTGTGTATTTATGACCAGAACTCAGCTGAACGAAACCTTTGATCTGGGAGAAGATTATTACAGCGGCTATTTTTCTGATACCAGGATTACAGATATCAAAGACAAATATATTGGGTCAGTGGTGGACCTGGATGCACTGACCAAGATTTCCAGACAGCTGGATGTATCTATGGGAAGTATGATGGGAATGGTAAATGGATTTGCTATTGTGATCTATATGGTACTGATCTATCTTCTTTCCAAGATCATTATCGAAAAAAATGCCCAGTCTATCTCAATGGTAAAAATCCTGGGCTATACAAATGGCGAGATCAGCAGGCTGTACATTCTGTCTACTTCAATGGTAGTAGTGTTCTGTCTGCTTGTCAGTCTTCCAATAGAAACAGCGGTTATGAAGGTTCTGTTCAGGGAGATGATGCTGTCAAGCATTTCCGGCTGGATTACGCTCTGGATCGACCCGATGATCTATGTGCAGATGTTTGCAGCAGGAATCATTACATACGGAATCGTGGCCTTGCTGGAATTTCGGAGAGTGAAGAATATTCCTATGGATGAAGCCTTAAAAAATGTTGAGTAGGACAAAATTTGATAAAAATTTGACATTATCTGGAATTTGTGATACGGTTACACAGGAAACTGTTAGACCAATCAGTTGGAATAGGAGATTATTATGAGAAAAAGAACAACTTCAAGAGCAAAGGAAACTATTAAAGAAGCAACAACAAAGGCTACAGAAGCAGTCAAAGAGACAGTTGAGAAAACAGCTGTAAAGGCTTCAGAAGTAATTGAAGAAGCAAAAGACGCTGCAGCTGATATTACGAAGGCTCCGGTTGTAGAAGAAGCAAAAGAAACTGTAAAGAAGGCAGTGAAAGAAGTGGCTAAAAATATCGACATCAAAAAATTCGCAGAAACAACTATCGAATTACCTGGTTTTGCAGTTACAATGAGCTCCATCGAGGAAGCAATCAAAAAAGACATCAAAGACAAAGGCATCGAAGGAAAAGAAATCAGCGTTTATGTAAATGTTGAGCAGAAAGCCGCTTACTACACAGTAGACGGACAGGGCTCTGACGATTACAGAATCGACCTGAATACATTATAATCTGTAAGCATTTTTTATAAACCGAAAATGGATGTCTGCAGGGATCCGGAAAGAAAATCTGCAGACATAAAAACAGCAGGAATGTTCAGAAAATGAGCAGACCTGCTGTTTTTACGTACTATTGTTTGTTTGGGATAATAAGTGGGAATCCTCCGCAGGGGACTTACTTGATTCGGTTAAAATGATATCTCAGGAAGCTTTCTGCTCAAACAGATCCTCCCTTGTAATATTCTGCGCCCATTTCCCCTGGCGGTAATGATGGAATACCCATGGCCATTTCACAAACTCATCTGTACATAGCAGGAAGTAGACCCACAATACCGGAAGCTTCAGGACAAAGGCCGCAAAAAATCCCAGAGGTACCGCATATACCCACATATCAATGGTATCGCAGATCAGTCCGAACTTCGTATCACCGCCTGCGCGGAATACCCCGGCGATCAGGGCTGTGTTTACAGCAGAACCCATAATATAATAGGTATTGATAAGCAGCATGTACTTCAGATAATGCATTGCGCCGTCACTTAAGGATGCAAATCTCAGAACCAGAGGAGTGATGGCAAATACGATCACACCGCCAATGGCACCGGCTATAATGGTCATCTTCAGCATTCTGGAGGCATACACCTTCGATTTCTCCAGATCCCCTTTTCCCATTACATTTCCAAGAAGAATCGTTCCCGCACTGGCAATTGCAAAGCAGAACACAGAACCGATATTGCGCACAACCGTAACCAGAGAGTTGGCTGCGACGGCATCTGTTCCGAGGTGTCCCAGGATTACAGAGTACATGGAGAAAGCAACACTCCAGGAAACGTCATTTCCAAGAGCGGGAAGTGACAGCCGGATGAAGTCGCCAAACAGCACCTTACTGCGGATAAACATAAAGGTCAGGTTCAATTTAACATCTTTGCTCAGGAAAGAAACGATCACGCATGCTGCCAGTTCGATCAGTCTGGAAGCAGCAGTTGCAATGGCAACACCTGTAGCCCCCAGCTTCGGTGCGCCGAAAAGCCCGAAGATAAAAGTGGCATTCAGGATAATATTCAATATAAAAGCCAGCATATTCAATGCCATACTGATCGTTACACGTCCGATACTGCGTAAAATCGCCAGATAAACCTCTGTAATTCCCCAGCAGAGATATGTAATTCCCATAATCCTCAGATAAGAAGAACCGATAGAGATCAGTTCCTGATCAGCAGTAAAAATCTTCATCATAAGCTGAGGAGCAGTAAATGCGATCAGTGCTACGATTCCCGAGATTATGATGGAAAAGCGGAGGGCAATTCCCTCGATCGCATGAATAGCCTGCATATTATTTTTTCCGAAATACTGCGCACACAGAAGAGATGCGCCTGTACCAAGTCCATAATATACCATAAACAGGATATTGGAGTAATTGGCAGCCAGAGACACCGCAGAAATCGCAGACTGTCCCACATAATTAAGCATAATTACATCTGCGGAGTTAACCGCTGCACTGAGCAGATTCTGGATAATGATCGGAATCGTCAGTTTAAGCATCTGCCGGTAAAAATTATCCTTACCGGCCGATAATGTGTTTATCATATTTACCCCCGTAATAAGTATTTGCCCGATCAGGCAGTTTTATTAGTCTGTTTTCAGCATAATCCTTCCGGCAGAAAAACGCTATCGGTATTTTGACTGATTTCTACGTTATTTTGACTTTTAAGTTCTTAAACAAATCAACTTTGCTTATAATACCTTGCACAAAAGAAAGCGGACTGATATAATTCGTATGTATTTTGAGAGGAATACATACTGTGACCGATAAAAAATATAATGGGAGAAGTTTATGGCGACATTACAGCAATTAGATATGAATATTTTACTGTGGATCCAGGAACATTTAAGGGTGGATGCCCTGACTCCGTTCTGGAGAGCAGTCACCTTCCTCGGAAACGGAGGATGGTTCTGGATCGTATTATGTGTGCTTCTGATCTGTTTCGGGAAAACACGCAAAACAGGAGTGACAGCGGCACTCTCGCTGCTGTCAGGGTTTCTGATCACAAATCTGCTGATAAAAAATGCAGTAGCCCGTCCAAGACCTTTTGATACTTATACACAGATCATTCCGCTGATCACCGGACCGAAAGACTATTCATTTCCATCCGGCCATACCTGCGCTTCCTTTGCCGTTGCACTGGTCTGTCTGCGGATGCTGCCCGGGAAATGGGGAATTTTACCTGTTGTTCTGGCCGGAATGATTGCTTTTTCCAGACTCTATCTGGGCGTACACTATCCGGGGGATGTTCTGGCAGGATTTCTGGTGGCACTGATCACAAGTACAGTGGCATGCAGGCTGATGCAGAGAACATTTCCACCTGAGAAAAGCTGACCGGTGCAGAAGAAAACTACCGGGGCAAAATACAAAAAAGATATGCAAAAATCAGCAGAAAAATATTCGAATGTAAAATTGTAAAATGTAAAGGATAATCTTGTAATGAACAAAAATGAAATCTATATAAAGAGCGGAACCAATTACAAAGAAATGACAAAGGAACTGCTGGCACAGTGCGGCCTGGCGTCTGTAATTTCAGATAAAAAGATGCAGATTGGTATCAAGCCTAATCTTGTATCACCTTCCGAGGCTTCATGGGGAGCTACCACACATCCGGAAATTGTGGCGGGAATTATTGAGTATCTGCAGGAAAACGGATATGGAAATATTGCCATTCTGGAAGGCTCCTGGGTGGGAGATAAGACCACAGAAGCATACGAAGTGTGCGGATATCGTGAACTAACGGAAAAATATCAGGTGCCTTTTTGGGATATGCAGAAAGACAAGGGGATTGAAAGAGATTGCAGGGGGATGAAACTGAATGTCTGTGAACGTGCGGCAAATATTGATTTTCTGATCAATGTTCCGGTATTGAAAGGCCATTGTCAGACAAAGATCACATGTGCATTGAAAAATATGAAAGGATTGATCCCCAATACAGAGAAGCGTCATTTTCATGCGATGGGACTGCATGAACCGATTGCACATCTGAATGCGGGGCTCCATCAGGATTTTGTCGTGGTTGATAACATTTGCGGGGATCTGGATTTCGAGGATGGCGGAAATCCGGTAGTGATGAACCGTATCTGGGCGGGGACGGATCCGGTACTGATCGATTCTTATGTATGTCAGATCATGCATTATACAACGAAAGATGTACCGTATATTGAACTGGCAGAGAAGCTTGGGGTTGGAAGTACTGATCTGAAAAATTCCCACATCGTATACTGTGAGGAAAATGCCCGCAAAGAACTTCCGAAATCAAGAAAAGTGGTAGAACTTCAGGATGCAGTAGAAGAAGTAGAATCCTGCAGTGCCTGCTATGGTTATCTCATCCCGGCTCTGGAAATGCTTAAAAATGACGGCCTTTTCGAGAAACTGGACACGAAAATCTGCATCGGCCAGGGATACCGCGGAAAAACAGGAAAACTGGGTGTAGGTGCATGCACCTGTAAATTTGAACATAACGTAAAGGGATGTCCTCCAACAGAGAATCAGATTTATGATTTCCTGAAGCAGTATATTCTGGGAGAAAATAAATAATATGATATCAGGGTCCTAGTACATCGTTTTCGAAATAACTATACCACTCACTTGTCTGCGAATCCGATTGCACAGGTCTAAAAGCCTCAGCGTAGCCCGCTACGCCTGCGTTTTTATACCAGCACACTCGAATCCGCATCCTACGCGATTGGTATAGTTATTTACGAAACGATGTACTAGGTTCAAAAAGTCGTTCGTGCCTGCATGATAAGACTTTTGAATCTGGAACCCTGTTTGATTTTACAATGCCATCTTTATCATCTGTATAATTTTATCCTGCTCAAATTTACTGCTGTCAAATGCCAGATGATACTGGGAAATATCTTTCCATTTCTTATCTGTAAAGTACTCATAATAAGTACGCCGTTCTTTATCCACTTTCTTAACCAGCTTCTGTGCACTTTTTTCTTCCCGTCCTGTACGCTCGATGACAGTCTGTACACGATACTCAAATGGTGCATGGATAAATACGCTCAGGCATTTATTGTCGAGGATGTGATTGGCGCATCGGCCAACGATCACACAATCTTCTTTCTCAGCAGCATCCAGAATAATCTTTCGCTGAAGATCAAAGAGCACATCATTCATGGGAACAAAGTGAAAATCGCTGTCCATCTGAAGTTCATGGTCAATGGGAAAACGCCACTGGCTGCCACGTTTCTCATCAACCTTGGCAAGCAAATCAAAAGGAATATTCTCTTTCTGAGCTGCAATATCGATCAGCTCTTTGTCATAAAAAGCAAATCCAAGCTCTTCTGCCAGAGCTTTACCGATCAGGCGGCCATTACTGCCGAGCATCCTGTTTATTGTAATCACACGTTTACTCATAATCAAACCCTCCTTTATGACATCTCTGTTATTGACCGGTATAGATTCAGGCGAATATTCGCAAATTGTACCTGTTATCTGCAATTAACAGTGATAAGTCTTTTATTTGTGAACATTATAACATTGATACTCGAAAAAATCCAGTAAAATATATAAAAAACCAAATATATTACGAAAATATTTAGGTACAGTGCACAAAAACGATTCGCAATGAAACAAATGATGCAGTTAATCCGATAATATTTTGAAAAGTGTTTTTTTGGATAGTTTTATCAATAGACACTTTTGGCTGCCATATGCTAGAATTAGAGTAATATTTACAGCAAGCAGCAAAGCGGATGAT
>SKES01000011.1_pt1 | contig 187720 bp, 179 predicted proteins | sample 4826851 | NCBI WGS metagenome assembly SKES01 (sample SAMN11008803, study PRJNA524170) | human gut metagenome | biome: Human fecal sample; material: Feces; isolation source: fecal sample from pouch patient p52 | host: Homo sapiens | place: Israel: Tel-Aviv | collected 2016-09-04 | reverse complement strand
TGACTAAGGCTTGATCTCGATATTCAATCGGGGTTAAGCCTTTTAGTCTGCTCTTTATCCTTTCGTTGTTATAGTATTTGATATATTCTTCGATTGCTTGTGTTAATTCTTCAAGATTGTGATACTTGTACTCCTGATCATAGAACATTTCTGTTTTGAGCAGGCCAAAGAAGTTTTCCATTAGACCATCATCCATGGAATTACCTTTACGAGACATGCTTTGCGTGATGCCATGAAGCTTTAAGGCTCGCTGATAAACTCTGCTCTGATATTGACAGCCCTGATCTGTGTGAAAAATACAGGCATTAAGTGCCTTATGCTTGGCAAAAGCCTTATTGAGCATGGACATAACTAAATTCATATCCGGATGACGTGAGATTGAATAAGAAACTATATCACCACCACAGCCGTCAAGAATTGGCGATAAGTAAAGTTTCTGACCATTTAAGTGAAATTCAGTGATGTCTGTATACCACTTCATATTTGGTCGTATGGCAAAGAAGCCTCGATGAATCAGATTTGGAGCTATCTTACCAATCGTACCTTTATAACTGGAATACTTACGCTTGTTGCGTCTTCGACCTTTGAGCTTAAGTTTGTGCATCCAGTATCGAACTGCTCGATCTGTAACGGCATAGCCTTCTTTTCGCAATTGCATAGCTACACGACGATAGCCATAACGTCTTTGATGATAATCGAAGATTTCTTTCATTCTGGATAAGAAACCTGGTTTCTTTCTCTTAGGCTTATCTTTAGGCTTGATAATGTTGTAGTAAGTACTGCGAGCTATTAAAGGCAGATCTTTATTTTGAGCCAAGACTGTAAATATATAGTCCAAGCTAACCTTGAATTCTTGCCTTAGTTCAGTGACTGCCTGAGCTATTTCTTGTGATGTTTCTGATCCAAGGCGTTTAGTTTTTTTACGTAGGCATTGACGATACGCAATTTCAAGTTTTCTTCTTTGAGTTGCTGGATCTGCTTCTCTAAATCTTTGCGCGATGTTTGGGATTGCTTCTTCTGACTCATGAACGGAATGCCGTCCTTTCTTCTTGATAACGACATTATACCCATTTTTCTTATATTCGCGAATCCAATTATACAAGATACCGTTGCTTCTTAGTCCCAGATCTAAAGACAACTGATTAATTGAATTATTACCAGTTAATGATCTAACAATGGCTTTTTCCTTAAATTCTTTGGTAAACAATTCCTTAGATTTATCATAGATTTCGATCCCATGACGATCTATTAAATTAACCATATATTGTAGGGTAGAACGATTTAATTTTATTTCAGAAGCGATTACAGATAAGGATTTATTTCCATTTCTCCAATCATTATAAATTTTAAGTCTTTGTTTTTTGTTTAATTTGGACATAGTAAAAGCCGTAAAAGTGTCTAACTTTTACGGCCCACTTCACCTTTTTACGTCCTTTTTGAAACGTAAAATTGTAAATTTGCGTCCTTTTTTGGACGCAAATGCTATAATTTAGAATTTAAAGAAACGATAACTAATACTTTTTTGAAAACAGTCAGTACATTTGCAAATTATGGTGATGGAGAAATTAAATTCGGTATTAAAGATGACGGAACAGTAGTTGGAGTGAAAGATCCAGTTCAAACATGCTTAAATATTCAAAATAAGATTAATGATGCAATTAGACCGCAAGTCGATTATCGTTTACATATTGATGAACAGACTAATGTAATTACGTTAAAAGTTTATCAGGGACTATATCCCCCCCATATTTTTACAAAGAAAAAGCTTATAAAAGGAATGATAGTGCGTCTGTACCAGTAGATTTTTTAGAATTATCTCGTCTCATCTTAGAGGCACAGAATCGTTCATACGATAGTTTGCTATCTCATGCAACCGATCTGCACTTTTCTATTCTAGAAAAAGCCTTGCAAAAAAAGATTGGTATCAAAAAACTTACATCGGATTTGTTAATTACATTAGGTTTGCGAGAAAAAGACGGTGGATATACCAATGCTGGTGCACTTTTTGCAGACGAGAATGATTACCGAGGCATCGATTTAGTTAAATTTGACGATAATATTAATGTCATGCTTGATCGCACTCAGGTGGAAAATGTTTCTATACTAAAGCTTTATCAGGATGCACTACAAAAATAGCGTCAATATTATCAAAATAAAGTAATCGATGGTGCATATCGTAGAAAAATTGAGCAGATACCTGAAGAGGCATTCAGAGAAGCAATTGCTAATACGATCGTTCATCGAACCTGGGATGTAAATGCACAGATTAAAGTAGCAATGTTTGATGATCGAGTTGAAGTGACATCCCCAGGTGGATTGCCTAAAGGTTTAAGTAAAGAAGAATATTTAGCTGGCCAGCTTTCTATTTTGCGTAATCTAATTATTGCTAATATTTTCTTTAGATTAGGATTAATTGAGCAATTTGGTACAGGAATTCAAAGGATACTCGCTGCTTACGCTGATAGTAAAAGTCAACCTCAATTTTTAATTTACGAAAATTCCATTAAGATCATTTTGCCGGTAGTTAAGACAGAACTTCAAGGTGTCTCAAAAGATGGCAATGAGGTGTATACAATTTTACAAAATATGCCACTATCAAGCTCTAACATCAGTCAAGAGACTTCTTTTAGTAAAAATCAGGTTTTAAAACTTTTGGATGAATTAATTCAAAAAGGTTATGTAGTAAAGATAGGAAATGGTCGTGGCACAAGATATCGTCGATCAAAATAGAAAGAAACGTCTCTTTTATTTATAAGAGGCGCTTTTTCGTATATAATGGACCTGTATATGATTTTTAAAATTCAGAAGAGGTAGCTATGAACAAGGAAGAACTCCATCAATTATTGCACCCAATGAAGGTGATCGGGTTAGGTGGTAATCCCGCATTAAATGAAAAGATTGCTTCAATTTTGCATCAACCACTTATTGAAACTGCAGTTCATCACTTTAGCGATGGTGAAATTCAAGTTAATATTGGCGAAACTGTCAGAGGTTGCGATGTTTTCGTTATCCAATCTATCCAAGATCCAGTTAACGAAAACTTCATGGAACTTGAAATTGTTTTGGACGCACTTCACCGTGCTTCAGCTCACAGAATTAACGTAGTAGTTCCATACTTGGCATATTCACGTTCAGATACAAAGACTCGTTCACGTGAACCAATTACTGCTAAGCTTATTGCTAACTTGCTTCAATTAACTGGTATGGATCGTTTGATCACTGTTGATTTGCACGCTTCACAAATTCAAGGCTTCTACAATACTCCAGTAGATCACTTACACGCTATTCCACTTCTTGCACAATACTTCTTAGACAATGGTATTGCTACTAAGGAAGACGATGATATTGTTGTTGTTTCACCTGATCACTCAGGTGCTAAGCTTGCACGTAACTTCGGTCAATACTTCAATGCTCCTATTGCTATTGTTGACCAACGTGGTGCACGCTATGATACAGAAGTTCACGATATTATTGGGGATGTAAAGGATAAGAAGTGTATTATAGTTGATGATTTAATCGACACAGGTTCTCGTATTTCATCTTCAACTAAGTCAGTTTTAGCATCAGGTGCCAAGAAGGTTTATGTTGCTGCAACTCATGCACTTCTTTCTAAGAACGCAACTGAAGTAATTAACGAATTGCCAATTGAACAAATTGTTGTAACTGATACTATCAAGCATAATCGTTATCCAGATAGAATGGTTCGTATTTCTGTTGATCAACTTCTTGCACGCGGTATCGACTATGTTTACAACGATCGTTCAATTCACCAAATTTTTGATGAGCAAAATCGTTTAAAATAAAATATAATAATTAAGTTGATAAAAATAATCCTCATTGTTATAGTGAGGGTTATTTTTTGTTAATCAACCACAAAACATATAACTATTTATAAATAGCAATGATTGATATAATTGATTTGTGTTGTATAGATAGAACAGAGAAAGTTTGAGGAATAGAAATGGCACGACGGAAAAACATGAAGAGACGAAGAGTAATTCTTGGAAATACTTTTCATCTGATCAGAGAAAATGGAATGGATAATGTTTCTTTGCAAATGATTGCGGAAAAATCAGGCATTTCCAAATCCCTGTTGCAATCATATTATCCGCATAAAGCCAAATTAACTAATGATATTATTCGTAATTTATTTAATACATTAGGGGAACAAGTAAATAATTACGATATGGCTAATAGCAATGCACCATATGCTAGAACCAAGGCTTTTATTTATACAATTGCCATTTTGGGAATGCATGATGAAGGTTTGGATCGAATTATTTCTGAAGCCTTCATCAGTAATGCTTCCTTAGATAATTGGGGCATCATGCTTAATGATTGGATCAAGGAAAATCATTTGTTTGATGATATTGATGTTGATGAAGCTGAACTAGAAACAGGAATTGCATTTGTAACAAATGGGATTGGCCGCTTGTATCATGATCGCAAAAAGCATCATTTATCAGCAGAAGAACTTGCTGATTATGCGACTAGTGCGTTAATGTATAGTTTCTTACGTTGTTCTTCTAGTGAAATTGAACAAGCACTAAAAGATGGACACGATATTATTGAAACAGCTGATATGGAAGCAGTTCACCGAGCAATTGATACAATGTTTGATGAAGGTAAAGAAATTTTCAGCTAAAGGGGAATCGTCATGGTTGAAGGCAAAAGAGCTGATTTGCGACGAATAGGACAGGAGCAAAACACGCAATATAAGAGAACGTTAGCATTTGTAATCTTTTTAATTGCTTCACTGTCTCTAATAACAGCTACTTTTCTAAATCCATTTTTTATGAAAAAGCAAATTAGAACTAGTTATAATGAAGCGGTAGTTGTAAGACAGGTGAATAAAGGCTTTAATTCATTAGCTGATCTTGTTGGTGCAAGCAGTGTAGATAACTCAAATTTGCTTGCTAGTGCGCAAACCCAACCCATTGCTGACCATGTAATTGATTATTCTCTAGGAATTCACTGGATTAAGGTTAATAATTCTAAACTCGCTAATCAAATCTTAACGGATATTGATAAAGGAATAGATAAAGGCTCTTCAAGTGGTGCACAAGAAGTTAACAGTAAGTTGAAAAAGCAAAAATCGAATGCACTATATGTGATTATTAGAGCATTTAATCTGAATATAGTTACCTTAGGAGCCAATATTGCAGGATTATTGTTTATAGTGAACATTATTATTATCATTGTGACGATAATTTCGATGATTTCATTATTAAATGATATGAAAACTAAATCTACTGTTCGTATGCTTATCCATGATATCGCCGCAGCAGGAATGTGGGCCGGTTTTTGGTTAATTCTTATTTTTGGATTAATGGCCATAGTGCCCGTTATTTTTGATGTTGACAATATTGAATTTGGCTTTTTATTGGAGATAGGCAGCAGCGTATTTTTAGATTATGTAATTACTGGTGTAATCATTTATGTTATTTGTGCTATTCCATGGCAAGCAACAGCAGCTAAATAAAATTTCAGAAAACGTAATCATTCAAGGATGGTTACGTTTTCTCTTGCAAAAAAATTAATTTTTACGTACAATTAAAAAATAATTAATAAATTTTTATATATTTAACGAAAGAGCTAGGCGAGTTACATGAAAAAAGCAAAGATTATTTTTCTTGCTTTCATAACACTGATTTCAACTCTTTTTTTGTTTAATCAGTCAGTTTCTGCAGCCAAAAAAGTAGAAGATGGCACAGTAATGAAGAAGATTAAACAATCTAAAGAATTAGTGGTGGGTACTTCAGCTGATTATCCCCCACTTGAATTTACAACCAGTGTGGGTGGCAATACAAAATACGTAGGGGTCGATATAGAATTGGCTAAGGATATTGCAAAAGATCTACATGCAAAGCTAGTCATTAAGAATATGAGTTTTGATTCTCTACTTGTAGCACTTGAAACAGGAAAGGTAGACATGGTTATTTCAGCTATGACACCTAATCCTGAAAGAAAAAAGAGTGTGGATTTCTCAAAGATTTACTACAAGCCGAGTGGTGAATATTTCTTAATCAATAAACGTGATCAAGCTAAATATAAGAAAATTAAAGACTTTGCTGGTCAAACCGTTGGTGCACAGACGGGTAGTATTCAATATCAATTAATTCAATCACAAATGAAAAAGTCCAAGGCAAAAGGACTGGGTAAAATTAATAACTTAGTTTTGGCATTAAAATCAGGCAAGATGTCTGGTGTTGTTATGGAAGAGTTGACTGCTAAAGCTTATGCCAAAAATGATAATAGTTTGATGGCAGTTAGAAGTGATTTGCGTGAAGAACAAGCAGGTAACGCCGTGGCTGTTGCTAAAGGTCAACCTGGCTTAATTAGAGCAGTTAACAAGACTATAAATCGGGTTGAAAAGAAAAACTTAATTAATAAAGAATATTTACCTGAAGCTGCTAAGTATATGAAAACTGCGCAAAAGAGTAACACAATGGCCAAATATGCCCCATACTTTGTTAAAGGTATTGGCTACACAATTGTAATTACTATCTTTTCAGTTTTAATCGGTATTATCTTAGGGATGCTTCTTGCACTTATGCGTTTATCTAAGAATAAATTATTACATGGTATAGCAGTTTGCTACATTGAATTTATTCGTGGTACTCCGCAAATGGTTCAAATTTTATTCGTTTACTTCGGTGTTGGGACTCTTATTTCTAATTTATCCGCACTTGTTGCTGGTATTATTGCTATTGGACTTAATTCAGGTGCGTATGTTGCTGAAGATATTAGATCAGGTATTGCATCTGTTGCTAAAGGTCAAACAGAAGCTGCTAGATCATTAGGTTTGAGTCAAGCTAAGGCATATCGCTATGTTGTTATTCCCCAAGCATTGAAGAATATTTGGCCGGCCCTTGGTAACGAGTTTATTACTTTATTAAAGGACAGTTCCTTGGTTTCAGTAATCGGAGTAACGGAGTTAATGTACCAAACTGAATTGATCCAAACTTCAACTTACCGTGGTGTTTTACCATTATTCATTGCGATGATTATTTACTTCATCATGACGTTTACTTTAACTAGATTACTTAATTATTTCGAAAGACGGATGAAACATAATGACTAAAATGCTAGATATTCAACATCTGAAGAAGAATTTTGGAAAAAACGAAGTTTTAAAGGATATTTCAGCTTCAGTAGACAAAGGACAGGTAATTTGTATTATTGGTCCATCAGGATCAGGGAAGAGTACATTGTTGCGTTGTCTTAACGTGCTTGAACATCCAAAGGCTGGAAAAATTGTTTTTGATGGCACTGATTTAGCTAGTTTAAAGGATGGTAAGGAGCTTGATCAATTACGAGAAAAGATGGGAATGGTTTTCCAAAACTTTAATCTTTTCCCTAATATGAATGTGATCGAGAACATTAAACTTGCACCTATGAAAGTAAAGGGTGTAGATGAAGCGTCTGCTGAAGAAAAAGGAATGGCATTACTTGAAAAGGTAGGATTAGTTGATCGAGCTAAACAATTTCCAAGTAGTTTGTCAGGGGGGCAACAACAACGTGTAGCTATTGCTAGAGCTTTAGCAATGGATCCAGAAGTAATGCTTTTTGATGAACCAACGAGTGCTCTTGATCCTGAAATGGTAGGCGAAGTTTTGAAAACTATGCAAGATTTGGCTAATTCTGGAATGACAATGGTTATTGTGACCCATGAAATGGGGTTTGCTAGAGAAGTAGCCGATGAAGTTTGGTTTATGGCAGATGGCTATTTACAAGAAAAAGGCACACCTGAACAAATTTTTGAACATCCAAAAAGTGATAGAGCAAAAGACTTTTTATCCAAAGTTTTATAAAAGTAAAAGCAACTATTGTGAATTTGACAATAGTTGCTTTTTATTTCAATTTATTGTGGCGATGTTTTGCAATGCGTACTGTTTTATAAAAAAATTTTGATTCCATCCCTTTTTAGTGAGGGTATTAATTATGATGTTAGTGTTAGAAGCAGTAGTGGATTTTGGAATAATTACAGCACGCAAAATTTTATTTTGTAGTAAGAGCGGTGATTGGACATTCGTCATATTACTCAAAGATGCAGTTGGTTTATTGGCAATATTTTTAGTAGCAGTTGCATAATTAGTTGTATCATTGGTGGCATCTTGTTTGAATAATTTAAATGTATATTTATACACTCCTTGAATATTTATTTCATATTCATGACCTGGAATAATTTGAGTTTTACCGGGTGAGTAAGTAAGGAGTGTCTTAAAATTACCATAACCACTTGAACTATAATTTTTTACGTTTACACCAGAAGTAACTGTATTAGTATCTAAATCAGTAATTGTAATTGAAGGAATAGACTTAATGGTTTTATCTGATAAGTAAATTGACCAGACAATGTTTTTTCCTTTAGCAAGCTCAAAAGGAAAAAGACGGATACTTGGGTAAGTTACGATTGGTTGACTGGCTACATGAAACATGTCATTAGCGTTTAAAACTTTTTGAACAGAATATCGATATCCATTATTACCATAAGCAGCGCCAATTCCAGTGTTAGTTAATCTAGTTGAAAGAATCCATGCGCGGTGTCCAGTATCTGAGCCAGTTAAATTATAATGATCTGTGATTAAATCAGTAATTACATCACCTGCAGATTGCGGAGATACGTTAAAATTTAAATTGGAAGTTTCAGAAGTATCTTTAGCCAATTTCCAGATAGATTTTGAAATATAATTTGGTTTTTTTTCGCTAGGCAGACCATGTTGATTTATAAAAGGATTTGCATTAACAGCTGCCATGACCGCTGCAGTTTTTTGTGCATTACTATTTAAAACTTTAGTAGTGGCAACTGCGGGCAAGTTAAAAATAGAGCGGTAATAATTGATATAATCAATCTGCGTTTGAATGTATTTAGAATTCAAACTACCAGCATTAAATTTTTTACTTAAATGTGGTTTTTTAGCGTAAATATTTGAATTGTCATAATTAGTTTTGTCTAGAGCTGCATATTCTTTTTGAAAATTGTGTATTTCGTTAATTTCTTGTGTAGTAAAAGTTGCTGCAGAAGTAGTTTGACTGGCAAAAGATGTAAGAAATATTGCAATGGCAGTCGCAATGGAGAATTTTTTGGTAAACATATTTAACTCCCTTCTAGTGCTACATTAATCCATTTAATTAATTATAAAACATAATGAAAAGGCTTTAGTTAAAAATATTCTACTATTTTGAGTTTTTCTGGTATTCTTTGCGTATAATTAAGGATTGGAACATTTAAAAGAGGTATAAAACAATGACTAAAAAAATACAAGTCGGATTAATTTTTGGTGGTAACTCATCAGAATATGAAGTATCAATCGTTTCAGGTCATAATATTTATAAGGCAATTGATAAAGATAAATTTGATGTACATCCAATTTGGATTACTAATGAAGGATACTTTGCAAGTGAAGAAGAAAGCTTCAAAGTCTTAGAAGATCCTTCGTATCAAGTGGAAAATCCACATAAGGTAAATAATATTTCAAATATTATTGAATTGAAGAATTTACCAGAGATTGATGTATTCTTCCCAATTGTTCACGGTAATTTAGGTGAAGATGGGGTCTTACAGGGATTGTTTCGCTTGATGAACAAGCCATTTGTAGGTGACGATGTCTTAGCTGCAGCTGCAACTATGGATAAGGAATTTACCAAGATTTTAGCTCAAAGAGTTGGTGTTCCAGTAGCTGATTGGATTTCAATCAAGCGTTTTGAATACGATGATAAGAATAATGATAAACTTAATTATGAAAAAGTAGCTGAAAAGCTTGGTCATGATATGTTTGTAAAACCATCTAACCAAGGTTCATCAGTTGGCGTTAACCATGTAACTAATGCTGAAGAATATGCTGCAGCATTAGAAGAAGCATTCAAGTACGATGATAAGGTTTTAGTTGAAGAAACTGTTCCTGGCACCGAAGTTGAAACTGCTGTCCTTGGCAACGATAAGCCAATTGTAGCAGGTGTTGGACAAATCACCAATGCAAAAGGCTCATTCTATACTTACGAAAATAAGTATGATGATAATTCAACTTCTAAGTTGCAAATTCCTGCAGATTTACCACAAGATATTGTTGATACTGTCAGAGAAAATGCTCGGAAGGTTTACGAAATTACTGAATGTAGTGGTATGGCAAGAATTGATTCTATGCTTACTCCAGATGGTAAAGTAGTATTAACTGAAGTGAATGCACTTCCTGGTTTTACTAATATCAGTATGTATCCTAAGTTATTCGAAGAAGCTGGTATTCCTTACACTGAATTGATTACTCGCTTAATCCAAGCAGGTATGGATCGTTTTGACCACAAGAAGACATTGCTTCACAAGCATGATTAAACGCCGAATTTTTGTAGAGGTAGATTTTAATGACAACTAACAAGCATGATTTTGAAGAATTAGCTGCACCTAAGGCAGCTGCACAAGAATTAGGTATTAGTGTTGCCACATTGAGAAAGTATTCTCTAATCGTGGAAAAAGTAACAGGCAATGCGGATTACTTTGCCCGTACTAAGCAAAAGGCACGTTTATATCATCAAAAGGATATTGATGACTTAAAGGCATTTCACCGATTATCTAAAAATAGTGGTTTAACTTTGCAAGAAGCAGCTCGTCAAATTTATGCAGTTAGTGAGAAAAAAGTAGATAATACTGAAGAAAATAAAAATAAAACCACGTACACGAGTACTGATATGATGGATACTCAAGAAGTGGTTAAACTTCTCAATACTTTGCAACAAACTATCTCAAAACAAAATGACGCAATTAGTTCTTTGCAAAAACAATTAAATGTAATTCAAAAACAAAATCAAGATTTAATTGAAGCACAAAAGCAATTATCTGCTCCAGATAATACTGATAAGATAGCTGCTTTACCTGATATTTCAGGTATCGTTAGTGCAGATGAAAAAGAGAAGAATGTTGAAGAAAAACGTGAAGAAGTAAAAAAGGACATGCATAAGAGTCAAGATGAAATGCGTGACGAAATTATTTCTAAAGCAAAAGAAAATGCTAAAAAGCGTGCAACTGCAAACGTTCATCGCACTTTGGAAGATATGCAGCTTTCAACTCCAAAAGAGCATTGGTGGCAAAGAATTTTTAAATTTTAAACAAAAAAGTTAAGAATTGAAAGGTGACCTAACATTGGGTCACCTTTTGTTTTACAGTAAAGCTATATATAAATTTAGGAAGTTGTTGTAATGAATTTTAAATGGAAAAAGAAATACACTGCAGCAATTATCGTTGCGATAGTTGGCGCCGTGTTAACAGTATTAACGTATTTTGCAACAGACATTTATCAAAAGGACGAGGTTGCACTAATTACCGATGATAAGATCAAAGATACGTTAATTGAGAAGAATGAAGATGTCTATAAAAATCAAGATCAAACTAGACAGCAGATATTACATTTGAAGATTTTATCTGGTAAACATAAGGGGGAGACGTATACTACTAAAAATGTATATTATCCTTCACAATTAACTACGCAGAAGTACCATGTTCACCAGAGAATTTTTGTTAATATCAAAAAGGGAGATCCAGCAATTGTTAATCCTAAACGTGATTGGGTATTAGTGTTAGTGGTTACGATCACATTAGCTTTAATGGTGACAATTTCTGGTAAACATTCGATTGCGTTAGTAATTTCGATGGCAATTAGTTGGGTGCTTTTTTACTTGATAATAGTTTGGGACGTTCATTTAAATGGGTCACACATTATTTTGTTATTCGGTCTTGCAGATATTATTTTTTCATTCTTTAGTCTATTAATTGTGCAAGGATTTAATAAAAAGATGCTAGTAACTTGGCTAGCAACCCTTTTAGGAGTATTTGTTTCATTTGCGCTTTGCTATGTAATTATGAAGTTAACTGGTGAGTCTGAAATGAAATATGAAACCGGTGATTATGCAACGCAAGATCCACGTGGTTTATTTTTGGCGCAAACCCTAATTGGAATTTTAGGTGCTGTAATGGATGAAGCTACAGATATTGTTTCTAGTTTGTATGAATTGATCCAAACTAAGAAAGATATCACGATGAAGCAGTTAGTCCAAAGTGGTCGTACAATGGGACAAGAAATTATGGGACCACTTATTAATGTATTAGTCTTAATCTTTATTGCGGGTGCTTTACCAGAAACAATTTTATATTTACGCGATAATAATACTCTAGCTTCAACGTTTGGTTTCACATTATCACTTGGAGCTACTCAAAGTGTAATTTCGGCCATCGGAATAGTTCTAACGGTAATTTTTGCAACGGGATGTAGCTTATTCTTTATAAAGGATAGAGATTGGAAGAGCTTATTTAAAAAAGAAGGTGAGAATAAATGAGTACCTTAATGGCCTTAATTATTGTTTTGGCAATATTAATGACAATCGTAGGTGGTGAGACTGGAATTCGAAGTTTCTTTAGTGTTTTGATTAATACTTTGCTATTAATTTTGGTAGCGATGTTAATTTCATGGGGCATAAATATTGCTGTCTTAACTTTAATTTTTATTCCATTGAAATTAGTGACGATCATTTTCTTGGGAACGCATGATTATACGGTAGCTAAGAACTCATTTTATTCTAGTTTTTTGGTGTGTTTGATAGTTAGTTTATTTATTTGGGGATGCCAATATTTAGCACAAGCTGCAGGCCTGGGACCAGAAGCTGGAGAATTGTTAGTTGGTTTATCACAAATGCCCGGATTAAGTTATCCGATGATTGCAGTAACAGTAGCCATCTTTTCAACTTTAGGTGCAATTGCAGAAGCAGCGGTTGCGATGAGTTCAGGTTTGCTTGAAATAAAAAAGCATAATCCTAATATTAGTGAAGAAGAATTAATGGCTAGTGGAACGACAATTGGTAATGATGTTTTGGGTACTGCAATGAACACTATCTTATTTGGGATGTTTGGCAGCTTTTTGTCATTATTTCTATGGTATTTCCGTTTGGGATATACTCCAGGTGAAGTAGTTAATGAAAAACTTTTTGTTAATGAAGCATTAATTATCATGTATTCGTTAATTGGCGTTATATTAACAGTACCGTTATCTTCATTTATGTTATCTAGAGGAATGAGCAAGAAGGGAGTAAAAAATGAAAATAGAAAATCTGACACTAACTAACTTTAATGATCGCCAATATAAGGTACATACTTATATTTTGGAGCAAAATCCAGAGTTGGTAGAACAAAAAAGGCCTTTGGCTATCGTAGTTCCTGGTGGCAGTTTTGAGCATTTATCTAAAAGAGAAGGCGAACCAGTTGCATTAGCTTTTAATAATCAAGGATTTAACAGTGTTGTCATGGAATATAACTTAGTACATGATGAAGGAAAAATTTATCCAGATGCGGGTCTTGATGTTTTAACTACAGTAAAATATTTTAGAGATCGTGCAGATGAGTATCATTTGGATCCTGAACGCATTTTAACGATTGGCTTCTCGGCTGGTGGACATGTAGTTAGTGTGGCTAACAATATGGCGATTGATCCAGAATATCAAGAAAAGTATGGCTTAAAAAAAGATGAAGTATTACCTAATAAATCAATTTTGGGCTATCCACTGATTAATATTGAGAAGATTGGATTTCCTATTCCAAAAGATCAAATGGATAAGATGCCTAGTGAGAAGAAAATTCTTGATAGTGCATTAGGAGTTACACGTGAAACACCAGACACATTTGTTTTTCAAGCTTGGGATGACCCTGTTGTCCTGATTGGCAATTCAATTGAATATCTGGCAGCGTTAAATAAGAATAAGGTGTCAGCTGAGGCACACTTATTTAATCACGGTTATCATGGCTTTTCTTTAGCACGCCACAATGTACAAACTAAGGAACGCGAATGGCAAGAAAATCCGCATGTAGCTCATTGGTTTAATTTAGCAATGGAATGGTTGAAGAGTGAATGGGGCGAATAATAAAAAGGGTCCGTTCCTTTCAAAGGGTTTATTCCCAAGCCAAATGGATTTTGAAGCTAACTATAATCAAGTTAATCTTAAGAGTAAGCTTGATCGTAGCTGGCTTTTTTATTTTCCAAAGGCTCATGGAGGTCCACCTTCCTCCTTCTTGGTATAGCAATATGATATCCAAAAAAAGTTCTCACGTATGAGAACTTTTTTCGCCTATACTATTAAATTTTATTATCATGCGTATATTCTTTTAACTTGAGCATAATTGTGCGTCTACGTCGTACAGCCACAGAATGTGAGGTTGTTTTATTAAAATAAACAATTCCATTTATATGCTGTATCAAAGCTAGAACTGTTTCAACTCTCTTCCATTGTATCTGAAACAAAAACCAGGCTAATTTTAAGCCTGGTTTCATCATTGTATAGCTTTTATCTAATCTTTCTTCTCTCTAAAGAAGATAACTTCCTTAGCTGCCACAAATGGGCCAGATGACTTATAAACCTTTAATCTGATTGCCTTAGCTTCTACATCCCTCAAGCCGACAACTTTATTCTTGCTGTCAGACTTCCAAGTAAGTCGTTCGTCGTATGGCTTAAAGTTAGTACCATCCATTGAGGTTTCAACGCTGACCTCAACTGGATCGCCTTGATGATCAATCTTTCTAGGTACCAAAACCATTCTACTTAAGTGTTCCAAATGGTCGAACTTGAAGTTTAATTCAAGTGGTTTGTCTTCACTTACGCCGTTAATAGTTTCCCATTCGCTGGCAAGCTTTAGATCAGTCAAATATTCAATTGGATGATCTTTTTGACTGGTTAAACTACTGGTGACATGGATATTACTGATAGCGTAATTCATTGGATCCGGTTTGGTAATTGCACCAAATGGTTCTGACCATTCAGAAACTTTATTACCAGCAACATATCTCAAGCGTAAAGTGTAGCGAGTATTTGGCACTAATTCGTGGAAGGTAAATGAGCTACCATCAATGCCATCATGCAAAATGCCGTTAACTTCAATTTGGACCTTATCGGTTAATTGTGGCCAAACAACAGTCAATGAATGTGAACTAATTTTATCAGGATCGACCATTGGCTGCTTTGGTGAGTGAAGCAATGAATCAGTAATTGCGTGAACCAAAGTTTCATTACCATATCTGAAGTTACGGATAGTGATTTCAATCTTTGAATCAGTAATATCCCGTTTAGCCAATTTAATTTGTAAAGCTGTTTGCTTCTTTTCTTGATATTGATCAAATTCAGGCATCCAGCTGTAGTTGGTATTAAAGAAGAAACCTTCTTTTGCATGTGCGAATGTATCAACAGTGCCATATTCTTGCATATTGACAACTTGATCATTAATCTTAACGGTTAAACCGTCTGGATAACCATCACACATAATATTTAGATTAGTGGTGTTTTCCGTTTGGAAAGTACTGAAATCACCTTGAGTTGGATCAATGGTAATAGTTAACTTGCTTGCTTCAAGATCACTAGTAATCTGCGTTGCTACATGATTTCTAGAATAATCATTGTAGCCATTATCATCGTAAGTAACCATTTTGCTACGTCCTTGTGGGTAAAGAACGTAATTACGATCACCCAAGTCAAAGATTGATCCGCCACGTACAAAGACAGGTAAATGCCAAGATGGATAAGACTGTTTGTTATAAACGCGGCCACCTAAGAACTTTTTACCATCGAATAAATCGATCCACATGGTACGGTGATTTGGTAAGTAAAGATTGTCTTTTCTTGAATTCCCATTACCATCTTCTCGGCCGTTTACAATTGGTGAAATAAGCAAGTTAGGACCAAGCATGAATTCGTGACCAACTTGTGATGTGTAATTGATTTGCTCATGAGGAAATTCTAAAAATAATGGTCTCATGATAGGTTCACCAACTTGCGCACGATAGATGAGCGTATACATGTAAGTTTGAAGTTGTTCACGGAGCTTTAGATATGCGCGGTTAATCTTGGTCATCTTGCTGTTATAAGCAAATGGCGTTTTACTAAAATTGCCTTGATCGTCAAGATTGAAAAGAATAGGCGTGAATGCCTTCCATTCAAAATCACGGATACTGATTTGAGCATTACCTCCACCAACAGTTCCGTCAACTGCACTACCAACTAATGGTTGACCAGATAAACTTGCACCTAAAAAGCCGGCAACTTGAGTTGGAATATTTTCCCAATTACCGCCAATATCGCCAAAGGCCAACATTATTCTGTTTTGACTACCGGCAATACCTGTATTTGAAAAAATAAGTGGACGTTTACGCTTTAAATTATCACGTAAGATCAGTGAGTCATTTTTAAGTGTTTTAGGATCACTAGTATCAGTTTGAATAAAAGTAGTGTCGGGAGCAGTCTTTGGTGTTTCGTCACCGCTCCAAACGCCAGCATTAACTTCTCTTGACGCAGCATAATCGCTAAAACTGGTCATTTGCTCGGCATCAACATCTTGGATATTGTAGTTGGGTACAATCCAGCTTAGTTTGAAATGTTGCTTTTGATAACGATCAATCATTGCACGAGCGGAGAATTGATATTCTTCCTCACCATTTAATGATGCCTTACCATTAGCATTTTCCGGATTAGTAGTTCTGGTGTAATAGTTACCATCTTCAAACATAGTGGCGTTGCGTTCTTTAGCTTCACCAGGTTGCCATAGGGTAGTCAAAAAGTTGCCGACATGTCCCAAGCCCAATGCATATTTAGGTGGCATTAATGGCTTACCGGTTAGAACATAATATTTTTCCAAAATATCTGTAGGAGAGTTACCCAAAAGATAGAATGTATCAAATATTTGAGAGTCATGACGTAAGATTACGGCATCTTCATCTTTTTTGCCAAAATCATATTGACCAGGGGCAGTAGTATTTCTTAATTCACCAAAGCCGGAATTTGCCCAGAAAAATGGAACCTGTGTTAATACGCCACCTTTACCAGTAATTTTGTCACGTTTAATATCAATGATTTGACCCTTGTGGCTGAAGTAGCCATTTTGCATCCCACCACCGAAATAAAATTCATTTTTATGTTGCTTTAAAATTTCGGTAGTTTGATTTTGATCTAGTTCAAGCGGACTAAGCTGAACAACGCGGTTACGGTGTAAAGTCTCATCAAAAATATTCATTACTGCTGGTTTTTGCCAAAAGATTAATTGGTAATTACCAGATTGAATAATCAAAGAATCGCTTGTAGCTTTAGGCTTGGATTTTTCAAAATAACTATTATCAAATTGTGTTAGGTCAACAAAAGAGGAGTGATTTTCGTCGAATTCCTTAGCCGGATCAAGAAAATAACGGAATATTCCTTCAGCTAAAATATAAAGACGAGCAACTTCTCCGGTGGAATAGTGGAGTTCATAATAATGATCGCGTTTATTGGCACCGATAAGCTGACCTAATTGGTGTCTTTCTATTTGCGTATTTTGTGTCATATTGCTTTCTTCCTAATTAAACTTGTTAACATCTATTATAGCGAAAAAATGAAAACTTTTTGAGCAAATATATTTAAACTGGTATTGACCAATTTTATTAGCTATAATGATAATATTGAAAGTGAATTTTTATTAAAAAAGAGAGAAGAAAAATTATGACTTATTACATTCATGCAGATAAATTTTTCCTAGAAAATAGAACTGAAAATGGGGGCTATCTTGAAGTTCAAGATGATGGTAAATTTGGCTTTTTCTATCCTGAAACTAAAAAGCCAGAAGGAAAAATCCTCGACTACAAAGGTAAGTGGGTTGCACCAGGCTTAGTTGATACGCATATTCATGGCTCTCTTCGTGAAGATGTAATGAAGAGTGACTGGGAAGGAATCGATAAAATTTCTCAAGGTTTGCTTAGTGCAGGTGTAACTTCATGGCTTCCAACTACAATTACGGCTGATAGTGATACTTTAACTAGAATTTGTAAGATGTTTGCAGATCACCAAGGTCAAGAAACTGGGGCAAAAATTCAAGGAATTCACTTTGAAGGCCCATTCTTTACTGAAGAGCATGCCGGTGCTGAAAATCCTAAATATATGATGGATCCGGATATTAATGTCTTTAACAAATGGCGTGATGTTTCGAATGGCATGCTTTGCAAGATTTCTATGGCACCTGAAAGAAAAGGTTCTAAAGAATTTATTCGTGAAGCTGTAAAAGAAGGCGTAGTTATTGCATTGGGTCACTCAAGTGCCACTTTTGAAGAAGCTGTCGAAGGTGTTGAAGCAGGTGCAACGATGTTTACGCATACTTTTAACGGGATGCCAGATCCAAGTCATCATACGCCATCAATTTCAAATGCTGCAATGGCCTTGAATAATGTAACTGATGAATTAATTTGTGACGGCCACCACGTTCAACCATCAATGGCTAAAGCATTAATTAATGCAGTTGGTCCAGAGCACATTGCTTTGATTACTGACTGTATGGAAGCCGGGATGATGCCAGACGGCGACTACATGTTAGGGGAACTTCCAGTTTATGTAAAAGATGGTATGGCTCGCCTTAAGGATGGCGATAATTTAGCAGGTTCAATTTTGCAATTAAAACAAGCAATTAAGAATGTTGTTGATTGGAATATTGTAACTCCAGAAAAAGCTGTGCTGATGGCTAGTTACGTTCCTGCTAAGAGTGCTCATATTTTGAATAAGTGCGGTACTATTGCACCTGACAAGGATGCTGATTTCTTAATCTTGAATCCAGATATGACGCTTAGTGAGACTTACATGAATGGTGAATCAAGATACAAAGCTTAATGATGATAAAAAATACCGTTAAAAAAGTAACGGTATTTTTTATTATAATTTTATGTAAGCGCTTTTACTTTTAGCAAAATTGTGGTATATTATTTGTGTAAAGAAAAATATTACTAGATGAAAGGTTTGTGATACCAATGGGCATCGTAAATTGAACCAGTAATATGGTTTCACCAAATGACTAAATATTTAATATAAGTGGCCCGGACCTTGTGAAGTGGGTATGAAATAAGAATACATGATAGTCATTTGAAGAAAATATTATCAATAGTATGTATATAGAAAGATATTTATACATGATAAATTCTATTAAAAAATGACCCTTCGCAATTTATATACTGCGAAGGGTCATTTTTTTGGTTCTATTTTTTAATATACAGCGCCATCATAGAAGTTAAAGCGTGGCTTATTGAAGTCGAAGTCCTTCAATTCGCTGATCTTAATAGCGTTATCACATACACCCCAACTCATCAAGTTGATAGGCTTACCGTAATCTTCATCAGGAATAACGAGTAAGATATATTTGCCTTGTGATAATGCGTAGCCAAGTTCCATACCAAGACCAACATCTTCTTCTTCAGGTAAGTAAACCCCTAACATAATATCTGAAGATTTGATACCAATTAAGTCGTTGTGATAAGTAGCAGATGCCCATTCAATATCGTGTAAGTATTCAGGATGTTCATCAACACGAATATCTTTATATTGATTTTCAAGTGGAACATAACTATTTTCCAAATCAACAGTAGGGTTTTGTTTTAAAGCTTCCATAGCTGCTTTATAAGCCTTATTTTGCTTTTCATTAAACCAACCAGCGCCAAAATATAAAGTTTTTGTTTTTGCCATCATTTTTCTCCCTTTAAAAAATCATTTAGTTTAACTTTAACATCTTTTGGGTTGAAAAAAACGTCTTGTTAACTTATGGTGAAAATGTTAATTCCACATTAGAGAGGAAAATCCAATGACTAATTCAAAAAAATTTTTTGTGCCTGATGCTGTGTTTGTAGTAGATCAATTTGACCAAGATCAAGTTCTTAAAGTGATTTATGATAAATTGCTTGAACTAGGATATGTAAAAGGTGATTTCTTATCCCACATTATTGAAAGAGAGCATAACTTTCCAACAGGATTAGATACTGATACCTTAGGTAAAGATATCCCTAATATTGCGATTCCTCATACAGAAGGTGAATTTGTGAATACTCGTCTTATTGTTCCGGTTGCATTAAAAAATCCGGTTATTTTTCATAATATGATCAAACCAGATGAAATACTAGAAGTGAAATTTTTATTTATGCTTTTGGGCAATAATCCAGATGGGCAGGCTAGTTTATTGGCTAGTGTAATGCGCTTTTTAGCTAACACGCCAGCAAATGAATTACGAGAAGTATTTAACTTTACGAATTCCGAAGCAATATATGAATTTTTAGAACAAAAATTTGTTAAATAAAATAAAAAAGAAGACTATTATTAGTCTTCAAGGTAAATATTACGTAATTTCATGATATCGGCACTTGAAAGCTTCATCATATCACGTAAATAATTATGGATACTGCCGTAATCATCATTGATAATCTTTACTGCGTGGTCAATGTATTCAGCGCGAACGCTTTGAATATCACGGATTGATTGAAGCACATTTTCGTTACGGCCATTTTGACGTGCATGTTCAACCATGCTTTCGACAAATTCTTTAGTAGTAATATTAGTTAAAAGATAATCTTTTTTAATTGTGTTAAATGGAACACCCAATGCGCTAAGGATGAGAAGTGCACCGAATCCGGTTCTGTCTTTACCAGCGGTGCAGTGGAAAATTACGCTTTCACCTTCGACATCATTTTTAAGCAATACATCGAAGAACTTGCGGTATGCTTTTTGTGCAGATTCACTTTCGATCATGTCTTCGTAAGCGTAATGCATATGGTTAAAGCCGAAGTCCGCATCATCGCTAGCTTGTGTATTTAAATCATTGATACTTTTTGATGAATTAGTTAAGTCTTCACTGAAGACAGGATCATAAATATATTCAACGCCATCTGGAACACGATCAGGTTGTCTTTCGACTTCTTCTTTACTTCTGAAGTCAACGTCGTATTTTACACCGTAATCAGTTAAAAATTGTTTATCAAAAGGTGAAAGATCAGCTAAATTACCGGTTCTAAGTAATTTGTGCATTTTGATCTTTTTGCCAGAGTTGGTTTCATATCCTCCAAGTTCGCGGAAGTTACGTCCACTAGTTACGTCAATTAATTGGTTGGTTAATTTTTTAGTCAAAAAATTCTCCCCTTTCTTTATTTATTACTATCAAAAATATTCTAACAACAAAAACCAAAGCAAACAATTATTTAAGGAAGTAACGGCTTACAAAATTATGTTAAAATAAGAATTAAGTATTAGTGCAATTTAATAGGAGATGATAAAACGTGGTAAAAGAAAGTATTTTAGTTCCAGTAGATGGTTCAGAATCAGCTGAAAGAGCTTTTGATAAAGCTGTTCGTGTAGGTTTAAGAGATGGCGCACATGTTGATGTATTGAATGTTATTGATACTCGTCAATTTATGGGTGAAATGCAAGATACATTAATTTCTGGTGATACCATTTATCAAATGACTCAAGACTCTGAGGAATATTTGAAGAGCTTAAAGAAATGGGCACACGATAATTTTAACTTTGATGATATTGATTATCACATTCGTTACGGTAGCCCTAAGCGAATTATTTCTTATGACTTCATCAAAGATCACCATAACAACTTAATCGTTATGGGAGCAACAGGTCTTAATGCCGTTGAAAGAATGCTTATGGGTTCAGTTACTGAATATGTAAATCAACATGCTTTAGCTGATGTTTTAATTGTTAAAACAGATATGGATAATAGCCCTGTTAAGCCAAGTGTGAAAAAAGGTTAATCATATGTTAATCACCAAGTGATTTTGCTTCACTTGGTGATTTTTTATGAAAAAATTACAAAATCCCTTGATAGAATACGAATGCTTTTGGTATTATTTTATAAAATGAACGTAAAGCGTGAAGGGAAGTGGGAGAAGTGCTTAAGCAATTTAAAGGTTTTAATGAAAAATTTATTGTTTTGGGCAAGTCTTCCACTCGTGAGGACGTTTTTTCTGTTCGTTTGATTAATAATATCGTTAACAAGCAGGCTTAATTACTGATCGTTTTTGACGACCCGTAATTAAGCCTTTTTTGTGGGCGAATAGTTTGTTTTATCACTATTTTATGTTTTATGGAGGACATAATGAAAAGATTTAGAAAAATCTTGGTAGCAGTAGTTGCACTTCTTGTAGCAGTAGTTGCAACAGCTTGTTCAAATAAGAGTAGTAGTTCAAAGGAAAACTACACTCCAAAGTCATTGAATATTCAATTTGTACCAAGTCAGGCTGCAACTAAGTTGCAAGCCCGTGCTAAGCCTCTTGAAAAGATGCTTTCAAAGAGACTGGGTATCCCAGTTCACGTATCTATGTCAACTGACTACAACACTGTTGTAGAAGCTATGAAGTCAAAGAAAGTTGATGTAGGTTTCCTTCCACCAGATGGTTACGTTTTAGCTCACAAGCAAGGTGCAGCTGATTTGCTTTTACAAGCTGAACGTTACGGTGTTAAGCAACCAGGTGGTAAAGCAACTAATCAATTAGTTAAGAACTATCGTGCAGAAATCCTTGTTAAGAAGGGTTCAAAGATCAAGAACTGGAAAGATTTAAAGGGTAAGTCAATTTCAGTTCAAAACCCAACTTCAACTGCTGGATACGTATTCCCAGTTGCTGAACTTAAGGAAAAAGGTTTGGACGTAACTAAGGATTGTAAGTTGGTTACTGTAACTGGTCACGATCAAGCTGTATTGAATGTTTTAAATGGTGATACTGATGCTGCATTTGTATTTGAAGATGCTCGTAACACTGTTTTAAAGGACAACCCAAAGATCATGAGTCAAGTTGTTCCTATTTACTTTACTAAGCCAATTCCTAACGATACTATCTCAGTAATTCCAAGCATGTCTAAGTCATTCCGTAAGAAGCTTGCTAAGGCATTCATTTCTGTAGGTAAGTCAAAGGAAGGTAAGAAGATTATCGAAAGCGTATATAGTCACGAAGGTTATGACTACGCAAAGGATAGTGACTTCAACATTATCCGTAAGTATGACAAGATTGTTGAATCAAACAAAAAATAATTTTATCAAGGGAGTTAACGATTAAATGGCAGATAAGCCAATGATCCAATTAAAAGATGTTTCTAAGATTTATGACAATGGAACTGTCGGCTTAAAAGACATCAACTTAAAAATTAATAAAGGCGAATTCGTAGTAGTAGTTGGTTTGTCTGGTGCGGGGAAGTCAACTTTACTTCGTTCAATTAATCGTCTACATGATATTTCTTCAGGCGATATTTTAATTGATGGTAAGTCAATTACAAACGCTAAGGGTAAAAATTTGCGCGAATTACGTCGTGATATTGGAATGATTTTCCAAAACTTTAACTTAGTTAAGCGCTCTAGCGTATTACGTAACGTTTTAGTAGGTAGAGTTGCTTATTACCCAACTTGGAAGACTACTTTTAACTTGTTTACCAAAGAAGATAAGCAAAAAGCTTATGAAGCACTTCAAAAAGTTGATTTGGCAGATAAGGTATACGCACGTGCAGATGAATTATCAGGAGGTCAACAACAACGTGTGGCCATTGCTCGTGTGTTAATGCAAAATCCTAAGATCATTTTGGCTGATGAACCAACAGCTTCACTTGATCCTCAGACTTCAGTTAGAGTTATGAATGACTTGAAGATGCTTAATGAAAAATATGGCATGACTGTAGTTGCTAACTTGCACAGTATCGAACTTGCTCAACAATTTGGTAAGCGAGTAATCGGTATTCGTGCAGGACAAGTAGTTTACGATGGTAAGATGGAAGACACTCCTAAGTCAGTATTTACCGATATTTATAACGGTGGCGACGGTAATGAGGGGGCAGAATAATGCCTGAAAATCAAGATTTAATGCATTTGCCTAAGCGTAAATTCAAAGTTATGAACTTAGTTTGGACAATCATTATGGTTGCAGGATTATTCATTTCAATTAATGTCACTAATACTCATATCAGTGTTTTATTTGAAAACTGGGATCAGTTTGCGGACATCTTTGTTCAAATGTCACATCCAGACTGGAGCTACATGAGTGTTATCTGGCCCAAATTAATTGAAACGATTAAGATGGCTGTATTAGGTACAGTAATCGGTTCTGCAGTTGCCTTTGTTTATTCATTATTGATTGCTCGTAATATTGTTAAGAATAAGGCTGTAACTGGTGTGCTCAGATTTATAATGAACATCATCAGAACAATTCCTGACCTTTTACTTGGTGCTATCTTTGTTGCCATTGTGGGTATTGGTCCTGTTGCCGGTATTATGGTCTTGGCTGTATTTACTTTTGGTGTGGTTGTAAAGCTTTTCTATGAAGCAATTGAAACTATTGATCCAGGTCCAATTGAAGCATTAACTGCTGTAGGTGCAAATAAATTCCAAATTATTCACTATGCAGTTATGCCTCAGATTATGACTTACTTCATTTCCTATGTTTTATATGCATTTGAAATCAATGTAAGAGCATCAACAGTTCTTGGTTATATCGGTGCCGGTGGTATTGGTCTTAACTTGCAACAAACTTTGCAAGTCTTCAATTACGCCCAAACCGGTACAATTATCATCGTTATCATCGTAGTCGTTGTATTGATTGACTATGTATCATCTAAGTCACGGGAGGCATTAATGAAATAATGAATACAACTATGAAAAAATTACCTGCTAAACCCGTTGACCGTAAGAAGCAAGTCACTCATTGGTTAGTTGCAATTTGTACCATCGTTATTATTATTTGGTCATTTACCGGTATTAATTTTGGTGGTATTAAGGCAACTGCTGGTCAAATTGCTGGAGCAATTTTCGCTGGTATTTTCCATCCAGATTGGAGTTATATTTATAACGGCTCTGGTGAAGATCTTATTTCACAGTTGTGGCAAACTATTTGTATCGCATTCTTAGGTACATTTATTTCTGCAATTATTTCATTGCCATTTGCTTTCTGGGCAGCTCATACTAAGCATAAGCATTGGTATACTTCTAGAATCGGTAAAATTGTTTTGGCAATTATTAGATCATTCCCAGAAATTGTTTTAGCTTTGATGTTTATTAAAGCTGTAGGACCTGGTTCTGCTGCCGGTGTATTGGCATTAGGTTTCCACTCAGTGGGGATGCTTGCTAAGCTATTCTCAGAAGCAATTGAAAACTTGGAAGAAGGACCAAATGAAGCAGTTGTTGCTGCAGGTGGCTCTAAGTTCCACGTAATTATGTTTTCAACTATGCCTAACTTAATGCCAGCACTTATTTCAAATACTTTGTATCGTTTTGATGTTTCAATCCGTTCTGCATCTATCCTTGGTTTGGTAGGTGCCGGTGGTATTGGTTACCCATTGATCATTGCACTTCAATATCGTCAATGGGATCGAGTAGGTATTATCTTACTTGGTATCATCATTATGGTAGTAATTATTGACTGGATTTCTGGTTGGATCCGTAAGAAGTTAGTTTAATTTTTAAATTCCCAATAAATAAGCAAGGACATTGTCCTTGCTTATTTTTATGCTCTGTATTTGAAATCGCAGTCTTCTAAATGATCATTAATTAAGCCAATAGCTTGCAAATAAGAATAGATTATCACTGGTCCTACAAAGAAAAAGCCATCTTTCTTCATTTGTTTAGATATTTTTTGAGAAAGCTCATTTGAAACAGGAACGTCACTAACGGTTTCTGGATGGTGCATGATCGGTGAGGGAATAAAGTTTTGTAAATATTTAGCAAAACTGCCGTATTCTTCTTTCATTTTTAAAATAGCTCGTGCGTTTTTTATTGCGGCATTTATTTTCAATTTATTTCGAATAATTCCCTTATCGAGTAATAATTCATCAATATTATGTTCGTCCATCTGTGCAACTTTTTCTATCTCAAAGTTTTTAAGTGCATGTCTAAAATTCTCTCGTTTGTGTAAAATTGTACTCCAGCTGAGTCCAGATTGGAAAAGTTCGAGGACTAACATTTCGTATAAGTATTGATCGTCTAAATTGAGCTTCCCCCATTCGTGGTCATGGTAGTTTTGCATCTCTGTGTCTTCGACACTGCCCCATGGGCAGCGGTGCGCTGTTTGATTAGTCATTTTGTACTTCCTTTTATTTTCTTATCTTTTCTAATTATTATTACGTCAAAAATTACAATTTTTTTCAAAATAAATACATTTTTATGCGTGAAATAAGAGCTTTACTGCCTTTTTTTGCTATAATTAGGGGTGAATTTCGAGGAGGCCTTTATGGAAAAGTTAGATACCATGATGTTGGCTGATGATTTAGCCTTATCACAAGACAAAATTTTAAATGGTGAACAAGACTTTGATGCAGAAGCTGTTTACAAAGTAATTGATAACTTGGGAGTTTTAAATAACCCTATTAAAGATTACTTCAATATGACCGAAGAACAATACTACGAAGCAGAAAGCGACCACAAGTTAACTTTGATTAAGTTGTCAGACAAATTAACTAGTTTGCATGATCGTATTTTGACTAATCACGTTGATGGTTATGTTGATAAAGATGAAATCAATTTAACTTATAACCATGAAGATCCATATGAAGATGATATGTACGATCCTGCTACTGACTATCGAGTAATTGTCTACAGTTTGAAAGTTATTGGAGCAGTTCAAGCTATTGCTGCTAGAGACTTACAAGAAGTATTGTCTAAGGATGCTGTATTATCAATTGGTCTTGCTGCTTACGCTTTAGCACACAACGCATAAATTATTTTAGTCGGTTCGTGTTGGGCCGGCTTTTTTTGTCTTTGAGGCGAAAAGAATGAATCTTTTTAAGCAAACAAAAGGAATAGTCGATAAAATTGTGGGAGTAAGAAAACGTTCATCAATGGATAAAAATGGTGAAATGTTTGATCCCATGCAAAAATATACCACAATTGGTGAATATCATGTTGGTGCAGAAGATGGTACACCGGATGGAAAGAATTTTGTCTTAACAGTTTATCAAGACAAAGACGGTGTATTACATCAAGCTTTAAGTTCAGAAAACACTACTGAACTAGCACCAGAATATGTGCGTAAATATAATGAAAAATTAGGTCGTTTTCGTGCTTTTCATAGTAAAAAAACGGGGCGTCGCTATCAAGTTGAGACTTATTTAGATAGTTATGTTGATGAAGTTAAAAAGCATATTCGTGAAGGAAAAAATTCTGTTAATATCGGAGTAATCACTGACACACATTTTAAGGATAAAGATAGTGTCGATTTTTATGGTTGGAATGGGTTACAACATGTACAAGAATTTTCCTATCTTGATCAATTAAACATATTAAATTTAAAGGCACATTTAGGTGATTGGATTGACGGTTCAGATGCTGGTTTGGTTAGTGAAAGTGAACTCATAAAGTTAGAAAGATCATTTAAATCAAATACAGTGCCATATCTAAGCATCAAAGGTAATCATGATGAAAATGACAAGTTCGACGAACATCATGACCTAAAGGCCTCTTTTCCTCAAAATGAATTTGAGAATATTATGTGGCCTGACATGTATCACCAGAAGAATATTAAGTACATTTCACGCCAGCACGGTGTTGCTTACTTTGATTTTGATGATGTGCGTGTGATTTCGGTTAATACTTCTGATTTGCCATATGTCTTGAATAATAGAGGACAAAAAAAGTATGATGCTAAAATTACGTTAGCCGTTCGTGAAGATCAAATTGAAGAAATTATTGAAATTTTGGCTAGATCTTCGAATAAGCGTATCGTTTTCATGAGCCATGCCAACCCGATAAATCGTAAGGGTAGTAATGCCCTTAAATATAATGGTAGATCTTTACACGAATTGCTGGTGGCGTTCAATCAACGTGAAAAGGGAAGAATGCACGCCAGCAATGGTGAACCAGCAGAATTTCGTTTATCTAACGATTTCGATTTTACTGGTATTAAAAATGCGCGAATTGTGGCATATTTATGCGGTCACCGTCATCGTGAAGATCAATACCGTATTAATGGCATCCAATATATTTTATTTAATTGTTCAGCGTTAATGGGCCCTAATCATTCATTAACTACTAAATATAATAAGAATTTGAATCGGCAAATCGATCATAATAATGAATTTGCCGGCTATATTGTTAATATCGATTTAAAGCGTCATCGAATCCAAGCATTTGGTTATGGAGCAGCTTCGAGACGCCGAGTTTATTTCATTTAATTAAATAAAAGTAAAGCCGTTTGGCTATTACAAGTCTTTAGCTTATAATAAAAAAGTTAAAGTGAAAAATTGTATATTTTTAATTTAGAGAGTTTAACTTAGGGGAAGTTTAATTATGTGCGGAATTGTCGCATTTTATGATCCAAAAATAAATGACAAACAAGCCGTTATTGGTAAAATGATGGCTACGATCAAGCACCGTGGACCTAGTTCCGACGGTTACTACACTAATGATGAGGTTGCCCTTGGTTTCAGAAGATTGTCAATTATTGACCTTCGCGGGGGAAGCCAACCGATTTATAACGAAGATAAAACTAGAGCGATTATCTTTAATGGGGAAATTTATAATTTTAAGCCATTAAGAGAAGAATTGATTAAAGCAGGTCACACATTCACTACAAAGGCTGATACTGAAGTATTGCTCCATGGTTATGAGGAATGGGGAATGGATGGCCTTCTTAAGCGTGTACGTGGAATGTTCGCCTTCCTTATTTGGGATGACAACAACAAGACTCTTTATGGTGCTCGCGACTTCTTTGGTATTAAACCAATGTATTATAGCAATCAAGATGGTCACCTTCTTGTAGGTTCAGAACTTAAGAGTTTCTTGGAATATCCTAAATTTAAGCGTGAATTGAACGTAGAAGCAGTTAAGCCATATTTAATGAATCAATATAATGATCTTGAAGAAACTTTCTTTAAGGGTGTTTATCGATTCCCAGCAGGCCACTGGTTTGAATATAAAGATGGCGAAATGAAGACCCATCAATACTGGGATGCTGAATATAAGGAAAACAGTTTAAGCTTTGAGGAAACTTTAAAGCGTATCAATGATGATTTAAAGGAAACTGTTGATTTATATAGAAATGCTGATGTTAAGGTTGGTGCATTCTTGTCAGAAGGTATCGATTCATCATACTTAACCAGTTTGCTTAACCCAGATGACGTATTCTCAGTAAGTTTTGATGATTCAACTTATGATGAAGCATCAAAGGCAAAGGCTTTAGCTGACATCAATCACTGGAAATTCTTCTCAGAAAAGGTTGACGCTGATGAAGCAATGAGAGATTTCCCAGAAATGCAATATCACATGGATGAGCCTGATGCTAACCCATCAATTATTCCATTATGGTACTTGTGTAAGTTAGCACGTAAGCACGTTACTGTTGCGCTTTCTGGTGAAGGTGCGGACGAATTGTTTGCTGGCTATGTTAACTATGGTATGCATACTCATAACGACGTTATTAAGGTCTTCACTAGCGAACTTAAGAAATTGCCTAAGAACAAGCAAGTTAAGTTGGCTCACAAGATTAAGAAAATGCCTAATTTCCCAGGTAAAGTTCATATGTATACTAACTTGGCTGAACCAAGTGAATTCTACGTTGGTCAATCAGTAATTTATGATATGGATTATCCAACTATTTTCACTTCCAAGGATGCTAACAGCATCTTACAACCAACTTACCGTAATAAGTTGACTGTTAATGGTATTTACCAAAAGGACTTTAAGAAGGTTAAGGGTATTGATAATGTTAAGCAAATGCAATATATCGATTTGCACCACTTTATGCTTAACGATATTGAACAAAAAGCTGACAAGATTTCAATGGCTCATTCACTTGAAGTACGTGTTCCATACCTTGATAAGAAGATTGCAGAACTTGCTAACTCAATTCCAACTAAGTACTTAGTTAACCGTCATGATACCAAGTATGCACTTCGTAAGGCTTCAGAAAAGGTTTTACCAGATGAATGGGCAAAGCGTCCAAAACTTGGTTTTCCAACTCCAATTAAGCAATGGCTTAAAGAACCACGCTTTTACAAGCAAGTACGTAGTTTGTTTGAAGAAGAATTTGTTAATGATATCTTCGATCAAAAGAAGATCATCAAGCTTCTTGATGATAACTACGAAGGTGACGGCTCACACAGAAGACAAATCTGGGCTATCTACACCTTCCTTGTTTGGTACAAGTTGTTCTTCGTTGATTACGAAAATACTGTTAAGAAGTACCAACATGTTCAACCTGAAGTTGCTAATTTAATTAGCCAGGGAAAGTTACTTTAAGTTAGGGGATTATTGAGGATAATGACTAAAGAATTTACGCCAATTTTACTTGGTAGTGATATTAATGTTTATGGTATGGCTCGTTCATTTAATGAAGCCTATGGTATTCGTGTTAAGGCGCTTGCTGATGTACAGCTTGCTGCAACTCGTTATTCCAAAATTGTTGATGTAGAACTTCATCATGGTTTTAGCGCAGATCCAACATTTATGGACGTTATGCGCAAGAAGATGGAAATCTACAAGGATCACAAGGAACCAGTCATTTTGATTGCTTGTGGTGATGGTTATGCAGAGCTTCTTTCCAAGCATAAGGATGAATTGAGCAAGGTATTTATCGTACCTTACATTGAATATGACTTGCTTGAAAAATTGATCTCTAAGGAAGGCTTCTATGAAGTAGCTGAAGAATATGGTTTGCCATATCCTAAGACTAAGATCATTACTATGGATGATTACAAGTCAGGAAAATATAAGGATGTACCTTTCCAATTCCCAGTAGAACTTAAACCAGAAGACCCAGTTTCATGGCTTAACTGCCAATTTGAAGGCCGTAAGAAGACTTTTACTCTTCATGATGAAAACGAATTTGAGGACATTGTAACTAAAATTTATACTCACGGTTATACTGAAGATCTTATTTTACAAGACTTTATCCCTGGCGATGATTCAAACATGAGAACTTTGAATGCTTATGTTGATAAGAATCACCAAGTTAAAATGATGTGCTTGGGTCACCCACTTTTGGAAGATCCAACTCCACAATCAATCGGTAACTACATGACTATCTTGCCAGCATACGATGAAAAATTGTATGAACAAGTTCAATCATTCCTTGAAAAGTTAAACTACACTGGTATGGCTAACTTTGATATCAAGTACGATGAACGTGATGGCCAATACAAGTTCTTCGAAATCAATTTACGTCAAGGTCGTTCAAGTTTTTACGTAACTTTGAATGGTTACAACTTAGCTAAGTGGTACATTGATGATTATGTTGAAGATAACTTGAGTGACAAAAAGACAGTTTACGGTAATAAATTGAAGTCTAAGCATGTTTTATGGATGGGTGTTCCAGTTAAAATCTTCAAGGAATATGCATTCGAAAATGAAGCAAAAGACACTGCAGAAGAATTAATTCATGAAGGCCGCTATGGTACAACTGTTTTTTATGATAAAGATCGCAGCCTTAAACGTTGGCTTTTGATGAAGTATATGTTCCATAATTACTTCGCAAGATACAAGAAGTACTATGAAGTAAATAAGGGTCAATACTTTAAGAAGAACAAATAATAGTAAAAATATTTCAAAAAGTTTGGGAAAAATTTCTTTCCAAACTTTTTTTGTGCTTCAAAAGCTTTTAATACCGGTCATTTGCTTTATACAAGGTATAGATGCCTCTATATGTATAGAATACAAGATGTTGTGCTTTATGGTAATATTGAAGCATAAGTTTTGAGGAGTGGTCTTTATGTTAAAGCAAGAAGTCGATCAAGAATTAGATACACCGGTTAAATTCGTTAAACGTGATGGAGCCAAGTATCCTTTTGAATTATTTAAATTAGAAATGGTTATTCACGCACTTGGCTTAGATGATGTTAAGGCTGTAATTCTAAGTAAAATTGTCAATAAACTTGATGAAAAAATTGTCTCAGCACAAGATGTTGCGGATGCATTTAGAGTAAGTTTAAACGAATTAGGCTATATTGAAGCTGCTAAGAAATATGTTTCTTATCGTAAAGCAGATGAAAAAAAGTGGTTGAGTCAAACTGATACCAAGAATCGTTTGGAAAGATTAGTTCACAAAGATCCAACGATTGTTAATGAAAATGCTAATAAAGATAGTGATGTCTTCAGCACACAGCGTGATTTAACTGCTGGTACAGTTGGTAAAACCGTAGGTTTAACTATGATGCCGGAACATATTGCTAAAGCCCATCTTCGCGGCGATATTCACTGGCATGACTTAGACTACACACCTCTTTCACCTATGTCTAATTGCTGTTTAATCGACTTTAAAGAAATGCTTACTAATGGCTTTAAGATTGGTAATGCCTACATGGAAAGTCCTAATTCTATTGGTGTAGCCACTAGTCAAGTAGCTCAAATTATTACTAACGTAGCTTCTAGTCAATATGGAGGTTGTTCATTTGACCGTGCCGACCAAGTTTTAGCTCCTTTTGCTCAAAAGAATTATGAGAAGCATTTAAAGGATGCTAGAGACTTAATCGATGATGAAGAAAAGGCAGAGGCTTTTGCTAAGAAGCGTACTAAAAAAGATATTTATGATGCAATGCAAAGTCTTGAATACGAGATTAACACTATGTTTTCAAGCCAAGGTCAAACTCCATTTACTAGTTTAGGTTTCGGTCTTGGTACATCATGGATTGAAAAAGAAATTCAGAAAGATATTTTAAGAATTAGAATTGCTGGATTAGGTAAGGAACACAGAACCGCTATTTTCCCTAAGTTATTATTTACTATTAAAAAAGGCTTGAATTTGCACCCTGGCGATCCTAATTATGATGTTAAGCAGCTGGCTATTGAATGTTCAACTAAGAGAATGTACCCAGATGTATTAAACTACGATATGATCAAGAAGATCACTGGTTCATTTAAATGTCCAATGGGTTGCCGTTCATTTTTACAAGGCTGGAAAGATGAAAACGGTCAAGAAGTAAATTCAGGGAGAATGAACTTAGGTGTAGTTACCGTGAACTTACCGAGAATTGCTATGGAAAGTCATGGCGATATGGATCTTTTCTGGAAGATCTTCAATGTTAGAATGCAAACTTGTCATGAAGCATTAAAATTTAAGGCACATCGTGTAACTGAAGCTAAACCAGTTAATGCACCAATTCTTTACCAATACGGTGCTTTTGGTAAACGTTTGGCAGAAGATGGTAATGTTAATGATCTATTTAAGAACGGTCGTGCAACTATTTCTCTTGGCTATATAGGTCTTTATGAAGTAGGAACTGTCTTTTATGGTTCTAACTGGGAACACAACAGGGAAGCTCATGATTTTACTGTAGAGATTGTTAAGAAGATGCATGATTTATGTGCTAAATGGGAAAAAGATGATCCTAACCACTATCACTACAGCTTGTACTCAACTCCAAGTGAAAGTTTGACTGATCGCTTCTGCCGTCTTGATACTGCAAAATTTGGTAAAGTAAAGGATATTACGGATAAGGAATACTATACTAATTCATTCCACTATGATGTTCGTAAGCACCCAACTCCATTTGAAAAATTAAACTTTGAAAAAGATTATCCAAAATACGCTGCCGGTGGTTTTATCCACTATTGTGAATACCCAAACTTGAAACAAAATCCTGCTGCTCTTGAGGCTGTATGGGACTGGTCATATGATAAGGTTGGTTATCTTGGCACTAACACACCAATTGATAAGTGTTATAAGTGTGGTTTTGCTGGTGAATTTAAAGCAACTGCTAAGGGATTTCAATGTCCGGTTTGTGGGAATCATGATCCTAAGACTTGTGATTGTGTAAAACGTACGTGTGGTTATCTTGGTAATCCATTGAAGAGACCAATGGTTCATGGTCGTCACGAAGAAATTGCTCACCGTGAAAAACACATGGGTATGGGATTAGTTCGCGAAGAAGCGGAAAAGGAAATCGAAGAAAATGCCAAAGAAAGATAAAAATGATCAAGAAGGCCCTGATATTCGAAGTAGTTTGATCAAGGTTAATATTGATGGTGATACGGTATTTGTGGATTCGAATCAATATAAGCCGCAAGTGGATCATGCTAAGAAACTACTTAAGCAAAAGGCAATGCCCAAAAATCCTAAGCCACAAGAATGGAAAACTGAAGATTATAGTTTGCACAAGATAGCGGATTATAAGCCATTTAACTTTGTTGATGGTGAAGGAGTAAGATGTAGTCTTTATGTTTCAGGATGTTTGTTTGACTGCCCGGGATGCTACAACTTAGTAGCGCAGAATTTTAACTATGGTCGACCATATACTCAGGAGCTTGAAGACAGAATCATTGAAGATATGTCTCAGTCTTACGTTCAAGGTTTAACTTTGCTTGGCGGCGAACCATTTTTAAATACTTGGGTTTGTCTAAAATTGATTAACCGGGTTAGAAAAGAATTTGGGCATAGTAAGGATATTTGGTCTTGGTCTGGTTATACTTGGGATGAACTACAAAAAGAAACACCAGATAAAAAAGAAATGTTGTCAAAGATTGATATCTTAGTTGATGGGCGTTTTCTTGAAGCCGAAAAAGATTTAACTTTGCAATTTAGAGGTTCAAGCAATCAACGAATTATTGATGTGCCTAAATCACTAAAAGCTAATAAAGTAGTTATTTGGGATAAATTAGAAAGATAAAAATTGAGGGTAATTGTAAAATAAAACTACAATTACCCTTTTTTATGGGGAAAATTATGAAAGAGGAAAAGATTAAATTAGTTGATCAGATCATGACGGCATTGCAAAAGGTGATTGATCCGGAATTACAAGTAGATATTGTGAATTTGGGCTTGATTTATGGAATTGATATTGATGGAGATAAGGCAACTATTCAAATGACTTTGACTATCAGCGGTTGTCCTTTATCTGATTATTTACAAAAAGAAATTCAAAAAGCAGTTCTATCAGTTCCAGAAATTAAAACTTGTATAGTACAATTGGTCTGGTATCCTGTGTGGTCGCCAGATCGGATGACGCAAGCAGCTAAAGCACAATTGGGGATGCAAGAAAGAATAGAGGATAAAGAAGAGAATGAAAAGGTAATTGATTTTTCAGTTCCGATTAAAAAGCTTGCTGAAAAATATCCTGATTTTGTGCAAATTATGTATGATTGTGGCTTTACTAGAATTAAGATTCCCGGCTTACTCCAAACAGTAGGGCGTGTAATGACGATTCCGCTTGGTGCACAAGCAATGAAGATAGACCTAAATAAGGTCAAAATGGCTTTTGAAGAAAAAGGTTATAAGGTGGTTGAATAATGGCAAATTTAAGTAAAGAAAGACAACAAGCACTTCTCAAAATTTTACATTATATTCAAGATGGTGGCGATTTTACTGAAGCAAAGAAAATGTTTCAAGAAAGCTTTGATAAAGTAGATGTATCTGAAATCACCGCAGCTGAACGTGAATTAATTGCCCAGGGTCTTGATCCGCGTAAGATTCAATATTTATGTAACGTGCATGCCGATGTTTTTAAGGGAAATATTAAAGAAAATGCAGCTAATCCGGATTTTGCTACGCCTGGCCATCCAGTTAACACACTCAAGCAAGAAAATGTGGTTATTAAGTCTTTAGTGAATGACTATCTTTTGCCTAATTTGAAAAAATGGGAAAAGGATCATTCTGAACAAACTTTGTCTAAAATCAAGCAGGCCTTATCAGATTTGGCTACGATTGGTAAACACTATGCTAGAAAAGAAACATCATTTTTCCCATTGATGACAAAATATGGAATTACTGCACCACCGCAAGTTATGTGGGGCGTAGATGACAAGATTAGACGACTGATTAAGGAAGCTAATAATGTCGTAAATGAAAATGATGTTGATCCTGCAAAATTGCGTAAAATAATTGATGAAGTTAGTCATGAGGTGCTTGAAATGATCTTCAAAGAAGAAGAGATTATGGTGCCAATGATTGACGAGGTGGCTTCTCCTGCTGATTGGGGAAACGTTAAAGATGAAGAGAAACAAATTGGTTATACTTTAATCAATCCACCAATGAATTGGAAGCCAAAAGAAGAACCTAAAACTGCTGGTCCGCTGTCAGTTGATCATCTTTCCAGTCTATTCATCAACTTTAAAGAAGGAGCACTTAACCTAGAACAATTGTCAGCAATTTTAGACTTATTGCCATTTGCTTTAACTTTTGTTGATGAAAATGATAAGGTGGCTTATTTTGGGGGAGGAGCAGCGATCTTTCCTCATTCTAAAAATGCAATTGGTAATTCAGTCTTTTCCTGTCATACACCTGAGAGTAAGCCAATTGTTGAAAAAATCTTTCAAGATCTTCATTCTGGTGAAAAGAAGGTTGTTACATATTGGTTCAAGCCTAAGATGCTGGGAAGAATGCTCTATTTGCGTTATTATGCAGTGCATAATAAGGATGGTAAGTATCTGGGATGCCTTGAAGTAGCAGAAGACATTACTGACATTCAAAAATTATCTGGTCAAAAGAAGACGGAAGAATAAGAAATAACAGTGCGTTTAATGGCACTGTTATTTTTGTTTACTTCTTGATAAGCTATGGATAGTAGAAAAAATAAGGAAATTACTAGAGATAATACAGGAAGGTAATATGAAAAAAGCACATGGAGAAATTCAAAATGATGAAATTAAGTTAATCTGGCTAGTTGTAGGAGAATTAGCTACTTGGATTGGTGCTAGTTTTATTTGGCCATTAACTTCAGTTTATTTAAATAAGCAATTGCACATTAGCTTGTCGCTTATCGGTGTAGTTCTATTCTGCAATTGTGCCGGTAATATTCTCGGCTCAATTATTGCAGGTCGTCTTTATGATAAGCATGACCCGTATCCTTTAATGCTCTGGGGCCTTGGCCTTGATGCGGGCGTTTTATTTCTAATGGCTGCTTTTCATGGCTGGCCAGAATACTGGATTTGGTTAACTTTGACAGGTTTTCTTGGCGGCTGGAATGGTACTTTGATTAATTCTGTTGCCACTAGTTTAAAAAAGCATCCGGGCAGATACGTCTTTAATGTTTTATACTTTTCACAAAATTTGGGTGTGGTAACTGGTACTTTGATTGTGGGTTACCTTTATGACTATTCCATCACACTCTTATTTGTAATTGCGGCACTTTTATTCGTGATTGCCTTTATCAATGCGGTCTTTAATTACCGCCCAATTATTATGTTTCATAAGGAAAGAATTGCTAAAGGTCAAAGCGGTAAGAGTCAAAAGATCGAACCAATGCCCAAGCGCAACTTTATTATGACAATGGTCTTCTTTGCCATACTTGGTGTTACCTGGCTTATGTATATGAACTGGGAATCAAACCTATCAGTTTACATGGTTTCATTAGGCATTCCGTTCCACTTATACAGTCTTCTTTGGACTTTGAATGCTGGAATTATTGTAGTTATGCAGGGAATTTTAGCGAAATTTCCCAATATCTTTAAAAATTTATTCCATCAGATTATCTTCGGGATTTGCATGTTTTCACTATCATTTATTACTTTAGTATTTGCAAAAGATTTTGCTCATTTTGCCTTATCAATGATAATTTTGACTCTCGGTGAATCAACTGCATTTCCTGCTATTCCTGCTTATGTTAATGACTTGTCACCACTAACTAGTAAAGGTAAATATCAAGGATCAATCATGGTGGCTTCTGGGATTGGACGTGCTTTTGGACCATTATTTGGTGGTTTAATTATTGATCAAGCTGGTTATATTTCGTTCTTTTGGGTAGCTGCAATTATTATTGCTATGATGATTATTGTGATGATCCCAACTTATCTAAAATTATATAAGGATTTAAAAATCTACAAATAAAGCGAAAATTAAAATAAAATGATATAATTGACATGATTTAATTTTATTTTTGAATAAAGGGGGATTTTCCTTAATGAGTAATAAAGTGACTGTTCGTGGTGGTGCTGGTAATATCCTCGAACCTAAAGTTGGTACTCGTCCACAAGATAATTTATATTTAGCTGTTAACTCAGACTGGCTTGAGAAGGCTAAGATTCCTTCAGATCGTTCAAGAATTGCTAGTTTTGATAGTATTGATCTTAACGTAGAAAAGAGCTTAATGAAGGATTTCGCAGATTTTGCGGATGGCAAAAAAGAAGTAGCCGATGTACCGAACTTGAAGAAGGCAGTTGAACTATATAAGCTTGCTCGTGACTTTAAGCGTCGTGATGAAGATGGCGCTAAGCCTATTCAAGCTGATTTGTTCTTACTTGAAAGTATCAGTGACTTTGCTGATTTCAACTTGAAGGCTGCTGATTTATTTAAGGCTTCATTTTCATTGCCATTTGGTTTAGATATTGATGCTGATATGAAGAATACTAAGATTAATGTTCTTCAATTTATTGGACCATCAACATTCTTGCCAGATACTACTACTTACAAGACAGAAGCTGCTGGAAAGCTTTTGGAAGTTTTGAAGAAGCAATCAATTAACTTGCTTAAGATGGCTGGCGTTTCTGAAGGTCAAGCTAAGGAATACGTGGAAGATGCCTTAAAATTTGATAAAAAGCTTTCTGAAGTAGTTAAATCATCAGAAGAATGGGCAGATTATCCAGCAATGTATAATCCAACTTCAATGGAAGATTTTGAAGGCAAGATTAAGAACTTCAAGATTGATTACTTCTTGAAGGAAGCTTTAGGTGAAGTTCCTGATAGAATTATTGTTACTGAACCACGTTTCTTGAAACACTTTGATGAATTAATGAATGAAGAAAACTTTGATGAAATTAAGGGTTGGATGATCGTTAAGTTTATTAATAATGTTGCAAGTTACTTGTCACAAGATTTCCGTGAAGCATCATTCCAATTTAGTCAAGCATTGACAGGCCAACCGGAATTACAAAGCCAAGAAAAGCAAGCATATCATTTAGCTAATGGTCTATTCAGCGAAGTAGTCGGTGTTTACTATGGTCAAACATACTTTGGTGAAGAAGCTAAAAAAGATGTTTTAACTATGATTCGCCAAATGATTGATGTTTACGAAAAGCGTATTAAGGAAAATTCATGGCTTTCTGAAGAAACTAAGGAAAAGGCTATTGTTAAGCTTCGTGCATTGATCTTAAAGATTGGTTACCCTGATAAGATTGAAGAAATCTATAATCGCTACAATATAACTCCTGCTAGTGAAGGCGGTAGTCTTTACTCAAACGTAAGAGCAGCTGATATTGAACAAGTTAAATATAACGTTGAAAAGTTACATAAACCAGTTGATCGTAGCGTATGGCTCATGCCAGCCAACTTGGTAAATGCTTGCTATGATCCACAAAGAAATGACTTAACTTTCCCAGCAGCAATTTTGCAAGCACCATTTTATGACTTAAAGCAAGATCGTGCTGAAAACTTTGGTGGAATTGGTACTGTTATTGCTCATGAAATTTCTCATGCCTTTGATAACAATGGTGCACAATTCGATGAATTCGGTAATATGAAGAATTGGTGGACTGAAGAAGACTTCGCTGAATTTAAGAAGCGTACTCAAGCAGAAATCGACTTGTTCGATGGTATTAAATACGGCCCTGTTACTTTGAACGGTAAGCAAATCGTTTCAGAAAATATTGCCGACCAAGGTGGTCTTACTGCAGCTATTAAGGCAGCTAAGGACGAAGGCGATGATTTGAAGAAATTGTTTGAAAACTTTGCTCGTATTTGGGCTAACAAGCAACTTACTGAATCTATTAAGACACAAGTTTCTTTTGATGTTCACGCACCAGGTCCAGAACGTGCAAATGTTCAATCACAATGTCAAGAAGACTTCTATGAAGTATTTGATGTTAAGGAAACTGATGGTATGTGGTTAGATCCAGAAAAACGTGTAGTTATTTGGTAATTTATACACTTTATTAGTGCTTTTATATACAAATAGTAGCTTTTTTACATTTCTATATTTATAATAAACAGGTGACAACGATGCTGCTACTACACCGCTGTCTGAATAATAAGTTTGTTGTACTAAAAAAGATCGAAATTTTCAATTAAGAAAGTTTCGATCTTTTTTCAATGTGTAATTATTTTTTAGTTTTGACATATTTCTTAGGTTTAACCCGTTTAATATATGATGGATTTGGTTTACCTAAGATAATGGTACACGTTCGATAACCGTATCTGCGTATTCCAAACCGAACCATGAGGCAGGGTTAGATGATAGGTTTTGCAAACGAACACGTGCTTCAACTAACCATTTTTCATAACCAATTAGTTGTGTTTGTGGACTGATTACATCGTTGACGATAACGAATGAAAAGTCCCCAACGTCACGACCTGGTGTGGTGGTATATTCTTGTGGTTGAGGCTCAATTGTACCGTCAGCAATCAAGTCATGCACAATTTGACGAATATAGACATTCACACTAGTTTGCTTCTTGAAACCTAAGTAAAGCTGAATGTTGATTACGTTCTTAGTACCGTAAGTGTTAACAGCATATTCAGCGGTGAATGGTTCGTTAGTGACGTTAACGGTTACAAACCAATAAGCCTTAGCTCTTTTTGGACGTTTATCCAAAATGGAGTATAAGATTTCACGTTTGATAAACTTATTGTATTTAACGTTAGCCATGTAGACTAAGTTAGTAGCATAAGTTGGATAATTCTCATCGTGACTCAAGTTAGTCAACATATCAGTATATTCATCTAAACGAACATAGGCATTTCTAGCTTCGCGCTTGTCACGAATCTTGTTACCGTAGTACCAAACATACATGATAAATCCGATTGCGCCAGCGATAAATAATGATACGTAACCACCGTGGGTGAACTTGGTCAAACTTGAAATCATGAACATGATGTCAAGAACACCGAAGAAGATAAGGAAGATCCAGTTCCAAACTGGGTTAACCTTCTTCATTGCTAACCATTCATAAAGAAGAATGGTGGTCATCAACATTGAAATGGTAATTGACAAACCATAGGCTGCTTCCATGTGAGCTGAAGTTTGGAAGTACAAAACAATAGCGATGGTAGCAACACAGATACCTTTGTTGATAGAAGGGATGTAGATTTGTCCCTTTTCAGTTGATGGGTAGTCGATCTTCATTCTTGGTAAGAACTTCAAACCACTTGCTTCAGCAACTAAAGTAAATGATCCGGTAATCAATGCTTGTGAAGCAATAACTGCAGCGATAGTAGCTAAGATAATAGCTGCTAATCTGAAATCAGATGGGATCATTTCGTAGAATGGGTTAAGTACACCACCATCAGCTGGACGGTAGGTAGGATTGTTTAAAATCCAAACCCCTTGACCAAAGTAGTTAAGTGACAAGCAGACGAATACGAATGGCCAAGAACCAATAATGTTCTTCTTACCAACGTGTCCTACGTCTGAATACAAGGCTTCGGCACCAGTAGTTGCCAGGAAGATTGATCCTAAGATGAAAATTCCTGCTTTGTTATATGGACTAAACAGCAACTTGATTGCATAAACTGGGTTAATAGCTTGTAAAATTGACCAGTCGCCTGACATATTAATTAGGCCAATAACACCTAAGAAAGTGAACCAGACGAACATAATTGGACCAAAGGCTTTACCGATAATGCTGGTACCCATCTTTTGGATGGAGAATAAAACCAGCAGGATCAGCACAGTAATTGCAATAACCATGCTTTGTGACGAAACTGGGACGCCGCCGCCTAATTGCAATCCTTTTAACCCTTCAATGGCTGTCGTAACAGTAACAGCTGGAGTCAATGTACCATCGGCTAGGATAGCGGCCCCACCAATTAAAGCCGGCAGAACCAGCCACTTGGCACGCTTTCTTACCAGTGTGTATAGGGCAAAAATACCACCTTCGCCGTGGTTAGTTGCCTTCAAAGCAATAATCACGGTCTGAAGGGTGGTAAGCAGTGTCACGGTCCAAAGAACCAGAGAAATAGAACCGATGATGAATTCACGGTTCACATTTCCGATACCGCCATTGCCTTCGACAATTGACTTCATAACATAAAGTGGACTAGTACCAATATCACCATAAACAATACCGATGGCGATAAGAAGGCCAGCCGCACTCATACGTTTGGACTTATTATTCATTATCAAAAATCTCCCACAAAATAAATTGTAGCTAGTATAAAAAATATAAAAAAAGAAAATGCCATGTTGACATTTTCTTGATACACCCATTTTCTTCCATTTGCGGATACAATGCAAGCAAAATAATTATGTTTTAATGTTAGTGAACGTTTTTGAAAAAAAGTGGGTAGAAAAAGTAGGGTGTTCGATGTATCTGACAGAAAGTAGGGTAAAGTGTTCAGTATATCGAACACCTTAGAGTCTGATTGGAACTCTCTAGGCTATGTTGCTAGCGCGTATATTTATTTTGCCATTTTTCAAAAGATGCTATAATATAATAGCAACTAAAGTATGTTGAGCGGGCGCGCAACAAAGGTGAGCTGATTACTTACCGAAAGACGTATTGTGGGTGGTCATTGAACCACCTTTTTTTTGTGCAAAATAGTGAAAAAAGAAGTAACAAAAAAGCTCGAATCACATCGATTCGAGCCTCTTTTAAAAAGAAAATATTATGAAAGTGATGAAGGAATGTTACTACGTTGTTCTTCATCCCACTTTTCCCATGCTTCGTAAGTGAGCATTTCTTCTGGCTTAGCACCAGTCTTTTCAGCAATTACGTTAAGAATGTTCTTAAAGTTGTAGTCGTGGTATTGCAATACGTGATCTACAAGCTTCTTACGTGGGAAGTGAATATTGTTCAAAAGATAACCGTTAATATCAACCATGTTGTGATTGTCATCGTAAAGGTTGATTACTTCAAGGTTGTCTCCATCAAATTCTGAAATGTAGAAGTTAGCAAAAACTTTTAAGTAGTCAGGTTGGTCCTTGACTTCTTCAGCTGGCATAGTAACCTTGTTAGCTTCTGGAACAACGACTTTAAGTTCATCGTTTTCTTCGTTTTCTTTATCTGCTTGCGCTTGAGCGTTCTTTTCTTCTTCAGTCAAAGTTGTTACCCCTTTATTTAGAAATAAATAGATACAAAGTCAATAATAATTCTACAGACTTCTTCAAATAAAAGCAAATTAAACTACCCTTCATATAGGTAATTATTCATTTGAAGTTGAGGCTGCAGAACTAGATTGTTCTTGTTCAGTAGAAGATTGAGTTGATTGCTCGTGGCTGGTAGAAGTGCTACTTGATTGATCTTCACTTGATTGATCATCTTGAGACTTGTCTGATGAAGATTGATCGTCGGAAGAATTCTTATCCTTGTCGTCACTGCTTGAGCTAGCGTTTTTAGCATCTTTGTCTGATGAGCTGGAACTTGATGACTTGTCCGAGCTGGAATTATCAGATTGATTATCTTCCTTATTACTACTACTGTTTTTGTCATCAGATTGGCCAGACTTAACTGGCTTACCATTATTATTGTTTGACTTATTATAGGTAGAATTATTGTGAGAAACTGCGTTGGTGTGGCTAATATAAGCGCCAGCGCCACCTCCACCTAGAATAAACATAGCTGCAATTACACCCCAAAAGACTAATTTCTTCATATAAAGTACTCACCCTCTAATTTGGAAATATTTAGACGAATAAAACTCTAATGAGTTTTGAATTGTCAGTACATAGTTTAAGGCATCTGAGGATAAAGTTGTTTGATAAATGCTCAACTTTAAGTAATTTTAAGGAGCTAACTAACTGTGGGGGATGAAATAAAGCCAATAGAAAAAGCGAACCTAATAAGATTAATCTTTAGGAAAATCGAATAAAAATATTACTTTTTTGATATGTTTTGTCATAGTTTCGTAAAATTTAGTAAAGATTACGAGCGATAAATAGAGAACTTAATCTTGTCTTTTTCTTGCTATAGCTAGGTTTAGCACATTTTACAATTTTAAAGTGCTTGTAATGCTTGTGGGGGTAAGCGGTAGGTGAAATATTACAAATAGTATTTTTCGGTCATTTTAACTTGCTATTTCTTGAAGAGGTTAGTACAATATGAATCGTGGTAAGTAATAGGACGTGCTTCAGGCGTGTTGCCTGTACGCATGCTGATTCTTCAGCAAGACTACTACCTCATGAGAGTTATAGACTCATGGATCTTGCTTTGAAGGGTTTTGTACATTATAGGCTCCTATCACATGCTGAACCTATGGCCTATTACATTTTTTTATATTTCAAGGAGGAAAAGACCACATGAAGAAAAATTTAAGAATCGTTAGCGCTGCTGCTGCTGCTTTACTTGCTGTTGCTCCAGTTGCTGCTTCTGCTGTATCTACTGTTAGCGCTGCTACTACTATTAACGCAAGTTCATCAGCAATCAATACCAACACTAATGCTAAGTACGATGTTGATGTAACTCCTAGTGTTTCTGCAGTTGCTGCAAATACTGCTAACAACACTCCAGCTATTGCCGGTAACCTTACTGGTACTATTTCAGCAAGTTACAATGGTAAGACTTATACTGCTAACTTAAAGGCAGATACTGAAAATGCCACTATTACTGCTGCTGGTAGCACTACTGCCGTTAAACCTGCTGAATTAGCTGCAGGTGTGGCTTACACTGTAACTGTTAACGATGTTTCATTTAACTTCGGTTCAGAAAATGCAGGTAAGACTGTTACCCTTGGTTCAGCTAACTCAAATGTAAAATTCACCGGTACAAACAGTGATAATCAAACTGAAACTAATGTTTCTACTTTGAAAGTTAAGTTAGACCAAAACGGTGTTGCTTCACTTACTAATGTTTCAATTGCAAACGTATACGCAATTAACACTACTGATAACAGTAACGTAAACTTCTACGACGTAACTAGTGGTGCTACTGTAACTAACGGTGCCGTTTCAGTTAATGCTGATAACCAAGGTCAAGTTAATGTTGCAAACGTAGTTGCAGCAATTAATTCAAAATACTTTGCAGCACAATACGCAGATAAGAAGTTAAATACTCGTACTGCTAATACTGAAGATGCTATTAAGGCAGCCTTAAAGGACCAAAAGATTGATGTAAACTCAGTAGGTTACTTCAAAGCACCTCATACTTTCACTGTTAACGTTAAAGCAACTTCAAATACTAATGGTAAGTCAGCTACTTTGCCAGTAGTTGTTACTGTTCCTAATGTTGCTGAGCCAACTGTAGCCAGCGTAAGCAAGAGAATTATGCACAACGCATACTACTACGACAAGGACGCTAAGCGTGTTGGTACTGACAGCGTTAAGCGTTACAACTCAGTAAGCGTATTGCCAAACACTACTACTATCAACGGTAAGACTTACTACCAAGTAGTTGAAAACGGTAAGGCTGTTGACAAGTACATCAACGCTGCAAACATCGATGGTACTAAGCGTACTTTGAAGCACAACGCTTACGTTTACGCATCATCAAAGAAGCGTGCTAACAAGGTTGTATTGAAGAAGGGTGAAGTTGTAACTACTTACGGTGCTTCATACACATTCAAGAACGGCCAAAAGTACTACAAGATCGGTGACAACACTGACAAGACTTACGTTAAGGTTGCAAACTTTAGATAATAAGTCGTAGCACTAACGCTAACAAAATGAAAAAGGCAGAGCGAAAGCTCTGTCTTTTTTTGTGTTTTAAATTTTTATTTCACTTCTAAACATACAGTTCTAATAGGATCTTCTGATACTTCGATTCTATGCAATTTACTCTTAATTATCTTCAATTCTTTACTGATTTCAGTAGCTAAATATTCTGATAACATCTCCGTTGAAAAGAATTTAGACTCAAACTGTGGTAAATCATTTAAATACTTATTACTCAGTGGTTTGATTACTTTCTCAATCGCATTTTCAAAATCACTAAAAGGAATAAATTTCTCATTCGTAGAAATAAAGCATACTATTTCAAATGTATTCGCCCGTTTATGGTCAGTTTCTCGTTTGTAATTTATAGTAAATGAAGCGTTTAAAAAACTAGTGATCTTGTAATTCTTCTTTATTTTTACCATAGTGAAAAATCCTCGTGAAATCTCGTTTTACTATATTATTGAAAGCCTTAACTTCGCCAGTCATATTTCTGGTAGTCCATTCAGCCGGTGTAGTCATTGCATTGATAATCCCAATTACTTGAATAAAACTGCATACAAAGTAATAAATTGGGAGTGAAAAAATAATGTAAAACTTCGATAAATAGTACCGTCGGTCTGACTTAAAGTTCTTTAAGAATGACTGAATATTAATAAAATTTAATGCAGAGATCAGAATATATAAGAAATACAGTAATACAAATGACAAGCCTATAACCTTAACTGAATATCCTAAAGGGATAAGGAATAAATATGCAAACATCCAAATTACTCTCAATAATAGTATTGTATGATCCATGATTAATCGTCTAACAATAAAATTACTGAAAATATTAGATATTCCAATTGATCTACTTTCGAAGAACATGTGAAGAGTCTCTAACTCCCCGCGCTGCCAGCGTTGACGTTGAGTATATAGCTTATTCAAATTATCCAAGGGATAAACATAGAAAATTGCTTGGGGGCAAAGAATTACTTTACCATGTAATTGATATCTAATTTGGAAAGTCATATCAATGTCCTCACCCACGGTTTCAATGTTGTACAAATTGGTATGCAATAACTTATCACGTCTAAACGCTGAAAAAGCCCCTGACATCGTGAATAAATGATTATCTTGTGATTCTACTGCTCGACCTGCTAAAAAAGACTGACTATATTCTAGATATTCATTTTCTCTAACAAACTTTAAAAATCGATTCTTTGTTTTTTTGATCAAATCTTTTCTAGTAAGAATGGTTCCAGTCAACGCATCAATTGAAGGATCGTTTTCAAAGTCTGTAACCATATTTTTCAAAGCATCATGTTGCAAAATACCATCACTATCAATATGAATTACATATTTTCCAATTGATTTATAAATTGCTGCATTCAGAGCTTTAGCTTTTCCTTGATCAGTATTAATCCAGTTCATATAAAGATCAGGGAAAATATTTCTTGCATGTAAATATACTTGATAACTTTCATCCGTACTTTGATTATCTGCAATAATAATTTTAATCAAGTGTTCTGGATAGCTTGAATCTTTAATAGACTTAATACAATTAAATAAAGTATCAGCAGAATTATACACTGGAATAATCAGAGTAATATAAGGATACTCTTTTAAAGGTTTAATATTCTTCAAGTGTCGTTTAGCCATTAGTAGACTAAAAAATCCTACGACAGCTGGAATAAATTCGTAAATAATAGGCACTAAAAGCCAAGATATCCAGAAACCAAGTTGAATAATCAAGTTAGCAATATACATTATCTATTCCTCCAACCTCTGATAATCTGACTTTTAGTAAACACGTTGTAATACAAAATGATAGTCAGCATATAAAAGATAATACGACTAACAACTAAGTTAGTAACAGAAATACTATCCGTACTAATATATTTCACGCTTAAAACAACTAACATAATTCGCAGAATATTAGCTCCCGTTATCCATAAAAAACCTTCAATTGTGCGTAAGATTTTTTCTAACGGTGAAAAAATAGGATAAAAGATTAACAAGCATTCAAATACCAGGAATTCTAACATTCCTGAACATTCATAATCGATACTAATCTGAACCAGATTATGTTGACTGGATAAATACATTAAATTTTGATCCACAAGTGTTGTAAATAAATGTGTAGTATTGCCGATAACAGACATAACCCAGGAAATACATACAGACATCCAATAAGACAACTGTTGATGGAATAAAAAAGTCAATATTACGAACGTACTGATACTAGCCACCCAGAAGTAAAGACCAAATATTTTTGCTCTTTTTAAAACAGATAATACATAAATCCAAGCCATTATTAATAAGCAAATTAGTACAGGTATGATAGGAAAGGTGCTCAATCCTATATTAGTTATACTTGCTTTCCTAGATTGTGAAATAATTGGTTCTATTTGCATAATTGCAGATTGTGATAAATTAGAATCTAAGCTTTTAAGGGGAACACTTAACAAAAAAATATACACATATTTTTTATTTTTGGATTTAGTTTTGAAAAATTCACCTTTGTACAAAGTGGATTTTCTTTTGAACTCAGTTGATGTAATTTTTACATCTACCTGATGTTTAGTTTTTTTCTTAAAACTATATTTATCAAGCTGAGCGTTTACTATATATTTACGTGAGCCTGCAGTCAACTGAAATTTAAGATTTTCTTTTTTCTTCGTTCTAACAATGATGTTTAGATCTTTAGGTGTAGTTTTAAATACTAAATTTAAATTTTTATATTGTTTTGAAGGTATAGTTTCGCTTGTTTCGCTTATTGCTGAAACTGTTTGCGTTGATTTCAAGGAGAATAATGTTAAAAAACATAGAAAAAATGCTATAAATAATTGAATTGTTTTTTTCATTAATATTTGTAAATGTAATTTCATGAACTATACTTATAAATATTTTTACCCAAAAGAAAAGCGAGACCGAAGTCTCGCCTTTTTTGTTAGCGTTAGTGCTACGACTTATTATCTAAAGTTTGCAACCTTAACGTAAGTCTTGTCAGTGTTGTCACCGATCTTGTAGTACTTTTGGCCGTTCTTGAATGTGTATGAAGCACCGTAAGTAGTTACAACTTCACCCTTCTTCAATACAACCTTGTTAGCACGTTTCTTTGATGATGCGTAAACGTAAGCGTTGTGCTTCAAAGTACGCTTAGTACCATCGATGTTTGCAGCGTTGATGTACTTGTCAACTGCCTTGCCGTTTTCAACTACTTGGTAGTAAGCCTTACCGTTGATAGTAGTAGTGTTTGGCAATACGCTTACTGAGTTGTAACGCTTAACGCTGTCAGTACCAACACGCTTAGCGTCCTTGTCGTAGTAGTATGCATTGTGCATAATTCTCTTGCTTACGCTGTCTACAGTTGAAGGAGTAACTTCCTTACCGTTAGTTACTGAAACAGTTACTGGTAATTGTGCAGTTTCATTGTTTTGAGTTGATTCTGCGTGGAAAGTTAAGCTCAATGAAGCTGGTGCAGTGAAGTAACCTTGTGCATCAACATCAATGTTTTGAGCTCTTAACATAGTAGCAACAGCTTGAGCGTTGTTGTCAGTCAAACGAACGTTAGCATTGCTGTTAGCGTTGTTCAATTGAGAAGCTTGGTACTTAGCGTTAAATGCGTTAACGATTTCTTGTACGTTAGCACGTGCGTTAGAACCAGCAACGATTGAAAGAGTACCGTTTTCTACAGTCTTACCAGTTTGGATGTCGTAGAATGAAACAGCTCTAACGTCGCTAGTTTCAACAACCTTAACGTTAAGAACTTGTGCTGAACCGAAGCTTACAACACCGTTCTTGTCAGTCTTAACTTGGATAGTCTTGCCTGCATCAACTGAAGTTTCTGAAGTAGCTGAAACCTTGTTAGCATCAGCTAAACCAGCAGCTGATACGTTCTTTGGAAATGCTAAAGTAATAGTCTTGTTAGCATTAGTTGAACCAAAGTTAAATGAAACACCATCTCTTAAAGTAACAGTTACAGCACTACCTGGTTCAAGACCGTTAATTTGTTCACCACTAAGTTCAGTATGGCCTGGAGTTGAAACAACAACACCTGCATTTGATGAACTAAAGTTTGCTGAATAGCTTGTACCGTTGTAAGAAGCGTTGATAGAACCAGAAATTCTACCGTTAGTGTAGCTTGAGCCATTCTTAGTAGTTACACCAGCAACTGATGAACTAATTTGTACATCTGAGTTGTTTGGTAATGGGGTAGCTGAACCGCCAACAGCAATAGCATTAACAGCGGCAGCGTTAACAGTAGATACAGCAGAAGCAGCAACTGGAGCAACAGCAAGTAAAGCAGCAGCAGCAGCGCTAACGATTCTTAAATTTTTCTTCATGTGGTCTTTTCCTCCTTGAAATATAAAAAAATGTAATAGGCCATAGGTTCAGCATGTGATAGGAGCCTATAATGTACAAAACCCTTCAAAGCAAGATCCATGAGTCTATAACTCTCATGAGGTAGTAGTCTTGCTGAAGAATCAGCATGCGTACAGGCAACACGCCTGAAGCGCGTCCTATTAATTGTCTTGGGTGGGAGGTGGGGGGTTATATTGTGCAAATTTTCAAAATTTAAAATAAACGTGGTTAGATGTAAAAATTGTAACTTATATTACTTTTTCTCTACAAATGGTATGAATGGCTTGTTTGACGAATGCTTGATGGATAAAATAAAGGTGTCGTTATAATTAGGAGGACATTATATGAAGAAGAGACTTTTGACCAGCATTGCTAGTGCAGCTATGCTGACAACAGTAGCTACCCCAGTAGTGAATAATGTAATGATGACTACCGCTCATAGCCAAAAGGTTTCTGCTGCCACCACTGATGAACAAGCTGCTTTTTTGAACAAGGCTGCCAAGCAAGCAGTTAAAGCCGCTAAGAAATACGGAACTTATCCATCAGTTATGATTGCACAAGCCATCTTAGAATCTGGCTGGGGACAATCAGCCCTTGCAACTGAAGCTAACAACCTTTTTGGTATGAAGGCTGATGATAGCTGGCCAGGTGAGACTTATTCTGCTAAGACTAGAGAAGAAGGCACCAACGGTAAGAGTTACTATATTGTAGCTAAATTTAGAAAATATAACTCATTTGAAGAATCATTTGAAGATAATGGCAAGAAACTTCGTGAAGGTGTGTCTTGGCAACCGCTTCGCTATAAGGGAACTTGGCTTGAAAATGCCAATACTTATGCTGATGCAACGAAGTCTTTAACTGGTACTTACGCCACTGATAGTAAGTATGACAGTTCACTTAACTCAAGAATTACCGATCATAATTTGAACCAATATGATCCAATTGTTTCGAAAACTGCTAAGGTTTACACCGTATCTAAGTCAGGCTCAGTTTATAATTGGCCAACTGACCACTCAGTAGCTAGCCCTGTTGGAACTGTTAAGAAGGGCGAGAGGGTTGTTGCAACTAAGACTATTACCTATAATGACGGTTCAACTCGTATGTACCTTGAAGGTAAAGGCTGGATTAACGGTACTTCACTTGGTAAGGGTAATTCTAAGAGTAGCGAACCAATCACTCAAGCACCTAAGGGCGCAACTAAGGTAGACAAGACCTTAATGCACAATGCCTACGTTTACGATAACAAGGGTACAAAGATTAAGGGTAAGATGTTCAAGCTTAACGAAGAAGAAGATGTTAAGATGATCAGTACCTATGGCACAAAGACTATTAAGGGTAAGACTTACTACCGTGTAGGCGAGAATGAATACATTGCAGCCGGCAACATTGACGGTACGCTTAAATTCTTAAAGCGTAATTCTTACGTCTATAACCAATACGGCAATCGCGATAACAGTTTGAAGCGCAAGAAGAACGAACAAGTTGCTACCTACGGTGCAGCAGTTACTATTAACGGTAAGAAGTATTACAGAATCGGTATTCGCCAATACATTAAAAAAGCTAACTTCATGTAGCTAGAACGGGGGCCGGATGTGAAGTTAAGGAAGAAGTTAATAACCTTAATTGCGGCAATAAGTTTAACAGGTGTTGCGACAAATACAGGCGTTAACATTGTTCAAGCCGACTCAATTAATGTACAAGCTAAAAAATATCAATATAGCGGTGTTACCTATTTATATAAGATGCTCAAGCTTGAAGGGATTAAGTATAATAAATTCCCAGGTGTTGAATATAAAACTGGTAAACCGGAAGGAATTGTAATTCACGAAACTGATGATCCTGGTGCAACAGCCCACGATGAAGCAATTTATTTTAATCGTGAATGGCCTAAAGTAAAGGCTTATGTTCATGCCTTTGTTGATGATGACCATGTCATCCAGATGAGATCACCTGAGATGGGTACTTGGGGCGCTGGACCTAATGCTAACGATCGTTTCATTCAGATTGAGCTTTGTGAAGAGAACACTCGTGATGCTTTTATTAAATCAATTAACAATGATGCGATTTATGTAGCTAAGTTGCTTCATCGCTATGATCTCAAGCCTGATAATGCTTGTGATGATGGTGAAGGAACGATTTGGTCACACCATGCCGTAAGTACTTATCTTGGAGGAACCGATCACGTTGATCCTGATGGTTACTTCGAAAAGTGGGGCTACAGTATGGATCAATTCTTTGACTTGATTCAGTATTACTATGATTTGCAAGCTAAGGATACTGATGCTAAGGAAAAGGATCCAGCTAAGAGTAAGAAAGATGTCGAAGCAATTCAAGGTGCAGTAACTTTAGGTCATGATGCTTATATTTATGATGCTAAAGGCAAGAACACCAAGAAACTTAAGAAGGCTGGTGGTCCTGTTGTTGTCATGGGTTACAAGGCTATGAATAATAAGAAGTACTACCAAATTGGTAAGAATCAATATGTAGTTGCCTCTAACATTGACGCTACAGATAGAGTAGTTAAGAAAAATACTTACTTACGAACTAATACTGGGCGAATCGAACCGGAAAACAAAGTCAAGAAGGGGAGCCGAGTATTAACTTATGGTAGTCGTGTCACAATTAAAGGCCAAAAGTACTATGCACTTAACGCCACACAATTTATTTTGGCAAGTGATATAGAATAATAGATAAACGTTACTTCAGAATTGAAGTAACGTTTTTTGTTTCGGAAGTAATTCATCTAAAGTAGGCATTATACCTATTTTTTTGTATAATTTTTATGTTGAATGAAAGAAAAGGGGAAAATAATGGCACAATTATCGCTATTTCTTGTCGTCTTATTGGCATTAGTAATACCAATATTCATGGCGCGTTTTCAGATTAGCACTGTTCCAACCGCAGTTGCCGAAATCATTGTCGGCATTATCATGGGCTCAAGTGGATTTAATTTAATTATTTCAACACATGATCTAACTTTTTTATCCAACCTTGGTGTAACTTTACTTATGTTTTTGTCAGGGATGGAAATTGACTTTGATATTTTACAACGAAAAGATAGTTCAAAAAGTAAATCTCATGCAGGTAAAACTGTAAATCCAATAAAGATTGCAGTTACTGCTTTCGGTGGAATTATGGTGATGGCTGTAGTTTTGGCCTTTGCTCTGAGAGCAATGGGATTATTCAGTGAAGTAATGCTTGCTGCAATTATTTTAATGACCGTTGCCTTAGGTGTAGTAATTGCCACTTTAAAGGAAAAGGATATTTTGAATCGTCCAATTGGTCAGACTGTTTTATTGACGGCTGTACTTGGGGAAGTTATTCCACTTCTTCTTTTAACGATTTATGCATCAATCAATGGTGGTAACGCTGAACAATTATGGTTGATTATCCTGCTGTTTTTGGCTGCGATTTTCTTATTACGCCGTTTCAAGCAGCCGTATGTCTGGTTTGCAAACGTAACTAAGGCGACGACACAGCTAGATATTCGTTTAGCATTTTTCTTAATTTTCGCATTAGTTACTGTTGCTCAAACTGTTGGTGCAGAAAACATTTTGGGTGCCTTCTTAGCCGGAATGGTTATGAAGCTACTAGAACCAAGTGAGGCAACTAAGGATAAGTTGACTTCAATCGGTTATGGATTTTTTATTCCAATCTTTTTCATTATGACTGGTGTGGGGCTTAACTTACGCTCACTCTTTGGAAAACCTTCATCATTAATGTTATTACCGGTATTGGTGATTTTCTTATTAATTGCCAAATTGCCAGTTGTATTGACCTATATGCGTTATTTCCAAAAGCGTAATGCATTTGCCGGTGGATTCTTAACAGCAACTACGATTACGATTGTTTTACCAACCTTGCAAGTTGCTAGAAAATTGCATGCGATTACTTCAACACAATCAGATGCATTTATTTTGGCAGCAGTAATCGTATGTATCTTGAGTCCGATTGTCTTTAATTCTAATTTTGTTTTATTACCAGAAGATAAGATTAAGAAGACTGTTTCGATTGTGGGTGCCAATGCAATGACTGTACCAGTTGCTCATGACTTGCATGATAATTGGTACTCGGTAAAGATGTTCACTGGCGATCAGGATCGCTATGAGACTTATGATAGTCGAGTAGAGAATTTGACATTTTTATCAGATCTTAACCAGAAGACGCTGGAAAAAGATGGCGTATTCGACTGTGACATCTTCGTAGCCTCGACTCATATCGATGAGGTTAATATTAAGTTAGCTAGAATGGCGCAAGAAGTTGGCGTAGAGCGGGTGATTGCGCGGTTAGGGCAAGTTAATAGTAACACGGTTGATGAATTTAGACAGAAGAATATTGAAATCTTCAACTTTACCAATGTCCGTGCTGCGTTGATGCGTGCACTTATTGAGACACCAACAGTTTACAAAATTATCACTGATACTAAGAATGTATTGTACTCAGTTAAAGTTGAGAATACTCATTATACTGGTAAACCTTTGGCAGATCTTGATTTCATTGATAAGATTACTGTCAGCCGAATTCGTCGTGGAGATGAGTGGTTAATTCCACATGGTTGGACTGTAATTGAGCCAGGAGATATTTTGGTCTTCTCAGGTGAATTTAAAGTAGCTGATCACGTACGTGATTTGCTTAGTCATGAATAAGTTAAAGACGGTTATTAACCGTCTTTTTTGATATAAAAAAGGCACGATGTCAATAATCACTGACATTGTGCCTTTTCAATTTAGATAAATTATTCTTCGGAATTCTTAGCTGTAGTTAAAATTTGCATGGATTCTAAAGTATTCACGAATGCTTCATCAGCCTTAACCTTATCGTGATTATCAATCATTTCAACAAAAGCGTTGAACTCACTGGCCATGCGATGTGAGTATTTATTCAAGTTATAACGCTTAGGTTTTTGATCACGCATTTCAATAGTGAAATTATTAAGCTCACCAGTTGAGCCATCGATATAAATACTACCTTTTTCACCTTCAATAAATGATCTAGGAGTTACATAACTATCTTTAGCGGCGATAAGCGCAGCTTGTTTATCAGGGTAAGACAAGTGCAAAATACCTGAAGTATCAACGCCTTTTTGCATATTAGCATAGTATTTAACTTTATCTGGCAAGCCGAATAATGCGCTAACTAAGTGAATATTATAAATATTCAAGTCCATTAATGTACCACCATCTTTGGCAGGATCAAATACTGGTGCGATTTTTCCTTTAAGGAAGTCATCATAGCGACTTGAATATTGAGTGTAGTTTAAGCTAACAATATGAATTGGAGCAATATTTTCAATTTCTCTTTGAATTCTCTTGAAGTTTTCTAAGTATATGTTGGTAATTGCTTCAACGATGATCAAATTCTTTTCATCAGCTAATTGCTTCAATTTTTTGGCTTCGTTAGTACTATCAACGAATGGCTTTTCACAGATTACATTTTTGCCATGTTCTAGTGCAGCTTTAGCCACCTGGTAATGAAGAAAATTAGGTACAGCTACATAAACAGTATCTACGTCAGGATCTGACATCAATTCGTCGTTGTCAGTGTAAGTCTTGTTAATCGAATATTTCTTAGCTAATTCCTGGGCAATATTTTCACTACGTTTAGTTGAGGAGATTGCCACTACATCCAAATTATTAATTTGATCAATTGCTGTTAAAAAATCGTGGACAATTTTACCACTACCGATAATTCCTAATTTCATAATATGCCTCGTTATTTCTTCTTATTATTTGTAGCAGGTAAAGGCTTAGCATTAGTTGCTGAAGTTGGTACCTTTAAGAAGTCGTGGCTACCAAAGTTGCCATAACTTTGACCAACTTTAACGGTCATTAACTTACCTAACTTCATATTAACAAAAATATTGAAGGTTGAAAGGCGATTATTTTTAACTACTGCCTTCACGGTCATATCTTTGTATTTACCGTATTTCTGAATTTGCTTAAAAGTCTTAGCTTGGTTTGCACTTTGAGCAACTGTATTGAAAATAGGGGATGCAGCTTTTTTCATTAAAGCTTTGTCGGTTATTTTAGCGTTTAAAGTGTAGGTTTGTTTATTACGCTTCATCTTGTATGCCTTAACTAATTTGTCACTTGGATTAAGAATGAAGTGATTATTCATAATTGCATCAGTTAATTCTGCATAAGAGTGACCGGTTAATTTTTCTAGATCAGCCTTATACCAAGTGTCGCGACCATTGATATATACATTATTTAAGTTGACCCATTCTTCACTAGAGGAGGTCTTACCCTTACTAGTAGTCTGGTTAGTAATGTGGTAAACAGTTGATTCACCGCCAAAAGTGGTATTGGCAATTGCTGATTGACTAGAAGTATCAGTGGCTAAGGTAACAGATTGAATTACTTGTCCACTCTTAAAACTTTTTCTTGCTTTTTGAACAACTTGATCTTTATTTAAAACAGGATCTGCCTTTTTTTGTTGGCTGCTGCATCCGCTCAGTAAAAATACTGCCGCAAATGAAATACCGATAATTGCTTTTTTAAGTTTCATATTTTTTCTCCTATACTCTTTAGCTTCTATTATAACGAAAAGCCCGAATCTGGTTCTAGATTCGGGTTTGTTTATTAATTATTTTTATTAATAGTTCCCAAATCAACAGCTGATTTCTTTACACTAGCAGGAACTGTTAAATTTTTAATTTGATCAATTTGGTCTACTTTCATAGTGAAAGTTTTTTGTTTGCCATCATCTTTATAGGTTGAAGCGATTTTTACATCATTAACGCTATAGTTTTTATCAACATCAATTTGGATATTATTGTTAATTGGCTTAACGTCATCTAGATCGATCCCAATTAGTGAGGTAACAGCAGAATCAGAAATAATTGCATTCCAAATTTGCTTACTATTGCCATTGTATTTTAGAGCATAACTATTACCGGTTTGCTGCACTTTGAATAATTTGCTAGTACCGATAAATGGAGTAAGGATAGTACCAAGGCTATCTGTTAAAGTTGAATATGAACTTGCTTTAGATAATTTAGTTTTGAACCAATGGTTAGAATTAGTTCCTTTCATTTGAATGTAATTATTTTTTCCTTCAATCCACATTTGATAATGGTTAGAATTAGTTGAAACATTGGCAAAAATAACTGTAGGATCTTTTACATATTGCGCTTCCGCTTTTTGCACTACTTCGTTTTTACTATTTTCACTCCATGTAGCATGCATTGACTGAAACTTGGTCTTTTGTGCATTGGTTAGGATTGTTTTAGCAGAAGGGAGGGTATTTTCCTTTTTACTATTAGAATTAGAAGAACAGCCGGTTAATGCGACAAGTAATAAACTAAACAAAACAACTACAAAATATTTCTTTTTGTTTTTCATGATTTTTACACTTCTCTTAGTATGCTTTTGTTATAAGTTAGCACAAAAAAGCAGAAAATAAAAAGTAGAAATAAAAAAAGATGTTTTTTTGCCCATATCTCTATGAAAAAAACTGTGAAATGTGTAAAATATGGATGAAACATTGAATTTAAAAGGAGATATTTCATGTCAAAATTAGTTTTAATCCGTCACGGTCAAAGTGAATGGAACCTTTCAAACCAATTTACTGGTTGGGTTGACGTTAACCTTTCAGAAAAAGGTGTTGAAGAAGCTAAGAAGGCTGGTCGTTTAATCAAGGAACACGGTCTTGAATTTGATCAAGCTTACACTTCATTATTAACTCGTGCTATCAAGACTTTGCACTACGCATTGGAAGAAAGTGACCAACTTTGGATTCCAGAAACTAAGACTTGGAGACTTAACGAACGTCACTACGGTGCTCTTCAAGGCTTGAACAAGAAGGCTACTGCTGAAAAGTACGGTGATGAACAAGTTCACATTTGGCGTCGTTCATACGATGTTTTGCCACCAGCTATTGACGATGACAACGAATTTAGTCAAGCACATGACCGTCGTTACGCAAACTTGGATCCACACATCGTTCCTAAGGCAGAAAACTTACACGTAACTTTGGATCGTGTAATGCCATTCTGGGAAGATAACATTGCTCCAGACTTACTTGACGGTAAGAACGTAATTATTGCTGCACACGGTAACTCACTTCGTGCTTTGACTAAGTACATTGAAAACATTTCTGACGATGACATCATGGACCTCGAAATGAAGACTGGTGAACCAGTTGTTTACACTTTCGACGAAAACTTGGATGTTGTTAACAAGGAAAAGTTGGACGACTAATTTAATATAGTAGTTATTCACACAAAAAGAACTTCGATTTATTCGAAGTTCTTTTATTTTTAGTCAAAAAAAGACACCCCGAAAGGGATGTCCTTTTTTATCAACTTGCTCCAAAAACTATAATTTCATAATTTAATTTCATAATTTTCTGGAACAAGTATATTATATTATAAATAAAGAAAAACTGCCATTTTTTTTTTAAGAAAAGAGGCCTATTATGAAAATCTTAATAACTGGATTTGATCCTTTTGGTGGGGAAAAAATTAATCCTGCAATTGAAGCTGTAAAAAAGTTACCTGACGAAATAGATGGTCATCAAATTATTAAATTAGAGGTGCCGACTATTTTTTATGAAAGTGCCAGAGTAGTCAAAAATGCAATAGAAAAATATCAGCCAGATATGGTTATTAACGTGGGGCAAGCGGGAGGCCGTGCAGCAATTACTCCAGAACGAATCGCTATTAATTTTCAATCTGGTTCAACTCCTGATAATTCGGGTAAAGGACCAAAAGAAGGCAAAATTGAAGCAGATGGTGCTGATGGTTATTTCACTCAGTTGCCAATCAAAAAAATGGTGACAGCCACAAGAAAAGCGGGGGTTCCTAGTGAAATTTCCAATTCTGCAGGTAATTATGTGTGCAATCATCTTTTTTATGAATTACAATACATGCGAGTTCATGAATTTCCTAATTTGAAAACGGGATTTATTCATATTCCATTTTTGCCAAGCCAGGTTAAAAATGGACGGCATCCTTCGATGAGTTTATCCTATATGGTTAAAGGGTTAACCGCTTCCATTAAGGCGGCAGTAGACGCCTAAAAATTGACAGTTGCCCCTTGTAAGTGCTATTTTGGTCAGTGGAAATAAAGTTGGGAGATATATATGCAAACAATTGATAATTCTCTCTTTCAAGTCTCTGTAGATGAGAATGGGGCCAGGATGGCCCATCTAGTATCTGAAGCTGATAATTATGATTATCTTGGCGAAAAAGAGACTGAAGAGGGTATGGCAATTGCTTTTCCAGTGATTGATCAAGACAACAACTGGGCCAGCAAGCTGCCTTGGACTGTCGTTGATAAAGGCGATACTCGAGTGAGTTTAACTTTGATTGATACCCCTGAAAGCTATAAAAGTTTTCCATATCATTTTGAGGTCATGACTACTTATGCTTTGGAGGGTAACCAAGTTAAGGTATCCTTTTATTTAAAGAATTCTTCACATAAAGAACTGCCATTTTCATTAGGGTTTGTTTTGCCAACTCCTTGGCAAGGCGAAAGCAGTATTAATAAAATTAGTTTAAATGGCGAAGATCACGGTATTGATGTTGCTTCAACTGATTTTAAATTAAGTGAAGAAAATGGAAAGGTTACTGCTTTTACTGATGAGCTCAATTTAGAAGCGGGACAAAGTCGCAATTTTGAATTGACCTTGACTTTGAAGTAAAAATAAGTAACGATTTTAATAAGATGTAAAAAGCAAGTCAGCGATGATTTGCTTTTTTTGTTATAATACACTCAATGTGAATTAATGCATAGGTATGGTTTATGAAGGATAACAGAGAAAGAGAAAATCACCCGAGCGGTACTCGAGTGCAAAGTCATAAATATAAAAATCGACATATTTGGGCGTGGGCTACAGGGATAATTTTATTAGTTGCAGTCATTGCGGCAGTAACATACTTTGCATCTGTTTATTTTAAGGCGAAGAATGCAGTTGATAAAACCTATGATCCAGCTACAGCAGTGAAAACTACAGGTGAATTTAATGGCAAAAAGCGTTTTGCGGTTCTATTAATGGGAACAGACACAGGGGCTTTAAATAGAACTGAGAAACGCGGTAGAACTGATACCATGATTTTAGCTGTAGTTAACCCTGCTAAAAAGCGTTATACGTTGGTATCTATTCCGCGTGATACAATGGCGCAGATGGTTGGCTCCAGTAGTTTTACTACTGAAAAGATCAATGCTGCTTATGAAATTGGCGGAGCTCGAATGTCAATGGACAGCGTTTCTGCTTTGATTAATGTGCCGATTAAGTATTATGCCGTTGTCAACATGGGTGGAATTATGAAGATGATTCGCTATGTTGGCGGGATCAATATTCGACCAACGCTTAGCTTTGAGTATGGCGGCTATGTCTTTAAAAAGGGTAAGTTAACCCATATGGGTGGTGCCGGTGCACTGGCTTACTCAAGAATGCGTTATGATGATCCGCGCGGTGACTATGGTAGACAAGAGCGGCAAAGACAAGTTATTACAACGCTAATTAAAAAAGCTGTTTCAGTAAGTTCTTTAACTAATTTAGATTCAATTCTGACTTCAGTATCAAGTAACGTTAGAACTAATTTGCCATTTAGTGCTTTGCAACAAATTGCGCTTAATTACCGTGGTTGTGCTAATAGTTCATCAAGCGATTATCTTCATGGCTATAATGCGATGATCGATGATGCCGCTTATCAAGTTCAACCAACAGAAGAATTGCAGCGGATTTCTGATTTAGTACGTACTGAGTTAGGCTTAGAGAAAGAAACCATTAATAACAATGAAACTTATCAAAATAAGCGAAATGAAGAAAATGGTTTTAGTTTTAAGAGTACTAAGAATCAAACCTACCATATTTATGATTACACCGAAGAAGGTGATAATTAATGGCGCGAATTTATGCTACGCTAATTGGATATGTTTTTGGTAATTTTTTAACTGCGATGATTGTTGGTAAGTTATTTTTAAAAATAAATCCTACTGAATATGGTTCACATAATCCAGGAACAGCCAATATGGGTGCTGTTTTTGGTAAAAAATGGGGTATTTTAACCTGTTTAGGCGATTTGCTTAAAAGTTTGATTGCTCTATTTATTGTCTATTTTGTCTTTCCAGGGCATATTAATATTGCATATGCCGGGCTAGGATTAATTTTGGGACACTGTTTTCCAATCTGGAATCACTTTAAAGGTGGTAAAGGCGTCGCAGTTTCTGCACAGGTGGCAGTTTTTTATGATTGGAGAGCTGGTTTAGCTACTTTGCTAATTGCTTTAATATTAACTGCAATTATGCAAAATTTGACGATTCCTCCCTTAGTGTTTATGCTTTTATTCAGTGTTTATGAATTTTGGCAAAACCAAGAAGCAGGAATTGTTTTTATGGTGATTACTTTGATTATGGTCTATAAATTCTGGCAAGATATCATTGATTTCTTTACCGGACACGGAAAGAGAGTCGATATTTTGTATTCAATTAAGAAGAAGTTAGGGATTAAATCTGAGTAATTGCAAAAAATGAAATTTTTAGTAAGGACATAGACTAGGAAAATGAGTGAGATTAAGAAGAAAAAATCACTAAATGTTGCTCAAATTATTTGTTTAGTTTTAGCAGCATTCTTCATGCTAGTGCAAATGTTCTCATGGGGTAAAACTTTTGGTAGATTACCATTAAGTACTCTGATGAGATACATTCCAGGATTGTTGGGTCGAAGCACGATGGTGCTTGTTCCAATGGTTTTTGGTGCCGTATACAGCAAGAAGAAGGTTCATCCAACTGAAGCCTTCCGCTTCTGGATTATGGCGGTAGTTACGCTAGTGCTTTTATACTTGGCTTACTTCTTTAAGGTGCCAGGTGGCTTTAATATGTGGAAGCTCTGGGGAGTATTTTTCCCAGTATTAACTAGTACATCAGTATTACTAGCTGGTTTAATTTTCAGTATGCTGGCTCAGCCATACTTGTATGAGTTACAATACCGCATAACGACCAAGCAGAACTTGTTATTGCTTAGTGCATTAACTTTAATTGGATTTGCTACAAACGCTGGTACGATGATCTTCAACTACTCCATTTATGGGGTATACCTTATTTTGTATTTTGCATGGGGTATGTTTTTAGCCAATGTTAAAATTCCTAAAAAGGTCTTTAGTTGGTCAATTGCAGCTGGGATTGTATCATTCTTTGTAATGTTTATCGGGGTTCCTGGTTTTAACGGGGTATATTGGTACCAACGTTTATCAGGTAGAAGTGGCGTTTATTCTTGGAATCCAAGATTTTTAAGCAACGTTACATCACCATTTTTATTCTTAATGGTTCTCGCTGCATTTTTAATTTTTAGAAAAGTCATTGTTAGCTTTAGTGCTAAAGAAATGCGCTTCTTCATCCCAGTAGTTATATTTATGGAGGCACCGGTTATTGGCGGTTTTGTAAAGTCATTCCGCTTTACCAATAGTGCTGGTTTGAATAAGTTTTTGATGATCATCATTATGATGGTTGTTGCCTTTATCTTGAATTATTTATATGAACGGTATTTGTTTAAGATAAAGCCAATTAAAAGGACAATTGCTTTCTTTGATAAGCATAATAACCTTGCAGAGATTGTGGAAGATAGCTGGGCTAAGTTCACTGCCTGGGTTGTTGAAAACAGAGTAAGACTTCTTACTTGGGGCTGGTTCTACATTTTGAGTTTTGCCTCATTCTTGATTGAATCAGACAATTTACGTATTCAAATTACTACAGCAACTGATATTAATGCAGTTATCTTCTTGCTTGGGACTAGATTCTTTGCCATTATTTTGACAGCGATCTTCCTTGATGCAATGTTTGCAATTTTCTATTTCATTACAACACGCTACTGGACTTCAACAATTCTGGTCAGTGTAATTGCAATTGGTTGGGCTATTGCCAACAAGATCAAACTTGATCTTCGTGGTGAACCAATTTACCCAACTGAAATTGATGAAATTGTTAACTGGAAGACTTTGCTTCCAATGGTTGGACAACAAAAGATCATTATGATTGCCATTGCATTAGTAATTGTTATTGCTTTGACAGTCTTTCTTGAAATTAAGTTTCCAATTAAGAAGAAAGGTTCATGGAAGCGTCGTGGAATTTGGGCATTACTCAGTTTGCTCTTATTCATGACTCCGATTCGCTTTAACCATGATGGTGGTATGATTTACCACATTAACCGTGGTTTTGATAATAAGCAATCATTTAGAAACCCTGAACGTGATATTCAGATCAATGGTCCGCTTTTGAATTTCTTGAACTACTTTGATTTACAGATTATGAATAAGCCATCTAACTATTCAGAATCTACAATCAAGCATCTAGATCAAAAGTATAGTAAGCTTGCTGATCAAATTAACAAGACTAGAAAGAATACTTTAAAGGATCAAACCATTGTTTATAACTTGAGTGAAAGTTTTGTTGATCCATATACTTTCCCAACAGTTAAGATTGATCCAAAGGCACCAAACCCAGTTAAGTTTATCCAATCAATGCAAAAACGTGCCACATACGGCAGCATGCTTAGTGCTGGTTATGGTGGTGGTACTGCCAACATGGAATGGGAAACTTTAACCGGATTTAATATGGGTATGTTCAAGTCTACTTTGACACCATATGTTCAAATCGTGCCAAATTACGACTTCTACCCAACTATTGGTATGGACTTCAGCTACAAATCAGCTGTTCACCCATTCATCGGTACTTACTACTCAAGAGTAGAAGACTACAAGAGATTTAAGTTTAATAAATTTGTTTACCTTGGTTCTAAATACAAGATCATTGATCAAAAGAAGTTAGGTAAGAGTACTTATAACTCTGATTTCACTACTTATGCTAATGGTTTGAAGCAAATTAATAGCATGAAGGGTGGTCAATTCATTAACTTGATCTCAATTCAAAACCACATGCCATATAACAACTGGTATCCAAATAATGAATACATGGGTAAGATCTCTGGTGAACTCTTTAACACTGCTGCTGTTCGTGAACAAATGGCAACTTACGTAAAGGGTACCCAATATACTGACAAGGCTGTTAAGAAGTTTATCGGTCAAATCGATAAGATTAAGAAACCTATTACAGTAGTATTTTATGGTGATCACTATCCAAGTATTTTGTCACAAAACTATACTGCTAAGTATCCTGTTCAAATGCACTCAACTCGTTACTTCATTTACTCAAACAAGTATGCAAGAGAACATGGTGCTAAGAGTAAGTTGACTGACAACACTAACTACGTCAACACAAGTGACTTCACTGCTATGATGCTTGAACAAACTAATAGTAAGGTAACTCCTTACCAAGCACTTTTGACTGAAGTACACAAGAAGCTTCCTGCAATTACTATTAACTTTAATGGTGATAAAGGCTTCCAATTAGTTGACCAAAAGGGTCACTTTGTAGATCCTAAGAAGTTGACTTCAGAACAACAAGCACTTTTGAACGATTACGAAATGGTTCAATACGATATGACCGCTGGTCAAGCTTATGGTTTGAAGGCTAAAGGCTTCTATAAGTTAAACAACTAAAATTAAAAGGGATTAAAGCAATTTTGCTTTAGTCCCTTTTTGTTTGAGTAAATGATAAAATAAGCATAAGTAAAAAATGATTTTAATGTAGGTGAACAAAATGAAAAAAATAATGACAATGGCACTTGCTGGTGCTGCAATGTTGGGCATTTCTGCCACAACTGTGCAAGCTGGGACGTACAATCCAAAAAATACAACTAGTTTTAATATCAATAAAAGCAACTATGTAGCTAAAGGCAGAATTTATAAATTACGTTTGCCTGCAGCTGGTAGAGTGGTTACTAATAGTGATATTACATTAAAAAATAGTATGGAATGGACATGTATTCCTTATGGTAAAGATAAAAATACATATTACTTGCGTAAGGGTACATACTATTTGACTAGTTCAAAGAATACTAATGTGAAAACTGCTTATACTCGTTTGACTAAGATACGTAAGAACTTAGAAACTTATGTTGAAACTAAGAAGAATAACGACAACAGTAGTCTTAGAGCAAGAGAGATTAAAGTGGGTCAAAAGATTAAAGCGATGGGTGCAATGTATGATTACGACGGCATTGACTACTATCGCTTTACTATTGACTCACCACAAATGGTGACAATGAAGATGACTAATGCCCCGATTTATCAACTAGGAAATGGTAATATTTTCAGTAAGATGGGCATAACCATGTTTAGTGATAATAATCCTGTTGGTGATAATACTATACTTTATCCAGAGACTTTCAGTAGTAAAGGCAATAAATCTGCTAGTCAAAGCTGGTATTTAGCTAAAGGTACTTATTACTTTAGTGTAAGCACACGTGGGCTTTATAACTTCCAATTAACTGCAGTTCCTGATACTCGCATGGTGCCAGCAGATACTGAAATTGAATCTTTGAAAGATACTAAAGATGGAGTAGTTGCTAGCTTGAGGGATGCACTTCACGCTAAAACTTACGAACTTGCATGGCGCGAAAAAGGATCAAAATTTGCACCATTCAGCTCAAGTAGTAATACTACAAAAGTAAGTACGGCTTCTGCTACGCGTTATCTGAAAGTGAATGGTCATGAAATTCCAGTCCAAATTGGTAGAAAATTGGTTAATGGTCAAACTTATGAATTTGTTGCACGTGGTGTAAGTAATCCAAACTACATCAGATATGGTAATCCAGAAACAGATAATTACTTTGGTGCATGGACTAAGATTGTAGAACACACTTATTATGCTCCTGCTAATGGAGTTCCAGGCGCAGTTGAATTAAATGCTCAAGCTGATAATACTTATCACAATATTCACGTTTCTTGGACTAAGATTGATACTGCTCAAAGTTATCGTGTAGCATATCGTCAAAAAGGAACGAACAAGTGGTATTATGAAGTTACTGATCAAGATTCTAACGCAGTTACTGGCATTACTAGAAATAAAACTTATGAATTAAAGTTGCAAGCCTTAAACGGTAAAGAAGAAGGTCCATGGTCAACTGTAAAGGAAGTTTTCTTGAAATAGCAGTTGACTAAATACGTTTTTCTAGTTAAGATCATTATTAACACAAGTAGTAAATCGATTCAGTGTTCAGAGAACTAGCGGTTAGGTGTGAGCTAGGCAGGTCGATTTTGACGAAATACTGATAGGGTAGTTTCTTTATCAACTATTTTGAGATGCCAAATAGGCATGAACGTGGGTGGTACCACGGCTAAAGAAGATAATTAGTCGTCCCTTGAGATTTTTTCTCAAGGGACGTTTTTTATTGGGGGAAAATATGGCAAAATTTGATATTTTAGAAGACTTAAAATGGCGCGGCGCTATTAATCAAGAAACTGATGAAGAAGGTTTGAGAAAGTACTTAGCTGAACATGATGATTTAGCTCTTTACTGTGGTACTGACCCAACTGGTGATTCACTTCATATCGGTCACCTTATTCCATTCATGATTTTGAAGAGATTCCAAATGGCTGGTTACCATCCAGTAATCTTGATCGGTGGTGGTACTGGTGCTATTGGTGACCCATCAGGTCGTACAACTGAACGTGTTCTTCAAACTGCTGAACAAGTTAAGCATAACGAAGAAAGTTTAACTAACCAAATGAAGAAGTTATTTGGTACTGAAAACTTCGAAATTAGAAACAACGCAGAGTGGCTTGGTAAGATCAATTTGATCGACTTCTTACGTGATTACGGTAAGTACTTCCAAGTTAACAACATGATTAATAAGGATGTTGTTGCTAGTCGTCTTGAAAATGGTATTTCATTTACAGAATTTACTTACCAAATTTTACAAGCTATCGACTTCTACCATTTGAACAAGGATGATGGTGTTCAATTACAAATCGGTGGTGGTGACCAATGGGGTAACATTACTGCGGGTATCGACTTGATCCACAAGCTTGAAGGTTCAGATCGTCCTGCATTTGGATTAACTATCCCATTGATGCTTAAGGCAGATGGTACTAAGTTTGGTAAATCAGCTGGTGGTGCCGTATGGCTTGATCCAGAAAAGACTAGTCCTTACGAATTCTACCAATTCTGGATTAATCAAGATGACCGTGATGTTGTTAAGTATCTTAAGTACTTCACTTTCCTTAGTCACGAAGAAATTGAAGATTTGGCTGAAAAGACTGAAAAGGAACCTTGGAAGCGTGCAGCACAAAAGAAGCTTGCTGAAGAAGTTACTAAGTTTGTTCACGGCGAAGAAGGCTTGAAGGAAGCTCAAATGATTACTGATGCTTTATTCTCAGGTGATATTAAGAATTTGTCAGTAACACAGATCGAACAAGGTTTGAAGAATGCTCCAAGTGCTGAAGCAGGTAGTGAAAAGAAAAATATCGTTGATTTCTTGGTTGATACTAAGATCGAACCATCTAAGCGTCAAGCTCGTGAAGATGTAAAGAATGGTGCCATTTACGTTAATGGGGATCGTGAACAAAGCGTAGACTTTGAAGTTGATCCATCAAGTGCATTTGACGGTAAGTATGTAATTATCCGTAAGGGTAAGAGAAAGTACACACTTGTTACAATTAAATAATTGACTTAATGATTAAGAGACTGAAGTAATTCAGTCTCTTTTTATATTAAGTTAAACATGCTATAGTTGAATTGAGAAGGGAATGAGCATAGGAAGAGGTTAGTAAAATGCAGAATTCTAAAACCCCATTAAAGGTCATTTCGCTTTTAATAATTAGCTTAAGTGCAGTGTGTATTAATGTAGGCATAGTCCATGCTACCTCAGGTCGTGCACCTAATTTAGGTATGTCTCAAACTACTCCAACTAATCCCGTCATTAAAAAAGGCGACAAAATTTTTGTAGTCATAAAAGATACTCAAAAGCAAACGGTACCTGTTTATAATCAATATGCTAAAAAAACAAAGCATAAGGTTAAAATGGGCTCAACGTTTATCGTTAAAGCTGTTAAAAAAATTAATAAGAAGAAAATAATCCTTATTAGTAAAAATAGATGGCTTAACGCAAAGGATATTGTTAAAAACTAATAGTAAGGCAAAGATTTTCGTAATGAATGTCTTCGCCTTTTTTGATACAATATATTCGCCGCTTTAGCTCAATAGGTAGAGCACCGCCGTGGTAAGGAGGAGGTTCCCAGTTCAAACCTGGGAAGCGGCTTTTTTTCATGCTTAAAATAGGCTAAAATGATGACAATTAGTACAGAATGATTTTTGACGAGAAAGGAAAATCAATGAAACACAAGCTGACAATGGCAGAAATTGCCAAATTTCAACAAGAATATGAGAAGCAACCTAGAAATCGTGTTGCTGAACTTGCAGTAGTGAATAATGGTGTACAAAAGGCCAGCTTTAATAATGAGGGGGTTAGAAAGCTAAATCGTACATTTTCTATTGAAATTCCCACAGATAATGTAACTGATCAAAAACAATCGGGTCGCTGCTGGTTATTTGCAGCATTGAATACGCTTCGCCATGGCTTTGCTAAAAAGCAAAATGCTAAGAATTTTACTTTTTCACAAAATTATCTATTCTTCTGGGATAGAGTAGAAAGAGCCAATATCTTCTTTGATAATATTTTAAATACTGCGGATAAGCCACTGGATGACAGAACGGTTCATACCTATATGCAAGGTCCTGATACTGATGGTGGTCAATGGGCTATGGCTGTTTCTTTAATTAGAAAGTATGGTTTAGTTCCAACATATGCACAAGATGAAAGCTTTACTGCTAACAATACAGCTGCGTTTAATAGCGCCTTAAATATGAAACTGCGTGAAGATGGTTTAGTATTGCGTAAACTTTATCAAGAAAAGAAAATGGATGAAATCGAAACTAAACGTCAAGAATTTTTGAGTGAAGTTTATAGAATGGCTGTTATTGCATTTGGTGAACCAGTTCAAAAATTTGATCTTGAATTTAAAGATGATAATGGCAATTATCATTTTGATGGGAATTTAACTCCATTAGACTTCTTCCACAATTATTTCACTGATGATCTAGATGATTACATTGTTTTGTTTAATGCACCTGATCATGAATTTGATAAGCTTTATGCTCTTCCATTTGAAGATAATGTTGAAGGCGGCACACCAGTACAATTTTTGAATACAGAAATTGATAATTTAAAAGAAGCGGCTATTAAGCAGCTTGAAGCTGGTGAAACTATTTGGTTTGGTTGTGATGTTGGTAAAGAGAGTGATCGTCAAAAAGGTATCTTGTCTAAGGGTCTTTACCAAACAGATTTAATTTTTGATATTGAAACTAAGTTAAATAAAAAAGAAAGATTACAAACTGGTGCTTCAGGCTCAACGCATGCCATGACTTTAGTGGGAGTTGACGTTGTAGACGGACAGCCTCAACAATGGAAGGTTGAAAATTCATGGGGCAGTAAGGTCGGTGAAAAGGGCTACTTTGTCATGAATGATGAGTGGTTTAATGAATACTTATTCAAGGTGGTTGTAAAAAAGCAATATGTACCAGAAAAATTAATTAAGATCTGGGAAGGCGAAGCAACACCAGTAGAAGCATGGGACTCAATGGCATAATGAATATTGATGCAGTTGTTGAATTTACCAAAAAACATTTAAAAGATGAAAAAACTGGTCATGACTTTTATCATGGTCAGCGTGTCGCAAATCTGGCTAGCAAGATGTATCTCGAAGATCATCCAGATGCACATGCAGATAGTCGGATGGTTGCAATTATTAAAAGTGGTGGATATTTACACGACACAATTGATGAAAAAGTCTGTGACAATCCAGATAAAGTAATTGCTGAAATAAAGGAATTACTTCCTGAAGTTGGATTTACTGATTTAGAAGTTTGGGATATTTTGTTTACTATTCAGCACATGTCTTTTTCGGCTAATATTGAGCATCATTATCATTTGCCTCTTTCAGGACAATATGTGCAAGATGCCGATCGGTTAGAAAGCTTAGGTGCTATGGGAATTGCCCGTGCGTTTACTTATGGCGGCAAGCATGGCAATAAGATTTATGATCCAGAAATTAAACCGGAGAAGTTGGTTAGTCATGATCAATATCGTAATCATGTTGAGACAACGATTAATCACTTTTATGAGAAGCTTTTTCATTTAGCTGATACAATGAATACGCCTGCAATGAAAAAAGAAGCTAATCGTCGAACAGAATATATGCATAATTTCGTTCAAGAGTTCATGAATGAATGGAATGTATGAAAAAAGTTTAATAAGTATAAGCCTTGATATAACTGTATCAAGGCTTATTTTTTACTAATATATTTACCCAAATATTAGAAAAAACTTGCAAATTAAAAAATCGTAATATATACTTATAAACAACTTAAGAAATTTTATTAATTTTCTCATAAATGAGAGGGGCAATAATATGAAGCTTAAAAAAGTATTTGCTGCAGGAGCAACAATTCTTGTTGCTGGTTCAGCCTTAGCAGCATGTAGTAGTAATAATTCATCAAGTTCATCAGGTTCAGCTAAGAAGTCAATTAGCTGGATGGACGCTGCTGAAATTCCAACAATGGATATTTCTAAGGCTACTGATGCTACTAGTTTTAATCAATTAAACAACGTAGAAGAAGGACTTTACCGTTTGGGTAAGAACTCTAAAGTTGAAAATGCCTTAGCTACAAATACCAAGGTATCTAAAGATGGTAAGACTTGGACTTTTACCTTACGTGATTCTAAGTGGTCAAATGGTGATAAATTAACCGCTAAAGACTTTGTCTATTCTTGGCGTAGAACCGTTGATCCAAAGACAGCTTCACAATATGCCTACTTATTTGAAGGAATTCATAATGCAACTCAAATTTCAGCTGGTAAAGCCCCAGTTAACAGCTTAGGTATTAAAGCCGAAGGCGACAACAAATTGGTTGTTACTTTAGACAAGCGTATTCCATATTTCAAGCTTTTGATGGGATTCCCACTATTCTTCCCACAAAATCAAAAGGTAGTTGAAGCAAATGGTTCCAAGTATGGTACTTCATCTAAGACTACTGCCTTCAATGGCCCATTCGTTCAAAAAGGTTGGACAGGTTCTAATCTTTCATGGAAACTTCAAAAGAACAAGAACTATTGGGATAAGAAGAACGTTAAGCTTGATACTATTAACTACAGTGTTCAAAAGACACCTTCAACTGCATACAACTTGTACCAATCAAACAAGCTTGATGCAACTATCTTAGATGCACAACAAACTAAGAACTTAAAACACAATGCTGGTTACACATTACGTGATTCTGCTGCAACCTTCTACATGCAATTTAACCAAAAGCAAAAGATTTTCAAGAATGAAAACTTGCGTAAAGCTATCTCAATGTCAATTAACAGAAAAGCTTTGGCAAATGCTTTAGGTGGTTCAAACACTCCAGCTACTAGTTTGACTGCAAAGGGTGTAGTAAATCACGATGGTAAAGACTGGTCTAGCGTTGTTGGTGATAAGAAGGATACTTCATACAACCCAACTGAAGCTAAGAAGCTTTATAAGCAAGCTTTGAAAGAATTGGGTGTAAAGAGCGTATCATTCTCAATTCTCTCAGATGATACTGATTCAGGTCAAAAGACAACTGAAACTCTTCAAAGTCAATTAGAAGAAAACTTGAAGGGAATTAAGGTATCAGTATCAAACGTACCATTCAAGACTCGTTTGAGTCGTTCAACTAGTGGTAACTTTGATACAGTTGTTTCAGCTTGGTCAGCAGACTTTGCAGATCCAATTTCATTTGTTGACTTGTTCACTAGCAAGAATGCAAACAACAATGGTAAGTGGAGTAACTCACAATACGATAAGTTAATCGCAGATTCTAAGACTACTCCAGATACTACTAAGCGTTGGGATGACCTTGAAAAGGCAGAAAAGATCTTGCTTAACGAACAAGGTATTTCACCACTTTACTACAGAACTGAAGCTTGGCTTGTACGTCCAGACATCAAGGGTATTGTTTACAACGGTGCTGGCGTAAACTACAACTTCAAGAATGCCTACGTATCAGGTAACTAAAATTTAAATTGTCCTTTGAAAAGAAGAGTAGCTACTAAAAAATTAGCTGCTCTTTTTTGCACTTTAGGGGGTAAGAAAAATGAATAAATTTCGAAAAATGATGGCTGCAGGCGTTGTAACTTTGGCTGCTGGTACATTAGCAGCTTGTAGTAATAGCAGCAATTCATCAAGCGGTAATAAAAAAACTTTGAATTGGATGGATAAAACTGAAATTGAAGGCATGGACTTATCCAAAGTTACGGATGCGACTAGTTTTACTCAACTTAATAACACAATGGAAGGACTTTATCGTTTAGGTAAAAATTCCAAAATTGAACCGGGCTTGGCTACTAAAACAAGTACTAGTAAAGATGGTAAAACTTGGACATTTACTTTACGTAAAAATGATAAATGGTCAAATGGTGACCCTGTAACGGCTAAAGACTTCGTATATTCTTGGCGTCGTACTGTAGATCCAAGTACTGGTTCTCAATATTCATATCTATTTTCTGGTGTGAAAAATGCTGATGATATTGTTGCTGGTAAGAAGAAACCAACTGCTTTAGGTATTAAAGCGGTTGGTGATGATAAGTTGGTAGTTACCTTAGATAAACGTATTCCATATTTCAAGTTGTTAATGGGTTTCCCATTGTTTTTCCCACAAAACCAAAAAACTGTTGAAAAATATGGTAAAAGTTATGGAACTTCATCCAAGACTACAGTTTATAATGGCCCATTTGTTCAAAAAGGCTGGACAGGTTCAAATCTTTCTTGGAAGCTAGAAAAGAACAAAAACTATTGGGATAAGAAAAATGTTAAATTAGACACTATTAACTACAGTGTTCAAAAAACTCCTTCAACAGATTACAATTTATATCAATCTGGAAAACTTGATGCAGCTTTGCTTGGACCACAGGCTTCAAAAGAATTGAAGAATCAAAAAGGTTACACTTTGAGAAAAACTGCTTCAACAATTTACTTAGAAATGAATCAAAAGAAGAAGCCATTTAGTAATGAAAACTTCAGAAAAGCTGTTTCTTTATCAGTTAATAGAAAAGAGTTAGCTAACTCGGTTGGTGGTGCTGCAGAACCTGCAGATACTCTTTCTCCAGAAAACATGACTGAAGTGAATGGTAAAGACTATACGGACCTAGTACGAGGTGATGCTACTAAGAAATTCAATACTTACAATCGAAAAGAAGCACAAGCATACTGGAAGAAAGCACAAAAAGAATTAGGCAAATCTAGTGTAAGCTTAACTATTTTGACTTATGACGACGATGCATCTAAGAAGGGTGGCGAATACTTACAAAGTGCTATTGAATCAGCACTTAAAGGCGTAAATGCTAGAGTACAAAGTATTCCTAAGAAGACTGCCTTAGATCATGCAGGAAATGGTGATTATGATGTCTTCTTGATGGGCTGGACTGCTGACTTCTCAGATCCAATTTCCTTCTTAGATTTGAACACGACTAACAATTCCCAAAACTGGGAAAAATACTCAGATTCTACTTATGATAAACTTATTGCAGAATCTAAAGTAACTCCTAGCGAAACTACACGTTGGAATTCATTGGTTAAAGCTGAACAAAGAATTATTGATACACAAGGTGTAACTCCTTTGTATCACCCAGAAGAAGCCTGGATGGTTCGCCCAACTGTTAAAGGTGTAATCTATAATGGTGCGGGTGCTCCTTACAACTTTAAGAATGCTTACGTAGAAAATTAATTTTGATAATCATAACAATAAAGTCTCTCTCTTAAGTTAAAAGCAAACTGATAATTTCAGTTTGCTTTTATTTTTTGCTTGAAAAATGATAGATCAGCTAGTAAAGTAAAGCTAATAATTTTTTTGAATGAGAAAAGGAGAGCATCTATGTCAAATTGGGATACAAAATTCGCTAAAAAAGGTTTAACTTTCGATGATGTTTTATTAATTCCGGCAGAAAGTCATGTTTTACCAAACGAAGTTAATTTAAGTACTAAACTTGCTGATAACATTAAATTAAATATTCCATTGATCAGTGCAGGTATGGATACCGTTACTGAAGGAGCAATGGCAATTGCAATGGCTCTCCAAGGTGGGCTCGGTGTTGTACATAAGAATATGTCTATTCAGGCACAAGCTGGCGAAGTAGCTAACGTTAAGAGTGTAATTGTACCAAGCGGCGCATCTAAAGCAGCAGTAGACGATCAACATAGATTGCTTTGTGCTGCAGCAGTTGGTGTAACTAGCGATACATTTGAAAGAGCAGAAGCACTTCTTGAAGCAGGTGCAGATGCAATTATAATTGATACTGCTCATGGTCATTCCGCAGGAGTATTACGTAAAATTAAAGAAATTCGTGAACATTTTCCAAAGCAAACTTTAATTGCAGGAAATGTGGCAACTGGGGATGCAACTCGTGCATTATTTGATGCTGGTGTTGATGTAGTTAAAGTCGGTATCGGACCTGGTTCAATTTGTACTACCAGAATTGTGGCTGGTGTTGGTGTTCCTCAAATTACTGCAATTTATGACGCTGCAACGGCAGCACGCGAATACAACAAGCCAATTATTGCCGATGGTGGTATTAAATATTCTGGTGATGTAGTTAAAGCATTAGCAGCTGGTGGTAACGCTGTAATGCTTGGTAGTATGCTTAGTGGAACTACTGAAGCACCTGGTGACATTTTTGAAGACAATGGTAAGAAGTTCAAGCGTTACCGTGGTATGGGGTCTGTTGGTGCGATGGCTCAAGCACATGGTTCAAGTGATCGTTATTTCCAAGGTGGAGTTAATGAAGCAAATAAGCTTGTTCCAGAAGGTGTTGAAGCTCGTGTTGAATACAAAGGCGATGTTTCTGATGTAGTTTTCCAAATTGATGGTGGACTTCGTTCAGGTATGGGATATTGTGGTGCAGCTAATATTCCAGAGTTGATTGAAAAGGCCCAATTTGTTCAAATTACTAATGCTGGTCTTCGTGAATCTCATCCGCATGATGTTCAAATGACTAAAGAAGCACCTAATTATAAATAAAGTAATTACTAAGTATACAAATAATAGATAAAAATAAGAGGAAACCACCGTTTTCTCTTATTTTTTTAATTTTATTAATCTTTTTTATAGATATTTTAAGATGTTTTGGTATAATTAAAACAACATTAAAATAATAACACGAAAATGAGGGAGCAAATAATATGGCTAGATACCTATTGAAACGTATTTTTTATATGGTCCTCACTTTGTTTATCGTAGCCACGGTAACCTTCTTCTTAATGAAGTTAATGCCTGGTTCACCTTATGCTAACGAGGCAAAGATGACATTGACTCAACGTCAAATTATGGACCAACAATATGGTTTGAATAAGCCTGTATGGCAACAATATTTAATTTATATTGGTGGAATGCTACATGGCGATTTTGGAACTTCTTTCCAATACAGTAATCAACCTGTCTCTGCATTGATCGGCGCTCGTTTAGGCGCATCAATGCAATTAGGACTTCAGGCTTTAGTTCTTGGCGTTATTCTCGGGGTAATTGTTGGCGCAATTGCTGCTGTTAACCAAGGTACTTGGGTTGACTCAACTGCAACTGTAATCTCTATTATTGGTAAATCAGTTCCTAACTTCGTTTTGGCTGTGCTTCTTCAATACTACATTGGGTTAAAATTGGGCTGGTTCCCAATAGCCGGCTGGGGGCAATTCTCGCAAACAATCATGCCAACGATTGCTTTAGCAGTAGGGCCTTTTGCCGAGACCGCCAGGTTTATTAGAACAAGTATGGTTGATACTTTAAGTAGTGACTACATCGAATTAGGTAAAGCTAAAGGTTTAAGCAGAATGGAAGTTATTAGAAAGCACGCAATGCGTAACTCAATGATTCCGCTTGTTACTTTAATTGGGCCTTATGCAGTTGCCTTAATGACTGGTTCAATGGTTATTGAAAACATCTTCAATATTCCAGGAATTGGTGAACAATTTGTTAAGTCTATTTTGACTAACGACTATCCAACTATTATGGGAATTACAATGGTCTACTGTATTGGCCTTGTAGTAATCTTGTTAATCACTGATATTATCTATGGATTGATTGATCCAAGAATTAGATTAGATGAAAGCGAGGCTTAAAAGACAAATGGCTGAAGAAAAATTAAACCTTCCTGCAGATGCCTTTGAACCTTTATCAAAAGATGAGGCACAAGATAATGAAAATATAGCTGGTCCATCACTTTCATTTGCACAAAACGTTTGGATCCGTTTTAAGCAAAGAAAGGCAGCTGTGATTTCAGCAATTATCGTTATTGTTATGATTGTCGTTTCTTTTGGTTCAACGCCATTTATTAACAAATCTACTTTGGTTAAATCACATCCGCAATATGCTAACTTACCTGCAAAAGTTCCAGGAATGGATGCAATTAATGGCTTAAACGGTAAGATTAAGCAAAATGGTAAATGGGTTGATGCCTATGCTCAAAATGGAGTACCCAAGAATAAGTACTTTATTGCTGGTACCGACTACTTAGGCCGTTCTTTAGGTCAAAGAATTATCTATGGTACAAAAATTTCATTGATTGTTGCATTGGTTGCAGCCTTCTTTGACTTAACAATTGGTGTTGCGTACGGAATAGTGTCCGGATGGAAAGGCGGGGGAGTCGATAACGTGATGCAGCGGATAATCGAAATTATCTCCTCCGTACCTAACTTAATTATTGTTGTTTTGATGTTGGTTGTGTTAAAGCCAGGTATTACTTCAATTATCTTGGCTATTGCCATTTCGAGTTGGACAACGATGGCTCGACAGGTCCGAGCCGAGACGCTGAGTTTAAAGAATGAAGAATATGTTTTAGCAGCTCGTTCACTTGGTGAATCACCTTGGAAGATTGCTTGGAAACACTTAGTTCCTAACCTTTCAAGTATCATTATTATTCAAACAATGTACACCATTCCAACTGCTATTTTCTTCGAAGCATTCTTGAGTTTCATCGGTATTGGGATTTCAGCACCAGAAACTTCACTTGGTGTACTTCTAAATGAAGGTCAAAAGAACTTCCAATTCTTACCATACCAAATGTGGTACCCAGCAATTATTTTGTGTATCTTGATGATTGCATTTAACTTACTTGGTGATGGTTTGCGTGATGCATTTGATCCAAGAGGACAAAGATAGAAAGGATTAACCTAAATGCCAGAAGAAAGAGTTTTAGATGTTAAAAATTTAAAAATTGATTTCCACACTTATGCTGGTGAGGTTAAGGCTATTCGTGATGTTTCTTTTCACTTAAATAAGGGTGAGACTTTAGCAATCGTAGGTGAATCAGGTTCAGGAAAATCTGTTACTACACGTAGTATTATCGGCTTGTTAGCACGTAATGCTAAAATTCAGGGCGGTGAAATTAATTTCCACGGTAAGAATCTTTTAGAATTACCAGAAAAAGAAATGCAAAAGATTCGTGGTAATGAAATTTCAATGATTTTCCAGGATCCAATGACTTCACTTGATCCAACAATGAAGATTGGTCAACAAATTGCAGAGCCTTTGATTAAGCATAAGGGTGCATCTAAAAAAGAAGCTTGGGCTAAAGCACTTGAAATGATGAGGGCAGTTGGTATTCCTAATGCGGAAGAAAGAATTAATGAATACCCACACCAATTTTCAGGTGGTATGAGACAAAGAATTGTTATCGCAATTGCCCTTATTTGTGAGCCGGAAATTTTGCTTGCGGATGAACCAACTACTGCGCTTGATGTAACGGTACAAGCTGAAATTTTGGATTTGATGAAGGATTTACAAAAGAGAGTAAAAACTTCGATTATTTTCATTACTCACGACTTGGGTGTAGTAGCTGGAATGGCAGATCGTGTAGCTGTAATGTATGCTGGTGAATTCTTAGAATTCGGTGGTGTAGATGAAATTTTCTATGATCCACAACATCCATACACTTGGGGTTTGATTAATTCAATGCCTACGCTTGATAGTGATACACTTGAATCTATCCCAGGTACGCCACCTAACTTACTTGATCCTCCTAAGGGTGATCCATTTGCCCCAAGAAATAAGTATGCAATGAAAATTGATATTGAGCGTAAACCGCCATTTTTTAAGGTGACCGATACTCACTATGCTGCAACTTGGTTACTTGCACCAGGTGCACCTAAAGTTGATCCACCAGCAGAAATTCAAAGGCGCTGGAAGAAATATGATTTTATGAAACAAGAAGATAAATTACCAAAGGTTAAGTAATAACAGCAAAGGAGAATTTTATGCCAGAAAAAAAGAAAATTTTGGAAGTAAAACATCTAAAACAATACTTTAAAAATGGCCGTAATGTAACCAAAGCTGTTGATGACGTAAGTTTTGATATTTATGAAGGTGAAACCTTTGGTTTAGTTGGTGAATCTGGTTCAGGTAAGACAACTACTGGTCGTTCAATTTTACAATTGTATAATCCAACTAGTGGTGAGGTCATTTTTGAAGGTAAAAATGTGGCTGGTGTTAAGTCACGCGCTGACAAGTTAGCTTTTACTAGGGATGCACAAATGATTTTCCAAGATCCGTATGCTTCTCTTAACCCAAGAATGACTGTTGAAGATATTATTGCAGAAGGTCTTGATATTCACCATTTAGTTAAGAGCAAAGAGGAGAGAACTAAAAGAGTAGAAGAACTTCTTGAAACTGTTGGATTGAATGAAAGTCACGCCAGCCGTTTTCCTCACGAATTCTCAGGTGGTCAGCGTCAAAGAATTGGGATAGCCCGTGCATTAGCAGTAGAACCTAAATTTATTGTCGCTGATGAACCGATTTCCGCTTTGGATGTGTCAATTCAAGCTCAGGTTGTTAATTTGATGATTGAATTGCAGAAAAAGCGCGGCTTAACGTACTTATTTATTGCACACGATTTATCAATGGTTAAATTTATTTCAGATCGTATTGGAGTTATGCACTATGGTAAGTTGCTTGAAGTTGGTCCAGCTGATGATGTTTATGATCGTCCGCTTCATGACTATACTAAGAGTTTGATTTCTGCTGTGCCAATTCCAGATCCAGATGTAGAACGCAGTCGTAAACGTATCCCTTATGACGCACAAAAAGAAGAAATGGATGGTAAAGAACGCAGTATGCACGAAATTCGTCCAGGTCATTTTGTACGTTGTACAGATGATGAAGTTAAGCATTATCAACAAGTTGCGGCAAGTTACGAAGATTAAAATAAGCAATAAAAAAAGCCTCATTACAATTTGAGGCTTTTTTTATTGCTTATTAAGCTAATGAATCCCATGCAGGCAAGTCGGTAATAGGACCTTCTGCAAGTTCTTTTTGCTTATCGGTTAAATACTTCTTGTGAACAACAACTTCATATACATAGTCGTTGAACCAGTCATTACTCATAACAAAGAATCCTTTAGAACCAGATTTTTCGCCCCATGAGTTTTCGACCTTCCATTGACGGATTTCGCCATTATCTTCATCAACACCAACCAAGGTCATTGCGTGTGAAACTTCACCAACACCAGTCCTTAATCTGTCAGCTTTAGACATCTTAAGATCAACGCCGAATAAATCGTCAAGTTTGTAAAGGTTAGTATCAAGATAACCAGTCTTGCGGTCCATTTGACGAAGAACATCGTTACCAAACCATACTGCTTCACCATCTTTTAATTGAGCAATAGCAGCTGATGATAAGTATTCCATAGGTACATTTAAAAGCTTGATTCTAAGTGAGCCTTCAATGTTATCTTCTGCTGGAAGACCGTATAACTTGTTGTATTCATGATCAGGTGCATTAGTTAAAACAACATAGTCATCAAAATCAACCTCACCCATATACTTATGTAAGAATTCAAGTGGTGTAAGATTCTTGTCTAAATGATATTTCTTATCATCATCACGATATTCAAGATCAAACGTCTTAGGTGGTTCACCGACAGCGATAGCAGTCATTTGGTAAACTTCACTCAAGAATTTTTCACGAGTCTTAGCGATTTCGTCATCTTTACCATATTGCTTTAATTCACGAAGAACTAATGCGTCTTTTTTAAGCTTGTCACCAAGAGCTGTCGCAAAGCTAGTTGTATTATTAGTGTTGAAAGTTTCAGGCATTGCGTATGAAGGAACAACGCCATATTTTTCTACTAATGCGGCAGCCATTTGGAATTGTCCACCGTCTGCACCAGCAAAGTCGAGATCAGCTTTCACTTGACGAGAATCAAGAGGCATGTCAGCACTATCTAAGATACGATTGTAGAACATATTAGCACGTTCAATCTTATCCCAGAAGAAGTTGTAGGCTTGTGAGAAGGTAAAGTTCTTTGCTTTGTACTTCTTGCCAAATGCATGACGCAAAACATTTAAGGTTGAAAACTCCCAGCAACGACCTGAGTGAAGTTGGTTAGTAACGTTGTCAGTATCTAATTCCGTTGAAAAAACGCGAGTTAATTCACCTTCTACGCGATCGTTGTAAGATGCTTCGAGCACACCGCTACGTTGAGCCGCACGAGCAATAATTTTATTCTTTGGATTCTTGTTAAAATCAGCAGAGAACTTTTCTAGTTCTTGCACAGTGAGTTCATGAGCCATTAAAAAATCTCCTTTTCTCATTTTTAATCTTTTCTTAAATTAACTACTATTTTAAGCCAAAACAAAAACGGGTTCAATCATTGAACCCGTTTTAGAGAATTATCCATTTAAATTAATCAGACTTCTTGCAATAATCTAATAATTTAATCAATCTGGATAGAATTATCATCATCCCCAGCAGTTTGCTTTGGTAGGGTGATGGTTAATACACCATTATCATACTTTGCATGAATCTCATTTGCAACTACATTTGGCAATCTATAGCTTCTTGAGATACTACCTTCGCTTCTTTCTTTGTGGATGATATTTCTTTCCTTATCGTTAGTATCTTTAAAGGCTTTTCTAGTACCGGCCACGCTTAAAACGCCATCTTTGTAATTAAGTTTGATGTCGTCTTTATTCATGCCGGGCATATCAATCTTAACTACATAGTCCTTATCAGTTTCTGCAACATCTGATTGCATGATATTTTCAATTTCGCTGTCATCAAAGAAGTTTCTTGGAAAACCAAACCAATCGTTCATTGCATCCATCATATCATTGCGACGATTCATCATATCGTTTGCCATAATAAAACTTCCTTTCATTTTGTTTAGTTTCTAATTTGTAAGGATTCATTTTTTTCTTACACTGATTATTTTAGTCGTTTATTAAAAAAATTAAACTATTTAGCACTCTTTAATATTTAGTGCTAATTTCGCTTAAAAAGATGATTAAATCAATGATTAACACTTGTGGATAACTTTTGTATAATTAAAAGACAAAGGAGCAAGCATTTTATTTATGGTATATTTTCAAAAAATGACGCCAGAAGGCTATAAACAAATTGAAGATGAAATTGCACGTTTAAAGAAAGATCGTCCACGTAGAATTAAGATTTTACAGGACGCTCGTGCATTGGGAGACTTATCAGAAAATACTGAATATACTGAAGCTAAGCGCGATTTAGGACATTTACAAAGTCGGCTACGTTATTTAGATAAACAATTAAAATATGCGGAAATCGTTGAAACTAAAGATGACGGTAAAGTAGATCTAGGTAAGACTGTTGTATTAAAGTTTGACGATGACGATGAAACCGAAGAATATAAGATTGTCGGCCGGATGGAAGCAAATTTAGAGGATGGTAAAATCTCTTTTGACTCACCACTTGGGCAAGCAATTATGAAAAAAGAAGCAGGGGTAACTTCAATTGTTGAAGCACCTGCTGGAGAATATAAAGTAACAATTGTAGAAGTAAAATAACAATTATTCAATAAACTGTACTTTTTTGGTATAATATTGGATTTGTAGGACACTATCCAGATTAGGAGTGAGACGCTTTGAATACGCCAGAGTCAAGAGAAGGCAATATTATTCGCTATGCGGTATATTTAATAGGTTATGTGCTGGTTTTTGCTGTAATAAAGCTAGTTACTAGAAAGTCGCCGTTGCATATTTGGGACTTGATTTTGTTCGGTCTAATTGCAGCAATGGTTTTACTATTTTATATTTATCGCTTTAATCGAGAGCAGCGCTTTTTTGCCCGTGATTTTAAATTACCTTGGCTCGGAAATTTTTCAGTAGTTGTCTTATTAACTTTGATAATTACGGCAACAAGAATTACTATTTCGTATTTACAAGCGTATGGCAAAATTAATTATTATGATTTTCAGGCGATCTACTTAAAGAATCAGTCTAATGATATGTTTTGGTTCTTGATTGTAGTAGAAGGAATTATATTACCGATTTTGCAGGAATTTTTGGCAACAGGTTTTTTATTTAATTATGCGTTTCGTAATAATGCTAAAAGAGCGGCAGTAACGGGAATTATTATTTCAGGCTTGATTTTTAGCTTATTGAATTATCAAAGTTCAATCGAAACTTTCGCAATTGAAGCAGCCTATGGAATGTTGTTTGCCTGGAGTTACTTATATTCTCAAACGCTTTTTCTTCCAATGTATCTGGCAATAGTAAGTGGCGTTTTAACTGTGATTATGGTTTAAGAGCAAAAAATAAAGGATGAGACAAAGTCTAATGTCTCATCCTTTATTCTTTTAAGCGGATAGCGTGAATCGAACCCGCATCTACAGCTTGGGAAGCTGTCGTTCTACCATTTAACTATACCCGCAATCTGCTTTTATTTTATCATTCTTTTTCTGAATAAAGCAATTATTTTTTTCTGGGTATTTTTTCTACTTGAAGAGTAATATTTTCCCGATTTATTAAACTGGTAAAATTTTGAAAAAGCCAACGCCGAAGTTCTTGAGGTTCAATTACTAAAGGCATTCGATTATGAATCGGCTGCATTGTTGAATTGGGTTTGGTCGTGACCATTGCAAAATTATTTTGATCATAAATTCCAGCAATCATTGTAATTGGCTGCTTACTTTTGAAACTATAACGTTCATAATAACTTTTGCCGTTTGATGCGTGATAAGTATTTTTGGAATATTCGAAAAATTCATTAGTTAAAATTAAACAACGTTGTTTAGCAAATGATTCGTCCCACATTGAAGGCTTCGTTTCATAAAAGCGCTCAATTCTAGCATTGAATAAAGGTTTACTATCTACTGGACTGGGGTAGCCCCAATTTTTATTGATGAGTTGTAGTTTTTGGTCTTGATAAAGCAAAACTGGCGCAATTTGATTAGGAAAAATGTCTTTTTCTTCGAAAATATCTATTTGAGGTTCGACTAAAGGTAAGTTTAAATCTGCATTTAAGTATTTTTTTATTTGGGCCAATTTGGGTAGACGAAATTGATTACACATGCTTATATCCTTTCACTAGTGATAGTTTAATCATAGCTTAATTTTTGTTAAAATTAGGTAATTAAGCAATAAATACAAAAAATAAATTTAGAAAAGAGCAAGATTATGGCAAAAGAGATTTTATTAACCGGTGACCGTCCAACTGGTAAGCTTCATATCGGTCACTATATTGGTTCATTAAAAAACAGAGTAAAATTACAAAATTCTGGTAAATATGATCCATATATTATGATTGCAGATACTCAAGCTTTAACTGATAATGCTCGTAATCCTGAAAAAATTCGTAATAGCTTGATTCAGGTGGCATTAGACTATTTAGCTGTAGGTATTGATCCTACTAAGTCAACTATCTACGTTCAATCTCAAATCCCAGCACTATTTGAATTGACTTCATATTACATGGATCTTGTATCAGTAGCGCGTCTTGAAAGAAACCCTACTGTAAAAACTGAAATTAAGCAAAAAGACTTTAAGGATTCTATTCCTGTCGGATTTTTAAATTATCCGGTTTCTCAAGCTGCAGATATTACTGCATTTAAGGCGACTTTGATCCCTGTTGGTGATGATCAAGAACCAATGCTTGAACAAACACGTGAAATTGTAAGAACTTTTAACCGTGTTTACAATACTGATATTTTAGTTGAACCAAAGGGGTACTTCCCACCTAAGGGCCAAGGTCGTCTTCCAGGTCTTGATGGTAATGCTAAAATGTCTAAGTCTCTTGGCAATGCTATTTATCTTGCAGATGATGCTAAGACTGTTCAAAAGAAAGTTATGTCAATGTACACTGATCCAAACCACATTCATGTTGAAGATCCAGGTAAAGTTGAAGGTAACACTGTATTTACTTATCTTGATGTATTTGATCCAGATAAGGATAAGGTAGCAGAACTTAAAGCAGAATACCAAAAGGGTGGCTTGGGTGACGTCAAGATTAAGCGTTACTTAAACAAAGTGCTTGAAAATGAACTTGCACCAATTCGTGAACGCCGTGAAAAATTTGCACAAGATGAAGATGCAGTTTATGAAATGCTTTTGGAAGGGTCAAAGAAAGCTAACAAAGTTGCTAACGAGACTTTGGAAGAAGTTCGTGATGCCATTGGTTTAAACTATTTTAAAAATAGATAATTTTGAAAAATAAGAGGTAAATCATGCACGATCGAATCCCTTGGAAACAATATTTTATGATGCAGGCACTGGTTATTGCCCAACGGTCAACTTGTAATCGGGCGTTAGTAGGTAGCGTTTTAGTTAAGGATAATCGCATCATTGGGACAGGTTATAATGGCTCTGTTTCAGGTCAACCTCACTGTGATGAAGTAGGCCATCAGATGGTTGATGGGCACTGCGTTAGAACTATTCATTCAGAGATGAATGCAATTATTCAATGTGCAAAATTTGGTGTTTCAACAGATGGTACTGAAATTTATGTAACGCATTTTCCTTGCTATAATTGCTGTAAATCTTTACTTCAAGCAGGTATTAAAAAGATAAACTATTATTTTGACTATCGCGATAATCCATTAGCAATGAAACTGCTTCATGATTGCGGGGTACCATATGAACAAATTAAGATCGATCGAAAATACGTGGAAGGCTTGGCCCATAAACTTGAAGAAGACGAGAATTAATTTTATTTGGTTAATTGGTTTACTAGCTGTATTTTTAACGACTACAGGATTTGTACAATCAAATATTGAAGATAATGCACATATTTTAAATAAAGAGACGAAGACTCTAATTAATGAAAAAAATAATCGCTATCTTCAAACTAAAGAACAGCCACAAATTGTGGTAATTACGGTTAAAAAATTAAATAAGTTAACTCCTAAGACATTAGATCATTCTAAGCGCACCGTTTTTATTGTGGTAGGGCAAAAGGGAAGCAAAAGAAATGTTCAAATCTTTTCAACTAAAGATTTACATGGTGCTTTTACTGCTGATGCTAGAGCTAATATTTTACGGGCTGAAGTTGATCAATTACGTAGTCAAAATAATGCTAAATTCAACCAGGGACTACGTTTTGTTTTTAGAGCCTGTGCGACTAAAGTTGATCAGCAGTATCAATATGCTTTAGATAAATATGATTTAACTAGTAGTGAACAAAATAAGATATCTCATCCACATAGTGTAGCGCTACCTATTGCTTTAGCACTTGCATTTTTGATCATGGGAATTGTTTATGTATTAAAAAAATTTGGTCATCGAAATTCCGAACCACACAATTAGTCAACTTGACTTATTTTGGATAAGTCCTTACACTTTTTGTAGATATAAAAACTGTTAGGTGAGACTCCTACGTGAACACACGCTATCGCCCAGAAACATCCAGAGATGCCAACGGGTTAAATAGGTGTCGTCGACTTAAGGCGAGATCCAGATAGCTAGCATGTGCTTACGTCACGTAGTGTTAAAACTGAACGACGAGTATAACGGAAGCTTTATTTGGCGCGAAAGTCACCTGCAGAATTTGCAGGGGGCTTTTTTGTTTGCTTGTCAATGATGAAGGGAGTTAGGAATGTTAAAACCAGCTAAAAAACGATCAAATGTTGACATTCAAAGAATTCAGCGTATTGCTCGTGAATCGCGAAGTGAGACGCTGGCTAGATTACAAGCGAGTGCCGAAGGGCTTTCAACAAAGAAAGCTGAAGAAAACAGAAGAGAATACGGCAAAAATGAGATTAGAACAAATACTAATGCTTCAAAGTGGCGTTTATTGTGGGAATCTATTGCGACGCCATTTACTGTGGTGTTACTTGTTTTAACCTTATTAACGATTTTTACTAGCTATATTTTGGTGCCGCAAGGCAATAATGATATCGATACTATTTTGGTAATGGTCATTATGTTGATCATTTCTGTAGGTGTCAATTTTGCACAGAAAATTAGAATTGCTAAAGTAACGGAAAAGATACTGGAGATGGTTTCTGTTACAACCAATATTCGACGTGATGGTAAAAATGTAGAATTACCAACAGATGAAGTGGTTGTGGGAGACGTGATTAATTTATCTGCTGGTGACATGATTCCTGCAGATATGAAGCTTCTTACAAGTAAGGACTTGTTTTGTTCATCAAGTTATTTAGATGGTGATTCTGAACCAGTAGAAAAGGTGGCTAATGTTTCGCTTAAGCCGAGTATGTTGGCGGATTATTTGAATTATCCTAATATTCTTTATGAGGGAATGACGGTAGTATCAGGTTCAGGTAGTGCAATTGTCTTTGCCGTAGGAAATAACACAGTCTTCGGTAAAAAGGTACAACATATTTTCCGTAAGAAAGTTAAAGTAACATTATTTGATCGTGAAATTAAACAATTAGCTAAGATCTTAATTGTGGCAGCCGCAATTTTAGTACCCGTTTTATTTTTGATTAACGGAGTGACTAAAGGAAACTGGGGCGAAAGTTTGATTTTTGCTTTAGCAGCAGCAGTCGGCTTAACACCAGAAGTTTTGCCAATCATTGTGAATAGTAACTTAACTAAAGGTGCAATAGAGATGGCTAAACAAGGTGCCGTTGTCAAACAGATGAATGCAATTCAGAATATTGGCTCGACAGATGTTTTTTGTATCGACAAAACTGGAACTTTAACGCAGAATAAAGTGGTTTTAGAGCGTCACTATGACTTGAATATGCAAGAAAAGCCGCGTATTCTGAAATTTTCATATTTGAATGCATATTATCAAACGGGTATGGAAGATTTGATTGATAAAGCTGTTATTGATGCAGCTGGAGATGAATTAAACGTTAATGAAATTCAACGTGACTATAACAAGATTGATGAAATTCCTTTTGATTACATTAGAAAAAGAATGAGTGTTGTAGTCGTTGATAATGACGATCATCATGGTCAACATATTTTGGTGACTAAAGGCGCTGCAGAAGGGATGCTTAATATTTCAAGTAAGGTTGAGGTAGATGGTCGAATTGAAAAATTAACCTCGGCTTGGCGTGAAAAGATTTTAAATCAAATTAATGAATTAAATGATGATGGTTTAAGGGTCTTGCTTATTGGCTATAAAGTTAATCCAGCGCCTGTGGGTGAGTTTTCTGCGAAAGATGAAAATGATTTAACTATTATTGGTTATTTGGCATATCTTGATCCACCTAAAGAAAGTACTAAAGAAGCCTTACAAAGCCTGAAAGATGATAACGTTAATGTCAAAATTTTTACAGGTGATAATGAAGCCGTTACTCGAGCAATTGCTCTTCAAGTAGGACTAAATGTGGATACCGTCTATGATGGTGAACAAATTGAGGCGGCCACATCAGAAGAAATGGCTAAGATTGTTGAAAAGTGTGATATTTTTGTTCATCTAACCCCAGAATTAAGAACGAAAATTATCAATGCTTTGCAAAAAAATGGTCATATTGTTGGTTACATGGGTGATGGCAATAAAGATACTTTGGCAATGAAAGTGGCTGATGTCACTGTTACTTCAAATAATGCAGTTGATATTACCAAGGAATCGGCAGATATAATCCTTGAACAAAAAGATTTGCAACTATTGGAAGAAATGATTATTACTGGACGTAAGGTCTTTTCAAATACGATGAAGTATATCAAGACTTTTTTGGTAACCAATTTTGGCAGTGTTATCACAATGGTTGTAGCATCAATTATTTTGCCATTTTTGCCACTTCTTCCATTACAATTATTAATTTTAGATTTACTTTATAGTATCAGCTGTCTAGTTATTCCATTTGACAGTGTTTCAAGAAGTTATGTGAAAAAGCCACAGCAATGGTCAATTAGAAAATGGCCTAAATTTATGTTTTCGTTTGGTCCTATTCCTGCAATTGTTGATTTCATTATGATGGCTCTAATGTTCTATGTGATTTGTCCACGATTGGTAGGACCGAATTATCATCATTGGGTCTTTATTTCACTGTTTTATTCAGGAATGTTTATTGAATCACTGTGGACTAGAGAAATGGTAATTCATACTTTACGTGATGAGCGATTCCCATTCTTTGGCCAACATGCTACACCGATTGTATTTTTAGTTACATTTGGTATAGCTATTTGGGGGACAGCTCTTCCTTCATCAAGCATTGCAGCCAGCTTGGGAATGACAGATTTACCATTTGATTTTTTGTTAGTTATTTTCATTATTGAAGTAATTTATGTTTTATTGACGACAATCGTAAAAAAGATTTATTTGAAAAACGGAAAATTTTAGAAAAAAAGGGATTGGATTATTTGCCAATCTCTTTTTAATATTGTTTTCGTGGTAAGATAGAATAGATATTTTAGACAATAAAGGAGCATGAAATTAATGGCTGATAAAGATACTTTTTATATTACAACTCCAATTTACTATCCATCTGGTAGATTGACTATCGGTAACGCTTATACCACAATTGCAGCTGATACTATGGCTCGTTACAAACGTAGCCAAGGTTTTGATACATTTTTCTTAACTGGTACCGATGAACACGGTTTAAAAATTGAACAAAAGGCTGAAGCTCAAGGAATTAAACCTAAGGAATTTGTAGATAAGATGGCAGATTCTTACAAGAAATTGTGGAAGAGCTTGAATATTTCTTATGACAAGTTTATTAGAACTACTGATGAAGAACACGTTAAGGCTGTTCAAAAGATTTTTGAAAAGCTTTTAAAGAAAGGCGACATCTACTTAGGTGAATACACCGGTTGGTACTCAGTTGAAGATGAAGAATACTTTACTGAATCACAACTTGCTGAAGTATATAAAGACGATAATGGCAATGTTATCGGTGGTAAAGCTCCTAGTGGTCACGAAGTTCGTTTAGTTAAAGAACCATCATACTTTTTCAAGATGAGTAAATATGCTGATAGATTGGTTGAATACTACAAGGAACATCCTGATTTCATTTTGCCTCACTCACGTGAAAAAGAAATGCTTAATAACTTCATTAAGCCAGGACTGGAAGATCTTTCAGTAACTCGTACTACGGTTAACTGGGGTATTCCTGTTCCAAGTGATCCAAAACATGTAGTTTATGTATGGATTGATGCTCTTTCAAACTATATTACTGCATTAGGCTATGGCTCAGATAATGATGCTTTATTTAAGAAATACTGGCCTGCAGATGTTCACTTAGTAGGTAAGGAAATTGTCCGCTTCCACACTATTTATTGGCCAATCATGCTGATGGCTCTTGATTTGCCACTTCCAAAGCATATTATTGGTCACGGTTGGGTATTGATGAAGAATGGTAAGATGTCTAAATCTAAAGGCAACGCAGTTTACCCAGAGTCACTTACTAGTCGTTACGGCGTTGACCCACTTCGTTACTATTTAATGCGTGCACTTCCATTTGGTGCAGATGGTATCTTTACTCCAGAAGACTTTGTTGAAAGAATTAACTATGATCTAGCAAATGACTTAGGGAACTTATTAAACCGTACTGTATCAATGATTAATCAATATCAAAACGGTCAAGTAGCCCCAGTTCCAGTAGCACAAGATAAATTCGGCAAAGAATTGCAAGATACTGCTGCTAGTGTAATTGCTGACTATAGAGAATACATGGACTCACTCCACTTCTCACAAGCATTAGATAGCATCTGGAAACTTGTTGCACGTGCTAATAAATACATCGATGAAACTACTCCTTGGGTACTTAATAAGGAAGGCAAGATTGAAGAACTTTCACATGTAATGTCTAATTTGGCAGAAAGTCTTCGCTTGATTGCAGTTATGATTGAACCAGTTATGACTGAAACAGCACCTAAGATGTTTGAGCAACTTGGCTTGAACTGGAATGATGAAGATGAAAGAAAATTAGCATTTAATGACTTTGGCTGGAATACTAAGGTGGTTGAAAAGCCAACTCCAATCTTCCCACGTCTTAAAGCTGAAGAAGAAATTAAGTACATCAAAGATGAAATGGCTAAAGCTAAGCCAAAGAAGACCACTAGAAGTGAACAAAAGAAGACCGACGAAATTACTATTGATGACTTTGATAAGGTAAAGATTCAAGTAGGCCAAATTTTATCAGTAGAACCCGTTAAGGGATCAAGTAAGCTTTTGATGTTTAAGCTCGACTTTGGTGATGGTAAAGAACGTCAAATTTTAAGTGGTATCCGTAAGTTTTATCCAGATGCTAGTGAACTTTTAGATAAAAAGGTATTAGCTGTTACTAACTTGAAGCCACGTAAGATGCTAGGTCATTTAAGTGAAGGCATGCTTTTATCTAGTGAAAAAGATGGCGAGATTAAGTTAGCTTTAGTTGAAGATGAACATGCAAATGGAGCTGAATTAGGTTAATGGAGCTTATTGATAACCATACCCATTTAAACGATGAGCCTTTTCGTGGAAAAGAACAGTATTATCTTGATCGTGCTAAAGGCTTGGGCGTTACAAAGGTAATTTGTGTTGGTCAAGATCCTGAATTTAATAAGCGAGCTGTAGAATTAGCCCAAAAATTTGATAATGTTTATGCAATGGTAGGATACTGTCCTGATATTGCTAAAGATTATGATCAAAAAGCAGAAGATGAATTAATCAAGCAATTAAAAATGCCTAAGGTAGTTGCACTTGGTGAAATTGGCTTGGATTATTACTGGGATGAATCTCCACGTGATAAGCAGCGTGAAGTTTTTAAAAGACAGATTGAAGTTGCTCATGATTTGAAGATGCCAGTTAATATTCATAGTAGGGATGCGTTTGAAGACTGCTACGATATTTTAAAAAATAGCAATCTTGAATATGGAGCCGTTTTACATAACTTTAATGGTGGCGTAGATTGGTTGAATAAGTTTTTAGACTTAAATATCTATTTCTCATATTCTGGTGTTGTCTCTTTTACCAAAGCAACAGAAGTACATGAGAGTGCCAAAGTTGTTCCACTTGATCGCCTTTTGATTGAAACTGATGCGCCATATTTAACACCTAAGCCCTATCGAGGTAAACAAAATGAAACTGGATATGTGCGTTATGTTGCTGAAGCAATTGCTAAACTAAGAGATATTCCGCTTAAGGAAGTAGCTGATGTTACTTATAAAAATGCAGTGAGAGTTTATGGTCTTAAATAGAAAGAATTTTGATGCGGTAATCGTCGTTGAGGGAAAAGACGATACTATTCGCTTAAAACAATTTTTCCCAGGTATTGAAACCGTAGAAACTAATGGATCTGCTGTTTCTGATGCTGTTTTAAATCAATTGAAGAAATTAAGCAAGACAAGACAAATTATTGTCTTCACTGATCCAGATTTTAACGGTGAAAGAATTCGCCGGATTGTGACTAATGCTGTTCCTAGTGCTAAACAGGCTTTTATTACACGTAAAGAAGGCGAACCTCATAAAAAAGGTAGCTTAGGTGTAGAACATGCTTCAAAAGAAGCTATTGAAAGAGCTTTGAAAGATTTACATGAAGTTGATCCTCAAAAAAGTGATCTAACCATGGAAGAATATAATAAGTTAGGTTTAGCAGGAGGTAGCGGCTCACGTAAGCTGCGTGAACAAGTTGGGATAAGGCTTAGTGTTGGCTATGGCAATTCCAAGCAATTTTATAATCGCTTGCATACTTTTGGAATTTCACTTGATGAATTAAAAACGGCTGTTGATGAATTAAAAACGGCTGTTGAGGAGGTAAAAAATGGCAAATAATATTCCAATTGGTTCACCCGTTAGAACTAAGGCAATTATTAATCGCTATTTTGTAAAAGCTAAGAAAAATTTGGGTCAAAACTTTTTAGTTGATCAAGATGCAATCTTAGGGATTGTTGAGGCAGCTGATATTCAACCAGGAGATCAAGTAATTGAAATTGGTCCAGGGATTGGCTCTTTAACGGAACAGCTTCTTTTGGCTGGTGCTAAGGTTTTTGCATATGAAGTTGATGATAGCTTACCTGAAATTTTGCATAATGAATTGCCTAAAAAGATTGGCGAACAGTCATTAAATGATCGTTTTAAACTTTTGTTAAAAGATGTTCTTAAGGCAGATTTTCAAAATGACTTAGCGGGATTTTTCGATATGAAACAGCCAATTAAGGTAGTAGCTAATTTACCATATTACATTACTACTCCCATTATCTTCGCTTTATCTGAATCTGATTTGCATTTTTCTAGTTTGACATTAATGATGCAAAAAGAAGTGGCAGAAAGATTAGAAGCCAAACCAGGTAATAAAGAATATGGTCCTTTAACAATTTCTGTTCAAACAGAAATGAATGTCAAAATTGCGCTTGAAGTTAAGAGTACATCATTTATGCCTCGTCCTAAGGTGGATTCCAGTGTTGTGGTTTTAACACCACTTCAAGAAAGACCCAAGATTGAAAACCGTAAACACTTTATTTGGGTAGTTAAGATGTGCTTCTCTCAGAGAAGAAAAACATTAAATAACAACTTAAAGGCTTTGATTCCAAATGCTAAAGAGCGTGAAGCTTTAATTAGTAAATTGGGAGTTGATCCAAGAGTTAGACCAGAAGATTTAACAATTGATCAATTTATTGAAATAGCTAGAAATATACCAGCCAAGTAGTGTATAATATTGATTTTATTGTATTTTTATGATAAAATTTCACAGAAGGAGTTGTTGCTTAGTGCCAACATCAATTATTACAATAAAGCAGAAGTTGGATTCTCACTTAGGTGATACCATAACAGTAGTAGCTCAAGCGGGTCGTAAGAAAGTTACAAAAAGACGTGGAATTTTAAGAGAAACATTCCCTGCAGTCTTTGTGGTTGATTTAGATCAACATCAAAATAATTTTAAACATGTTTCTTACAGTTATACAGATTTATTAACTAAGAATATTGCATTAGAGTTTGATGATGAGGCTGAAGAGGCCGAAGCTTAATAAGTGTAAAAAAGGCACTAGCATTTTTTAAAATGTTAGTGCTTTTTTTGCCCTCTAGAGTATATTAATTAAGTATAAAACCAAACATTAGAAAGGAAATATAATGAAACGTTCAGAAAGACTAGTGGACATGACCAAATATTTGATGGAACGTCCTCATACATTAATTGCACTACCTTTCTTTGCTAAACGCTATGGCGCTGCTAAATCATCAATTTCAGAAGATTTGGCAATTTTAAAGCATACACTTGCTAGCAATCAAGATGGGATTCTAGAAACTGTTGCAGGAGCAGCAGGTGGTGTACGTTATATCCCATTTTTGGGTAAAAGTCATGCAGAAGATTATTTGTCAGATTTAACAGCAAGAATTGAAGATCCAAGTCGTATTTTGGCCGGTGGCTTTGTTTATTTATCAGATATTTTAGGTAATACACAAGATTTACGTAGAATTGGTGAATTAGTTGCTACTCATTATGCTTATGAAGAAATAGATGCTGTCATGACCGTTGAGACTAAAGGTATTGCCTTAGCACAAGCTATTGCACGTTATTTGGATGTGCCTTTTGTTACCGCAAGAAAACGTTCAAAGGTTACTGAAGGTGCGACTGTCTCAGTTAACTATATTTCATCCTCATTATCACGAGTTTCTAAGATGGAATTGCCAACACGTGCATTGAAAAAAGGCTCAAAAGTTTTAATCGTTGACGACTTTATGAAAGGCGGCGGCACTTTGACAGGTATGGAAGAGCTTGTTAAAGAATTTGAAGGAACTATTGCTGGCGTTTGTGTACTTTGTGAAGCTGATTTTGACAATGAAAAATTGATTAATAATTATCTTTCATTAGTGAAAATTAGTGAAATTGATACTACACAGAAGATTATTTCCGCTGAACCGGGAAACTTCTTGGATGAAACTGATTTTGACCGTTTTTAAAATGGTATACTAGACTCAAGTTTTGATTATTAAGAGGTTATTTATCAATGGAAAAATACGTAGTTGTTCTTGCTGCAGGCAAGGGTACACGAATGAAGTCTAAATTGTATAAGGTTTTGCATAAAGTTTGCGGTAAGACTATGGTTGAACATGTCGTAGATGCTGCAAGTGGTGTTGAGCCTACTGAAATTGTTACTGTTGTAGGTACTGGTGCTGGCGATGTGGAAAAAGTTTTGGCTGACAAGTCAAAATTCGTTTTCCAAGAAAAGCAACTCGGTACCGGTGATGCCGTGATGACTGCTAAAGAAGTCTTAGGTGACAAAGATGGTGCAACATTAGTAGTTACTGGTGATACTCCATTATTTACTACTGATACTTTCAATGAATTGTTTAAGTATCATACAGAAAAAGGCAATGCAGCTACTGTTTTAACTGCTGAAGCTCCAAATCCATTTGGTTATGGTCGAATTATTCGTGATGAGCAAGGCAATGTTTTAAGAATTGTTGAACAAAAAGACGGTAATCCAGAAGAATTAAAGGTTAAGGAAATTAACACTGGTGTATTTTGCTTTGATAATAAAAAGTTATTTGAAGCATTAAAACATGTTGATAATAATAACGCTCAAGGTGAGTACTACTTGACTGATGTTCTTGAAATTTTGCGTAATAGTGGTGAAAATGTCGGTGCATATAAGATGCCTGATTTTAGTGAAAGCTTAGGTGTTAATGATCGTATCGCTTTAGCCCAAGCTACTAAGATTATGCAAAGAAGAATTAATGAAGAACATATGCGTAATGGTGTTTCATTCATTGATCCAGATACTGCCTATATTGATGCTGACGTAAAAATTGGTAATGATACAGTAATTGAAGGTAATGTTGTTATTAAGGGTAACACTGAAATTGGCAGTGAATGTTACATTACAAGCGGCTCAAGAATTATTGATTCAAAGATCGGTAACAATGTTACTGTAACTTCTTCAACCATTGAAAAATCAGAAATGGAAGATAATACTGATATCGGTCCTAATTCACACCTTCGTCCAAAGGCTCTTATTAAGAAGGGAGCACATATTGGTAACTTCGTTGAAGTTAAGAAGGCTGAAATTGGTGAAAATACTAAGGTTGGACACTTAACTTATGTTGGGGATGCAACTTTGGGTAAGGATATTAATATCGGTTGTGGTACTATTTTCTCTAACTATGATGGTGTTAAGAAGTTCCATACTAATGTTGGTGATCATGCATTTATCGGTGCTGGTTCAACTTTGATTGCCCCAATTAATGTAGCTGATCATGCATTTATCGCAGCTGACTCTACTATTACTAAGGATGTAGACAAATACGACATGGCAATTGCTCGTGGACGTCAAGTTAATAAGCCTGATTACTGGCATAAATTACCACTTTCAAAAAATGAAGATTAATGATTGTTATTAATCATAAAATAGCCTTAACTTTTTTAGTTAAGGCTATTTTTTTGTTTACAAAACTATATTAATATATTCAATGGTGATTTGGGATATGGTTACTATCTATTAATTTGGGTATATTGTTCTGCTAAATAAAATAACGAAGCATCTAATATTTTGTGCTAATAGAATTGAATAACAGAACAAAATTGAATAAAGAAGAGGTAGAGATTGATGCAGATGAATCGTAAGATTATTATGGCTTCAGTTGCCGCAATAATAGGGATTGGGAGCATTATTGGTATAAATACAGCAACATCTGGTGAAAATGTGGTTTATGCTAGTGTTTATAAAACTACAGGTAACAATAAAGTAAAAGTTGTTAAGAGTACTAGTTTTGTGAATAATCGAGGTGTAAAGCAGGCTATAAGTGCCGAGAAGGGTGGTAGCTATACTGTTTATGCAGTTAACTATATTGATGGTGTTGCCTACGTAAGTGTTCATAAAAGTAATCGATATTGGTTACCGGTTTCTGCGGTAAAAGGCAAGATCTTTTATCAACGTGGTAGGGATAATGCTACTTATATGATTAGTGCAGGAAATAACTCTGATACTGTATCTTTACAAACAAATAATAAAGGAAACGTAACTTTAAAATCTAACGCTTATGTATATAATTTAAAAGGCAAACGGGTTAATAATGATTTGGGTAAATACTTCATTACTAAAGGAGCATCGATTCCATATTATTGAATTAAAACCATAGCAGGTAAGAAATATTATTATTTGGGCAACGGTCAGTATATTAAGGCTAAAAATGTGGATGGAACTGGTTCGATTAAAGCTCATGTAGAAGTAACTCCTAGATCCTCTGGCGCTACACCCACAGATTATAGTAAGCCAACTTTAACTTTGAAAAGTAATGCATATCCATATAATTTAAATGGTGAACGAATTAATAATTATTTAGGCTTTACCTATATCAAAAAAGGTGCCACACTTAACTATCAGGGCTCTGAGAGAATCAATGGTCAGAATTATTATTATATTGGCGATGGTGCTTATATTAAAAACACAACGGTTGGATCAACTAATAATACAAATGCAGCACACAATAATACTATTACCTTAAATAAAAAGACCTATGCCTATACTGCATCTGGTAAAAAGATGTCTAAATACTTGGGATATACTTATATAAATAAAGGTACCACATTAAATTATTACGGCACTAAAAAGATTAAGGGAAAAACATTTTATTATATTGGCGACCATGCATACGTGAACGCCGCAAATGTTGGTAAAGTTACTAATGAATAAGAAATTGTTAAGGTAATGAGATTTGTAGACTATTTATTTACAAAATAATGTGTGAGCCCTACAATAGGAAGTGCTAAATAAAATTTTTAGACATGAGGTAGGTATTATTTATGAAATTAAATCATAAGTTAGTCATGGTATCAGCAGCTGTATTAATGAGTGTTAGTCCAGTTTTAGGTATGTCAGCAAATAGTGCATCTGTTCAAGCTGCACCAGTTGCACATGCTAAGGGTGTTAACAATACTTACGGTAAGAATAGTCGTGTTAAGTTAACTAAGACTATGAAGTTTGTTGACAGATATGGTAAGAAGACTTCTAAGACTGCACCTAAGGGTGGTACTTACACTATTTGGAATGTAAAGACTATTGATGGTCAAGTATATTACAGTATTCAAACTGATTTGAAGTACTGGATTCCAGCATCAGCAACTGAGGGTACTGTAACTTACAAGTCAGGTAACAAGACTTATACACTTAAGTCAAATGGCAGCAAAGTTACAACTACTGTTTCATCAAATAAAAAGACCACTTCAAGTAAGAATAGTAAGACTACTAAGTCATCAAAGACTAGTGAAAGTACTTCAAAGAAGTCAACTAAGTCTGACACTAAGAGTAAGTCAACTTCAACTACTAAGAAGGAAACTGCAACTAAGTCAGATACTTCAAAATCAGACTCAAAGAAGAGTACTTCAACTAAGAAAGCTACTTCATCAAAGTCAACTAACAAGACTACTTCAAAGAAGTCAGTAACCATTAAGCCTGTAAAGATTACTATGAAGAATAGAGCTTACGTTTACGACAAGAATGGTAAAAGAGTAAAAGATTACTTAGGTACAAGTTACGTTGGCAAGGGTGTTACTGTAAAGGGCTTAGGCACTAAGACTATTAATGGTGTTAAGTACTATGCTTTACAACCTAATCACTATTACGTAAAAGCTTCAGATGTAACTGTTAAGTAATAGATATATTGAAAGATGTCTTTTCGATTAAGAAAAGATGTCTTTTTTTGTCCTAAAATTGGCAAATTTCCAATTTGGATTTACAATAAGTAGATGAGTTTAAATATAGATGCGAGGTATATTATCGATGAAATTAAATCATAAGTTGATTATGGTATCAGCAGCTGCATTAATGAGCGTAAGTCCATTTGTAGGTACTGTGCAAAATGTTCAAGCTGCTACTACTAAATCATCAAGCAAAACTACTGCTAAGAAGACTACTTCAGCTTCAAAGACTAAGACTAAGTCTTCATCAAAGAAGGCTACTAGTCAATCTACTTCAACTAAGAAGACAAGTTCAACAAAATCAAGCTCTAAGACTACTTCTTCAACTAGTGCAAAGAGTACTTCAACTAAGAAGGCAGCTTCAAACACTATTAAGTTAGTTCACAATGCTTATGTTTATGACAAGAATGGTAAGCGTCTTACTAAGTACATGGGCAGTGCAAAGTACACTACTATTGCTAAAGGTGTAACTCTTAAGTCTAATGGTACAGTGAAGATCGATGGTGTTCTTTACTACAGCCTCGGTAATAATGCCTATATTAAGGCTGTTAACGTAGATGGCCCATCTGCTTCAGCTTCATCAACTACTAAGAAGCCATCTTCAAGTACTTCTTCAACAGTAACTGCTGTAAGCATTAAGATTGCTCGTAATTCATACGTTTATGATGAAAATGGTAAGCGTATTAAAAAGTATGAAGGTAAAGATAAACTTACTAAGGGTACTACTGTTGATTCATACGGTACAGAAACTATTGATGGTAAGTTATACTACCAACTTAATAAAAAGGGTACAGCTTTTGTAAAGGCAAGTAATGTAGATACAAATGAAACAGCTACTATTACTTTAAAGAAGAATGCCTACATTTATGATGGCAATGGCGATACTAAGAAAAAGAAAATTAAGAAGGGCAAGAGTGTAAAGGCTACTGAAGCAAGATACATTGGTACTAAGCTTTACTACAAGATTGGTGATGATCAATTTGTAAAGGCTGCTAATGTGGGTAAAGTTTCAGGTGCTAAGCTTGATCCTATCAATGAACCAGATGGAGAAGCAACTGTTGATGATCCATCGACTGATAATGTTAACCCAGATGTAACTAAGGTAACTACCATTGGTGTAACTCCACTTTACAATATTAAGGGTCAAAAAGACGACACCAGATTATTTGGTGCTGGTCAAAGTCAACAAGTTTCAGAATTAAGATATATTGCAACTTCAGCAAACGGTACCCCAGACTTGTTCTACAAATTAGCTAGTGGTAGAGGTTACTTGAAGGCTAGTGATGTAATTGTTAGTGGTAAGACTTTGTCACCTGTTAATACTCCAGAACAAGCTAAGGCTGATGTAACTGTTGCAACTGCAGCAGATAAGACTAAGTTGTCAGAAAGTATTAATAATTCTAAGAACGTTAAAAATTCTACTACTTACAAGCTTTCATCATCAGACTTAAGAAATAACTATGATAAGGCTGTTTCTGATGCAACTGCTGTTAATAACAATGCTTCAGCAACTATTGCTCAAGTTAATGAAGCAGTAGCTAACATTAATGAAGCTTACGCTAAGCTTAACGGTCAAAAAATAGTTGTAGCTAACTTAAGTAATCTTACTTTAGATGAAGCCAACCAAATTGTTAAGTTAGTTGCTAGTGTAAGAAACGTTCCAGAAAGTAATGTTCAATTCTCAAATAACAACACTACTTTAGCAATCGTTTCATCAAATGGCTACAATGAACCTTTGAATATTAGCGACTTTGCTCAACAAAGATAATTTGTTAACAAAATAAGACGTACACCTAGGGGTAGATGTACGTCTTATTTTTTAGGATATTTTCGTTGTACTAGAAAGTACACATATATTCTAACTTTTTTAGTGGCTAATAGTTAGTGATTTTGCTTGTTTTTTATTAATGAGAGCACACAATTAGTTTAGTAGCATTAATCCTGCGACATTTTAACGAAAATCTTGTTATAATTAGAAGTATAGTAGTTCTTTTTAGAATGACTTTTGCTAAAATAGAGCTGGTTAATTATTTTTACGGAGGAAATTATGTCCTATAAAGACGATATGATAATTTTTGCCCTCAACTCTAATGTACCGTTGGCACAAAAGATTGCTGATCGTGTAGGTATTCCACTTTCAAAATCAAGTGTTGAGCGTTTTAGTGATGGCGAAATTCAAATTAATATTGATGAAACTGTACGTGGTAAAGATGTATACCTTGTTCAATCAACTAGTGATCCAGTTAATGATAATTTGATGGAACTCTTGATCATGATTGATGCTGTACGTCGTGCTAGTGCACGTACAATTAATATTGTGATCCCTTACTATGGTTATGCCCGTCAAGACCGTAAGACTCGTGCTCGTGAACCAATTACTGCTAAGCTTGTTGCTGATATGCTTCAAACTGCTGGTGCAGACCGTATTCTTTCACTTGACTTGCATGCACCACAAATTCAAGGTTTCTTCGATATTCCAGTTGATAACTTAATGGGTGCACCACTCCTTGCTGATTACTTCTTGCGTAACCACTTGGAAGAAGATGCAGTTGTTGTTTCACCTGATCATGGTGGTGTTACTCGTGCTAGAAAACTTGCTGAATTCTTAGGTTGTCATATTGCTATTGTTGATAAGCGTCGTCCTAAGGCTAACGTCGCCGAAGTTATGAACATTATTGGTGATGTTAAGGGTAAGCGTGCAATTATTATCGACGATATGATTGATACTGCCGGTACTATTACTCTAGCTGCACAAGCATTAATTGATGCTGGTGCAACTGAAGTTTATGCAAGTGCAACTCATGCTGTTCTTTCAGGTCCTGCAATTAAGAGATTGAATGATTCACCAATTAAGAACTTGGTTCTTACTGATTCAATTAATCAACCAGCTGAAAAGAAGTTGGATAAGATGCTTTTAGTATCAGTTGGCCCACTTATGGGTGATGCTATTAAGTGTATCCAAGAACATAAAGCACTTAGTCCTTTGTTCAATACTAGATACGAAGAAGACAAGCACAAGTAAAAGTTGAATATTAAATAAAATGACTAACCAAATCGGTTAGTCATTTTTCGTTTATAATTCTTGGCCATTTGTTTTAATCACATTTTGGTACCAATAGAATGAATCTTTTTTGTAGCGTTTCATTGAACCATTTCCATGATCATCTTCATCAACATAGATAAAGCCATAGCGCTTTTTCATTTCTCCAGTAGATGCACTCACTAAGTCAATGCATCCCCATGGTAAGTAACCAATTACATCGATTCCATCTTCAGTGATGGCTTTTTTAATTTCTAGAATATGATCATGTAGGTAATTAATTCTGTATTGATCATGTACTTCATGATCCTCAGTTAATTTATCATAAGCGCCAAGTCCATTTTCTACAATAAATAATGGTTTGTGCCAACGGGTGGACATCCAATTTAATGCGTAGCGAAGACCAACTGGATCGATAGGCCAGCCCCAATCATTAGCCTTGATAAATGGATTTTCTACTAAGTCTTGGTATTCACGATAGTCTAAGTGATCTGTATATTTGGTAGTAAATGACATGTAATAAGAGAAGCCGATGTAATCAACGGTTCCTTGTTTTAAAATTTGTAGATCATTATCGGTAATATCTAAATTGTAGTTATTATTTTTAAAGTATTGCTTCAACCAGCTAGGGTATTCTCCATTAACTTGAACATCGCCAAAGTATAAGCGTGAATCCATTGCTCTTTGTGCAAATAAAATATCTTCTGGCTTAGGGGATGCGGGATAAATTGGACAAAAGGCTAACATACAACCGATTCGAAGCGAAGGATCTATTGCATGACCAATTTGAACGGCCTCAGCACTTGCTACCATTTCATAGTGAGCAGCTTGATACATAATTTTCTGTTTATCATCATCTTCGTTAAATTTAATTCCAGAATTTTCGTAAACAGAAATGTCACTTTCATAATTGGCTTGGTTATTAATTTCGTTGAAAGTCATCCAATATTTAACTTTAGTATGATACTTTTCAAAACATACATGGGCAAGGCGGGTAAAAAAATCAATTAATTTTCTGTTACTCCAGCCACCATATTTTGTAACTAAATGATAGGGCATTTCGAAATGAGAGAGTGTAACAACGGGCTCAATGTTGTATTTTAAGCATTCATCGAAAACTTTATCATAGAAAGCCAATCCCTCCTCGTTGGGCTGAGTTTCATCACCATTTGGAAAGATTCTTGTCCACGCAATAGAGGTACGGAATGCTTTAAATCCCATTTCAGCCATTAATTTAATATCTTCTTGATAGTGATGATAGAAATCAATGGCCTTGTGGTTAGGGTAATATTTACCTTCTTCGATGGTAGCAGTTAATTCACGGGGATACTCATGGCTACCCAGAGTCATGAGATCAGCGATTGAAATACCTTTTCCATCTTCGTTATAACCACCTTCAAGTTGATGAGCGGCAACAGCACCGCCCCATAAAAATTTTTTAGGGAAAATTGATTCAGTCATAATAAAAAACTCCTTCGTATATCTTATATCTGCATTATATGAAATCGGTTGCAATTATGATATATAAATGGAATTTTTTGGTATAGTTCGATGATTCAGTCAAATTTTCCTAAGATGGAACATAGTGTTCTATTCTTTTTCACTTAAGATCTTAATGATTCCTTCAATTATGTACATTACTGGTACCTGTGAAGATAGATCATAACCGTTTGGTCTTACAAATTGTTCATGATAAGTAAGAGTATAGCGACTCATTTTGGCTATAGGACTTGTTTCATCTGCAGTAACACTAACGATTAATACATCTTCGTTGTTAACGAATCTGTTGATCATTTCTACCATCTCGGTAGTTCTTCCAGAAACTGAAAAACATATAATGATGTTATTGGTAGTATTAGCTAATTTAGGAACAAGTGGATAAAATGGATCAGTTACTGGCCCTGCATTAAAGCCCAAAGCTGCTAGTTTTCTTGCTGCATATCCAGCTAAAAATGCAGAGTCGCCCATCCCCATAGTGATGATATTGTCAGCTTGATATATTTTATCAGCGACAATATTTAATTTACTAGTTAAATCATTAGGAAAATTTGATTTATTAATAAATTCAACTTCCACTTGATATGAACTATGGTTGTTGTTTTTTAGATAAGCTTTAAATTCAGGAAAGCTATTAAAGCCTATTTTATGAATAAAGCGCATTACCGATGAATTTGAAACATGTGCGTTTTGAGCAATGTCTCTTACTCGCATGTAAATAACTTTATCACTATTTTGTTCAATATAGCGGTAGATAGACATATCAACGGTAGATAATGACGATAAATTTTTAAATCCAAAAAAAGCCATAAGTTCAACTCCCATAATAATACTAATCTTATTTTAGCATAATCGAACACAGTGTTCCGTATGCGGAATAAAATGCTTAATCATAGTACTGTACCTAATAAGCATTAAAGCATTGTTTTTATGTAATCGTTTACATAGAATGATAATTGTTAAGAGAAAAGAACAATTAAAGATTGGGAGAGAACTTATGAAAAACTTTATTAACACGCGCGTCTTACCGCCGATAATGAAATTTGTTAACACAAGACCAATCGTTGCATTAAAAGATGGTATGGTTATATCTTTGCCATTTATTATGATCGGTTCAGTATTTTTACTTCTTGCTTCATTTCCAGTTCCAGCAGTTGCTAACTGGATGGATGCAATGGGGTTAACTAGATTCTGGACGCAAGCTTATAATGCTTCATTTGGAATTGTTTCAGTATTTGCAGTAATTGGTATTGCATATCAATGGGCAAAAAGTGAAAAAGTAGATCCACTTCCATCAGGATTAACCGCATTTGTTGGCTTTTTAATTATTATGAATCCGACTAGCGCTGTAATGAATGGTTCAAAAACTATTGTTTCAGCTAATCAAGCACCTAATTTATTAAGTGGCTATATTGATCGCGTTTGGCTTGGTGGTCAAGGTATGATTGCCGCAATTATTATTGGTTTGATTACTGGATGGATTTATTCATGGTTTATTAAGAAAAAGATTACCATTAAGTTACCAGATCAAGTTCCACCAGCAGTAGCAGGTTCATTTGTTGCTTTGATTCCAGCGGCAGTTATTTCCACATTATGGCTATGTGTATACATTTTCTTTGAAAAAGTTGCTAACACTACATTGACTCAATGGATCTATGCTACTATCCAAACACCACTTCAAGGTATTTCAGATTCATTCGGTGGTATCTTGATTATGACTATTTTAGTACCATTCTTTTGGTTCTTTGGTGTTCATGGTTCAACACTTGTTGGTGGTATTGTTGGTCCAATTTTACAAGCTAATGCATTGGAAAATGCTGCTATTTTTAAGAAATTTGGCTATGTAGATGCAGAACACGGTGGTCACATTGTTATTCAGGGGTTATTTGATCAATTTTCTACTGTAACTGGTGCAGGAATGACTATTGGACTTGTTGTATTCATGGTCTTCTTTGCTAGATCACAACAACTTAAGAGTATTGGTAAATTAACCTTGGTGCCAGGTATCTTTAATATTAATGAGCCGGTTTTGTTCGGTGTTCCTATTGTTATGAACCCAATGTTGGCTATTCCATTCTTCATCATGCCACCTTTATCAGCAGGTTCAACTTACTTATTAATTAAAGCTGGTATTCTACCATACCTTAACGGTGTACAAGTACCATGGACCACTCCACCAGTTATTTCAGGATTCTTAATTGGTGGATGGAAGATAGCTCTTTGGCAGGCAATAATTTTAGTAATTTCCTTCTTTGTTTATTGGCCATTTGCTCGAAGCTATGACAAGATGCTCTACAAGCAGGAACAACAAGCTAAAAAATAATGTATTAACAAAAATGAGCTTTTCCGGTTATTATTAAGGTAAGAGCTCGTTTTTAATTAGGTGGAAACAATGAAAAAATATTTAACTTTTGATATAGGTGGAACAAACTTAAAATATGCCTTGGTTGATGAAAATGGCCAGATTCTTGAAAAGGATCGTATAAAAACAAATGCAGAAGATCTTGATGCATTTATGGAATCAATGTATCAAGTAGCTGATAAATATCAAGATGCATTTAGTGGGATTGCAGTTTGTGCGCCAGGTAAAATTGATACTGAAAATAAGATTATTTACTTTGGTGGGGCATTACCATTTCTTGATGGTTTGAATCTTCAAGAAACCTTAGGTCAAAAGTATGGTGTACCAATTAGCGTCGAAAATGATGGTAAGACTGCGGCCCTTTCTGAGCAATGGCTTGGTGAATTGCGTGGAGTAGACACTGGCGTGGCCATTACGCTTGGTACAGGTGTTGGCGGCGGGATTATTGTTAACAATCGCATTTTACATGGTTGGACTTTTCAAGCTGGTGAATTAAGTTGGATGATTACTAATTCTGGTATTGGTGTGAAAAACATGGCAGCATATACAGGGGTTAGTTGTTCTGCAGTCAATATGATTAAAAAAGTGAATTTAGCTACCGGAAATAAGGATTTGGATGATGGATTAAGTGCTTTTGAAGCAATTAATAATGGCGACTTACGCGCAATGGCAATTTTTAAACGATATTGTCGTAATGTAGCAATTATGATTATTAATATTCAAACTGTAATTAACGCATCAAAATTTGTAATTGGCGGTGGTATTAGTAATCAGAAGATTTTGATTGATGAAATTGACAATCAGTTACATAAAATATTGGATAATAATCCGATGATAGGTAAACAGATGATTGTACCCGTAGTCGTTTCTGCTAAACATGGTAATGACTCAAACTTATATGGAGCGCTATATTCATTACTGCGTAAATTAAATAAATAAAAAAATAAGCTGATCGATTGAGATCAGCTTATTTTGCTACAATGTTTAATTATTTCTTCTTACTATCTGAAATACATTTAGCAACACTTGCTACTGCAGAACAAGCAGCTATGGCAATGACGGTTTTACAACTGACTTCTACTACATCTTTGATTAAGTCTTTATTTTCATGAATAAATTTGAAAGATGCATTAGTGTAATCCATGCAATAACCATGAACTGTATTCATTAAGTCTTTTATTTGAGTATAGCCATTTCTTTCGGTACGTTTTGGTTCATCTTTTGGATTAATTTGCGTTCTTACATTTTGATTTAATTCGTTCTTTTCCATGATATGTACCTCGATTCTATAAGAATATTTTACTTCTTTTTAGGCTTTCTCAAGTATCTTAATGAACCGTTTTTAACATATTTTTGAAATTCTTCATACAACGGAGCAAAAATTTGTGGTTCGTCTTCATCGTGAGACAACATGGTCTTAGGAAAGAAGAACCGTTCATCCCCTTGGAAGGTACCATTTAATGCGCGAACTAGCGGACTGAGCTGTGATAATTCAATTAAGCTACCGTCATCTTGCATAATCTCGATTTGGCTATTAGCATTTTTCCCAGATGGTTTGTATGCATCATACGGCTCATCAAAAGCAGAATTAGTTGCAGTGTAATAATCTGGGTTAAAACCAGCTTCCTTGATCAAACTCTTTAATTTGGGAAGTAAATTCTTGGTTTCTTTGTCAATTCTTACACTAGCAAGAGGCTTTCTGTATAAGTAACGTTTTGCCAGGTCAGAAAGAATAGGATCCTTTGATGAAGTCCACATAGAGAAATTGGTTTCCATGATACCATCGTCAAGCTTAAGATAGTCATTTAGTGTCCAATTGCCGTCCAAGAATTTTGCTAAACTAGGTGTAACTTGTAAATGATCATTTTGATAAATATATTGTGCACGTTCAAGTAAATGATGCAAAATTACTTCCATTGAACGACCAACACGGTGGAAGTAAACTTGTTGATACATTTGATAACGGGAAACAATGTAATCTTCGACTGCATGCATCCCGTTATTAGTAAAGCAAATTCCATCTTGATAGGGACGAATTACACGCAATATTCTTGATAAATCAAATCGACCATAATTAACACCGGTAAAGTATGCATCCCGTTGTAAATAATCCATTCTGTCTGCATCAGCTTGGCTAGAAATCATTTTAACTACTTGTGGGTTAGGGTAAGTCTTGGCAATTACGCTAGCTACTAATTCGGGAAAATGGGGATCAACTTGCTTAAGTGCCTGATTAATTTCTGTATTTGGATCTGTAATTATTTTTTGACCAATTTTTTCATGATTGGTATTGAATAAATGTTCAAAAGTATGCGAGTAAGGACCATGTCCAATATCATGTAATAATCCGGCACATTCTACTAAAAGACGATTGTCATCATCCCAAAGCCCGTCTCCTGGTGTAACAGAAGGATATTTTTTAACAAAAATATCGCATATTCTACGAGTTAATTCATAAACACCTAAATTATGTTCAAACCTAGTATGAGTTGCTCCAGGAAAAACGTAGCTGACAGGCCCCAATTGTTTAATCCTGCGCATTCGTTGAAATTCTTTTGATTTAACAATATCTAAAATAACTTTATCTTCAATATGAATATAGCCATGAACTGGATCACGAAGCACGACTTCATTTTTTAATTTTTCACTTTTAAATCTTGCCATAAAAATTCACCAAGCCTGTTAATTTGATTTTTTTAAAAATGTTATAAAATAGACTTTAACCACATTAAATTATAACAAATTCTGGCATAGTGCTTATATAAGAAAGGGTGAGAACTTGACAGCAATAACAATTAATTTAACTAGTAAAATTACTCAGGAAAATGAATCAGAGACTTTTACTAAGCAAATTCCAGGAAAAATGACGGAAGAAAATGGTATTACGCGAATTTCTTACGATGAAGAAGAAGCTATTTCCGTAAAGATGTTACTAAAAGAAGATGAGCTTATAATAAGACGGGGAGCAGACAAAAATAATTATTCTTTTATGAAGTTTGTTCCGGGTGAAAAAGAAAGTTGCCGTTATGTTGTTGAAGGCAGACAAATGGACATGGTCAGCGTGACTAATTTACTTGAATATGTGACTCAAGAAGATGGTTCACGTAAACTTCGGGTTGAATATGACCTCTTTAATGGACTATACTTAATAGGTAACTATACAGTCACGTTGATTTTTACTTAAGCGCCTAGTAGAATAGTAAAGATTGTAAAAGAGAGGACGTACAGCTGTGGGATTAGACAAATTTAAAGACAAAAACCGCGATGAATTGTCAATGATCGAAGTTGCTCGCGCAATTTTGGAAGACAATGGCAAGAGAATGGCATTTGCTGACATTGTTAATGCCGTACAAAAATACTTAAATAAGAGTGACGAAGAAATTCGTGAACGTTTGCCACAATTCTATACTGATATGAACACTGATGGTGAATTTATTTCTATGGGTGAAAATGTTTGGGCTCTTCGCTCATGGTTCCCATATGAATCAGTTGATGAAGAAGTTAACCACCCAGAAGATGAAGAAGAAGACGATTCACGTAAGCACCACAAGAAGGTTAATGCCTTCTTGGCAAGTGCTACCGGTGACGATGATATCATCGACTACGACAATGATGATCCAGAAGACGATGACTTAGACGCAGCCACTGATGATAGTGATGATGACTACAGTGATGACGATTCTGATTATGATGAAGATAATGATGATGCTGATGACGTATTGCCAGACGGTATCGAAGGTCAATTGTCACAATTAAACGATGAAGATGACGACGAAGATGATTAATTTGCTTGACTTAAGAAGAAAAAGCAGATAATATTTTTGTTGGGCACCCTATGTGCGTTTAGCTCCCTGAATGGGAGCTTTTTTGTTTAAAAGGATAGTAAAAAGGAGCAGCATACAATGACAAAATATATTTTCGTAACTGGCGGTGTCGTATCTTCACTTGGTAAAGGTATTACTGCATCAAGTCTAGGTCGACTTCTTAAAAATCGTGGTTTAAAGGTAACCATGCAAAAGTTTGACCCATATATTAATATTGATCCGGGTACAATGAATCCTTACCAACACGGTGAAGTTTATGTTACTGATGATGGTACAGAAGCTGACCTTGACTTAGGTCACTATGAAAGAATTGTAGACGTTAGAACTAGCAAGTACTCTAACGTTACTACTGGTAAAATTTATCAAGAAGTTTTGGAAAAAGAACGTCGCGGTGATTACCACGGTGCTACAGTTCAAGTAATTCCACACATTACTAATATGATCAAGAAGAAGATCATGCGTGCAGCTCTTACTACTGATTCAGATGTAATTATTTCTGAAATTGGTGGTACTGTTGGTGATATTGAATCAACTCCATTCATGGAAGCTATTCGTCAAATGCGTCGTGAAGTTGGTGAAGATAACGTAATGTACATCCACTGTACTTTAGTACCACTTCTTCATGCAGCTCACGAAATGAAAACTAAGCCAACTCAACATTCAGTTGCTGAACTTCGCAGTATTGGTATTCAGCCTAACATGCTTGTTCTTCGTGCAGAACAACCAATTGATCAAGAACATAAAGACAAGATTTCAGACTTTACAGATGTTCCTGTAGATCGAATCATTGAATCAATTGATGCTCCTTCATTATTCGATGTTCCTTTGGAATTCCAAAAGCAAGGTATGGATCAAAAAGTTTGTGATTTCTTGCATCTTGAAAGTCCAAAGCCTGAGGCTGATATGGAAGCTTGGAAGAAGCTTGACGAACGTGCTAAGAACTTGGAACACAAGACTAAGATTACTTTAGTTGGTAAATATGTAGAGCTTGAAGATGCATATATTTCAGTTACTGATGCGTTACAACATGCAGGCTACCTTTACAACACTAAGATTGAGGTAGATAAGGTACAAGCTGAAGATATTACTGAAGATAATATTGCAGAAATTATGAAGGATTCAGATGGTTTGATCGTACCTGGTGGTTTTGGTACTCGTGGACTTGAAGGTATGATCACTGCTATCAAGTATGCTCGTGAAAATGATATTCCATTCTTGGGTATTTGTTTAGGGATGCAAATGGCCAGTGTTGAATTTGCACGTAACGTATTGAATCTTGAAGATGCCAACAGTGCAGAAGCTGAACCAAACTGCAAGAACAACATTATTGATATCATGGCTGATAAGCGTGATGAAGAAAATATTGGTGGTACTTTACGTTTGGGTCTTTATCCAGCAACACTTAAGGAAGGTACTAAGACTCGCGAAGCTTACGATAATCAAGATGTTATCCAAGAACGTCACCGTCACCGTTTCGAATTTAACAATAAATATCGTGAAGCTTTTGAAAAGGCTGGTATGGTCTTCTCAGGTGTATCTCCAGATAATCGCTTAGTTGAAATTATCGAATTACCAAAGAAGAAGTTCTTTATTGCAGCTCAATACCACCCAGAATTCTTGAGCCGTCCACAACGTCCAGAAGGCTTATTCAAGTCATTCATCGGTGCAGCTAGTGGTCTTCCAGCACAAAAATTCTAAAATACTGAATTTATGTTATACAAAATATTAAGAAAACAAGAGTAGGGGGGCTCTACTCTTGTTTTTTTTGTCAATATCCTTTAACATTATAATGATTAATTGAAAGTAGAAAAGGATTTGTTTTCGCCAATGAAGCAGATGATTATTCATGGTGGAAAGCCCTTGCAGGGTGATGTTTGGATCGGTGGAGCTAAAAATTCAACAGTTGCATTAATCCCAGCATCAATTTTGTCGAGAACACCAGTAGTCTTGGAAGGCGTCCCAAGAATTGCTGATGTGATCAACTTGATGGACTTATTAGATGAAATGGATGTACGTTGTGAGTTTAAAGAAACAACTTTACGCATTGATCCAACAGATATTAAGATGAGTCCATTGCCAGCTGGTAAGATTAAGAGTTTACGTGCATCATATTACTTTATGGGTGCACTTCTTGGTCGATTTGGCAAAGCAGTTGTGGGCTTCCCTGGTGGTGACGATATCGGACCACGTCCTATAGACCAACATATTAAAGGCTTTGAAGCCTTAGGCGCCAGCGTTAAAAATGAAAATGATCAAATTATAATTACTGCTCCAGAAGATGGCTTGCATGGTGCGAAGATTCATCTTAAGATGCCATCTGTTGGGGCAACAATGAATATTATTATGGCTAGTGTAACTGCACAAGGCCAAACTATTATTGAAAATGCCGCGAAAGAACCGGAAATTATCGATTTAGCAACCTTCTTAAATAACATGGGGGCAGTTATTCGTGGTGCCGGTACTGATGTGATTCGTATTGAAGGTGTGGAAATGCTTAAAGCGCAAATTCCGCATACAATTATTCCAGATAGAATTGAAGCTGGTACTTATGTATCTCTTGCTGCGTGCATTGGTAATGGTATTCGTATTCATAATATTATTGAGGAACACCTTGATTCATACCTTGCTAAGGTGGAAGAGATGGGCGTTGTAATTGATGCCGATGAAGATTCTCTTTATGTGTATCCTGCTGGTGATTTGAAGATGGTGCAAGTAAAGACTGATGTTTATCCAGGTTTTGCCACAGATTTACAACAGCCGATTACTCCACTGCTTCTTACTGCTAAGTCTGGTGAAGGTGTTGTAATCGATAATATTTATCCGCAACGAATTGGTCATATTGCTCAATTACAAAAGATGGGTGCCAATATTAAAGTTGCAGATAACATCATCTTGGCTCACCCAACTGAACAACTTCACGGTGCAGAAGTAATTGCAGGTGAGATTCGTGCAGGTGCATGTTTGATGATTGCTGGATTGATGGCACACGGTACGACGGTTATCGATAAAGCCGGTAATATTTTACGTGGTTATGATCGAATTCAAGAAAAGTTACGTCAACTTGGTGCTGATGTAACGATTAAAGATAACCCTGATGTACCAGGCATTTTAGATAATATATAGAAATTAAAAATAGGATAGCTGAATGGCTATCCTATTTATTTTGCTCAAGAAATATATTATTTATACATCGTTAATGATAAAACTAATCAAGCAAGTCGTACTTCAAAGTCATCAAACCGTGACCTTCGTCAACCATTTGACCAAGAAGTTCAACGGTATTGTTGTAAACAGTGTCGGCCATCAACTGGTTAGCTGCGTTTAACTTATCTTGTAATTCCTTACCTGAAAGACCCTTAACTTCTTTGTCAGTGTCGTGTTGGATCTTGTGGCATTGTGCCAAACTCTTTTGTTCAAAAGCATCTTCAAGTTCTCCGTATACGCGGTAATTGGTGTCACCAAGTTGGGCAGTTAACTTATTAAGCCAGAAGATCTTGTTCAAGTTGAACTTAGGAGTAGTTTGGAAGCTTTCTGGTGTAGTAGTTACATTAGTATAGAATGGCACCATTGAGTTGAAGGTATTAGGGCCAAATGCCAACCATTGAACACCAGCGATTTCTGCAGGGACGTCGTTTCTAATTTGTAAAATGTGAGTTTCGAAGTTACGGTTAATACCAATTGGACGGAAGGTCTTCTTTTGTTCCGGAGTACCTTGGTCGCCATAAGCATCGTATGGAGTGTCTTGGTAGTGTGAACTTTCGGCCCACTTAATATCTTCGATTGAGATCAAACGATTTGCGTGGCAAATGAATGGTTGATCTTGATCAGCGGGAGTGCCGCCGAAGTCTGGATCGAAGTAGTTGTGAATGTACCAGCACGTGGATTGTTGTAGTGAGCGTCCTTGATAGTTGATGAACCAAAGATGTGGCGCATGTTGTAGCCTTCACGGTCTGGGTTCAAGTGATATTCACTGATTAAGTCTTTCAAGTCACTAGCTGCAGCAAAATTGTCGGTATCATCGAAGTCGAATTCATCGATGTTCAAACGGTTTGGAGCAATAACATATGCATCGTCAGGGATGCGACGTGCAATCCAGTGGTGACCACCGATAGTTTCAAGGTACCAAATAGTATCTTTATCTGAAAAAGCCATGCCGTTCATTTCGTAAGTACCGTATTTTTCAACTAGGTAACCTACGCGCTTAACACCATCAAAAGCTGAGTGAATGTATGGAAGCGTTAGTGTAACGAAATCTTCTTCACCAAGACCACCTTCAGCTGGGTCAAGGAGTGGGTCAACACCTTGAATACGTGAATTAGTAGTAATAGTTTCAGTAGCAGTCATGGCGATATTTTCAGAATTAATACCAGCTGCTCCCCAAATACCATTTTCACCAGATACATCAGGTGCTGAGGTGTAACGAAGTGGAGTTTCAGCTAAGTCTGTATCATCAATCTTTTGCTTACTGATAGCGCTAGTGTAGTGCTTAGGTTGTTCTTCAGGGTTAACTACTTTGAACCCTTCAGGGATAATTACACGACCACCGTCTTCACTACGTGCGATCATGGTTGAACCGTCGATAGTTGCTTTTTTACCTACTAAGATAGTAGTACATTCTGTTTGTTTCATTAAATTCTTCCTTTGCTAAATAATCTTACAGTTAATATTGTATGCAAAAATGTATAGCATAAGCAAAGAATATAATTATTTTCCCCGAAATACATTAGGACTGACACCACTATAGCGTTTAAAAGCCTTGGAAAACGTAAATTCATCGCCATAGCCCACTTTTCTAGCAATTTCCTTTAAATTATGCGTAGTATTAAGTAACTCTTTCTTAGCTGCCTCCATACGCAATTGCATGAGGTACTTTTGTGGTGAAATTTTGGTATTTTTTCTAAATAAAGAATACAAGAAACTACGTGACACACCGAGTCGATTACAGAGTTCCACAATATTGCAAGTAGGATCGGTGTAATTTTTATTTAGATAATCAATGGCAATTTGGTATTGATCAATTTTAGGAGTTTTACGTATTGATGGATGATTAGGAAATTCATCTATTAAATGGTAAAAAAGCTGATAGGTAAGAGAAGCAATTTTAACGTTGTTTAATAAGGAACTATCTTCATTTAAAGTAGAATAGAGTTCTTTTAATGTTTCAAAAAATTCAGTCTTTTGAATTTGACGTAAAAAATTTTTATTAGGTAGGTTTGATGCTTTAATCATTTCGTTGGTTCCTGCACCAGACAGGCCAATCCAAAAATATTCCCAGGGATTATCGTGATCGGCTTCAAAATAGCAAGTTCTACTTCGGGGAACTAAAAATAGATCTCCTTTGGCTAACTTGGCTACATGATGGCCGCTGGAGTTAAATGTTCCTTTTCCATCAAGAACATAGTATAAAATGTCGTTTTTACGCAAATTAGTACCATCAAAATATTCATCTGGTTTACATTTTTGATGTCCATAAAAAAGAATGTGGCTTTCGATTTGACTATTGAAGTTATGATATTGATTAGACATATTTTCCTCACTATTGAAAAAAATTCTCTTTTCTCTATTATAGAGAAAGATTGGAATTTAGGGGAATAATGAAAATGACAAATGACAGGCAAGATAAATTTATTGAACGATATCAAAGATCTCTTCGTGACCATTTAGTTACTTTTAACGATGGTGTGATAGCAATCATTATCACTATTATGGTCTTATCGCTTCCTGCACCAAAAACAGATGCAGATCTTAAAAAATTTTTGTTTGATGCAATAAATTATAGTGTTAGTTTCTTTATTGTAGCTGATTTTTGGTATGATGCACATCGTACCTTCTCTACATTTAAGAAAGCCACTAAAAGAGTAGTCATTGCAGATTTTTTCTTCTTATTAACATTATCTTTTATCCCTATAATGACTAAGTGGATTATCAAGGATCCATCGCCACTCGCATTATCAGTTTATGGTGGCATATATTTAGTTGTTCAAATGTGTATTTTTTGGACTTTTATTGCTGGTAATTATGATCAAATTCATAAAAAAGCAGTTTGGCAAACAACTTTGGTTAGAACATTGACTTTAGGTATTCCTTTAGCTGTGATTTTAATTTTAGTACCTAAAATCACGTTAATTGTTTATTTAGTTTTACCGCTTGTTTCATTTTTTACTCCTGATCGAGTGAGAAAACAGCATCGTCATTATCGTAAGTAAAAAGCACTTGAATGAGGGATTCAAGCGCTTTTTAGGTTAAGGATATTTATAGAAAATTACGAGATAATATATTATGAAGAATAAATATTTTTACTAGGCATCCCTTCTTCCGTTAAATAAAAGATTAAGCAATGTTGCAGAGATACTTGCAACTACGATACCGTTCCCTAAGAATAATTGAATTGTTTGAGGTAAAGTTTGAAAAAGCTGTGGGTAAACGGTAACGCCTAAGCCTAATCCGATTGAAATAGCAACCACGAGGATGTTCCGGTTATTATCAAAATCAACTTTGGTTAACATTCTGATTCCTTGAACGGCAATCATAGTGAACATGACTAACATTGCGCCGCCCAAAACGGAATCTGGAATAATGGTAACAAGAGCACCGATTTTAGGAAGAAGGCCCATGGCCATTAATAATCCAGCTGCCCAATAAATAGGACGTTTAGTTTTGATGCCGGATAATTGAAGAAGACCTACATTTTGAGAAAAAGTAGTGTATGGGAAGGTGTTGAAAAGCCCACCGAAAATTTGTGCAATCCCTTCTGCACGATAACCTTTTTTAAGGTCATCTTCGGTAATATCTTTATGAAGTAAGTCGCCGATTGCAAAGAATACACCGGTTGATTCAACCATTGAAACTAATGCAATGATAATCATTGTTAAACAAGACGACCATTCAAATTCGGGAACGCCGAAGTAGAAAAGCTGTGGCAAGTGGAACCATGAAGCTTCTGCAACTGGTTTTAGTGAAACAAGTCCCATAAAGCCTGCAATAACTGTTCCGGCAATTAACCCAATTAAAACTGAGATTGAACGAAGGAATCCTTTAGTCCAGACTTCGATGGCGACGATGATGATGATGGTTAAAAAGGCTGCGATAAGATTTTTTGCATCACCGAAGTCTTTGGCTTGAGCATTTCCGCCGCCCATATTTTGGACAGCAACGGGAATTAAAGTTAGTCCGATAACTGTAATTAGAGTTCCTGTAACTACTGGTGGAAATAATTTTTTTATTTTTGAAAACCAACCAGCGATTAGAAACACGAAAATTCCAGCTACGATAATTGCTCCATACATCGTATTAATGGAGAATTTTTGTCCAATCATTTCAAGTGGAGCTACTGCTTGAATAGCACAACCTAAAACTACAGGTAAACCAATTCCAAAATATTTATTTCGGAATAATTGAATAAGAGTGGCAAAACCACACATAAAAATATCAATGGAAACAAGGTAAGTCATCTGCTGGCTATTGAACTTGAGTGCTGTACCGATCAAAAGAGGAACGGCAACGGCACCGGAGTACATGGCAAGCAGGTGTTGTAAGCCTAAGACAGCAGCTTTTTTGTGACTAACTTCTTTTTGTGCCATTTTTTATTTATTCTTCCCCTTCAAAGTGTACTTGGCCATCTTTGAAACTAGCAATACTTGCCAAAGATTCAAAACGAAGGCCTTCATCTTTAACCCAATCACTTCCGCCTTGGAAGGTTTTAGCGACAACAGCACCGACACCGACGATGTTGCAGTGGGCTTGTTTAGCAATATTGACCATACCCTTAACGGCCTCGCCATGGGCTACAAAGTCATCAATGATTAAAATGTTTTCGCCTTCGTGTAAGAATTTTTCTTCAACACAGATCTTGTTATTTACTTTTTTAGTATATGAGAAGACATCTGCCCAATAAACAGCGTCATTTAAAGTTGATGGTTTCTTCTTTCTGGCGAAAACCATAGGTACCCCAAGTTGATAAGCGGTCATTACGCCTGGTGCGATGCCTGAAGCTTCACAGGTTAAGACTTTATCGATCTGTTCACCAGCAAAAAGTCGTTTAAATTCTTTGCCAACTTCCATCATTAATTTAGGGTCAACTTGGTGGTTTAAGAATGAATTAATCTTAAGAACATTTCCATCTAAAACTTCACCGTCTCGTTTAATTCTCTCTTCTAGTAGCTTCAACTTAATCCTCCTGAAAAAAATAAGGGCTCCTTCTACCTAGATTTTTAGGTAAAAGAAGTCCTTAAGAGTTTATATTTCTTAATTTCGTTTACCTATAGTCCACCATTTACGGTAGTGGGTAGAAACTGTCGACCTTATTTCGACGATATATAGATATTTGTATTGGCTTAATCTTAACAAAATATATTACCGAACACAAGTGGAAAATTAAGGAATAATGTTCGATTATTTTTATTCAGAGGAGAGGTTATTGCCTTTTAAACTGAATAATTTTTCTATAATGCCGTAAGTAATTCCGGCAATCGGCCAGACTATCCAGCTGTGTTCCCAATTTTCGGTTACGAAGCTGTAGCCTAGATAAAGTGCGGTAGCAATTAGCCAATAGATTGTGGCATACTTACGCATCTTTTTACGTCCTATTTTGTTTTTAGGGGAGTAATCTTTGACCTGAAGCAAGATATCATAGCCATCTTCAATGGTGTTGTTTTTAACAAAGAAGAAGACGCCTATAGAGATTAAAACTAAGGTAATTGCGACTAACCCAGTCATTAGGGAATCAATTTGATTACCTGAAAGATATGGCGTGAAGAATGCACCGCAGAGAATTGGAATAGCAGAGATAATACATAAAACGGTAGCGATAATTGTCATTGTCGTGTAAGTTGAAGCGTAGTGCTCTTTTTGGGCTTGGACTTGTTTAGTCGTTTCCTCATCTAATTTACAGTCTTCGTATTCTAACTTTTCATAAATTTTAATATGGCGGTTAGCAGCAATAAAGAATGCAACTCCAGTAGCTACGATGATTAGCAAAATAATGACACCTAGTGAGATCATTATTTCAAGTGGTGGTGTAGATGGGCTAAATCTAGCAAAGCTAATAAGTGCAAGAAGAGGAGCAGAGCTTAGAATACAAAGCAAGACTCCAGTGGCGGTTAAAGTAGCCGCCTTTTTGCGTGCAGTTAAGAATTGATTGACTTGTTCTTTAGTTAAAATGTTGGTCATGATTTTCACCTCTTTTGTATATAATTTTGAAAATAGCATATGTATATTTTATCGAATAATAAAAAGAGGGGCTAGTTTTTTGATTATTCAGCGTTCTTTTTAAAAAATAGTAAAGTAAAAATAAGATAAGCAACTACTGCCAAGTTGAAAATAAAACCTGAAATATTGTCGGCAATGTTAGGATCTTGTACGTAATGACGAATGAGGTAGTAGACAAGAAATAAAACACTCCAAAAGATCACGCTACCGTTGACTAATAAACTTTTTTCTTCTTTAGGCAAATGTTTTCTACGTCCAGCAATTGTTTTAAAGGCAAGTTGTCTTAAGAAGTAGAAAGTAAATTGATAACTGACAATGCTGAGTAAAACAAAAGTAATCATTAATACTGCCCATGTCCAACTTAAAGTCCAAATCGTTATAAGTGGAATGAGGGCAAGAATGCAGAGAACTACACCAATAACAATGCGTTGGTTGTTCTTTTTTCTAAATTCATGAAAAGACGAATTGATAAAATCATCTTGGGCAGATGTTAAAGTAAATTTATTTTGAGTAATTGATTCGAATTCATGTATTATCAATTTCGCATGAATAAAATAACCTACTGCAATAGCGATGATGATAATCGGTATTGTGTATTGTATTGTTCCAGTGAAATTAGGGGAAAAGAATGTAAAAGAAGTAAATAGACAAAATACTCCAATTGCTAAAAAGAATAAAGCAATAGATAAACTTTCAAAATGAGCTGTCTTTTTTGCAACTTCTAAGTATTGAGTGATCTGTTGATCATCGATCGATGGTAATTTCTTTATTTGTTTTTCTTCCGTTGTTTTCCCGGGCAATTCAAATGATGGTGTGCCGTTTTTTAATAGATAATCTGTGGTAACACCGAATAGTTCGGATAAATCGACAATCTTTTCAATATCAGGAATCGATTGATTGCTTTCCCATTTAGAAACAGCTTGTCGGCTGACATTCATTTTTTCAGCTAGTGCTTCTTGCGAGAGGTGAGATTTTTTGCGTAATTGTGTAATTTTTTGACCTAATTTCATAATTGATTGTCCTTTCTGTTTTGTTGATGTTTTTAATTTATAAAAAAGTATGGTTGCTCACAAGAACTTTTTGTTTGCATTCTAGGCAACCAGTGGTTGCAACTGTTAGTTGACAGATTCTAAAGCTGAACGTTTATACTTAGTTTCATAAATATTGATTGACCTTTTTTAATTTTGCTAGTAAAGTTGATTAAAAATGTGTAGTTGAAAAGAGGGAGAATTTAGTGGCTAAGAATCTAGAGGATTTTGATAAGATTATTGTTCTTGACTTCGGTAGTCAATATAATCAATTAATCACCAGACGTATTCGTGACTTTGGCATTTATTCAGAACTTTTGCCTCATGATCTTTCTATTGAAAAGATCAAGGAAATGAATCCAAAGGGAATCATTTTCTCAGGTGGTCCTAATAGTGTTTACGACGATGGTGCGTTAAAGGTAGATCCTGAAATCTTTAAGTTAGGTATTCCTATTTTGGGTATTTGTTACGGGATGCAACTGATGAGCTACGACTTAGGTGGCAAGGTTGAACGAGCTGAAAATAAGGAATATGGTAGAGCAAATATTACTGTTGAAGATCCAGATAGTGCTTTGTTTAAAGGGTTACCAACTAAGCAATATGTTTGGATGAGTCATGGAGACCTAGTAACTCAAGCTCCTGAGGGTTTTGAAGTAACTGCATCAAGCAAGAACTGTCCTATTGCGGCAATTGCTAACCCAGACAAGAAGTTCTACGGTATCCAATTCCACGCTGAAGTTCGTAACTCGGAATATGGTTTAGATATTTTGAAGCACTTTGCTTTTGATGTTTGTGGTGCTGTAGCTAACTGGACCATGGCTGACTTCATTGATATGCAAGTTGATGAAATTCGCAAGGAAGTTGGTGACAAGAAAGTCATTTTAGGCCTTTCTGGTGGTGTAGATTCAAGTGTTACTGCAACTCTTCTTCACAAGGCAATTGGTGATCAATTAACTGCCATTTTTGTGGATCACGGGATGCTTCGTAAAGACGAAGGCGACCAAGTAATGAAGGCTTTGAACAAGGATCTTGGTGTAAACATTATCCGTGTTAATGCTCAAGAAAGATTCTTGAACAAGCTTAAGGGCGTAACTGATCCTGAACAAAAGCGTAAGATTATCGGTAAGGAATTTATTGAAGTCTTCAACGAAGAAGCTAAGAAGCTTAAGGACGTTGACTTCTTAGCACAAGGTACTTTGTATACTGACGTCATCGAATCAGGTACTAACACTGCCCAAACTATCAAGTCTCACCACAACGTTGGTGGACTTCCTGAAGATATGAATTTCAAATTAATTGAACCACTACGTAAGCTTTTCAAGGATGAAGTTCGTGAACTTGGTGAAAAGCTTGGTATTCCACACGACTTAGTATGGCGTCAACCATTTCCAGGTCCTGGTCTTGGTATTCGTGTTCTTGGTGAAGTTACTGAAGACAAGCTTAAGATCGTGCGTGAATCTGATGCAATTTTGCGTGAAGAAATTAAGAAGGCTGGCCTTCAAGAAAAGATTTGGCAATACTTCACAGTTCTTCCAGGTATTCGTTCAGTTGGTGTAATGGGTGATGGCCGTACTTACGACTACACTATTGGTATTCGTGCCGTAACTTCAATTGACGGAATGACTGCAGACTTTGCCCAAATTCCATGGGATGTGCTTGGTCATATTTCAGATAGAATTGTAAACGAAGTAGATAATGTTAACCGCATCGTTTACGACGTAACCAGTAAGCCACCTTCCACTATTGAATGGGAATAAAAATGAAAAACTCGTAATTAATTTTGCGGGTCTTTTTTCGTATTCATGGTATAATTTAAGTATAAAAAAAGGAGATCTTTCGATCTCCCATGCGGCCCGCTTTAAGAGCGGTGGTTTTGATTATAAAGACAGCGAAGATGTCGCTCTATAACTCGCCAAAGTTATAGGTAGAGCGGCGTTTTTTATTTGTGATTGTGGCGATCTATATATGTCAGCAGAGCTAACACAAAAGTCCCAAACAAAAGCATCAACGAAATAGATTCGAATACGCTCATTGAGCTGAACCCTTTCTATCAGATTTTGATCCATAGGACCTCACCTCCAGAGGTAAAACAGCCGCCGCTCATAAAACTTTCTGCATAAATAATTTTATCTGAATAAAAGTAACTTGAGAAGGCAAACAAGCCAAAAGCCCGCAATTAATTTTGCGCGCTTTTTTAATGCTCTAAATTTTGCCGTTTATGTTTAGATATTAACCACTCATTTGATATTGCGATACAGTAAGCATTTTATCAGTTATTCTTTAGCTAAATCGAAGAAAGGAAATCTGCTAATGCTTATTGAAACTTATAGTTTAACTAAAAGATATGGTAAAAAACTAGCTTTAAATAATATAGATATCAAAATCGATAAGGGACAACTCGTAGCTTATCTTGAAACTAATGGTGCCGGAAAGTCCACTACCATTAATATTTTGACAGGATTATTAAAGCAAACTTCCGGAACAATTACTTATGCTCCAAATTTAAAAATTGGTGTGGTTTTTCAAGATAGCGTTTTGGATGACAATCTTACCGTAAAAGATAATCTTTATCTACGAGCTGGAATGTATAAAAAGTACTCTAAAGAGTGGTTAAATCAATTAATTGAATTAATTAGAATTAAGAATTTCTTGAATCAAAAATATGGCACTTTATCAGGTGGTCAAAGACGCAGAGTAGATATTGCTAGAGCTTTGATAGATCGTCCAAATTTATTATTTTTGGACGAACCAACAACTGGCTTAGATTTACAAACTAGATTAGTAATTTGGCATTTATTACAAAAGTTGCAAAAAGAGCAGGGCCTAACGATATTTTTAACAACACATTATCTTGAAGAAGCAGAAAATGCGGATCAAATGTATATCCTAGAAAACGGAAATATTCTAGCAAGCGGATCTGCTAAACAAATAAAAGAAAAATATGTGCCAACTAGATTATTAGTGACTATGAAGAATAATGAAGTACCTAATCTTTCTAACAATATAACTCGGCTTAGAGATAATAAATTTAGGATTGAATCTATGAGTTCAAAACAAGTAATCGATTTTTTAAGTAAAAATGAAGATAAAATTGCAGATTTTGAATATCAAAAAGGATCAATTGATGATGCATTTATCAAGATTACAGGAAAGGAACTTCAATAATGTTTGCTTTAATTCAAAGAAATATAAAAATATATTTTTCTAATATTCCTGGCGTGATTATGTCATGTTTCGGTGCCTTAATTTCATTCTTTATTTATATTGGATTTTTACAAAAGAATTTGGAAAATTCTTGGCCAAATTTTTCAAGTGCAAAACAAATGTTAGATTTATGGATGATTGCTGGTATTGTGTCAATTGCTAGCATTACCACCTCTTTTCAAGCTTTGGGACAATTGGTAAAAGATCGAGAAACTCGAACAGCTGATGATATGAGATTGACAGATATTTCGTTCTCAAGACAAAATTTAGCCTATGTTTTGTCTAGTTCAGTTGTAAGTTTTTTGATGCAAGTTATCACTTTTGCAGTAATGAATATCTATTTTAGTGCTGTTAATAAAATTAATATTTCTATCGAATCATGTCTTTTGGCTTTGATTTTTATGGCATTGGGTGCACTAGGAGCAACTTTGTTAAATGAAATTATCGTTCTCTTCATACATTCATCTACTACATTTAGTAGACTTTCTGCAGTTGTAGGTGCGATCGCTGGCTTTGCCGTTGCAACGTATCTTCCTTATGGAACGTTATCCTCTACGGCTCAAACTTTGGTAAAATTAGTGCCAAGTAGTTATGAAGCATCTGCTTTAAGAAGCTTATTTTTAAATGAATTGAGTAAAAGTCAAATGCCAGCTAGTGTAAGAAGTCAAATGATTAACTATTTAGGTATTCATTTCAAAATTAATGACTACCAATTAACGCGTTGGGATACTGCTTATGTAATGGTAGGAATGATTGCAATATTAATAGTAATAATTACATTTTCTTCTCTGGCTGCTGGAAAGAGAAAAATGCAAATTGAAGGTTAAATTTCAGGAAGATTCGTCTCTAAAGAGTGGAGAACTTCAAATTGAAGTAAAAGCTCTTCAAGAGGATAGTACGGTTAAAAAATTAATTAGTTACTTAAATAAATTCGGTAAAAGAGATCGAAATCTTTTACCGATTAAAACCAGTGATCGGATTGTAACAATAAAGCGTGAGGAATTAATAAAAATTGAAGTACAATCAACTACTTTAACTTATTACACGACCAATGAAGTTATTAAAACTACAGGAAGACTTTATCAGGTCTTAGATGATTTGAATAAAGATTTTGTGCAAGTTTCACGCCACTCTGTAATTAATCTAAATTATTTAGAATCACTTGAAAGTGGATTTGCTGGAAATATGATTGCTATATTGGCTAATAAATTAAAAACTGATGTATCACGTCGGTATTTGCCAGATTTAGAGAAAGAGCTGGGATTATAAGATGAAATGGTTCGGAAAATGTTTAAATTATTTCTTTACAGGCATGGGATTTGGAGCAATTTGTTATGTATGTGTGTTGACCTTTTTTAATCCGGGCGTAGCTCCAACTATTAAGAGTACAGTTTCGGTTCTAGGTATTTCGGGTGTTATTGGCTTTCTCGCTATGATCTTTAAAACAGATTTGCCTATAGGTGGAGCAATTGCAATTCACTTTATTGGAACGTTTATTTTGTTCTGGGTAATGTGTGGAATTAATCAGTGGCAAATTAATGTAAGTAGTATATTATTATTTCTTTTTATTTATATTGTGATTTGGATTATTTGCCTCTTAGAACAGAAAAAGACAATCGATAGAATTAATGTTAGGATTAAAAAAAGAAATATCAACAAGAACTAAAAACATAATTGTGAGGACAAAATGACATTAATTATTCGTACTGTAAAAATGGCTGACCTTGATCGAATTGTGGATATCGAATCAACCGCTTTTCAAATGTCTGAAGAAATGACTAGAAAAGATATGATTGGTAGAATCGAGAACTATCCTGATACTTTTTTAGTTGCGGAAGTTGATGGCGAAGTTGTGGGTCACGTGTTTGGCCCAGCATCTACGGATCGCTACATCAAGGATGGGCTATATTTCAAGAATCATCCAAATAATCCACAGGCTAAGTATCAAACAATTTTGAGTTTGGCTGTTGATGAAAAATACCGTAAACAAGGAATTGCAACTAAATTATTAGACAAGATGGCTGAAGTAGCTAAATCACAAAATCACCAAGCAATTTCATTAACTTGCTTACCTAAGTTGTTCTCTTTTTATGAAAAAAGAGGATACGAAAACGAAGGCAAAACTGCAGAGGATATCCCCGATCCAGATGGCGTAAGCAGTTATAACATGGTAAAAAATTTAGTAGAGTAATTTTTTAGAAAAATAGAGTACTTGGATCTATAATTGTGGTAAAGGGGGAATTGATCATGAATAACGAATTTTGTCATAATGGAATGAAATGTCAAAAAGGTTGCCCTTGCGCAGGTAAAGATGGTGTTTGTCACTGCCGAATGGTCGATGATAAGAAGTGTGCCTGCAAGAGTCACTGTAAAGAAAAAGAAGAGTAAAATCCTCTTACATTGATACAATGATTAAAAATTAAATACCTTTTAAGTTCAGAGGATTTGTAAACATTACAAGCTGGATAAGAGCGTCGTACTGCGGCGGGTTTCTTATCCAGTTTTTTTATTTCAGGAGGTTTATATGAAATTTATAGTTACACCAGATATTTTTGAAAAATTACCAGATATGTACGTTGGCGTTGTTGTTGCCAAAGGAATTGATAATAGCAAGAACTATCCTGAAATTGATAGATTACTTAACAGATATATGAAATACTCACAACAAAAATTCGATGGTATAAATGTTAAGCAAAATGATGAAATCATTCCATATCGTGAAGCGTTTAGAAAAATCGGTATCAATCCTAATAGATATCCTTGTTCTGCAGAAGCTTTGTTTAAACGTTTATCCAAAGGAAAGAATTTGCCACACATTAATCCGTTAGTTAATCTCAATAACGCCATTTCACTTAAATACACTGTGCTTATGGGGACACATAGTTTGGATGGCGTACAAGATGACATTATAATGCGTTTAACTAAATCTGGAGATAATTTTGTCCCATTAGGTAAAGATGAAGTGGAAGAACCAGATGAGGGTGAAGTTGTTTATGCGGTAGGTAGCGATGTATGTATCCGTCGTTGGACTTGGCGTCAAAGTGAGCATAGTAAAATTACTGATCAAACGCATGATGTTTTCTTTCCAATTGATGGCTTTGTGGATGTGAATAGGGATGCAGTGGACAAAGCCAGAGAAGATTTAGTAGGGAAAAGTAAAGAAATCTTCGGTGTTGAAACTCAAGTGGGTTATGTTGATAAGAATCATCCAGAATTTGAATGGGAGTAAAAATGGCAGAAAAAAGAAATAAAAAAATCATTCTAATGATGGCGACACTTCTGCTGGGGAGTTTTATTACGACTTTAGCAGAAACGTTAATGAACAATGGCTTGCCGATGATCATGGAAGAAACGCATATTAGTCAGATGAATGCGCAATGGCTTAATACCGGGTATATGCTGGTGGCAGGGATGGTTATGCCACTGGCCACATTCTTTATGCACCGTTTTCCTTTGCGCCATTTGTTTACTGCAACGATGAGTATCTTTTTATTGGGATCATTGGTTGCTACCTTTGCACCTAATTTTTTGTTTTTGTTGATTGGACGATTGGTGCAAGCAATGGTCGTCGGAATTAACATGCCACTTGTAACCAATGTTTTAACGATTATTATTCCGGCTAAAAATAGAGGTTTGGCAATCGGAATCGCTGGGATCATCATCAATTTAGGACCGGCGATTGGGCCAACTTTATCAGGAGTAATTCTTGAATTTTATAGTTGGCGAATGTTGTTTATCATTTTGTTGCCATTTACGGTTTTGACCTTGATTTGTACGTAATTCTTTGTAGAAAGTGTACTGGAACCTGAAAACATAGCGGTAGATTTTCCTTCAGTTGTTTTTACAATCGTAGGTCTAGGAAGTTTACTTTATAGTCTAGGACGCTTAGGTGAAAGTGGTAGCAATATTCTGTTAACTATTTTATTTGCAATTATTGATGTGGTTTTTATCGCAATTTTTATCAAGCGACAATTCAAGATTGAAAATCCATTACTTGATCTGCACGTCTTTGCTCGTAAACAATATCGATTAGGTATTTTGATCACGTTGCTGATATCTGGAGCAATCATGGCACCAGAATTGATGTTGCCACTATTTAGCCAGAATATCTTGAAAGTTAGTCCAATAGTTTCGGGTGAGGTAATGATTCCAAGTGCTTTAACTATGGCTTTTTTATCACCTTTTGCTGGAAGATTATATGATAAATTTGGCATTAAAAAGATGGCAGTTATTGGTAGTTTAGCAGGATTAATCACTGCACTTCCAATGTTTTTCTATGATGCACAAACTTAAATTATTTGGATTACTGTTCTTTACGCCTTTAGATGTGCTGGTTTAATTTTGTGTTATACACTAGCGCCAGTTTATGCATTGAATGCTTTGCCGCAAAGGAGTGTTGTTTCAGGTAATACAATTATTGTGACAATGGTACAGGTAGCTAACTCATTCTGTACGGCACTAGCTGTGACAACCAAGAATGTGGTACAAAATCAGACATCATCGGTTGTTAGTGGCTATCAATGGTCATTTGGCACTACGATTTTGGTAACATTTATCGCGTGTCTATTGATTTTAGGTATTAAAAATCAGGCTAAACAATAATAGATATATGGAAGGCTACTCTTCAATGAGTAGCTTTTTTGCGTTTTATTAACTAAAATAAATAGAAAAATTGGAGGATATGAAATGAAAATAGCACAAAGAATTACAGGAATAGCAGCGATTATTCTATGGATTGCATCAATTGCAATATTGGTTATTGCAGGGATGCAACATAAGTTATTAGGATTATTACCAATCATTGCGTACAACAGGCCACAAAATTTTGTAGGTTGGATGGTTGTGCTTGCTGTGATTTTTACGGGTGTAAGAATTTTTCTTAATTTGTTCAAAGGAAAAGAATAATGAGTGAACTTAGTAAATTAACGATTAAAGTACCGATTGGATTGCTTGAAATCACTGCTACTGATGAAGCGATTGTTGGCGTGAAGCCTGCTAATCATGGAGAAAATGTGGAAGCCAATGATTTAGCTCAAAAATGTAAGACTGAACTTGAAGAATATTTTGCTGGCAAAAGAAAGAATTTTGATCTTCCTTTGGCTGATGAAGGCACAGATTTTCAAAAACAGGTCTGGGAGCAACTCCAACTCATTCCTTACGGCCAAACCAGAACCTATGGCGAGATTGCAAAAATGATGGGCAAGCCTAAAGCTTCAAGGGCGATCGGGATGGCTAACCATAATAATCCGATTTTGATTTTGGTTCCATGCCATCGCGTGATCGGTGCTGATGGTAGTTTAACCGGTTATGCGGCAGGGATTGAGGCTAAGAAGTATTTGCTTGAATTTGAAAAGAAAAATAAATGATTGATAAATGTTGTTTAATTTCAATTTTGTATCTACAAAATGGATAATTGTAATTACAAAATAAGAAAGTTTTGTATTTGGAACTTGGTGTAGGGATGAATACGCCGGTAATTATTAAATATCCGTTCTGGAAATGGACACTAGATAATTCTGATGCAAAATTTGTAACTATTGATGCTAATCAAATTATGTATCCTGATCAAATTAAAACTCGGACGTTGGCAATTAAAGGTGATATTGATTTGGTTTTAGGGAATTTGCAAAAGCTTGATTGTTAATTCAAAAAGTTATTTGATAAAATTAGCATATTCATAAGGGGATGATACTAATTTTGCAAGGAACGAGTTATGCAGTATATGCGATTATCTGGAGCTCCTAGAATTGCGATTGCTATCGCATTAACAACAAGTTTAATGATGATTTTAAGAAATGCACCGCTTGTCATAATTTTGTTGTTACTATTAATTTCAATTCAATTGGCACCAATGGTAATAGCTGTTTCATTGGTTATTGGTTGGATACAGAAGAAACAGAAAAATTAAGAAAAAAATACTAGAAGATTTTTATTTCCTCTAGTATTTTTTATCTATATTACTTTTACTTCGTTAACTTATGTACTTTATGAGCAATAACCATTTCTTTATTACGATCTTCATAAATGGCATCTTTTACATAGTTCCATGGTGCCATTAGTCGACCTTTATTATTTCTACGGAAAAGGAAATCTGCATGGTGATTATCTAGATGTCGCAGGTATCTCTTAGCATTTTGAATATGTGTATGATGTTTCAATGCTAGTCTAGGTTCGAAGTCGATAATTTTGTGATCAGCATTAAAGACCGGTTTTACTCTATGGTGCCAGTTTTTACTATCAGCTATATGATGGCTGACTTTTTTTCCGGCTTCTACAATATTTTCTTTAGTGGCCAAACTATTCTGATCTTTTAATTCTGCATGTGGATCTAGATAATAGTTTCCTAACCCGTCTTGCCGATAAAGTCTTAATTTCTTAAAAGATTTATTATTTTTATCCATTTTGACTTCAATGACATCACCATTAAGATGATTCATTAAGTACATATGGTGTTTTTTAGTATAATTAACTTTTTTCATGATCAGAATTTCACCCCTATTCAACCTAAAAATTATAAACATATTTTTAGTAGATGTATAGCAGAATAACATAAAATTTTGTGTAAATCATATTATTTAGGCTTACATTAGCAAAATTAATCATAATTATTTGTTTAACGTTTTTTCAAGTTCCTTACTGAATTCACTTTTTTGTAAAGTGGTAGTCAAGTAGTAGACAGTCGTTTGATTATCATGAACAGTAAAAGCTATTCTGACGGATCCTATATTACGTAGATTAAGTCGCATCTCATAGCAGGGAAGGTTATTAATCTTTTTTCGTGTAGCGAGTTTAACCTTACTCATACCAGTTTGTACTTCTTTTTTAATGGCAGAGTTGATTTTAGCTTGGACGATCTTTTTATTTTGGGGATGTTTCTTAAAAAATGTTTTACAGCCAGTTTTATCAAAGTTAATTTCAAGCATTAGCTCCTCTTCTCTCTATAAGTAAATTTTACTAAATAATTGTTTTAAGGTAGCTATATTATTGTAGAAAAAAGGTAGCTTTTTTACTGTTTAGTATTACTAAACAGCTATCTTATTATAAAAACGGCATTTTATTATCATGAAAACGGTGTTACGCTAAATGCGGACGTTATTTATAGGATAATTACTTTTTAGTAATTTGTTGTATAAAAAACATGCTTAGCTAGTTGCAAAGCTAAGCATGATGTCCCATAATACAGCCGTTCGTAATTATGCGGACGGTTTTATTTTAGAAAAAATTTTCAGTTTTGTGAAGGGATATTATTATGCGCTTAATTCCTGTTAAGCAGGCAACAACTTTACTTAAGAAGATGTGTGATTCGAAAAGTCAATATCAAGAAATAAAATTATTGACGGCTAAAAAGGACCGCTCAATTACTGTGAAAAATGATGGGGAAAAACTGACTGTAATTGAAGATGGCTATTTACATATAAATAAAAAATACTTGTTAACTGAAACAGCAGAATGTCGTCACGCAGTATTAGCTGCTTTTAAAAAAGAATTTCCACGTAGCAATCGTGCTTATTTGAATGCGATTATAAATTAATCCATGTATAATTTTAGATACATGCAAAATGATTTATTAAAAAAGGGGGTATTTTTTTGAAATACGCAGAAAAATCACCAGCATTGTGGGATGCAATTCGTCAAGAAGAAAAACGTCAACAGAATACAATTGAATTAATTGCATCAGAAAATATTGTTTCAGATGCTGTTAGAGAAGCTCAAGGTTCAGTTTTAACTAATAAATATGCTGAAGGGTATCCTGGTCGTCGTTACTACGGTGGGTGTCAATATATTGATCAAGTAGAACAATTGGCAATTGATTATGCTAAAAAACTTTTTAATGCCAAGTTTGCTAATGTTCAACCTCACTCAGGCTCTCAAGCTAATATGGCAGTTTACCAAGCGCTTTTGAAGCCAGGTGATGTGATTTTGGGTATGGGAATGGATGCCGGTGGGCACCTTACTCATGGCGCTAAGGTTAACTTTAGTGGTAAAGAATATAAGTCTTATGAATATGGCTTAAATGTGGAAACAGAAGAACTTGATTTTGATCAAATTCGTAAAGTTGCTTTAGAAGTTAAGCCAAAATTAATTGTGGCCGGGGCTTCCGCATATAGTCGTATTATTGACTGGCAAAAATTCCGCGATATTGCTGATGAAGTGGGCGCATACTTAATGGTAGATATGGCACATATTGCAGGACTTGTTGCAACAGATCAACATCCGAGTCCAATTCCGGTAGCTGACATTGTAACAACGACTACTCATAAGACTTTACGTGGACCTCGCGGTGGAATGATCCTGTCTAATAATCTGGAAATCGGTAAGAAGATTAATTCTGCATTATTCCCAGGTATTCAAGGTGGTCCACTGGAACATGTAATTGCTGGTAAAGCACAGGCTTTTTATGAAGATTTACAGCCACAGTTTACTGATTACATTAAGCAAGTAGTAAAAAATGCTAAGGCAATGGCCGAAGTATTTGATGAATCAGAAAATATTCGTGTAGTATCTGGTGGCACTGATAATCACTTAATGATTATTGATATTACTGATACTGGCTTAACTGGAAAAGATGCACAAAATCTGCTTGACTTCGTCAATATCACCACCAACAAAGAGTCTATTCCTGGCGATAAGCGTAGTCCATTTATCACCAGTGGCTTAAGAATCGGCACCCCTGCGATTACTAGCCGTGGTTTTAATGAAGAAGATGCAAGAAAGACTGCTTCATTGATTATTGAAATTTTATCCGATCCGGATAATGAAGCTACAATTGAACATGTAAAAAAAGAAGTACATGAGTTAACTAAAAAGCATCCGGTTGAATAAAAATGAACAGCCCCGGTTTTCGACCGAGGCTGTTTTTGTTATAATCTAAAGCTACATACAATAACGGGGTAAGGATAGGATAAGTGATGATTTGGAAAAAATAAAACGACATAAAATAGGGCTGTTTTCAGCTGTTATGCTGGCACTTAATTCACTAATCGGTTCAGGCTGGTTATTTGGATCAGGTTCAGCTGCTAAGATTGCTGGTCCGGCCGCAATTATTTCATGGATTTTAGGCGCAGTAATTATTATCGCAATTGCATTAACATATGTAGAACTTGGCTCAATGTTCCCAGAAAGCGGAGGTATGAGTAGATATGCTCAATACAGTCATGGGCCGCTATTAGGATTTATTGCAGCATGGGCTAATTGGATTTCTTTAGTTACATTAGTTCCAATGGAAGCCGTAGCTGCCGTGCAATACATGAGTTCATGGCCGTGGTCATGGGCTAATTGGACCAAGCAATTTATAAAAAATGGCGATATCACTTTTGAAGGAATCGGTGTCGTATTTATCTTTATGATTATTTTTACCATGATCAATTTTTGGTCAGTAAAAATTATGACGCATTTTACTAATTTGATTTCAATTTTTAAAATTTTGTTGCCTACTTTAACAATTGTAGTTTTAATTTGTAGTGGTTTTCATGCACAAAATTTTGGCTCCAATATTCATGAATTTATGCCATATGGAACGCGCTCAATTTTTGAAGCAACTTCAGTTTCTGGTATTATCATGTCCTATGATGCCTTTCAAACAGTAATTAATATGGGTGGGGAATTGAAAAATCCACGTAAGAATATTGTACGTGGAGTGCTGATTTCTATGTTAATTACTGCAGCAATTTATATTATGTTGCAAGTTACTTTTATTGGTGCAATTGAGCCTAGCATATTAGCTAAAGTGGGATGGCACGGAATTAATTTTACTTCACCATTTGCTGATATTGCGATTATTTTAGGAATTAATTGGTTAGTAATTTTGCTTTACCTTGATGCATTTGTTTCTCCATTTGGAACAGGTGTAGCATTTGTTGCTACTGCATCAAGAGCTTTAGCGGCTATGACGCACACACGCCATTTACCAAAATGGTTAGGTAGACTTAATCAAAAATATTTAATTCCGCGTTATGCAATGGTAGTAGACCTAATTTTAGCAGCAATTTTAGTTAGTTTATTTAGAAATTGGAATTTATTAGCAACTGTAATTACGGCCGCTACATTAATTGCTTATTTAACTGGTCCTGTTACAGTAATGACTTTAAGAAAGATCAGCCCAAACATTGACCGTCCCTTTAAGCCGCGCTATATGCCATGGTTGGCACCAATTGCTTTCGTGTTAACTAGTTTAGCAATTTATTGGTCAATGTGGCCAACAACTATTCAAGTTATTTTAGTAATTGCAGTTGGGTTACCTGTTTATATTTATTATGAAATTCATTACCAACATTCTAATTTGAAAGAACAGTTAAAGCATTGTTGGTGGATGATTGGTTACCTGATTTTTATCTCAATTATGTCTTATATCGGTAGTACTGGTTTTGGTGGTCAGGACTGGATTAAGTATCCATTTGATTTTGGAATAATTATTATTGCTTCACTTGTTTTTTACTATTGGGGAATCAAGACTGGTATGCAAAGACTTGATCCATATGCAGAAAAAATTGCTCGAAATAAAAAATAGTCTAAAAAAGTTGTTGAGAAATTTTGCTCAACAACTTTTTTTATTTATTTACTTCATTTAGGTAGTGATTCAATACTTTAAATACACCATTATCGTTGTTACTTGGGGCAATAAAGTTGGCAATCTTTTTAACGCTATTTTGGCCATTTTCCATTGCATAACTAAGCCCAGCTAATTTAAGCATTTCGATATCATTTTCACCATCACCAAAAGCAATTAATTCACTTCTAGGAACATCTAGATAAGCTAAAAATTCTTTTAAGCCAGTAGCTTTGTTAACCCCCTGTGGGATGATATCCATATAATTCCATCCACTAGTTGTAACATGAATCTTTTCCATACTACGACTATTAAAGCCATATTCTAGCTCATGTCTAACCTTGCTAGGATAATCAACTGTAATTTTTGTATATTGGTCGTCTGCAGGAATTTGAGAAAAATCATCAATTTCAATGCTATTAGGATAAAAATAATGATGTGATCTTTTAAATTCAGGAGGCGTACTCTTTAAAAAATATGAATGTTTAACACCACTAATTAATAATGTGGTAACGGAACCGGGATAACGCTGATGCATGTAGTCAATTAAGTGAAGGATGCCCTTTTTGGAAAAACAAGTAGTACGAATAATCTTACCATCGCGAACAAGCACAGCACCATTATCAGCTACAAAATCTACAGAATCGATGAAATCACCAAAATCATCGCTAAGTCTGCCTGCCGGACGACCACTTGCAATAATGAAATGTGCTCCATGCTTATGCAGGCGATACAGGATTTCTCCGAACATTTCATGATCATATTCTTTTTTGTCGTTTTCAAAAGTGCCGTCAACATCCACTGCGACAGCCTTAAAAGGAAGTTGTTTCATATAAATACCCCAATCCAAATTTTGATACCGTTAACAGTTTACCATTTATTGCAAGTGCTTACATAAATTATTTATAGTTATACCATAGAATAAATTTTTTAAGTGAGGGTAAAAATTATGGCTTCATGGTGGAAAAATGCTGTTGTTTATCAGGTTTATCCTAAGTCTTTCCAAGACAGTAACGGTGATGGAATAGGAGATTTGCAAGGGATTATTTCAAGATTAGACTATCTAGAAAAATTAGGAATTGATGCTATTTGGCTTTCACCAGTTTATCAATCTCCTGGTGTTGATAATGGATATGATATTTCTGATTATGAAGCGATTGATCCACAGTATGGCACAATGGCAGATATGGACGAGTTAATTAGCAAGGCTAAAGAACATCATATCAAGATAGTGATGGACTTAGTGGTTAATCATACTTCTGATCAACATAAGTGGTTTGTAGAGGCCAAAAAAGGAAAGGATAATCAATATCGTGATTATTATATTTGGCGTGATCCAGTTGATGAACATGAGCCTAATGACTTAAAATCTGCTTTTTCAGGTTCTGCTTGGAAATATGATGAAAGAAGTGGACAATATTATCTACATTTCTTTGCTGATCAACAGCCTGATTTGAATTGGCAAAATACCGAGTTACGTCAGAAAATCTACAACATGATGAACTTTTGGCTTGATAAGGGAATTGGCGGTTTTCGTATGGATGTAATTGAATTAATCGGGAAGGATCCAGACAAGAACATTCGTGAAAATGGGCCAATGCTACATCCATATTTACAAGAAATGAATAAAGCTACTTTTGGTAAACGTGATGTGATGACAGTAGGTGAAACTTGGAATGCAACACCAAAGATTGCGGAAGAATATTCTGATCCTGATCGTCATGAATTGTCAATGGTCTTTCAATTTGAAAATCAATCTTTAGATCAACAACCTGGTAAAGAAAAGTGGGATTTAAAACCTCTTGATTTAGGAGAATTGAAAAAAGTATTGGTTAAGTGGCAAACAAAAATCGATTTTGATCATGCTTGGAATAGTTTGTTTTGGGAGAATCACGACATTCCGCGAGTTATTTCGCGCTGGGGTAATGATCAAGAATACCGTGTCCAATGCGCCAAAATGTTTGCAATTATTTTACATATGATGCACGGTACACCTTATATTTTTAATGGTGAAGAAATTGGGATGACTAATTGTCCTGTTAAAAATATTGATGAGGTTGAAGATATTGAAAGTATTAATATGTATAACGAACGTTTAGCGGAAGGTTATGATGAAGAAGAGTTGATTCATGCAATCAATGTAAAAGGTCGTGATAATGCACGTCGACCAATGCAATGGAATGATGAAAAAAATGCTGGCTTTTCTGAAGTTGATCCATGGCTAAGTGTAAATCCTAATTATAAGGACATTAATGTTGAAAATGCGTTAGCAGATCCAAATTCGATTTTTTATACTTATCAAAAATTGATTAAATTACGTCATGAAAATCCGATCGTAGTTGATGGTGATTTTTCATTAGTGTCTAATACACAAGATGCAGTGCTTGCTTATTATCGCATTTTGAATGATAAAAAATGGTTGGTAGTAGCTAACTTATCTAATGAGGAGCAGAATTTTGTATCTAATGATCAAATTGAAACGATCCTCAGCAACTATCCAGAAAGAAATAATGTACAAAATATCACCCTTAAACCATATGAGGCTTTCATAAGCAAAGTAATTGAATAGTGGCAATGTAAAAATATCTTGAATTATTAACTTGAAGATGGTATTCTAGTCTACGTTAATCGATTAATCTATGATCTGTAATATGGTCATGGCAAAGGAGTAATAAATTATGAAACAAGGTATTCATCCAGATTTTCAAAAGGTAGTTTTCATGGACTCAGCAACTGGTGCTAAGTTCGTAGCTGGTTCAACTATGAAGCCAGAAGAAACTATCGAATACGAAGGCGAAACTTACCCATTAGTACGTGTTGAAGTTTCATCAGATTCACACCCATTCTACACAGGCAAGCAAAAGTTTGCTCAAGCAGATGGTCGAATCGAAAAGTTCAACAAGAAGTACGGCTTGAAGAAGTAAACCTTTGTCTGGTGGAAGCAGTCCCATTGGGGGCTGCTTTTTTCGTTAGAGATCATTTGGCAGAATGCTTGAAAGAAAGTATAATGATTTCTGTATAAAAATTGTTTTTATGGGAGTAAAGATACAATGAAAATGCAAATGGCTGAAATTGCCAAAGCTTTAGATAAGACTTGTGAAGGTGACGATAAAACAGTTATTACTTCTGTTGCCTTTGACTCCAGAAAGATCACAAATGGTGGATTATTTGTACCACTTGAAGGTGAACGTGATGGACATGATTTTGTGGCTGGTGCTATTAGTAATGGTGCTTCTGCTACTTTGTGGAAAAAGGGGCATCCAAATAAACCTGAAGGTATTGCAGTAATTGAAGTTGATGATCCACTTGCCGCTATGCAGACACTTGCTCGTTATTATTTGCGTAAAGTTAATCCAACTGTAGTGGGAATTACTGGTTCAAATGGTAAGACCACTACTAAGGATATGATCGCTGCAGTTTTATCAAAGCGTTTCAACGTACATAAGACTCAAGCTAATTTTAATAATGAAATCGGCGTGCCAATGACCGTTCTTGAAATGAAGCCAAATACTGAAATTTTGGTTCTTGAAATGGGAATGGATAGACCAGGACAATTACATCACTTAAGTGAATTGACTCGTCCTGATGTAGCTGTAATTACCATGATTGGTGAAGCTCATATTGAGTTCTTCGGTAGTCGTGATAAGATTGCTGACGCTAAGATGGAGATCACTGATTTTCTCCGTGAAGATGGAGAATTTATTTATAATGGTGATGAACCATTACTTCAAGAAAGAGCTAAGAAGCTTGATCAAGCTAAAGCAACTTTTGGTTTTGAAGATGATGACACGGTTCATGCTACTGGTTTTAAGAGTTACATGCATCATGCGACTTTTACAATTAATGATTCAGAGCAGAAATTCTCTATTCCAATGATCGGTAAGCATAATGTTTCTAATGCTATGGCTGCTATTAGTGTTGGACGTCATTTTGGTGAAAGTGATGAGGAAATTGCGTCATCGTTGTCTAACTTTAAGCCAACCGCTAATCGTATGGAATGGGAAAAAGGCGATGTTGGCGAAGCAATTATGAGTGATATCTATAACTCAAACCCAACTGCGGTAAGAGCTGTTATTACTAGCTTTGGCCAAGTTGAGGTAAAAGATGGCGGTCGTAGAATTGCTGTTTTGGGTGATATGCTTGAATTAGGTGAGAATTCTCCGAAGCTTCATGCCGAATTAAGCGATACTTTGGATCCACAAATTATTAATGAAGTATATTTATACGGCCCTGAAATGAAAAATCTGTATGATGCATTACAAGGCAAGTATGAGTCAGAGCATTTGCATTACTATACTAAAGATCAAATGGATCGTATGATTGATGATCTTAAAAATGATATTAAGTCGGACGACATTGTTGTGTTGAAAGGTTCACACGGGATGCACCTAGAAAATGTCTTAGCCCGACTAAGATAGGAGAAAATATTTTTTGAAATTTTCAGAATTAGGATTAAACGAAGCGCTTCTTAAAGCGATTAAACGCTCAGGATTTGAAGAAGCAACTCCAATCCAGGAACAAACTATTCCCCTTGCTCTAGAGGGTAAGGATGTAATTGGCCAAGCACAAACTGGTACTGGTAAGACTGCTGCATTTGGGTTACCAATTTTACAAATAATTGATAAAAAAGAAAAGGCAATTCAAGCAATTATTATTGAACCAACTCGTGAACTTGCTATTCAGACTCAAGAAGAGCTCTTTCGTTTAGGTCGCGATGAACGTGCACATGTACAAGTAGTATATGGTGGTGCTGATATTGGCCGTCAAATTCGTTCATTAAAGCATCATGTACCATCAATTTTAGTGGGGACACCAGGCCGTTTACTTGATCATTTAAAGCGTGGCACAATTGACTTAGATAAAGTTAAGACTGTAGTTTTAGATGAAGCAGATGAAATGCTTGATATGGGATTTATTCAAGATATTGAAAGTATTTTGAAATATGCTAAGAATCGTAATCAAACATTGCTTTTCAGTGCAACAATGCCAAAGCCAATTTTGCGAATTGGTGAAAAGTTCATGAACAATCCTGAAATTGTTCAAATTAAAGCTAAAGAACTTACTGCAGATTTAATTGATCAATACTTTGTTCGTGCAAAGGAATCAGAAAAATTTGATATTATGTGTCGTTTAATTGATGTACAAGGACCAGATTTAGCTGTGGTCTTTGGTCGAACTAAGCGACGCGTAGATGAACTTACACGCGGTTTACAAGCTCGTGGCTACAATGCTGCAGGAATTCACGGTGACTTATCACAAGCACGTAGAATGGCCGTATTGAAGCGATTCCGTGAAGGTAAGCTTGATATTTTGGTCGCAACGGACGTTGCTGCTCGTGGACTTGATATTTCAGGTGTAACTCACGTTTATAATTACGATATTCCACAGGATCCTGACTCTTATGTTCACCGTATCGGCAGAACTGGACGTGCAGGTCAAAACGGAATTTCTGTTACTTTCGTAACACCTAATGAAATTGGCTATATGCGTACAATTGAACAACTTACCAAGAAGAAGATGTCACCACTTCGTCCACCAACAGACGATCAAGCACTTCGTGGTCAATTGAAACAAGCTAAGGCACAAATTGAAGACTTAATAAATAGTGATCTTGGTAAATATACCCAAGATGCTAGTGAACTTTTGGATAATTATTCTGCAGTTGATTTAGTTGCTGCATTTTTAAAGAATTTATCTAAGGATTCAACTGATATTAAGGTTAAGATTACACCAGAAAAACCATTACCATACAAGGGCGATGGTCGCCGTAATCGTAGAGGACACGGTCGTGGCCGCAACAATAATCGCAATCATGGCAATTATCGTCGCCGTAATAATAATTATCGCCATAATGGTAATCGCGGCAAACGTGGTCGTGGCAATGGACACGAATTTGTTATTAAAAGCAAAGAAAAGTAAGTTTTAATACAAAAAAGAAGTTGTAAGATCTACAACTTCTTTTTTGTATTATAATCATGTTATTGTGTGAGGTGAAAAAAATGATTAAAGGTGTAGGGATTGACTCAATTGAAGTCGAGCGTGTTAAAAAAATTATCGATAAAGGTGATCTTTTTGCCAAAAAAGTATTAACTCCAAATGAGTTTGCCCAATATCAAAAATTAGAAGGAAAAAGAAAAGTCGAATACCTCGGAGGTCGTTTTTCATTAAAGGAATCTTTTTCTAAAGCCATGGGTACCGGATTAGGTAAATCTGTTGGTTTTCAAGATATAGAAACTTTGTGGGATGATTTAGGTCATCCTGTAATGACTTCAACAAAATTTGATGGAAATATTTTTCCAAGTATCACGCATGATAATCACGAAATTATTACATTTGTAGTTTTGGAGGAAAAATAATGGTCCCAGGCTATCATCGTCCAGCCGCAGTAAAAGTTAATTTGGGCGCAATTAGAAGAAATTTAGAAAATGAAATGAAGCATCTTGATCCAGGTCAAAAAATGTTAGCGGTTGTCAAGGCTAATGCATATGGACATGGTGCAGTTGAAGTGGCTAAAGTAGCTGAAGAAGTTGGAGCAGCAGGTTTTTGTGTAGCTGTTTTAGATGAAGGATTACAATTGCGTCATGCGGATATTGTTAAACCAATTTTGGTGTTAGGGGTTGTTTCTCCTAAGTATGCACCAATTGCTGCGGTGAACAATATTTCGTTAACTGTTCCTAATTTTGAATGGCTTAAAGAAGCTGAAAAATACTTAGCGAAAGAAAACCTGCAATTAAAGATTCATTTGGGCATTGATTCAGGTATGGGAAGAATCGGTTTTAATGAAGATGATGAATTTATTGAAGCAAATAAATTCTTAGAAAATAATGATCAGTTCTTTGTTGAAGGAATGTTTGCTCATTTTGCTTCTGCTGATAGTGCTGATGAATCTTACTTTGAACATCAGCTTGAAAAGTTTAATCACATGAAGAGCTTGTTAACAGTTAAGCCTAAATGGATCCATGTATCTAATACTGCAGCTAGCATTTTTCATAAGAATATTAAAAGCGACTTAGTTAGATTTGGAATTGGCATTTATGGCTTGAACCCCTCTTCAAACCCTGCTTCTGCTGATTTGAATCCAGATATTAAACTTGAGCCTGCATTGTCATTTGAAAGTGAATTAACTCATGTCAAGACAATTCATAAAGGTGATGGTGTTAGTTATGGTTCAACTTTTGTAGCAGATAAAGACACCATTATCGGCACTGTTCCAGTTGGATATGCAGATGGTTGGATTAGAAAATTCCAAGGCTTTAAAGTTAAAGTAGGAGACAAGTACTGTCCAATCGTTGGTCGTATTTGTATGGATCAATTTATGGTGGAATTGCCAGAAAAGATGCCTGTTGGCACTAAAGTGGTAATTATTTCAAATAATCCAGATGATCCAAATAATATTAAAGCTGCTGCAGATTATGTCAATACTATTCATTATGAAGTAGCTTGCTTATTAAATGATCGTTTACCAAGAATTTATTATGAAAAATAATAATTAGGTAAAACAAAAAAGCTTTTAGATTCGATATCTAAAAGCTTTTTGTGTTTTTATTTAGTCATGTTCTGGTCGTTCGATGAATACACCAGGATTTTCATCGCTCATAATTGTCATCCCAGCTTGTAAGTCTTCAATTTCAGAAACTACGAAGCCTTTCTTTTGCAATTTATTAACGATCGTCTTCATGGTAATATCAGAAACGCCTGCAGGTAAAGTGAATAAAGTTCTTCTAACAAAGTCACCTTCAAGCTCACCAGCTGCAGCATCAAGTGTCATAACACTAGACATGTTAGTGTGCTTTGAAACGATTTTGGACATTTTAATTAAATTATCCCGGGTATTATCTGACAAGACAGTTAAAACATATGAACCATTTTTAATATCCCAAGCATCAGATAACATGTCAAGCAATCTTGAGTGGGTCAAAATGCCATAAAAATGATTTTCTTCATCAAGAACAGCAATGTATGGCAAGTCTTTAATGTTGAAGAAAACTTTGAAAAATGGTGAGTTAACCTTAATTGTTTTAGTAGCATTCTTGAGTAAGTAAGTTACAGGTAAATTCATATCGCCACCTTGTGACTTATGACGGTAGATGTGCATTTTATAAATGTTACCACGGAAGATGGTACCAGTATCATCAACAATTGGCACACATCTATAACCTGAGTCTTCTAAGATTTTTAGTGCTTCTGCTAATGTGGCTCTTTCATTAACTGTTGTTAAGTAATCTTTCTTAATAACCAAAGATTTAATAAGCATGAGTTCGCCTCCAAAGGAAAAATATTACAAGTAATTATAGCATAAACCAGCAAATTAATTAAATAATGATTAAAGAGTAGTCCGAATAGTCATATATATTTTAACAATAATTTGAGAAAGTAAAAAGCATCTCTTTTAATATAGAGATGCTTTTTTATAAACAAAATTTATGAAATTATTGACGAACCTTAACGCCAGTTTCTTCAAAGGCTTTGTCCATAACTTCCTTTAATTGCTTAGCAGAAGCTTCCATCTTAGCTTGTTCATCAGCGGTTAAAGGCATTTCAATAATTTGTTCAAGACCGTTACGGCCAACAACTGCAGGAGTACCAATGTGAAGGTCGTGTAAACCGTATTGACCATCCATTGCAACTGAGAGTGGAAGTACACGGTGTTCATCGTTCAAGATAGCCTTAGCGATCATTGCTGAAGCTGTACCGATACCGTAGAAAGTAGCACCCTTCTTGTTGATAATGTCGTAAGCCATGTCAGCAACTTCCTTGTGGATTTCTTCAAGCTTAGATTCATCCATACCGTGAGCCTTAACCCAGTCGCTAACCTTTACGCCACCAACATTGTTGTAGCTCCATACTGGGAATTCAGTATCACCGTGTTCACCAAGCATGTATGCATTAACTGAACGTGGGTCAACGTGTTCCATCTTACCGATAACCTTTTGAAGACGACCAGTATCAAGTGAAGTACCTGAACCAATAACGCGATCCTTAGGGAAGCCTGAAATCTTCCAAGTTGCGTGAGTCAAGATGTCAACTGGGTTAGCAACTACTAAGAAGATACCTTCAAAGCCTGATTCAACAACTGGTTCAACGATTGATGATAAAATCTTCAAGTTCTTGTTAACAAGGTCAAGACGAGTTTCACCTGGCTTTTGTGGAGCACCAGCAGTAATAACTACTAAGTCTGCGTCCTTGCAGTCAGCGTAGTCAGCTGCGTAAATGTTCTTTGGGAAAGTCCATGGAGTAGCATCTGCTAAGTCGATTGCGTCACCTTCAACGTGTTCCTTAGCAATATCAATGATACCTAATTCTTCAGCAATACCTTGTTGCACCATTGAAAATGCAAAGGTAGAACCTACAGCACCGTCACCAACTAAAATAACTTTACGAGGTTTTTCAACTCTTGCCATAACAATAAGTCTCCTTTTTTATTAGTGATAATTTTAACAAAGAAAATTATACCATGTTGAAGAGCATTAATAAAATTATTATTTTGTGTTTGTGCTATTATAGTTGAGATTATTATTAATGAGGGGTAAATAAGATGAAGATAATTGCAGGTTTGGGTAATCCGGGTCAAAAATATGATAAGACCAAACATAATACTGGTTTCATGACAATGGATCACTACCTTGATAAAAAAGGTTTGACTTTAAATAAAGATAAATTTGAAGGGCATTGGACTAAAGAAAAAATAAATGGTGAAGATGTGATTTTTCTTGAGCCACAGACCTATATGAATGAATCTGGTCGTTCAGTAAGTCAAATTGCCAACTTCTTTAAGGTTGCGCCTGAAGATGTGTTGATTATTCAAGATGATATGGATATGCCAATTGGAAAAATCAGAATTAGAGCCAATGGTAAATCTGGTGGTCATAATGGAATTAAAAGTATTATCCGTGATTTAGGAACCGAAAAATTCAATCGATTAAAGATTGGTATACGTCATCCTAAAAATGCAACAGTTGTTTCGTGGGTTCTTACTCCATTTAATGATGAACAACAAAAATTAATGGATGATGCATTTGATACAAGCGTAGATATTATTGACGACTTTATTGCTGGTCGTGATAGCCAATATTTGATGAATAAGTATAATTGATATGCGTTTAACAGAAATATTAAATAAAGATCAAGATTTAAATAATTTTATTCTTAAAACCAAACAAGTAAAAAATTCACTAATCACTGGCGCTAATGCCGGTGCTTTTAGTCTGCTTTTAAAACAAATTATTTCTAAACTAAATGAACCACTTATTTTAGTTGAAGAAAATGAAAATAAAGCACAAAACTTATACGGTGAATTAAGTGCAATTTTGGATAGTGAGCAAGTGCAAATATTCTCACTTGATGCTACGATTGCTACTCAAACTGCTGTCAGTTCTCCTGATGAACTAAGTAGTAGAATTCAAGCACTTAGTTTTTTATTGAGTAAAAAAGCGGGGATTGTTATAACTACGCCACAAGGCTTGCAATATAAACTATCTAATCCAACAGATTTTGCTCAAGCTAAGAGAGTATTTATACCGGAGAAAGAATATGAACTAACAGAATTAAATAATTGGTTAGTTCATTCTGGTTATCAAAAGGAAGCTTTGGTGGCTAAGCCTGGTGAGTTTGCAATTCGTGGAGATATTTTAGATATTTATCCTCTAGATAGAGAAAATCCAGTTAGAATTGAATTCTTTGGTGATGAAATTGATACAGTTAAGGAATTTAATTTAGCAACACAGCGTAGTACGCAAGAAATTGATCTAGTTGAAATTACTGCTGCACAGGACAGAGTATTTTCAAGTGATGCTATTAAAAAAGCAGCTGAAAAAATCAGAAAAGATATGGCAGATGCTCCGGCACCGGAGAAGGCGGTAAAAGATCATTTTACTGTAGCGCTAGATAATTTAGATACTGGTGGTTTGCCTCAAAATTATTCATTTCTAGTTGATTACTTAATTGAAAAACCAAGTAGTTTATTAGATTATTTGGCCCCCAATGGACAAATTTTAATAGATGACTTCCCTTTAATTAAGCAATCTGTAGAAACTGTCGATGAGCAAAATGCTGCATTTATTAGCGATGAACTTAAAACCGGTGCGATGCTACCTGGACAAAAATTACGTGCTGATTTTGATAAGGTATTATCACAAGATAAACATCATCGAATTTATTTTTCATTATTTCAAAGAAGTATGGGGCGTTTGCGCTTAGGACAGATGCTTAATTGGCAAACGCGTGAACCAGAACAATTCTTTAGCCAAATGCCATTAATTAAATCGGAGCTTGAATCTTATAAAAAGTCTGGCCAAACCGTTATTTTACAGGCAGACAATAATAAAAGAGCACGACAGATTGACCAAACAATGGTTGATTTTGGCTTGAGTTTACCAATCGTTGGCGAAGATGAAATTATTGAAGGACAATGTCAAATTGTTGTGGCAGGTTATACAAGCGGATTTACTTTGCCTACAGTTAAGTTGGTCTATTTAACTGAGCGTGAACTTTTTAATAAACGTCCTCAACGCAAAAAGCGGATTAAGACTTTAGAAAATGCTCAAAGATTACGTAACTATACTGAGTTAAAGCCTGGAGATTATGTTGTACATATTAATCACGGTATAGGACGCTTTGAAGGAATTAAAACTTTAGAAAATAATGGCGTAAAACGTGACTATATCACAATTACTTATCAGCGCGGTGACCAGCTTTTTGTACCTGCAGATCAATTAAGTTTGGTGCAAAAATATGTTGGCTCGGAAGGTAAAACGCCACATATTAATAAACTTGGCGGCAGTGAATGGGCCAAAACTAAACGTAAAGTTCAATCAAAGGTTGAAGATATTGCAGATGATTTGATTGAACTTTATGCTAAACGTGAATCAGAGAAAGGCTTTGCATTTTCACCAGATGATGATCTGCAAAGAAAATTTGATGATGCCTTTCCATATCCTGAAACTGCGGATCAGCTTCGTTCAATTAAAGAAATTAAAGAAGATATGGAAAAGCCCAAGCCAATGGATCGTTTGGTTGTTGGTGACGTTGGTTTTGGTAAAACAGAAGTTGCCCTTCGTGCGGCCTTTAAGGCAGTTCAAGATAATAAGCAAGTTGCTTTTTTAGTTCCTACAACCATTTTGGCCCAACAACACTATGAAACTATTCAAGATCGTTTTAAAGATTTTCCAGTGAATATAGCAATGTTATCTCGTTTTCAGACACCCGCTGAATCAAAGGAAATTATTGAAGGCTTAAAAGATGGAAAAATAGATCTTGTGGTTGGCACTCATAGAATTCTATCAAAAGATGTAGAATTCAAAAATTTAGGATTATTAATTGTTGACGAAGAGCAAAGATTCGGTGTTAAACATAAAGAGCGACTAAAGCAGTTAAAAGCCAATATTGATGTTTTAACTTTAACTGCTACACCAATTCCTCGTACGCTTCATATGTCGATGGTAGGTGTGCGTGATTTATCAGTTATGGAAACGCCGCCTCAAAACAGATATCCAATTCAAACTTATGTAATGGAACAAATTCCAAGTGTAGTAAAAGATGCTTGTTTAAGAGAAATGCAACGTGATGGTCAAGTCTTTTATTTACATAATAGAATTAGTGACATTGATGAGACCGTAGAAAAATTACAACAACTTATACCCAATGCCAGAATTGCAAGTGCACATGGACGGATGAGTCAAAATCAACTAGAAGATATTTTATATCGTTTTTTAAATAGAGAATTTGATATTCTAGTTACAACAACAATTATTGAAACTGGTATTGATATGCCGAATGTTAATACGATGATTATTGAAGATGCAGATCACTACGGTTTGAGTCAGCTTTATCAATTGCGTGGAAGAATTGGGAGAAGTGCAAGATTAGCTTATGCATATTTTCTTTACCAACCTAATAAGGTATTAACTGAAGTAGGAGAGAAGCGTTTAGATGCTATTCGCGATTTTACAGAATTAGGATCTGGCTTTAAAATTGCTATGCGTGATTTATCAATCAGAGGTGCTGGAAATATGCTTGGCGCTCAGCAACATGGTTTTATTGATAGCGTTGGATATGATTTATATTCACAAATGTTAAGTGATGCGATTAAAGAGCGTAAAGGTAAAAAGACAGTGAAGAAATCTAATGCGGAAATTGATCTAAAACTTGAAGCGTATATTCCTGATTCATATATTGGTGATCAAGAAGAAAAGATTGAATTTTATAAAAAGATCAAGGCTGTTAATAACCAAGAAGAATTAGATAAAATTGAAGATGAATTAATTGATCGTTTTGGTGACTATCCAGTATCCGTTGAAAATTTACTTGCTGTTGCGGGACTTAAAGTAAATGCAGATTTAGCTCAAGTATTAAACGTGCTAAAGATTAGTGATGATAAGATCAAAGTTGAATTTAATAATAATGCTTCACATGAATTAGAAGGGCCTAATATTTTTAAGGCTCTAGAACATGTGGACTTAAAAGCACGAATTAGTATGAATCAAGAAAAGCGAATGGTAGTCTTATTACAATTACCAGATGAAATGAAGAATCGAGTATTGTTTAATGAACTAACAACGTTTTTACAAGCTGCAAGTGATATTGTACAGAGATAAAAAATGGAGGATAATTATGAGAATTGATAAATTTTTAAAAGTTTCTAGATTAGTTAAAAGAAGAACTGTTGCTAAAGAAATGGCGGATCAAGGTCGAATTAAGGTAAATGGTCGAGTAGTTAAATCAAGTTATGATGTTAAAATTGATGACATTATTGAAATTGGTTATGGGGCAAGAGTAATTAAAGCTAAGGTTTTGAATATACGCGAAACAACCAAAAAGGCTGAAGCTAGTGAACTATATGAGTTAGTTGATTAATGACTTTTGACTAAATCGTTGCTATACTTAACTTAATTATTTGTGTTTGCTAGCAACGTTTAAATAGTAATAGGGGATTAAAAAATGAATCGTGGTCCACGTATCTATAATTCAATGAGTCCAGAAGAACAAAGGGCGCGTCTAGAACGTAAACAGGCGAAAATAGAAAAAGAAGTACACCGTGTTAGGTTAAATAGAATTATTGCAATTTTTGCAATAGTTTTTGTCGTGCTCGGAATTCAAATTGCAGTTAAAATTTCACAAACTGGTAGAATTAATAAGCAAGTTCAGGCAGAAAAACAAACTCTATCTAAAGTACAAAAACAGAGGCGTGAATTAGCGACTAAAAAGAAAGATCTTAAAGATCCCAATTACGTGGCAAAACTCATTCGTTATAAATTTTACTATTCTAAATCTAATGAAAAAATTTATAACGTACATGAAAGAAATGATAATAACTAATGAAAAAATATCAAGCTGGCAATCGTGTGACTGGGGTAATTAATAATATTACGGATTTAGGAATATTTGTTACATTACCTAATAGACATTCAGGATTGATTCATCACAGTGATTTTGGTAATAATTGGCCAAGAGAAAGAAGACAATATCAAGTAGGACAAGAAATTCGTGTGGTGGTTGTTCATATTCACAAAGGAAGGTTTAACTTATCAATTTCGCACTTAAATGATCCTGATTTGGTTGACCCAGATAATCAATTTTCTGATACTCAACCTGCTGATTTTGATCAGGTTTTGAATAAGACGGCTAGAGATGCAAAAAGAGAAATTGAAAAGTTAAAACAAACTTTGACTGAAAATTAAAGAAATGGCCTAGTAATAGGTCATTTTTTGTTAGGAAAATTTATGAAAATTATTGATTTTTTTAATGAAAAACAAATAGATTTAGAGAATAAAAAATTACTTGTTGCAGCAAGCGGTGGTCCTGATTCTATGGCATTACTTGACATGCTGAAGGATTTGCAGAAAAAGCAGAAATTTGAACTGATTGCGGCTCATTTTAACCATCAATTGAGAAGCGACAGTGAAGAAGAAACCAGGATTTTAAAAGATTATTGCCAAAAAAATGAAATTCCTTTATTTGTTGCTAAATGGGCTAAAAATGAGCAGCCTAAAAGTGGGATTGAAGCCGCTGCCCGTGAAGTACGCTATAATTTTTTAACTAAAATTGCCAAAAATGAAACTGCTGATTATTTGTTAACTGCTCATCATGGGGATGACTTAATAGAAAATATTTTGCTCAAGTTTATTCGCTCAGGTAATCCAGAAGAGATGAACAGTCTTCAAGCAGTGGGAGTAATGCATGGCGTAACTTTACTGCGGCCACTTTTATCTAGTAGTAAGCAAGAAATTCTGGCATACGATAAAGAGCGAGGGATTTCGTTTATTGTAGATTCTACAAATAAAGAAGATGATACAATGAGGAATCGGATGCGGCATCATGTAGTACCAATATTAAAAAAAGAAAATCCAGCACTTATTCAAAATGCATTACGTTTTAGTCATAAAATGAGTGATTTAACAAATGTAGTTGATGAAAAGATTAATGAAATTGGTACAATTGAAAATTTTTTAGGACAAGCATATCGCATTAAAAGTAGTGAGATAAAAAGGCTAACTAAAGATCAGCAAATTGTATTTTGGCAAAAAATAATTTGGCAAAAGTTTCATCGTCGTGTAAATAAAAATCTGGGTAATTTTTCGGTGATTGAATACCAAGGCTTTGTTTATTTGTATAAAAATAATCTGGAAATTAGTAAAAAAATATTCACGATTAAAATTAACGAACCATTTATTTTTAATAATAGAAAATTACTCTTGACTACCAAAGACAATATGTCTAAGAAAAAATTAGGCGATTTTTGGTTTGATTGTAAAACTGAATTTAAGGCAGGTGTTTTGATTACTGGAAGTAAATTTTTATTGCAAGATGGAACTAGAGTGAAAGCTAAGAAAAAATTTGCAGAACACGCGATACCATTTGCTTTACGACCTTTATGTTTAGCAATTTATGCTGATCGAGAACCAATTTTCGTTGAAAATACGTATCAAAATCAAAATTGGATAAAAAATGGCAAACATTATTTTCTATATGCTAATTAATTTATCAGTAAATATAGTTGAAAATATTAGTGGTCGGAACTTGTTTTGTGATAAAATTTTAAACGTATAACTTAAAGACTTTGCGGAGGTTTTTTATGAAGAATAACCGGAATCGGCTGCTTTCAAACGGCCTTTTCTATATAGTTGTGTTCCTTCTGCTCCTATGGGGAATCAACTGGGCACTAGGCGGCTCTAACAATAGCGGTAGTTCAGAAAATATTAGCTACTCACAATTTGTTAAAGATTTGCGTCAAGGCAAAGTTAAAAACTTTAGTGTTCAACCTGCTAATGGTGTTTACACTGTTTCAGGTAGTTACAAGACTGCACAAACAGCAAAGAATCAATCAAATAGTAGTTTTGATTTCTTTAGTAATAATTCAAGTAGAAAAGTATCCAGCTTCTCTACAACCATGTTACAAAATGATTCTACCGTTTCGAATGTGCAAAACTTGGCACAAAAGAGTAACGCTCGGATGACAACTCAAGGAGAATCACAATCTGGCAATTGGATTTCAACTATTGTCATGCTTGTACCAACTGTTTTGTTTATTGTCATGCTTTGGATGATGATGAATCAAAGCGGTGCTGGACGTGGTGGTAGCGGCGGAATAATGAATTTTGGTCGTTCACATGTCAAACCAGAAGATCCTTCTAAAAATAAGGTTCGTTTCTCTGACGTAGCCGGTGAAGAAGAAGAAAAGCAAGAATTAGTCGAAGTTGTTGAATTTTTGAAAGATCCATCAAAATACACTAAGTTGGGTGCGAGAATCCCATCTGGTGTTTTACTTGAGGGCCCTCCTGGTACTGGTAAGACCTTACTTGCTCGTGCTGTAGCGGGTGAAGCCAACGTACCATTTTACTCAATTTCAGGTTCAGACTTCGTTGAAATGTTTGTCGGTGTTGGTGCAAGTCGTGTACGTGATTTATTTAGCAATGCTAAGAAGAATGCACCAAGTATCATCTTTATCGATGAAATTGATGCTATTGGTCGTCGTCGTGGAAATGGTACCGGTGGTGGAAACGATGAACGTGAACAAACGTTAAATCAATTATTGGTTGAAATGGATGGTTTTGAAGGCGATGAAGGTGTAATCGTTATTGCCGCAACTAATCGTTCAGATGTCTTGGATCCAGCTTTACTTCGTCCAGGTCGTTTTGACCGTAAGGTATTAGTTGGTCGTCCTGATGTTCGCGGTCGTGAAGCTATCTTAAAAGTTCATGCTAAGAATAAGCCACTTGCTCCTGATGTTGACTTAAAAGAAGTAGCTCGTCAAACTCCAGGTTTTGTAGGTGCGGATTTAGCTAATGTTTTAAATGAAGCTGCATTGGTAGCTGCTCGTAGAAACGGTACTGAAATTACCGCGTCAGATATTGATGAAGCTGAGGATCGTGTAATTGCTGGGCCAGCTAAGAAGGATCGTCTAATTGCAGAACCAGAAAGACGTCGAGTTGCTTTTCACGAAGCAGGTCACTCAATCTGTGGTTTGGTATTGAGCGATTCAAGAACTGTACGTAAGGTAACTATTGTGCCTCGTGGTCGTGCTGGTGGATATAACATCATGCTTCCAAAGGATGATCAATTCATCTTAACTAAGAATCAATTATTTGAACAAATTGTTGGTTTAATGGGTGGTCGTGCTGGTGAAGAAGCAACTATTGGTGATAAATCAACTGGTGCTTCAAACGACTTTGAACAAGCTACACAAATTGCTCATAGTATGGTTGTTAACTATGGTATGACTGAATCTCTGGGTATGGTTGAGCTTGAAAAAGAAGGCGAAAGTAATCCTTATGGATTCAAACCTTACAGTGAGGCAACTGCTGCTAAGATTGATGAAGCGGTTAAGAAAATCTTGGATGAAGCTCATGCTAAAGCCCTTGAAATCGTAAAAGAAAACAAGGAAAAGCACAGAATTATTGCTGAAGCTTTACTTAAATATGAAACTTTAGATGAAAAGCAAATCATGTCCTTATATAAGACTGGTAAGATGCCTGAAAAGGATGAAACTGAATATCCAAGTGAATCAAAAGCTTCAACTTACGAAGAAGCTAAGGCTGCTGCAGAAAAACGTGAAGTTGAAAAAGCAGAAAAGAAAGACTCAGATCAAGCTTTAGCTGATCAAGAAAAAGATGCTTTGGAAACTCCATTAGAAAAGAATCATGAAGTCGAAGAACATAATCCCGAAAATCCTGAAAAGGACGAAAAGACTAATTCAAATAATGATTCATCTGCAGACGATGAGCAAAGATAATTAAATAAAAGTAGGGCCTGTTAAAGGCTCTATTTTTTTAGGAAGAAGGATTAAAGAATGAATGATTATTTAGTAAAATCAATCGATAAGACTAAGAATTTACGCTTGCTAACTATAACTGCTAAGGGAGTAGTTAGTGAAGCACAAAAGCGTCATGATTTATGGTCAGCTTCTTCAGCTGTACTCGGTCGTACATTAGTGGGTTCGCTTTTACTTGCTGGGGCAGAGCTTACTGATAAAGAAGAATTGACTGTTAGATTGTTAGGTAATGGTCCAGTAGGTCCAGCTATTGTAACTGCAACAGCAGATTTGAAAGTCAAAGGCTATGTTAAGAACCCTCATATTGCATTACCACCTAAAGAAAATGGTCATATTGATGTAAAAAAAGCTGTTGGTCAAGGATGGTTTGAAGTGACTAAAGATTTGGGTCTGAAAGAACCCTATACTGGCCAAGTTCCAATTGTTTCTGGTGAAATTGCAGAAGACTTTGCGTATTACTTAACTAAGTCTGAACAAATTCCATCAGCTGTAGGTTTATCAGTTTTCGTAAATCCAAATAATTCAATTGGTGAAGCTGGCGGATTTATGCTTCAAGCATTACCTGGTGCCAGTGATGCTTTAATTGATAAGACAATTAAACGAATTAATGAATTGCCTGCTCTTTCTACTTCATTTTTAGATGGTATGACACCGGAAGATTTGGCACGTAAAATTTTAGGTACTGATTGTAAGATTCTGGAAAAAGATGATGTTGCATTCAGCTGTGATTGTTCTAAAGAAAAATATGCGGGAATTCTTGAAACTTTAAAGTCTTCCCAATTAAAAGATATGATCAATGAAGATCATGGAGCAGAACTTATTTGCAACTTCTGTGGTAACAAATACCATTACACTGAAGATGAATTGAAAGAGATTTTAGCTAAGAAAAAAGACGATAAAGATTATTAATTAAATTTAAAGAGGCCTAAGGTTTTAACCTTTAGGGCTTTTTTGATATTATAATAAAGTATTTTGAAAGGATGATTTGGTGGATAACAGCTGGAAAATTCGCGATATCACCATTCCAAACCGAGTTGTTGTTGCGCCGATGGCGGGAGTTTCAAATTCAGCATTCCGCGTTGTATGTAAGGAATTCGGAGCTGGGCTGGTTGTCTGCGAGATGATTTCTGATCATGGAATTATTTATCGAAACAAAAAGACCTTAAGCATGATGGATGTGGATCCTAGAGAACACCCAATGAGTATCCAGATCTTTGGGGGAACTGAAGAGACATTGTTGCAAGCGGCTCAATATATTGATCAGAATACTGATGCCGATATTATTGATATCAATATGGGGTGTCCTGTGCCTAAAGTTACTAAAACTGATGCAGGATCTAAGTGGCTTCTTGATTCAAATAAAATTTATCAAATGGTTCATGCTGTAGTGCAAAATGTGCAAAAACCGGTCTCTGTAAAAATGAGAATAGGTTGGGATCGTAAACATGTTTTTGCCGTAGAAAATGCATTGGCTGCTCAAGAAGCTGGTGCTAGCATGATTGCAATGCACGGAAGAACTCGTAAGCAAATGTATCAAGGTGAAGCTGATTGGGAAGTTTTGCATGATGTTGCTCAAGTTTTAGATGTACCATTTGTGGCTAATGGCGATATTGCAACGCCAGAGCTTGCTAAAAAAGCTTTAGATGATATTGGCTGTACAGCAGTAATGGTAGGACGTGCTGCTCTTGGCAATCCATGGATCTTGAAGGATATGGTGCATTATTTAGAAACAGGGGAAACTTTACCACCACAAACTGTGCGTGAGAAGGTTGAAACTGCCAAGCATCAGCTTCAAGGGTTAATTGAAATTCATGGGGAAAAGCGTGCAGTACCAGAATTTCGTCAACAAGCTGCATACTATTTAAAGGGAATTCCCCGTTCGGCTCGTACTCGTGCTAAAATAAATGAGGTCTGGACGCGTCAGGAAGTATATGACTTGCTCGATAATTTTGTTGATGAGTATGAAAAAAGAGAAGAAGCTCGTGCTGCACGACGCGAGACAATGAACAAATAATGGAGGAAAGATAAATTGGCAAAGAATGAAATGAACGACCAATTACGAGTTCGTCGTCAAAAGATGGACGAAATGCGTGAAAATGGAATTGAACCATTTGGTCAAAGAAAATTTGATCGTCAAGATTTAGCAGCTACTTTGGATGAAAAGTACGGCAATGAGGATAAAGACGAATTAAACAATGATATGCCTAAGACCAAGGTGGCAGGTCGTATGCTTGCAAAACGTGGTAAGGGTAAGGTTGGTTTTGCCGACATTTATGACCGTACTGGCAAGATTCAAATTTACGTACGTAAGGATATCGTTGGTGAAGAAAACTACAAGATTTTTAAGAAATCTGATATTGGTGACTTCTTAGGTATCGAAGGTGAAGTAATGAAAACCGATACTGGTGAACTTACTATTAGAGCACTTCACGTAACATTCTTATCAAAGGCACTTCGTCCATTGCCAGACAAGTATCATGGCTTGAAAGATGTTGAAGCAATTTATCGTCAACGTTATCTTGATTTGATTACTAACCGTGATAGCTATATGCGCTTTGTTCACCGTACTCAGATTATTCAAGCGATTCGTGATTACTTGAATAAGCAAGACTTTATGGAAGTTGAAACTCCAGTACTTCACAATATTCCTGGTGGTGCTGAAGCTCGTCCATTTATCACTCACCACAATGCTTTGGATATCGATCTTTACATGAGAATTGCTTTGGAATTGCCTCTTAAGCGTTTGATTGTTGGTGACATGGAACGTGTTTATGAAATCGGCCGTGTGTTCAGAAATGAAGGCTTGGATACTCACCATAACCCTGAATTTACTGAACTTGAAACTTATGCTGCATATTGGGATTTCCATGATGTTATGGATGAAGCAGAAGGTATTATTCGTGCTGCAGCTAAGGTTGTTTCACCAGATGGCAAGATCACTTACCAAGGTACTGATATTGACTTAGGCAAGCCATTCCGTCGTGTTCACATGGTTGACTTAATTAAAGAGAAGACCGGTGTTGACTTCTGGAAGCCAATGACTGATGAAGAAGCAAAGAAGATTGCTGAAGAACATGATATTCACTGTGAAAGTTACTGGAAGGTAGGTCATGTAATTAACGCTTTCTTTGAAAAATACTGTGAAGAAACTATTGTTGATCCAACCTTCGTATATGGTCACCCAGTAGAAATTTCACCACTTGCTAAGAAGAATGCTGATGATCCAAGATTTACTGATCGTTTTGAAATTTACATTATGGGTGAAGAATACGGTAACGCGTTTTCAGAATTAAACGATCCAGATGATCAACGTGCACGTTTTGAGGCCCAAATGGCTGAACGTGATGCTGGTAACGATGAAGCTGATATGATCGATGAAGATTACCTTCGTGCTATGGAATATGGTATGCCACCTACAGGTGGTTTGGGTATCGGTATTGACCGTTTGGTAATGCTTTTGACTGATGCACCAGCTATTCGTGATGTTTTACTCTTCCCAACAATGCGTCCAGAACGTGTTGAAAGTATTGAAGCTGAAGTTAAGGCTGATATGGAAAAGAAGAATAAAGAAAACAAGTAATTTGAATTTTAAAATAAAAAAGCCATTATCTGCGTTTTAAGCGTAGGTAATGGCTTTTTATGTTTGTGGAATAAAAAAATAATTTTTTATCAAAAAGTATTGCAAAGAAAATAAGTTTTGCTATAATAATATTTGTTGTTGCGGAAGTAGTTCAGTGGTAGAACACGACCTTGCCATGGTCGGGGTCGCGGGTTCGAATCCCGTCTTCCGCTCCAGGATGAAAGCTCACTTAAGTGAGCTTTTTTTGTATCATCTTTTATACCATAAAAATTATTTCGTTTTTTTTGTAAAAAGTGTTGCAAAGAAAATAAGTTTTGCTATAATAATATTTGTTGTCGCGGAAGTAGTTCAGTGGTAGAACACGACCTTGCCATGGTCGGGGTCGCGGGTTCGAATCCCGTCTTCCGCTCCAAGATATAAGCTCACCTTAAGGTGAGCTTTTTTTGCGGGAAATAGCTCAGTTTGGTAGAGCGCTACGTTCGGGACGTAGAGGTCGCGCGTTCGAATCGCGTTTTCCCGATAGAAAATAGGCTGTCTGTTAGGACAGCCTATTTATTTTTGTTATAATAGCGTCTAAAACTGGAGGGGATAATATGGCAGCAACTACTAAAGAGAATTATGAATTGTTAGTACAGCAAGCTCAGGCATTAATTGCAAATGAATCAGATTGGATTGCTAATACTGCTAATTTATCAGCTTTATTATTTAATTCATTATCTGATGTGAATTTCGCTGGAGTTTATCGCTTAGAAAATGGTGAATTAATTTTAGGACCATTTCAAGGGATGCCAGCTTGCGTGCATATACCAGTTGGAAAAGGCGTTTGTGGTGTAGCGGCTAAGACGCAAATAACACAAATTGTTCCAAATGTGCATGAATTTGCTGGTCACATTGCTTGTGATAGTGCTTCAAATTCAGAAATAGTTATCCCCATTTTTAAGAATCGAAAATTATGGGGCGTTTTTGATTTTGATTCGACTAAGTTAGATGATTTTGATGATATGGATAAAAAGTATTTAACTAGAATTACTAAGATGGTTTTTGCTTAATCATTATTTTTTCTTCATAATGATACTAGCATGAGTTAAATTATTTTACTTACTGACAAAATAAAAGTAAAATACCATAGCGTATTTTAAAGGGTGGTGTTTGTATGGAAAACTCATACAGTAAAAGTGTAAATCAAGTGTTGGAAATTGCGCGTGAACAAGCACAGAATTTCCATCATCGTTTAATCGGAACAGAACATATTTTATTAGCCTTAGTAATTGAAACTGATGGCGAAGCTGGAAAAATTTTACGTTCATGGGGGCTGACGCCTACCGCTATACGTGAAGAAATTGAAAGATATACAGGATATGGCTCAGCTCCCAAGGCTAGCTATATGGAAATGTCACCTCGATTGAGCTTGGCTTTAGATTATGCTAAAAGACAAGCAGAACAAGGTGGATATAAAGAAATTAAAACCAATCATGTGTTATTAGGTATAACTGCTAGTGAGCAAGTTTTATCTGCAATGATTTTGAAAAACTTAAGCGTAGATATCAGTCGATTACGTCAAGATGCTATCGACAGCTTGGAACAGGATCAAGATTTTAATGATTCTGCTAATTGGTTAGGTAATAGTGATTCTAACCAAAAGAAACGTAAGAATAGCACTACGCCAACCTTGGATAAAGTAGCAATTAACTTGAATCAACGTACACGTGAAGGAAATATTGATCCTGTTATTGGACGTGATAAGGAAATTGAACGTGTAATTCAAATTTTGTCACGTAGAACTAAGAATAATCCGGTTTTAGTAGGTGAGCCAGGTGTAGGTAAGACGGCTGTTGCTGAAGCAATTGCTACTGAAATTGTTAAAAAGAGAGTGCCAGAAGATCTGTTAGATAAGCGAGTTATGGCATTAAATATGGGTAACTTGGTTGCTGGTACTAAATATCGTGGTGAATTCGAAGATCGAATGAAGAAGATCTTGGATGAAATTGCTAAAGATGGCAAAGTTATCTTATTTGTTGATGAAATGCATACTTTAATTGGTGCCGGTGGTGCTGAAGGCGCAATTGATGCTTCTAATATTTTAAAGCCATCACTTGCTCGTGGTGATGTTCAAATGATTGGTGCTACTACATTTGATGAATACCAAAAATACATTGAAAAAGATCAAGCTTTGGCAAGACGTTTCCAACAAGTGCGCTTAAATGAACCTTCAAAGAAAGATACATTAGCAATTTTGGAAGGTTTAAAACCCAAGTATGAAAAATTCCATCATGTTACTATTACTGAAGAAAGTCTAGAAGACGCAGTTGATTTATCTAGTCGATATATTTCTGATCGCTTTTTACCAGATAAAGCCATTGACTTGGTAGACGAAGCTAGTGCTGCTGTAAAAATCAAAAATAATGTTAATTCTGATGACGAATTAGTACAGATTAATAACAAGATTAAAAATTTAATTGATCAAAAAAATGAAGCAGCAGCAAGTCAAAACTTCGTAAAAGCTGCTCAATTACAAGATGAGCAAAATAATTTGCAAGCTCGTCGTGAAAAATTAGTAAATACTTTACATGAAAAAATTAGTGCTAATGCGACTGTTGAGCCCGAAGATATTGCCAAAGTAGTATCTGATTGGACTGGCGTTCCTGTTACCCAAATGAAACGTAATGAAACTCGTCAATTAGCTAATTTAGAAGGTATTTTACATAAGCGAGTTATTGGTCAAGATAAGGCTGTTTCTGCAGTTGCTCGTGCAATCCGTAGAAGTAGAAGCGGAATTAAGGATGAACGTCGTCCAATTGGCTCATTCTTGTTCTTAGGCCCAACTGGTGTGGGTAAAACAGAATTGGCTAAATCTGTTGCTGCAGCAATGTTTGGCTCAGAGGATAACCTGATACGGCTTGATATGTCTGAATACATGGATCAAATCGCTTCAAGTAAATTGATCGGTTCAGCACCAGGCTATGTAGGTTATGAAGAAGGCGGTCAACTTTCAGAACAAGTTCGTCGCCATCCATATTCAGTTGTGTTGCTCGATGAAGTAGAAAAAGCTCATCCTGATGTATTTAATCTCTTACTTCAGGTCTTGGATGAAGGATTTATGACTGATTCTAAGGGAAGGAAAGTTGATTTTAGAAATACAATCATTATTATGACTTCTAACCTTGGTTCACGTTCATTATTTGATGGCAATGCGGTTGGATTCAATGCGGATAAAATTGATCAAGCAAAAGTAAGACAAGCGAAAGTTCAACAAGCTATTAAACAGTTCTTCCGCCCTGAATTTTTAAACAGAATTGATGAAACTATTGTCTTTGATGAATTAACTAAGAAACAACTTCGTAACATTGTAAGTTTACTTACTAATAAATTGGTAGTTCGTTTACAAAGAAAAGGTATTACTTTGAAACTTTCACGTGCTGCTTTAGATAAGATCGTACAAGATGGTTATGATCCAGAAAATGGTGCTCGTCCACTTAAGAGAGCTATTCAAAATGATGTGGAAGATAAAGTTGCCGAAATGTTAATTAATGGGGAAGTTAAGAGTGGTGATACTCTTAAAATTGGTAGTCAACATGGTAATTTGAAATTCGAAGTTGTTGCACCTAAAAAAGAAGTAGAAAAAGTCAAGTAGCTTAAGTACTTGATCTTGACAAAAATAAAAAAATATTATACAATTTTTGCTGATTTAAAAAGACTGAGATTCAGGATTTTGCTGATCTATTGTCCAGCAAAATGATAAGGACAAAAACGACACTTGTTGTTTTTGTCTTTTTTATGCCTAAAATTGCGGTTTTTTGAATTTGTAACAGAAATGTAATATTTGCTTTCTTAGACAGAAAGGATGTTTTTCCTTGTTAAATGGACACGTAGTGAACTACGGTAAACATCGAACTAGACGTAGCTTCTCCCGAATTAAGGAAGTATTGAAGTTACCTAACTTAACTGATGTTCAAACCGAATCATATAAGTGGTTTCTTGATAAAGGCATTAAAGAAGTCTTTGATGACATTATGCCTATTAGTGACTTCTCAGGTAAGCTTTCATTAGAGTATGTAGGCTACAAACTTCAAAAGCCTAAGTATACAGTTGATGAAGCTCGTGATCATGATGCAACTTATGCTGCACCAATGCATGTAACTTTGAAGCTTACTAACCAAGAAACTGGTGAAATTAAGACTCAAGATGTATTCTTTGGCGATTTACCATTAATGACTGAATCAGGTTCATTCATAGTTAATGGTGCTGAAAGAGTTATTGTTTCTCAATTAGTTAGATCTCCAGGTGTTTACTACACTGGTGATTATGATAAGAATGGTCGTCAAATTTTTGGTACTACTGTTATTCCTAACCGTGGTGCTTGGCTTGAATATGAAACTGATGCTAAAAATGTTTCTTATGTTCGAGTAGACCGTACTCGTAAGTTGCCTCTTACTGTATTGATTAGAGCAATGGGTATTGGCTCAGACAGTGAAATTATTGAAATGTTTGGTCAAAGTGATACTTTGCAATTTACTTTGGACAAGGATGTTCATAAAAATCCAGCTGACTCACGCGTAGCTGAAGCTTTGAAGGATATTTACGAAAGACTTCGTCCAGGTGAACCAAAGACTACTGATTCATCACGTTCACTTTTGTATGCTCGTTTCTTTGACCCACGTCGTTATGACTTGGCACCAGTTGGACGTTACAAGATTAACAAGAAGCTTTCTCTTAAGAATCGTTTGTATGGTCAAACTTTAGCTGAAACTTTAGCTGATCCTGATACTGGTGAAATTATTGTTAAGAAGGATACTGTAGTTACTCACGAAATTATGGACAAGTTAGCTCCATACCTTGATCGCGATGACTTCAAGATGGTCACTTACCAACCTTCAAAAGAAGGTGTATTACCAGATCCTATTACAGTTCAAGAAATTAAGGTTTACTCAAAGGTAGATCCTGAACGTGAAGTTAAATTAATGTCAAATGGTCACATTGATGCAGATGTTAAGCATTTGACTCCAGCTGATGTTTTAGCTTCAATTAATTACTTCTTTGCTTTACAAGATAAGATCGGTACTACTGATGATATCGACCACTTGGGTAACCGTCGTATTCGTCGTGTTGGTGAACTTCTTCAAAATCAATTTAGAATTGGTTTGGCAAGAATGGAACGTGTTGTTCGCGAAAGAATGTCAATCCAAGACCCATCAACTGTTACCCCACAACAATTGATTAACATTCGTCCAATTGTTGCAAGTATCAAGGAATTCTTCGGTTCATCACAGCTTTCACAGTTTATGGACCAACACAACCCATTGGGTGAATTGACACATAAACGTCGTATGTCAGCCTTAGGGCCTGGTGGTTTAACTCGTGACCGTGCCGGATATGAAGTTCGTGACGTTCACTATACTCACTATGGTCGTTTGTGTCCTATTGAAACTCCAGAAGGACCTAACATTGGTTTGATTAACTCACTTGCTTCATACGCAATCATTAATAAGTATGGTTTCATTGAAACACCATATCGTCGTGTTTCTTGGGATACCCACAAGGTAACCGATAAAATCGATTATTTGACTGCTGATGAAGAAGATAACTACATTATTGCCGGTGCTAACACTCCTTTGAATGATGATGGTTCATTTAAAGAAGACATAATTTTGGCTCGTCAAAAGGAAGATAACGTCGAAGTTACTCCAGATAAGATTGACTACATGGACGTTATCCCTAAGCAAGTTGTTTCAGTAGCTTCAGCATGTATCCCATTCCTAGAAAACGATGACTCTAACCGTGCTTTGATGGGTGCCAACCAGCAACGTCAGGCTGCTCCTTTGATTAACCCACACAGTTCCCTTGTTGGTACTGGTATGGAATATCGTGCAGCTCACGACTCAGGTGCTGCATTAATTGCTAAGGCAGCTGGTACTGTTGAATACGTTGATGCTGATGAAATTCGTATTAGACGTGAAGATGGTACTTTAGACAAGTACACTCTTGAAAAATACCGTCGTTCAAACAACTCTAAGTCATACAACCAAACTCCTAATGTTAAATTGGGTGATCACGTTGATGAAAGTGATGTAATTGCTAATGGTCCAACTATGGATCATGGTGAACTTGCATTAGGTCAAAACCCACTCATTGCTTTCATGACTTGGAACATGTACAACTATGAAGATGCCATCATGCTTTCAGAACGTTTGGTTAAGGATGATGTATATACTTCAATTAGTATCGAAGATTATGAATCAGAAGCTCGCGATACTAAGCTTGGACCAGAAGAAATTACAAGAGAACTTCCTAACATCGGTGAAGATGCTTTGAAGGATCTTGATGCTGATGGTATCGTTCGTGTCGGTGCTGAAGTTCATGATGGTGATATTTTGGTGGGTAAGGTAACTCCTAAGGGTGTAACTGAATTATCTGCTGAAGAAAGATTACTTCACGCTATCTTTGGTGAAAAGGCTCGTGAAGTTCGTGATACTTCACTTCGTGTACCACATGGTGGTGGCGGTATCGTTCAAGACGTTAAGGTTTATACTCGCGAAGCCGGCGATGAACTTTCACCAGGTGTAAATACTATGGTTCGTGTTTACATTGCACAAAAGAGAAAGATTCAAGTTGGGGACAAGATGTCTGGTCGTCACGGTAACAAGGGTACTGTTGCTGCAGTTATGCCAGAAGAAGATATGCCATACCTTCCAGATGGTACTCCAGTAGATATTTGTTTGAACCCAATGGGTGTTCCATCACGTATGAACATTGGACAGCTTCTTGAATTGCACTTGGGTGCTGCTGCTCGTCAATTAGGTATTCACGTAGCAACTCCAGTATTTGATGGTGCTAATGAAAATGATGTTTGGGATACTGTACGTCAAGCGGGTATGGATAAAGATGGTAAGACAGTTATTTATGATGGTCGTACCGGTGAACCATTCCACAACCGTGTGTCAGTAGGTGTCATGCACTACTTGAAACTTACTCACATGGTTGACGACAAGATCCACGCTCGTTCAATTGGGCCATACTCATTGGTTACTCAACAACCTTTGGGTGGTAAAGCTCAATTCGGTGGACAGCGTTTTGGTGAAATGGAAGTTTGGGCTCTTGAAGCTTATGGTGCAGCTTACACATTACAAGAAATTTTGACTTATAAGTCAGATGATGTTGTTGGTCGTGTAAAGGCATATGAAGCTATTGTTAAGGGCGAAAGAATTCCTAAGCCAGGTGTACCAGAATCATTCCGTGTTCTTGTTAAGGAACTCCAATCATTAGGTTTGGATATTCGTGTCCTTGATATGGATCATAATGAAATTGAACTTCGTGATATGGATGAGGATTCAAGTGAACACTTGAATATCGATACTTTGTCACGTATGGCAGAAGAACAAGAAAAGAAGAAGTTAGCCGAAGAAACTGGAAAATCAGAGAATAAAGAAGATAGTAATGAAACTGCAGATAAGCCAGTAGCTCCTGCAGATGAATCTGACGGTAAAGTTTCTAAATAGTAGGAGGTTAAACTTTTGATCGACGTAAATAAGTTTGAAAGTATGCAAATTGGTCTTGCATCACCTAACAAGATCAGAAGCTGGTCGTATGGTGAAGTTAAGAAGCCAGAAACCATCAACTACCGTACTTTAAAGCCAGAAAAAGATGGCTTGTTTGATGAAAGAATTTTTGGACCAACTAAAGATTGGTCATGTGCTTGTGGTAAGTACAAGGGTGTTAGATACCGTGGTATCGTTTGTGACCGTTGTGGTGTAGAAGTTACTTCTTCAAAGGTAAGAAGAGAACGTATGGGTCACATTGAATTAGCTGCTCCTGTAACTCACATTTGGTACTTCAAAGGTATCCCATCAAGAATGGGATTGGTATTGGATATTTCTCCAAGATTGCTTGAAGAAGTTATCTACTTTGCTGCGTATATCGTAATTGATCCAGGTGATACTGACCTTGAACCTAAGCAATTGTTAACTGAAGCTGAATATCGTGAACAAAAAGCAAAATACGGTAATCGCTTTGAAGCTAAGATGGGTGCTGAAGCTATTCGTGAATTGCTTAAGAAGGTTGACCTTGATAAAGAAGTTAAGAATTTGAAGAAAGAACTTCAAACTGCAACTGGTCAAAAGCGTACTCGTGCAATTAGACGTTTAGATATTTTGGATGCATTTAAGAATTCTGGTAACAAACCTGAATGGATGGTTATGGATGCTGTTCCAGTTATCCCACCAGATCTTCGTCCAATGGTTCAACTTGAAGGTGGACGTTTTGCAACTTCAGATTTGAACGATTTATATAGACGTGTCATTAACCGTAATAATCGTTTGAAGAGATTACTTGACTTGAATGCTCCAAATATTATCGTTCAAAATGAAAAGCGTATGCTTCAAGAAGCTGTAGATGCTTTGATCGATAATGGACGTCGTGGTCGTCCTGTTGTTGGACCAGGTAACCGTCCACTTAAGTCACTTTCACACATGCTTAAAGGTAAGCAAGGTCGTTTCCGTCAAAACTTGCTTGGTAAGCGTGTAGACTATTCTGGTCGTTCAGTTATTGATGTTTCACCAAAATTGAAGTTCTATCAATGTGGTGTTCCTCGTCCAATGGCTTTGGAATTGTTTAAGCCATTTGTAATGCACGAATTGGTTAAGCGTGGTATTGCTTCTAACATTAAGAATGCTAAGCGTAAGATTGATCGTGAAGATGATGATATCTGGGACGTACTTGAAGACGTTATTAAGGAACGTCCAGTTCTTTTAAACCGTGCACCTACTCTTCACCGTTTGAGTATTCAAGCATTTGAACCTGTTTTGGTACCAGGTAAATCAATTAGACTTCACCCATTAGCTTGTGAAGCTTACAATGCCGACTTCGATGGTGACCAGATGGCCATCCACGTACCACTTTCAGATGAAGCTGTTGCTGAATCACGTTTGCTTATGCTTGCAGCTCACCATATCTTAGCTCCTAAGGATGGTAAGCCAATTGTTACTCCATCACAGGATGTTGTTTTGGGTAACTACTGGTTAACTCAAGCTGAACGTGGCCGTGAAGGCGAAGGCATGATCTTTAGTTCACCAGCAGAAGCAACTGTAGCTTACGAAAATGGTGATATTCACTATCATACTATTATTGGTATGTCAGCTGATGCTATGCCTAAGAAGCCATGGCCTAAGGGACACGAACATGGTATTTTCATTACTACTTACGGTAAGCTTGTCTTTAATCAATTGTTCCCAGACGATTACTTTTATGTCAATGAACCAACTGAGAAGAACTTGAATGATCCATTGGATGCTAAGTACTTCTTAAATGAAGGTGAAGATATTAATAGTAAAATCAATGAAGTGGCTGATGATTTGATCGCTAGTCCATTCAAGAGTAGCTTCTTATCAGATTCAATTGCTACTATTTACAAGTATTACAAGGTTCAAAGAACTTCAGAATACTTGGATGACTTGAAGGAATTAGGTTACACTAGTTCAACTACTTCAGGTATTACTATTGGTATGAATGACGTTCCTGAAATTGGTGATAAAGATGAAAAGGTAGCTAAAGCACGTAAGCAAGTTGATGTTGTTTCTAAACAATTTAGACGTGGTTTAATTACTGAACAAGAACGTCACGATCGAGTAATTAGTATTTGGAATGCATGTAAGGATGAAATCCAAAACGAAATTGCTCAAATCCACTCACCACGTAACCCAATTTCAATCATGGCCGACTCAGGTGCCCGTGGTAACATTTCTAACTTTACTCAGTTAGCTGGTATGCGTGGATTGATGGCCACTCCTAACGGTGGTTTGTTCGAAATTCCTGTTACTTCAAACTTTAAAGAAGGTTTGTCAGTATTGGAATTGTTCATGTCCACTCACGGTGCTCGTAAGGGTATGACTGATACAGCTTTGAAGACTGCTCAGTCAGGTTACTTAACTCGTCGTTTGGTTGATGTTGCACAGGATGTTATTATTCGTGATGATGATTGTGGTACTGATAGAGGTATTACAGTTAGTGCAATTATGGAAGGCGACGAAATGATTGAACCATTATTCGATCGTTTAGTTGGTCGTTTCACTGCTGAAACTGTTAAGGATCCTGAGACTGGTGAAGCAATCGTTGGTAGAGACGTAATGATGGACGAAAACATGGCTCATAAGATCTGTGATGCAGGTGTAACTCATGTTAAGATTCGTTCAATCCTTACTTGTGATACCCCACACGGTGTATGTCGTAAGTGTTACGGTATGAACCTTGCTACTGGTGAAGAAGTTGAAGTTGGTGAAGCAGTTGGTACTGTTGCAGCACAATCAATTGGTGAACCAGGTACTCAGCTTACTTTGAGAACTTTCCACAACGGTGGGGTTGCCGGTGCTGAAGATATTACTCAAGGTTTGCCTCGTGTTCAAGAATTGTTTGAAGCACGTAACCCTAAGGGTCGTGCAACCATTTCTGAAGTAGATGGTGTAATTGATTCAATTCAAGAAAATCCAGCAGAACATACTCGTGAAATTACTGTTAAGGGTAAAATTGATACTAGAAGTTACAGTGTTCCTTATACTGCTTCAGTTGCTGTATCTGAGGGTGATTATGTTCACCGTGGTGATAAGTTAACTCTTGGTTCTGTTGACCCTAAGGAATTAATCCAAGTTACTGATACTTTAACTACTGAGAAGTATATTTTGGCTGAAGTTCAAAAGGCCTACAGAATGCAGGGTGTAGATATCGCTGACAAGCACGTCGAAGTATTGACTCGTCAAATGCTTCAAAAGGTTCGTGTTCTTGATCCGGGTGAAACTGACATCTTACCAGGTGAAGTTATGGATATCGGTCAATTTAGAGACCGTAATAAGGAAGTAATTATCTCTGGTGGTATTCCTGCAACTGCTCAAAGTATTATCTTAAGTATTACTAAGGCTGCTTTGGAAACTAACAGTTTCTTGTCAGCTGCTTCATTCCAAGAAACTACTCGTGTTCTTACTGATGCTTCAATCAGAGGTAAGAATGATCCGCTTCTTGGTCTTAAGGAAAATGTTATCATCGGTAAAATTATTCCAGCTGGTACTGGTATGCCAATTTACCGTAGCATGGAACCTGAAGCTGATGTTAAGAAACCAGATTCAGTATACTCAATTGCTGATATTGAAAAGCAAATGAAAGAAAAAGATAAGACTAAGTAAAATTAGTTTTAAGTAAAAAGCGTTTCTATTTTTAAAGTAGAAACGCTTTTTTATTGTTCAAAAATAAATTTTGAAATAATTAGTCCAATAAAAATGAATGGAATAAATGGATAATTATATGAAGCTAAATTATTTTCTGTAAAATGAATGATTATTAAAATTAAAGCAGCAAAAAGTAAAGTTAAGTTTGCAAAAGTGGGAGTAAAATAAGTGGAGATTAGGACATAGATTAATAAATCACCTAATCCCATTTTTTGTTTAAATGAATAAATACTAAGGACTATCAAAACTGGTAGAAAAGATAGCCATTCAATCCAGTTAAATAAGTAAATGCGATTAAATAAAATAGAAGTAATAATTGCTGGAAAAATAAAAATTAAATCAAATTCATTTTGATAATAATCAGAGATTGCAATTAAAAGAAGAGAAAAAATAAAGATAGAAGTGATAATTTGACTTTTATCACTAAAATTTATTGTACAAAAAGCAAAGCCACCAACTAGTTCAAAAAAGAATAATTCACGCGGAATATTTTTTTGGCAATACTTACATTTGCCTTTCAAAAGTAAATAAGAGAATAGAGGAATTTCGTCCAATAGTGAAAGAGTACTTTTACAATTATCACAATAAGACCGAGAAAAGATAAAGTTACGAGTATCCCATCGTTCGTATATAACGTTTGCATGTGAAGCTAAGCATGCTCCTATGAAAAAATTAAGTAAAAAATATATTGAGTTCAAAAAATCACCTCATTGTTTATTACGCAAAATTCAAAAAATTCTTTTTAAAAAGTTTGATTTCTATTAAAAACCGAGTACAATAGTCTTTGTATGTTTTGAACAGTCTATTCGCGAGTATAAAAAGAAACTCCCGGATGTGTGAACAAAATAGTATTTTTAGGAGGAAAAATTAATGCCAACCATTAATCAATTGGTAAGAAAAGGCCGTCATTCAAAGGTTACTAAATCAAAATCACCTGCTTTGAATTACAGCTACAACAGTATGAAGAAGGAATCAGTATTCAACCCAGCTCCACAAATGCGTGGTGTTGCAACTCGTGTTGGTACCATGACTCCAAAGAAGCCTAACTCAGCTTTACGTAAGTACGCTCGTGTACGTCTTTCAAACTTGATCGAAGTTACTGCTTACATTCCAGGGGAAGGCCACAACTTGCAAGAACACTCAGTTGTTTTAATCCGTGGTGGTCGTGTAAAGGACCTTCCTGGTGTACGTTACCATATCGTTCGTGGTGCCCTTGATACTGCTGGTGTTGAAGGCAGAAAGCAAAGCCGTTCTAAGTACGGTACTAAGAAAGATTAAAGGAGGAGTTAAATAATGCCTAGAAAAGGTCACGTAACTAAGAGAGACGTTTTAGCAGATCCAGTTTACAACTCAAAGCTTGTTACTAAGTTGATCAACCACTTAATGATCGATGGTAAGAGAGCTAAGGCATCTTCAATCCTTTACGATGCTTTCAACATTGTTCAAGACAAGACTGGTAAGGAACCACTTGATGTATTTGAAGAAGCTATGAACAACGTTATGCCAGTTTTGGAAGTTAGAGCTCGCCGTATCGGTGGTTCAAACTACCAAATCCCAGTAGAAGTACGTCCTGAAAGAAGAACTACTTTAGGCTTAAGATGGCTTGTTTCATACGCTCGTTTACGTAACGAACATACTATGGATGAACGTTTAGCTAACGAAATCATTGATGCTTCAAACAACACTGGTTCAGCAGTTAAGAAGCGTGAAGACGTTCACCGTATGGCTGAAGCTAACCGTGCATTTGCACACTACCGCTTCTAATTTGTTCGTTTTAATTTAAGGAGAGACTAATTTATGGCTAACAAGCGTGAATTTCCATTAGCAAAGACACGTAATATTGGTATTATGGCCCACATCGATGCGGGTAAGACCACTACTACTGAACGTATCCTTTACTACACTGGTAAGATCCACAAAATTGGTGAAACTCACGAAGGTGATTCACAAATGGACTGGATGGATGAAGAAAAGGAACGTGGTATCACTATTACTTCCGCAGCTACTACTGCACAATGGAAGGATTACAGAATTAACATTATTGATACCCCAGGACACGTTGACTTCACTATCGAAGTAGAACGTTCACTTCGTGTTCTTGATGGTGCCGTAACTGTTCTTGATGCTCAAGCTGGTGTTGAACCACAAACTGAAAACGTATGGCGTCAAGCTGAAACTTACGGTGTTCCTCGTATTGTTTTTGTTAACAAGATGGACAAGATCGGTGCTGACTTTGACAAGTCAGTTAAGTCATTACATGAACGTTTGAACGCTAATGCTCAAGCTGTTCAAATGCCAATTGGTTCAGCAGACACTTTTGAAGGTGTTATTGACTTGATCAACATGGTTGCTGATATTTATGACGAAGACAAGCTTGGTTCTAAGTGGGATACTGTTCCAGTTCCTGACGAATACAAAGAAGAAGCTGAAAAGCGTCGTGCTGCATTGATTGAAGCTGTTGCTGATGTTGATGACAACATTATGGAAAAGTATCTTGGCGGTGAAGAAATTTCTAATGATGAATTGAAGGCTGCTATCCGTAAAGCTACTTTGAACTTGGAATTCTTCCCAGTATACGCAGGTTCAGCATTTAAGAACAAGGGTGTTCAAATGATGCTTGATGGTGTTATTGATTACTTGCCATCACCACTTGATGTTAAGCCTTATGTTGCTCATGATCCTAAGACTGGTGACGAAGTTGAACTTATGGCTGACGATAAGAAGCCATTTGCAGCTCTTGCATTTAAGATTGCTACTGACCCATTTGTAGGTCGTTTGACTTTCATCCGTGTTTACACTGGTTCTCTTGAATCAGGTTCATACGTATTGAACGCTTCAAAGAACTCACGTGAACGTGTAGGTCGTTTGCTTCAAATGCACGCTAACTCAAGAACTGAAATCCCAGAAGTATTCTCAGGTGATATTGCAGGTGCTATTGGTTTGAAGAACACCACTACTGGTGACTCATTAACTGATCCAGATCATCCACTTATTTTGGAAAGTTTGCAAGTTCCAGATCCAGTTATCCAAGTATCAGTTGAACCTAAATCAAAGGCTGACCGTGATAAGATGGACGTTGCTTTACAAAAGCTTACTGAAGAAGACCCAACTTTCCGTGCAGAAACTAATCCTGAAACTGGTCAAACTTTGATTTCAGGTATGGGTGAACTTCACCTTGATATCATGGTTGAACGTATGAGACGTGAATTTAACGTTGAAGCTAAGATTGGTGAACCACAAGTTGCTTACCGTGAAACCTTTACTAAGGAAGCTAAAGCACAAGGTAAGTTCGTTCGTCAATCAGGTGGTAAGGGTCAATACGGTGATGTATGGATTGACTTTACTCCTAATGAAGAAGGTAAGGGCTACGAATTCGAAGACGCTATCGTTGGTGGTGTTGTTCCTCGTGAATTTATCCCTTCAGTTGACCAAGGTTTACAAGAAGCTATGAAGAATGGTGTTCTTGCTGGTTACCCATTGATCGATGTTAAGGCTAAACTTTACGATGGTAGTTACCACGAAGTTGACTCATCAGAAGCTGCATTTAAGGTTGCTGCTTCACTTGCATTGAGAAATGCTGCTTCAAAGGCTGGCGCAGTTATCTTGGAACCAATTATGAAGGTTCAAGTAACTACTCCAGAAGAATACTTAGGTGATGTTATGGGTTCAATCACTGCTCGTCGTGGTACCATGGAAGGTATGGAAGACAGAGCTGGTGCTAAGATTATTAACTCATTTGTTCCACTTTCAGAAATGTTTGGTTACGCAACTACTTTGCGTTCATCAACTCAAGGTCGTGGTACATTTACTATGGTATTTGATCACTACTCACCAACTCCTAAGTCAATTCAAGCTGATATTATTAAGAAACGCGGCGGCGACGCTGAATAATTCTCAATAAAAATATTTTTACAATATTTTCAGCTTAGTTGAAAACAATTACATATAAAAAAAGAGTTATTGAAAATTTTTCAATAACTCTTTTTTATAAATTTTTTAGCAAAAAAGTATTGTAACCCTTGATATTTAAGGACATACCAAGTACAATAGTCTTTGTGCTTAAGGGGCGATTGCGCCCTAAGCGAGTAATATTGTTGTAGAGCGTTGACGCAAAAGGTTGCGGCACGCCAGGCTGCATTGCCACAGTGGCGTGCGGGGAATTTTTGCCGAGCGAGTCATCTTTTAAAGAAGACGTTAAGGAGGTAATTTAATGGCAAGTCAAACAATTCGTATTAGACTTAAGTCTTACGAACATGGTATTCTCGATGAATCAGCTGCTAAGATCGTAGCTACTGCAAAGAGAACTGGTGCTGAAATTTCAGGTCCTGTTCCTCTTCCAACAGAAAGAACTTTATTCACTGTTCTTCGTTCACCACACAAGAACAAGGACTCACGTGAACAATTCGAAATGCGTACTCACAAGCGTTTAATTGATATTTTGAATCCAACACCTAAGACTGTTGATTCATTAATGAAGCTTGATCTTCCAAGTGGCGTAGACATCGAAATTAAATTGTAATTTAAATAGAAAGAGGTGTAATCATGACCAAAGGAATCTTAGGAAGAAAAGTTGGTATGACTCAAATCTTTACTAAAGATGGTATCCTTGTTCCTGTAACTGTTGTTGAAGCAACTCCTAACGTTGTTATGCAAGTTAAGACTGTTGAATCAGACGGTTACGAAGCAGTTCAATTAGGTTACCAAGACAAACGTGAAGTTTTGAGCAACAAACCAGAAAAAGGTCATGCTGATAAAGCAAAGACTTCACCTAAGCGCTTCATTCGGGAAATCCGCGGTGTTGAGCTTAAGGACTATGAAGTCGGCTCAGAAGTTACTGTGGATACATTCAAGGAAGGTGACGTTGTAAACGTTACTGGTACTTCAAGAGGTCATGGATACCAAGGTAACATTAAGCGTTGGGGCCAATCAAGAGGACCAGAAACTCACGGTTCAAGATACCACAGAATTCCTGGTTCAATGGGTTCAATCATTAACCGTGTACCAAAGGGCAAGCGTTTGCCAGGTCACATGGGTGTAAAGAAAGTTACCATTGAAAACTTAGTAATTGAAAAAGTTGTTGCAGATAAGAACGTATTGATGATCAAGGGTAATGTTCCTGGTGCTAAGAACTCATTAATCGTTGTTAAGACTGCTTCTAAAGCTGTTAAGGCTGATAAATAGGAAGGAGGACTAGAATGGCTAATTTAAAAGTTATGGATCAAAACGGTAAAGACTCTGGTGAAGTTACTTTAAACGATAAAGTTTTTGGTATTGAACCTAATGATAATGTTGTTTTTGAAGCAATCATTAGACAAAGAGCCGGCAAGCGTCAAGGTACTTCAAAGGTTAAGAATAGATCTGCTGTTCGCGGCGGTGGTAAGAAGCCTTGGAGACAAAAGGGTACTGGTCGTGCTCGTCAAGGTTCTATCAGAGCTCCACAATGGCGTGGTGGTGGTACAGTATTTGGCCCAACTCCACGTTCATATGCATACACTATGCCAAGAAAGCAACGTCGTTTGGCTATTAAGTCAGTTCTTTCCCAAAAGTTGATTGACAATGATTTAATCGTTTTAGATAAGTTGACTATGTCAGCTCCTAAGACTAAGGAATTAGTATCAATGTTAAACAGCTTGAATGCTGACGGTAAGGTTTTAATTGTTTCAGATGATAACAATGTACAACTTTCCGCAAGAAACTTAGCTAAGGTTAAGGTTGTTCCAGTTAATGGTTTAAATGTTGAAGATGCTGTTAACTACGGCAAGTTAATCTTGACTCAAGATGCTGTTAAGAAGATCGAGGAGGTTTTGGCTTAATGGACGCACGCGATATTATTTTAAGACCTGTCATTACTGAAAAGTCCACGAACTTAATGGATGATAAGAAGTACACATTCGACGTGCTTTTAACTGCAACCAAGACACAAGTTCGCAATGCTGTTGAAGAAATCTTCGATGTTAAAGTAAAGAGCGTTAATATTATGAACGTTCGCGGCAAGGACAAGCGAGTAGGTCGTTACACTGGTAAGACTGCTCGTCGTAGAAAAGCTATTGTTGCTTTAACTGACGATTCAAACGACATCAAGATTTTCCAAGAAAATACAGAAGACAACAAGTAATAGGAGGTCAGTCAATTGGCTATTAAGATTTACAAGCCAACCACGAATGGTCGTCGTCATATGACTTCTTCCGACTTTGCTGAGATTACCAAGACAAAGCCTGAAAAGACTTTACTTGAATCACAATCACATACTGCAGGTCGTAACTCATATGGTCGTATCACTGTAAGACACCGTGGTGGTGGTCACAAACAAAAATACCGTATCATCGACTTTAAGCGTAATAAGGATAATGTAAAAGCAGTTGTAAATGCTATCGAATACGATCCAAACAGAACTGCTAACATTGCTTTGCTTCACTATACTGATGGTATTAAAGCTTATATCTTAGCACCAAAGGGCTTAAAAGTTGGCGATATTGTTGAATCAGGCGATTCAGTTGACATTAAGCCAGGTAACGCTTTAGCATTAAAGAACATCCCAACAGGTACTTCAATTCACAATATTGAATTAAAGCCAGGTAAGGGTGGTCAACTTGTAAGAAGTGCTGGTGCTTCAGCTCAAGTTTTAGGTTTTGATGGTAACTACACTTTAGTAAGATTACAAAGTGGTGAAGTACGTAAGATTTTGTCATCATGCCGTGCTACTATTGGTGTTGTTGGTAATGAACAACATTCATTAATTCAATTAGGTAAAGCTGGTCGTAAGCGTTGGTTAGGCAAGCGTCCACAATCACGTGGTTCTGTAATGAACCCTAACGATCACCCACATGGTGGTGGTGAAGGTAAGGCTCCAGTTGGTCGTCCACAACCTATGACTCCATGGGGTAAGAAGGCTCGTGGTATTAAGACTAGAGATGTCAAGAAGGCTAGCGAGAAGTTAATCATTCGTCACCGTAAGGGTAGCAAGTAATAGAAGGAGGGTTAATTAATGAGCCGTAGTATTAAAAAAGGTCCTTTTGCTGATGCGTCATTGTTAAAGAAGGTTGATGCACAAGCAGATGCAGATAAGAAGCAAGTTATTAAAACTTGGTCACGTCGTTCAACTATTTTCCCTTCCTTTGTTGGTTTGACTATAGCTGTTTACGATGGTAGAAAACATGTTCCAGTATATATTACTGAAGACATGGTTGGTCACAAGTTAGGTGAATTTGTTCCAACAAGAACTTTCCATGGACACAAATCCACTGATGACAAAGCAACATCACAATCTTAGAGGAAGGAGAACATCTAAATGGCAGAACAAATTAGTTCAGCTAAGGCTGAAGCAAGAACTGTTCGCATCGCTCCAAGAAAAGCTCGTTTGGTCATTGACTTAATTCGTGGTAAGAGCGTTGCTGAAGCATTAGCAATCTTAGAATTTACGCCTAGAGCTGCTTCCCCAATCGTTGAAAAGGTTTTACGTTCAGCTATTGCTAACGCAGAACACAACTACGATCTTGAAAGTGCAAATCTTTACGTATCAGAAGCTTACGTAAATGAAGGTGCAACTTTGAAGAGATTCCGTCCACGTGCTAAGGGGATGGCTTCTCCAATTAACAAGAGAACTAGTCACGTAGTTGTAGTAGTTTCAGAAAAGAACGATTAAGGGAGGTATATTAATGGGTCAAAAGATTAACCCAAACGGTTTTCGTCTCGGTGTCATCCGTGACTGGGAATCAAAATGGTATGCTGACAAAGGATACAAGGAAACTTTAAAAGAAGACCTTCAAATTAGAAAATTTATCTCAGAAAAATTGAAGGATGCTTCAGTATCTACTGTTGAAATTGAACGTGCAGCCAACAGAATTAATATCTCAATTCATACTGCTAAGCCAGGTATGGTAATTGGTAAAGGTGGTTCTGAAGTTGAAGCTTTAAGAAAACAATTAAATGCTTTAACTGGTAAGCAAGTTCACATTAATATTGTTGAAATTAAGAAGCCAGATCTTGATGCTGAATTGGTAGCAGATAGTATTGCTCGTCAACTTGAAGCTCGTATTGCTTTCAGACGTGCTATGCGTCAAGCTACTCAAAGAGCTATGCGCGCTGGTGCCAAGGGTATTAAGGTTCAAACTTCAGGTCGTTTGAACGGTGCCGACATGGCAAGAAGAGAATGGCACACTGAAGGACGTGTTCCATTACAAACTTTGAGAGCTGATATTGATTATGCTTGGGTAAATGCTTTCACTACTTATGGTGAAATTGGTGTTCAAGTTTGGATCAACCGTGGTGAAATCTTACCTACTCGTAAGAACAAGCCAGCTTCAAAGCCAGCGAAGGGAGGAAATAGATAATGCCTTTAGTACCAAAACGAGTAAAACACCGTCGTGAATTCCGTGGTAAGATGCGTGGTGCTGCTAAAGGTGGTAAATATATTGCCTTTGGTGAATATGGTCTTGAAGCCCTCGAATCACATTGGATTACTAACCGTCAAATCGAAGCTGCTCGTGTTGCTATGACACGTTACATGAAGCGTGGCGGTAAAGTTTGGATTAGAATTTTCCCTCAAAAGTCATACACTGCTAAAGGTGTAGGTGTACGTATGGGTTCTGGTAAAGGTGCACCTGCAGGTTGGGTAGCTGTAGTTAAGAGAGAAAAGATTTTATTTGAAATTGGTGGCGTTTCTGAAGAAGTTGCTCGTGAAGCTTTAAGACTTGCTTCAACTAAGTTACCAATTAAGACTAAGTTTGTAACTAGAAGTTCGGAAGTAGGTGGCGAATCTAATGAAGGCTAAAGATATCAGAGCATTAACCACTGATGAAATGTTAGAAAAAGAAAAGCAATACAAAGAAGAACTCTTTAATTTGCGTTTCCAACAAGCAACGGGTCAATTAGAAAATACCGCTCGCTTGAGCAAAGTCCGCAAGAATATCGCCAGAATTAAAACTATTCTGAGCGAAAAAGCGTTAGAAAACAATTAATGGAAGGGAGCTATTAACTTGAGCGAAACAAACGAAAGAAATCGTCGTCACGTATACCAAGGTCGTGTAGTTTCTGATAAGATGGACAAGACTATTACAGTTGTTGTTGATACTTACAAGAACCACCCTGTTTACAACAAGCGTTTTAGATATTCAAAGAAATACTACGCACAAGACGAAAATAATGAAGCTAAAGTTGGCGATACTGTACGTATCATGGAAACCCGTCCATTATCTCGTAAGAAGCGCTTCCGTTTAGTAAAGATTGTTAAGAAATCTGTTTAATTTGCGGATTTAGTGAGGGGAGGATTATACAGTGATTCAAAACGAATCCCGTTTAAAGGTTGCTGATAACTCTGGTGCCAGAGAGCTTTTAGTTATTAGAGTCTTAGGTGGATCAAAGCGTAAGACTGGTAACATTGGTGACATCGTAGTATGTACTGTTAAGCAAGCAACACCAGGTGGCGTTGTCAAAAAAGGCGACGTTGTTAAAGCTGTAATTGTTAGAACAAAGTCAGGTGCACGTCGTGAAGATGGTTCATACATTAAATTCGACGAAAATGCTGGCGTAATTATTAACGCAGATAAGAGCCCACGTGGTACTCGTATCTTTGGGCCAGTTGCACGTGAGTTACGTGAGAACGACTTTATGAAGATCGTCTCTCTTGCTCCTGAAGTCTTATAATTGATAGTGAGGTGCACTGATGTTCGTTAAAACTGGTGACAAAGTTAAAGTTATTGCCGGAAAAGACAAAGGTAAGGAAGGTACTGTTCTTTCTGTTAACGTTAAGAAAAACCGCGTAGTTGTTAAGGGCGTTAATAAGATTAAGAAGCACCAAAAGCCTTCACAAACCAATGCCAATGGTGGTGTAGTTGAATCAGAAGGTTCAATTCATGCATCAAATGTTAAAGTAATTAGTAAAAAAGAAGATAAGTAGAAGGGAGGACACAAATGGCAAGTTATTTAGCTGAAGAATACAAAGAAACAGTAGCTCCTGCTTTAAAGGAAAAGTTTAACTACACTTCATCAATGCAAATTCCTAAGATCGATAAGATCGTTTTAAACATGGGTGTTGGTGATGCAGTATCAAATGCCAAGAACTTGGACGAAGCTGTTGAAGAATTAACTTTGATTTCAGGCCAAAAGCCTTTGATTACTAAGGCTAAGAAGTCAATCGCTAACTTCCGTTTACGTGAAGGTATGTCTATCGGTGCTAAGGTTACTCTTAGAGGCGACAGAATGTACGACTTCTTGTACAAGTTAATCAATGTTTCTCTTCCACGTGTTCGTGACTTCCGTGGTGTATCAACTCGTTCATTTGATGGTCGCGGTAATTACACTTTGGGTATTAAGGAACAATTAATTTTCCCAGAAATTGATTTTGATAAGGTTAACCGTACTAGAGGGTTAGACATTGTTATCGTAACTACTGCCGATACTGATGAAGAAGCTCGTGAACTTTTAAGTCAATTCGGTATGCCGTTTGCAAGATAGTGGAGGACATTAATGGCTAAAACATCACAAAAAATTAGAAATCGTCGTCCTGCTAAGTTCTCTTCACGCGAATATACACGTTGCGAGAGATGTGGTCGTCCACATTCCGTATACCGTAAATTTGGTTTATGCCGTATTTGCTTAAAGGAATTAGCACACAAGGGTCAAATTCCTGGTCTTAAAAAGGCTAGTTGGTAGTATACGGTTAGGAGGATAAGCTTAAATGGTCATGACAGATCCAATCGCAGATTACTTGACTAGAATCAGAAATGCCAACATGGCAAAGCATGATTCAGTTGAAATTCCTGCATCAAACATTAAAAAGTCTATTTCAGAAATTTTGAAGCGCGAAGGTTTCATCCGTGATTACGAAGTTGCAGATGATAACAAGCAAGGTGTTATCAAAGTATTCTTGAAATATGGTCCAAATGGAGAACGTGTCATTTCAGGTTTGAAGCGTATTTCTAAGCCTGGTCTTAGAAATTACGTAAGTGCTGAAGACTTACCTAAAGTTCTCAATGGTTTAGGCATTGCCATCGTTTCTACTTCTGCTGGTGTTATTACCGATAAGGAAGCAAGACAAAAGAACGTTGGCGGCGAAGTAGTTGCCTACGTTTGGTAATACTGACAGAAAGGAGAACAATCAATGAGCCGTATTGGTTTAAAGACTATTGAAGTCCCTGACAGTGTCACTGTTACCAAGGAAGGTGACAATATTACTGTTAAGGGCCCTAAGGGTGAATTAACTAGATACTTTGATCCAAAGATCACTTTTGAACAAAATGATGGCGAAATTAACTTTTCACGTTCAAGTGAAAGTGACAAAGCACTTCACGGTACTGAAAGAGCTAACTTAGCTTCAATGATCGAAGGTGTACTTAATGGTTACAAGAAGACTTTGAAGTTAATCGGTGTTGGTTACCGTGCACAAGCACAAGGTAATAAGATTACTTTAAATGTTGGTTACTCACACCCAGTTGTATTGACTGCACCAGAAGGTGTTTCTGTAAAGGCAACTTCAGCAACTGATGTAGAAGTTGAAGGTGTTTCAAAGCAAGATGTAGGTCAATTTGCAGCTGAAATCCGCGCCGTACGTCCACCAGAACCTTATAAGGGTAAGGGTATTCGTTATGTTGATGAATACGTACGTCGTAAGGAAGGTAAGACTGGTAAGTAATAAGTAGTTATTTTTGAGGTGAAATTGTGATTTCTAAACCAGATAAAAACAAGTTACGCTTAAAGCGTCACAGACGTATTCGTGGAAAAATTTCTGGTACTGCTGAGCGCCCACGCTTAAGCATTTTTCGTTCAAATAAAAACATCTACGCTCAATTAATTGATGACGTAGCGGGTGTTACGCTTGCAAGTGCCTCAACTTTGGATGAAAATGTATCAGATGCAACTAAGTTAGAACAAGCTGCTGCTGTTGGTAAGGCAATTGCCGAAGCTGCAAAGGCTAAGAACATTTCTACTGTTGTATTCGACAGAAGTGGTTATTTATACCACGGCCGTATTCAAGCATTAGCTGATGCTGCTCGTGAAAACGGATTAGATTTCTAGGAAAGGAGAATTAACACATGGCAAACCGCAATGATTCTCGTAACAATCGCAGAAACAAAGACGATATCGAAGATCAATTAGTCGCTGTCAACCGTATTACTAAGGTTGTTAAAGGTGGCCGTCGCATGAGATTTGCTGCTCTTGTTGTTGTTGGTGACAAGAAGGGCCGCGTAGGTTTTGGTACTGGTAAAGCTCAAGAAGTCCCAGAAGCAATCCGTAAGGCTGTAGAAGACGGTAAGAAGAAGATGATCAACGTACCTAAGGTTGGTACTACTATTCCTCACGAAGTTATTGGTCACTATGGTTCAGGTAACATTTTATTGAAGCCTGCCGAAGCTGGTTCCGGTGTTGCTGCCGGTGGTGCCGTACGTATCGTTATGGATATGGCTGGTATTTCAGACGTAACTTCAAAGTCACTTGGTTCTAATACTCCAATCAACGTTGTTCGTGCAACTATTGATGGTTTAAAGAAGCTTAGAACTAGCGAAGAAGTAAGTAAACTTCGTCAACCTGAAAGAGCTTAAGATTAGGGAGATCATAGATGACTGATTTAAAGATTACTTTAATTAGAAGTGCTGCTCACCGTCTACCTGAACAAAGAAAGATCGTTAAAGCTCTTGGTTTAGGTAGAGTAGATAGTACTGTTGTTCTTCCAGACAACGCTGCTACTCGTGGTGCATTATTGAAAATTGCTCACTTAATCTCTGTTGAAGAGATTAATAAATAAGATATCGAGGAGGTGCCGAATTAATGAAGCTTCATGAATTACATTCTGCTGAAGGTTCACGTCGTAACAGAAAGCGTGTTGGTCGTGGTACTTCAAGTGGTTACGGTAAGACTTCAGGCCGTGGTCAAAAGGGTCAATTGGCTCGTCAAGGCGGTCACACACGTTTAGGTTTTGAAGGTGGTCAAATGCCATTATTCAGAACTATGCCAAAGCGTGGTTTTAAGAATGTTAACCGTAAGGAATACGCAATCGTAAATTTAGATGACTTAAATAAGTTTGAAGATGGCAGTGAAGTAACTGTTGCAACTCTTAAGGAAAACGGTTTGGTAAAGAAAGAATTATCAGGCGTTAAGTTACTTGGCAACGGTGAATTAAAAGTTAAATTGACTGTAAAGGTTAATAAAGTTTCCGCAGCTGCCAAAGAAGCAGTTGAAGCCGCTGGCGGAACTGTTGAGGTGATCTAATGTTTTCGACCTTGAAGAACGCCTTTAAGGATAAAGAAATTAGAAATAAAATTTATTTCACTCTTTTTATTCTTTTAATATACAGGATTGGTGCTAATATTACCGTTCCTGGTGTTAATGCAAAGGCGATCACACAGGTTGCTCAAACTGGATTAGTTCCAATGCTGGATACTGTATCCGGTGGTGGACTAGATAACTATTCAATATTTTCATTGGGTGTTTCCCCGTATATTACGGCGCAGATCGTAATTCAACTTTTACAAATGGATATTGTTCCGACATTAGTCGAATGGGGGAAGCAAGGGGAAGTTGGTAGACGTAAAACCAATCAAGTAACAAGGTATTTAACTTTAGTTGTTGCTTTTGTTCAAAGTATTGGTATTACGTTAGGATTCAACGCCTTAACTCAAATGGGGTTAGTTAAAAATCAAACACCCCAGACTTATGTAGAAATTGCCATTATTATGACTGCTGGAACGATGTTATTAACATGGTTAGGTGATGAAATCACTGATAAGGGTCTTGGAAATGGTGTATCAGTAATTATTTTTGCTGGTATTATTGCAAGATTACCAAGTGGCTTATGGCAAATTTACAAAGAAGAAATTATTAACAATAGTGCCAGTGATCGTTGGCAAGGTATTTTGTTCTTCATCGCGGTTATAGTTGCAATCCTTATCGTAACTCAATTAGTTACGTGGGTTGAACAGGCTGATCGTCGCATTCCCATTCAATATACAAGAAGAGCGACGATTAGTGGTTCTGAAAGTTTTCTACCATTAAAAGTTAATGTATCTGGGGTTATTCCAGTTATTTTTGCCAGTTCATTTATTATTACGCCGGCAACAATTTTAATGGCCTTTCAAAGAACCCAAGGCGATCAACAATGGTTTAAAGTATTGAATCAAATCTTTAGTTTACAAACTACTCCTGGTGTTATCATCTACACTCTTTTAATTATTTTATTTACTTTCTTCTACGCTTTTGTTCAGGTTAACCCTGAGAAGCTAGCAGAAAACTTACAAAAACAGGGTGCTTATATTCCTAGCGTTTGGCCAGGTAAAGATACACAGAATTATATTTCAAAGATGTTGATCAAGTTATCAACTGTAGGTTCAATATTTTTAGGTTTAGTTGCTCTATTGCCTCAATTGGCTACTAACTTTTGGAATCTCCCAAGTTCCATTGGTTTAGGAGGAACAAGTCTTTTAATTGTGATTGGGGTTGTTCTTGAGTTATCTCGTCAAATTAACGGCTTGTTAATGAAGAGAGAATATGTTGGATTCATCAGATAGGAACGGAAAAAATGATTAACTTAATTCTTTTAGGTTTACCAGGTGCTGGTAAAGGTACAGCATCAGAAAGAATCGTCGATAAATATCACTTAACTCATATCTCAACTGGAGATATGTTTAGGGAAGCAATGGCAAACAAGACTAAAGTTGGTCTTGAAGCTAAGAGCTACATTGATAAAGGTAACTTAGTACCAGATGAAGTTACTGCAAGATTAGTTGAAGAACGTTTAAGTCAACCTGATATTAAAGAAGGTTATATCTTAGATGGTTTTCCAAGAACTACTGTGCAAGCAGAACTTTTAGAAGGTATTACTAAGCGTTTGAAGAAGCCATTAACTAATGTCATTGCGCTTGAAGTTGATGAAGATACTTTGATTAAGCGTTTATCAGCAAGATACATGTGTAAAAATTGTGGTGCTACGTACAACAAGATTTCTAAGCAACCTAAAGTTGAAGGTACTTGTGATCGTTGTGGTAGTCATGAATTTTATCAACGTGAAGATGATAAGCCAGAAGTTGTTAAGAATCGTCTTGAAGTTAATGAAAAGATGAATGCACCTTTGAAGGACTTTTACCAAAAGAAAGGTTTGCTTACTATAATTAATGGTGAACAAACTCCAGAAAAAGTCTTTGAAGACATTGATGCGGTATTGAGCAATAATCAATAAGAAAGATTTGTATAATTTTTTATCCGTGTTATAATTTCAAAGTATGACTGTTTAATTGCGGAGGAACAACTTTGGCAAAAGATGATGTCATTGAAGTAGAAGGTAAGGTAGTTGATACCTTACCTAATGCTATGTTTAAAGTTGAATTGGAAAATGGAGCTACTATTTTAGCACACGTTTCAGGTAAGATTAGAATGCATTACATTCGTATCTTGCCAGGAGACCGTGTAACAGTTGAGTTATCTCCATATGATTTAACTAAAGGTAGAATTACGTATCGATTTATAAAGTAATATAACGGAGGGAAACATGAAGGTTAGACCATCTGTTAAACCAATGTGTGAACATTGTAAAGTTATTAAGAGACATGGCCGTGTTATGGTAATTTGCCCAGCAAATCCAAAACACAAGCAACGTCAAGGTTAATAGAGAATAGAGGAGGTGTAGTTTATGGCTCGTATTGCTGGTGTTGACTTACCAAGAGATAAGCGAATCGTTGTTGCCTTAACATACATTTATGGTATTGGTGATGCAACTGCTAAGAAGATTTGTGCTGACGCTGGTGTGTCTGAAGATATTCGTTCAAAGGATTTGACTCCAGAAGATCAAGAAAAGCTTCGTGCTGAAGTAGATAAGTACCGTGTTGAAGGTGACTTACGTCGTGAAGTAAGCATGAACATTAAGCGCTTAGTTGATATTGGTTCTTATCGTGGTATTCGTCACCGCCGTGGACTTCCAGTTCGTGGCCAAAATACCAAGAATAATGCTCGTACTCGTAAGGGTACTAAGAGAAACCGTTAATTTAATTTATAAGGAGGTTTATTGATGCCTGCAAAGAAAACAGCACGTAAGCGTCGTGTGAAGAAGCATGTTGAAAGCGGTGTGGCACACATTCACTCAACGTTTAATAATACTTTAGTCATGATTACTGACGTTCAAGGTAATGCAGTTGCTTGGTCTTCAGCTGGTGCATTGGGTTTCAAGGGTAGTCGTAAGTCTACTCCATTTGCAGCTCAAATGGCAGCTGAAGCAGCAGCTAAGAGTGCAATGGACCAAGGTATGAAACATGTAGAAGTTTCTGTTAAAGGTCCTGGTGCTGGTCGTGAATCTGCTATTAGATCACTTCAAGCAACTGGTCTTGAAATTACTGCAATTCGTGACGTTACGCCAGTTCCCCACAATGGTTCCAGACCACCAAAACGTCGTCGTGCTTAATTTTGTCCATGATATTATAGGACGTTACGTTTTGAAAGGGGCCCAGTAATGATTGAATTTGAAAAACCAAATATTACCGTTGTTGAACAAGAAGATTCTTACGGTAAGTTTGTTGTTGAACCACTTGAGCGAGGCTTTGGTACTACTTTAGGTAATTCTTTAAGAAGAGTATTACTTACTTCTATTCCGGGTACTGGACTTGTTTATGTGCAAATTGATGGCGTTTTACACGAGTTCTCAACAGTTCCTGGCGTTAGAGAAGATGTAACCAAAATCATTTTGAATTTAAAGAAGCTTGAATTAAAGTCTCTTTCAGATGAACAAAAGGTTATTGAATTAGACGTTGAAGGTCCTGCCACAGTGACTGCTGATGATCTTAAAGTTGATGCAGATGTTCAAGTCTTAAATCCAGATCAATATATTTGTACCATTGCTGAAGGTGGACACTTGCACATGGAACTCGCCGTAAAAAATGGTAGAGGATACGTTGCAGCAAGTGACAATAAGAGTGATGATATGCCAATCGGAGTAATTCCTGTTGATTCTCTATTCTCACCAATTAAAAAGGTTAATTACCAAGTTGAATCAACTCGTGTTGGTAAGAGAGACGATTTTGACAAACTCACTTTTGAGATTTGGACTGACGGTTCAATCAAGCCTAATGACGCCCTTAGTTTTGCTGCTAAAATTTTAGTTGAACATTTCAAGGTGTTTGAATCAGCTGATGCAAATACTAAATTCAGCGAAGTAATGGTGGAAAAGGAAGACGATAAGAAAGAAAAGAAGCTCGAAATGACAATTGAAGAACTTGATCTTTCTGTTCGTTCATATAACTGCCTGAAACGTGCTGGCATTAACACTCTTCAAGAGTTGACTGATAAGACAGAATCAGATATGATGCGTGTACGTAACTTAGGACGTAAATCATTGGAAGAAGTAAAGAATAAATTAACTGACTTAGGTCTTTCACTTCGTCAAGAAGACTAGTTAGTAATAAAAGGAGGCAAACCCATGGCATACCGTAAATTAGGTCGCGATAGTGCTCACAGAAAAGCAATGCTAAGAGAAATGACTACTCAATTAATCATGAACGAACGCATTGTTACTACTGAAACTCGTGCTAAAGAAGTTCGTAAGACTGCCGAAAAGATGATCACTTTAGGTAAGCGCGGCGATTTAGCTTCAAGAAGAAAGGCTGCAGCATTTGTACGTAACGAAGTTGCAGATATCCACGAAGAAAAGGATGCAGTTGTTGTTAAGTCAGCATTGCAAAAGCTTTTTAGTGATGTAGCACCTCGTTACAAGGATCGTAATGGTGGTTACACTAGAATTATGAAGTTAGCTGTTCCTCGTAAAGGTGACGCTGCTCCAATGGTTATTCTTGAATTAGTTTAATCTAGAATAATCACAACTTAATACGTATTAAGAATTATCCATGAAAGTGAGAATAAGCGTAAAGATGATGGCGTAAGCTTAGTCTAGCTTAGATGATTAAGAATCATCCCTCTTCATGGGTGATTTTTTTTGCTCTTTTTTCTGTTACAATTACTAATATGTAATTATCTTTATGAAAGGAGAGTGTAATAGTGTCAAAAAACAACGCCGTTGAATTTAGACATGTTTCATTTACTTATCCTGATACTGAAAAGCCTGTCCTCAATGATATTAATTTTAAAATTAGGTCAGGTTCATGGACTGCATTAATAGGACATAATGGAAGTGGTAAATCTACAATTTCAAAATTGACAAATGGTTTGCTTCTACCTGATGCTGATGCAAATAGTAAAATTATTGTTTCGGGTATAACTTTAAATTCTAAAACTGTATGGAATGTTAGAGAAAAAGTAGGTATTGTATTCCAAAATCCAGATAATCAATTTGTTGGTGCTACTGTAGGTGATGATGTAGCTTTTGGATTGGAGAATAGGGGAGTACCTAGAAATGAAATGATTAGAATTGTTAATCGAGTTTTATCTGATGTTGGTATGTTAGATTATATAAATGCAGAGCCAGCTAATCTTTCTGGAGGACAGAAGCAACGGGTGGCAATCGCTGGTATTCTTGCGGTAGAACCAGATATTATTATCTTGGATGAATCGACATCGATGCTTGATCCTAATGGGAGAAACCAAATTCTTAAAATAATTAGACAATTGATGATCGATAAAAATTTAACTATTATATCAATTACTCATGATATTGATGAAGCAAGTTTAGCAGACGATGTAATTGTTTTAAATGATGGGAAAATTCTTGCTCAAAGTGGTCCAATAGATATTTTCAGTAAACCAGAATTATTACAAGAAATAGGTTTAGATATACCATTTGTAGAAAAAGTAATTTTAAAGTTAAAGGAAACTGGAATTAAAGTGCCACAAAGTATAAAAACACAAGATGAATTGGAGCAATATCTATGTCAATTAAATTCAAAAAAGTAGATTATATATATTCTCCAGAAACTCCAATGGAGAAAAAAGGGTTAGATAATGTTTCATTTGAATTAGCTGATAATAGTTTTGTTGCATTGATTGGACATACAGGAAGTGGTAAGTCTACTTTAATGCAGCATTTTAACGCTTTATTGAAGCCTAGTGCCGGGGTAATTAACATTGTGGGATACCATATTACACCTGAGACAAGTAATAAAAATTTAAAACGATTACGCAAAAAAGTAAGTCTCGTTTTTCAGTTCCCTGAAGTTCAATTGTTTGAAAATACGGTTCTAGAAGATATTGAATTTGGACCTAAGAATTTCGGTGCAACTGAAGAAGAAGCTAAAAATAAGGCACTTAAATGGATGAAGAAAGTGGGGATATCTGAAGAACTTGCTTCTAAATCTCCTTTTGAATTATCTGGTGGACAAATGAGAAGAGTAGCTATTGCAGGTGTAATGGCGATTGAGCCTCAGATTTTATGTCTGGATGAACCTGCGGCAGGCTTGGATCCAAAATCTCGGCACGATATGATGCAATTGTTTTTAGATTATCAAAAAGCAGGTCATACTGTAATTTTGGTTACACATAATATGGATGATGTTGCAGAGTATGCAAATGATGTACTCGTAATGGAAAAGGGAAAATTAATTAAGCATGATACTCCTGAAAATATTTTTGCAGATAGAAAATGGCTGAAAAAGCATAATTTATCTGAGCCTGTTACTGGTATATTTGCATCAGAATTAAATAATTATAAATTTTTAAAAACATTTTAAATACTCCTATTAATTCTTACGATTCTTTTTCTGATCTTCATTTTCTTCAATAACCACACCAAGAGCTCCACCATAATAGCCCCCTGCAAGACCAAACTTAACTTTTCCCTTTCTCTTCTCAGTATCATAATAAGCATGAGCTTTAGCTCCTGCAGCACCTACATAGCCCTCAGCTTCAAGTGACATCTGAACAGGACCAAGTTTCAAAGATTCGGTTGTAGCCTCACCAGCAGCAGCATATACTAGAGCATCAGCCTCAAAACCAACTTTCTTTTTAGGGTTAAAGTATACATCCGCTTTTGCATTAACCCCCCCAATATGAGCATCCGCATTTTTAAGGAGTCTATCCTTATGATCAAAATGTAATCCTACATCTATGACACTTCCTTCAACTCGACCCAAACTAACACTTCCTTTTTCCCAAGTAACTGCACCTTTAGGTTGAAGAATTTCCGGACCGTTAACTCTCCAACCCTCTAAGCCATTTATACGCCACAAGGAATACGTTGTTGTTCCATCAATTTTACTAACATTATAACTGCCTTTTTGAGGTAAATTAATAGAACCAGTTGGATACGATCTAAGTTCTGATTTATAGGCTGCATCTGTAGAATTACTAATTACGGACTCGTCAGAACTAGGTAAATAATTATAAGATTCTTTAACTTTATAATCAGCCCAGGTTCCAGTAGCTGTACTAAACGGTAAGGCAGGATTTTTTGATGGATCCAATGAATTAAATCCATTAGCATAGGCCTCATTTATCCCAACTTCTATAATTCCTCCATCGCCCGGAACATATGTAGATTTTAGATTACCATCATATCGGTACTCATCCCCCATAGCCTGCTCTCCAGGCGTTGATCTCTGAACAACATAGATATCACCAATCTTAACATGATTCCATACGCCAAAACTACCTAAAAATTTATCACGCCCCAATGAAGATCGCTTCCAAATTTGACCATCATATCGCACAAATATATAGTCTTTATTTTTAGGCATCACACCACTTTGATTCCATTTAGTCCCATATTGTGCTTCAGCTGCACCTGTTACAGGGGAATAACCTAAGCTACCATTTACAGCAGCGCCTAGTAAAGCACTTAAGGATTGAGCTACATCAGGCTTCTCTTTTGCAATTTTTTGAATTTCTCCAATTAATGCTTCATTGGTAGCACCAGCATAAAAACCACTACCGGGTTTATTCCCTGCCATACGAGAAGATACTTCAGCGACTACACCATGGGCTATCGCTTTTGCAGCTTTACCTTCCTTAGAGGTTGGATTCCAATTATGTAATTGGCCAAAAGCTTCTTTAGCAAATAATTTAGATAATTCTTGACGTTCTTCAATTTTCTTTTTATCAAAGATTTCATCAAGCTTATTTAAACTCTCTTTTGTATCTCGGGACAGTGTTTGAATATTAAAGTTAGCGGCTCGTACTTCTATTGTACCATTTGAAATAGCAGATTTTGTAGTGGAGGAAGTAGATTTACTAGAATCTGGTAACAGATTAGGTAAAGTGCCCAATGTATTCCACACGGCATCTTTTCCTGCTTTACTAAGATTCTTAAAACCACCTACGTGATTATAACTCATACCTACATTACGAGATGTATATTCTGCCGTATTTTCAATATCTTTAACATCTAATGATTTAGTGGATAGTTTATTTTTATTAGAGTCTGCTGCACTATCTATAACAGTCCCTGTTAATGACGTTGTTTCAGCCGTGTTAATTACAAATCCACCATCACCTGCATATATACCAGCTTGATCAGTAACACTTGCATAATCACTTTTCATTTTTCCATTGCTTGAGCTTATAGATACATTACTTAGAGAACCCGCATTTGTAGAAACACTAAACCCTTTATTAGAAGTTTCACCTACATATGTTTTTGTATCTTGTAAGCTTTCAATAGAAAGATTTCCACCTACGTCTGCTGTTATAGATTTACCAATTACCTTAGAACCACTGATACGAGTGTCCTTTCCAGATGTAATATTAACAGCATCCGAACCTACAACAGTAGTTCCAGTATGGGTTGTTACCTTTGTATTACCCTTTTGTTTTGCAGCATTAGCACTTGCATCAAAACCTAATAAACCGCCACCAGCAACACTAATATTAGCCCCAACAGACCAGCCTTTACTTTTGGCGTTTTCAAGCTTTTCACTTCTATTTGTTGCCGCTTGTAAAGATACATCATTAGAAGCCACTAATTTAACTGTTTTGCCTGAAATTGTTTCACCAACAGCTTTAATATTCCCCTTGATAGAGTCTGCACTATTAGCCTCAATAGTAATATTCCCATTACTTTCAATAGTACCACCATCAAATGTTTTTGCTTCATAAGAGGATTCACTTCGACTACTACTAGAGCCAATACTTACACGAATATTTACAAGATTATCTGCTTTAGCACGTTTCTTAGCTTTATATCCAGCTTTGTCATTTTCTAAATCAGCTAACTCTGCATTCCCTTTACTTATATTAGCTTCGCCTACTTTAGTTTTATAATCAGCTACATTTGCTGTTGCCGTATTAGCATATCGATTCATAAGAGAAGCATTTTTTAGCTCTTGTGCAGATGTTATTTGGGCTTGTCCTAGCTCTTTTAATTCAGTTCCCTTCTTTAATACAGAACCTACTGTATAGCTTGTGTAATCATGAATGTTCGCAGCTGCTGTTTTAAGTTCTTTACCTGCTTCCATATATTCTAGTGCAGCCAAACGTTTATCTTCACGACCTTTAGCTTTTTGTTGTAATCCATAGGCCGTATTAATAGCACTTGCTACAGAACCTCCAAGACTAACCGTAAGGCCAGAAGATTTATATTCATGACTTTCTTTAGAAAGGTAATGATCTTCCTTGCCATCTAATACTATATCTTGTCCACTAAGTTTAATCCCTTTATCCGCTATAATATCTGTCGTAGTCAAGTGAACTGTATCACCAGCTTGTACAGTAACCTCACCATCAGTAGCTCCTAAAGTAGTGGATTTATGGGTAGTTTCATCGATATAATAGTTATCTTTAGATTGTTTTTTACCAATCATGATACCCATGCCAGCACCCATAATACCAGATTTTTTGACATCTTTAGATG